>Ga0111538_10003457_pt1 | contig 22062 bp, 26 predicted proteins | sample SoiMethybrSBSTD1_FD_79669 | JGI IMG/M metagenome (GOLD analysis project Ga0111538, IMG submission 79669) | Bulk soil microbial communities from a Populus tree surrounding site in Tennessee, USA - Soil MetaG P. TD hybrid SBSTD1 (version 2)... | ecosystem: Environmental > Terrestrial > Soil >... | reverse complement strand
TGGAACTCTTCATCGGAACCGTACTGAGTGTAGTTTTTCGCGATGCTGACCTTTCCGATCTTGTTCGCGATAAACGGTCGCAGCGCCAGACTCTGTTCGATAGCGTCTTGCAAGAGCGCCGGAGGTTTCCCATCAATCCACATCGCGGTCGTCAGTCCCGCCCGTTTGAAGACACTCTGCCTGGCGGGGGCCACGGCGGTTGCGAGTCCGAGGTGTCCGGGTATGAGGGTGTACATAGGTGACCTACCTCTCCCTCTGCCTGAACGCCAGGCAAGCCACGGCCGGCGATGTACCGTGGACCGGTTGCAGTGTGAGCGCGTCTCGCATGTCGGCCAGCGCGAACCCATGGCGTCTTAGAAGCTGCTGAACATCGCGCGGCTCGAACAGCTTTGCGCAATGAATTTCCCGGTCCGGCTTTTCACCACGAGGATGGATCGAAACATCGATGCACACCGTCCCGGGTGTTTTGCGCCGGGGAATCGCAGTCGCGGAAGAAGACGAGCGCGTTGTCAGGCGGTGTCGAGGCGTGAGGGCGTCAAACAGAAACAATGCATCGGACGCCAGGTGACGCGCCACCGAGTCGAGAATGCTGGATAGATCCTGTGCCAGCTGATTGAACGTGAAAGAATTCAATGTAATCAGATCAACAAGCGACGGCAGGCGAAGCGCGCGCACATCCTGACAGAGAAAGCGCACGTCGAGTCCGCGGCAGCGCCGACGTGCGATAGCCAGCATTTCCGGAGAGCGGTCCACTGCAAGCACGGGGACTCGCCACCGCCGTCCGAGATATTCCGCAAACAGACCTGTTCCACAGGCAAGGTCGGCGACCCGGCCCAACCGACGCAGACGCCGCGACGCCCAATGCTCGAAGTTGCGACAGTTCAGGGCAAACTGCCTCGAACCGACGAGTTCGTCGTAGAGTGGGGCGAGTTTGCTATAGCTTCTTGCGGTTCCCATAGTTTCAGCACGAACGGCCACGGCAATCCATGGCGGTGTCGATGCGCCCATCGTGCGGACGGTCGCTGATACCCCAGCGCGTGTCGACATTAATGTCCTCGCCGTGCACGCGACCGGAACCACGGACAATCGCCATCTTTCGCGCGTATGCCTTCTCGCGCCACTTCCGTGAAGCCGTCTTTCGAAAAACGTTAGCGATCGCTTCCAGAATCTGCCGCTCACTGAGCGGACCTCTCACTGCGGCCCGCATTGCCGCGATCTCTTCCTGCACGAGGTCTTCACGCTTCTTCCCGGTGGTAGCGTCCACCTTGCGATCCCACCACCCGCCAAATGCGTTCACGCTGTCGAACATGAACGCCAGTGCCCGCTCACTTCTCAGGCCGCGCTTTTGCGTGTGCTTGATGGCGCAGTTCATGATGCATCGCGCGCTTCGAACCTGGATCCGCTGGAAATCCGGATCCGCGCCAAGTCTCCGAAAGTAACCGGCCCAGGGCGCGATGACGACCTTGCGGGAGTCATTGATGCTTCTCGCCCATGCCAGTTGTTCGGCACGAGGTTTCCGCAACATTTCGCGAAAAGCAGCCGCATCGCTTCCGAAGATCGCGTCTACTTTTGAAGGGAAGTTCTTCACGAAATCCGCAAGAAGGGGCTGGAGGCTTCCAGTTCCAATGGGCCACTGGAGCATTCCAAAGGTCAGCCCCTGGTTGTCGAAGTCTCCTGTCAACGCATCGAACGATGCGACGCGGCCCCCTTCCCAATGCGTCGTCATTCGAAGCGCTTTCTGTTCGGACGAAGAGAAAGAACTCAGGGGATCTGCTCCGACGGCAGGCGGCGGCACGGGACGTGAGGGCGCGGGCCGTGGTGGTGCTGGGGGAGCGGGCGCGGGCTGAGGCGGCGCCGCCGGTGAAGCGGAAGCCGGCGCAGGACTGGATGGGTTGAACCCTGCGGGGTTGTATTCCCAGTGCCAGGGCTCCGCCGCGTAGGGAGTGAATCCGAACCGCGACGCGTTGCATACCATCCACCGATAGGCCGGAGCGCGACGGAGTTCGGCGACACTTTCGGACTTGTTGGGTGGCCCGAGGTGGAAGTCAATTGCGCGGCCCGTGTGATGTGGACTTCCGCCCGGAGGCGCAACCCACTTTCTGGCGGCCTGCGCACTGCCGTATTTGCGAAGCGCGGCCTCCCACAAGCCGCGCTGCGAGGTGACACTCCGATATCCGGAAGTCATCGTCAGCAGATTCGCTGGAATTCCTCCCGCCTCGGCCGCCGCCTTCAAGTCGCGATACGCTCGATACGCTGCATGATGGAGTTGAATGGTCCTGTCCCCGGCGGTGTGTCTTCTATCTACGGTCACCAGCAGACTGCCGGCGGGCTCCACAACAGGCCGAATACGTCTCTCCGTCGCGTCACATGTCCTGTTCGCCACGTCGTCGCGAACAGAGACCGTGTCACCCAGGCCATCGAACCCGAATCGTCGACGTTGGTATGGGACGTACACTCAGGCCTCCTCTAGCGAATTCGCCCCGCCGATGCGACGAACGTGAAAAGCTGGTCAAGAACGGATGTCAAGGCTGCCGTGTCGCGCGCGAGGTCGACGGTGGGGCTCAGCCGTCCAAATTCACGAAGGGCTGCGTGCGTCGCGGCGTCAAGCCTGCCGGTCGTTGCCACAGGTCGGCGCAGCACGTTCTCCAATGCTTCCTGAACAAATTTCAGAGTGGACGATCCCCTCAGGACGCGCCCGTGCCCCCGATTCATGTCGCAATGAAAGTGGTCACGATGGTCGGATCGGTGGTAATCGATGACAGTTGCGAACACGAGGCGCAGGCAGGCATTGATTCTCCGGAGCAGAATGCGTTCTCCGGAAAGGTCAGCCCAGTTGTGAACGATGGTTTCCCGCAGGCGACTGGGCGACGCTCCACTCGAGCGCCAGCGGACGCCGACGATATCAATGGCATCCCCGAACGAGTGATTACTTAACCGATCGCTGTTGCTGATGCAGCGACAGTAAAGAGTGCCGGCACTCAACACGGCTTCGACCGGCAGACCGAAACGCACCATGTTGTCTACGAATCGTTCAAGCGCCCGGATGACCGATGGCTTTACACGAGACTTTCGAGCAGGCCTGGGAGGCGAAACAGCCGGGATATAGAGCCCGGTGACCGAGTCCCGCTTAACCTTGTCGACATATTCGAAGGGCAGGCTTCGAACAGTTGTCATACAGAGCAGGTCGGGTATTGGGGGACAGGCTTTCGGCATTTTGGAAATGCAACGGTCTGTCGTCGTGCCGGCGCCGGTGGGGCACGGTGTTTCGGCAAATCCGCTCCAGGGGCCTGCGTATACGCCGGAGTAGCCGTTCGTGTTGCCGGTCGTTGGCTCCGGCTCGTCCTTTTCGTAGACTTCGCCGTAGCCATAACCGAGAGCCGCATCCCGGCACTTGCCACAGCCGCACGAAGTCCCGCAGCCGACATCCCCCAAATAAGAACTCGCGTTCAAATAGGCCATGGCCGTCAATACTTGCCTTTCTTGCTGGATGTGGCCGGCGGCTCCAAAACGTGGACTTCGTGCCAGAGAGCCTGGATGGCCTCGTCAGCGGCCTGAATGTCTTTCTCGTCCGCGGTCTTTGTCTGCTGAATGGCCGCGATCTGCTGCTTCAGCACGACGACGACATCTTTCCGATACGACGTCTTGAGTTGACTGATGCGCCCCTCCAGCAAGCGCAGCAGAGACTGTAAAGCGACGATCTTCTGCTGATGCGCTGTCAATTCCTTCTCGGCACTTTCGTAGGTGGAAACGACAGTGGTGGGATCCACGCCATTGGAAGCGACATTGGCAGCCCAGGCATCAGCCTTATTGCCTGCAAGGGTTACACCCTCGGCATCAAGCTGCTGCAGCGACTGCTGCGCTTTCATGCGTGCGGTGTAGGCGGCAACGATGGTGTTATGGATGCCAACCTGAACGGATGATTGCACTGTAGACATAGTTCATTGCTCCTTGTTTTCCCGCCGCGCAGGCAGGGAGAGTTCGTTCCTATTGCCCTTGTTGTCGCCAAAAGATTTCCCATTCGCTCAGCATGCTTTGCTTGTCGTAGCCGGCGGCGCCCAGTGTCTTTTCCGCCCACATGCGGACCCTCGCGTCCCGCAACATGTCCCTGGGCGGTCGCACCGTCCAAAGTTGGTCTTCAAGATTTTTCCCCCACAGCAGGCATTGCCATTTCTCGAACGCCGCTCGTTTGAATGCATTGCGCCACTGCTCCATCCGCGTCGATGGCTGCTGCATGTCATAGAGGGCTTCCTCCCGGCCGACTGTAAAGTGGGCTCCTCGGAGGTATTGCTCCGGAACTGTTCGTTTAAGCGGAGCCGCGACCGGTGTCGGTGATGGGGGCTTGACAGAATTCACGGTCGGGTCCGACTCGACTCGTAGAAAGAAGAGTCGCTTCGCACTGCGGTCTGGCGGCTGTTGGAGTAGTTCACTCGAAAGGTCCAGCCGTTCCGTGAGTTCGTTCGTGAGTTCCATCAGGGTCAACGCCTTTTCCCGATCGTCGAACAGCAGTTTCGACACGGATTCGATTCTGGATTGCGAGTGCACGTCGACGGCCTGAACGAAGCACGCCAATCGATGACTGTCGCGAAGAAGCTTCGGATCGGTCAGCTGACCTTTCAGCGATTCCTTCCAGTCGCCGAAAACCAGCACGCGACGAATACCGGGATCAGAAAAGAGCTTTCGAAATGCCGGGGGCTCCGGCACGACGGTCGCCGCAGTCACCGTGTTGCCGACCGGACCTGAAGGCAGTGGTGGGAGCGGTATCGTACGTCCAGGGGAGTTCCAGCGCGGAGCGAGTGCAAGACCCAGGGCATGAAGCATCGCCTGGTCGGTCAGGTCAGGCAGAGCGACGTCATGGTCAACCGATACCCACACAAGAGAAGGCTTCATTTCGCAATATGGATATGGTCGATGTGAGCTCGCTGCAGCGGGGCGGATATAGCCCGCCAGGGTCCCTCCGAACTCGTCCATGGCCCAAAAAGCTGGACCGGAAAACCGGGCGGACGCGCCCACCGGCCGAGCGTCTGCAGGCTTTTGTAGAGCCGCCACCCGAGATTCTGCTGTCGCTCCGACTGAAGCAACCGGTTGCGTGTAATAGGTTCTGCGCATGATGCCTCCTTCAGGCGTCGCCGCCATTGTTCGAACCACAGATGCAATCCCACGTCGCCCACTTCGTAAATGTCGGCGGCGCGCCCTTCCTGATGGTGCCCGACGATTCCGGGGCCGAATGCGATTTGCAATCGCTCCCGTGGACCGAACCCGGCATTCCGGGCAAACCGTTCCAGAATCCGTTCCAATTCCGATGCCAGCTCTTCGGTCACCGGCGTGTTGTATGGCGGTCGGTTCGCCTGATAAGACCGCCCGCTTCTTATCAAGCGCATAAGCGCCTCAGTCGTTCGGAAACCAGTAACGCCCGCTGATGCGCCCGCCGACAGTCGCGATGTTGTGACTGGCAGCTCCCTGCCGACGACGCAAGGTAAACTCGAGACGCGCGCCCTCTGGCAGTCGAATGCGTACGGGATAGCTGCCGACACCCCAGGGATTCAGGATCGCCTCAACCGTGGTGTACGGGTTCAGCGGACGCCCGTTGACCAACAGCCTCCACTCCAGGCCCTCTGTCCGCACTTCAGAAGGATTCGTAAAGAATCGATCGGTGAATTGCGAAAATCCTTCCAGAATTCCGCAGTACTGTGCCGGGAGCTGAAACTCTGCAAGTAGCACTTCATTTCCGGGATTCGGCAAATCATGAAAGCGCGCCACGTCGAAATACTGAGAATCGATTGGGATCCCGCACGCAGCACACGACGAGGTAACCGACGCCCGAAGAACGTTCATCGTCGACTCCTCGTCGGCTGACGGCGCGCCACGAATGAGGGATCGGTGGTTGTGCCACTGGAACCCAGCACCTTGTATCCATGAAGCACGACGAACAATTCTCCTGCGAAGTTCGAGACCGGCTCGATATGAAGTCCGATCAGCGACCGCGGTTCAAAGGTGATCGGCGGAGAAAAGTGTCGAAACGGCCGGTCGCCCGTTGAGGTTCCAAGACCCGCAGTGTTCAGTACCGGCTCATTCTGAAAGGCCCGACCACTGCCTTCATCGAACAGGGCGTAACGAAACTGCAGCTCCGTTTGGAATCCTGTGAGGCGGAAAAGGCGTGCTGAAATATCCGGTCTCAATCCCGCGCCGCCCAGAGCGAACTGAGCCACATCCGGATTCAGCTGGATACCGGCATTCAGAATGAAATCTTCAGTCTCAACTCCTGCACGCAACGGTGGCAGCCGTTGTTGCACGCGAGCCACTTCTGCGCCGACGCGCAGCTCACCGATAGTAATCGTATTGATATCGCGACGTAGGACCGGCGGGCCGAAGGTAAAGTTCACCAGCGCGGGAATCACGGAATAACCGATGGATGACGCAGAGAACGGTGCCTCGGTGCTTACTTCGATAGTTTTTCGTTGAGGGGTGCGGTCTCCACTGAGCTCGATCCTGAACTGATAGTCGTAGGGAATGATGCGGTTTGACCCGACTTCTACAGGCGAAGCGGCGATCATCTGCGGCCTCCAGCGGCACGATGGCCTTGCAGGACGACGTAAAGTTCTCCGCGTCCAAAGCGTTCCTCAACGCTGACGCGAAATGTCGAACTGGGATCCAGCTGAAGCGGCTTTGCCAGGCGCTTGAAGGGCCGCTCACCTCCCGCGGAACCCAGCCCAGCGACGCTAAAAAGCGACTGATTCTGCAAGTCGCGACCTGAGCTCCCGTCGAAGAGCGAATAACGGAACGAGACCGTCTGAGGCTGATTCAGAGTCTCAAAGATCCGACCAGCAAGATCTGGCGTAATGGCATTGTTTAAGCGGCCTCCTAAGAGAAACGCGAACCGAACCATATCTGGGCGGACTCGGAACCCCTCCACGAGTGCCCGGACCGGTAATTCTTCCAGGGGCACGATGTCCAGATCGATCGTGGTCGCGGGCAGCACGGGTCTTGCATTGACAGCGACGTCCGCACTGTCGGCCTGAAGGCCATAGCTGATGGAGCTGGCTACGAAGTTTCCATCCACAACGATTTCTTCTTCGACGCGCCGGCCCGGCTGACCGGTCAGGCGCAGGCGCGTGACATAGTCGAAGGGAATTCTGCGGCCTGCAGGGACCTCCTCCACGTTGCCGGATGATGGTCCACAGGCACCGATGAACTCGTGATAACCAATGAGATTGATGAACAACGTGCCGGTGACATTCGGGGTTCGTTCGACAATTTGCATTCGAAGACTTGTTCGAGGACCCAGCTGGACCGGCACGGCCAATGCGCGAAACGGCCGCCTGCCCGTGCTTTCTCCCAGTGTGGCTAGACTGAACGAAGGTTGATCCTGGAGCTCACGACCGCTTGCCGTGTCGACGATGTTCAAAAAGAAATCGATTGGCGATGCCGGACCGAGCCGCTCAAAGATTTGAGTAGCGTTGAGCTGTGCGGCCGAAACTGAGGCAGTCGAATAGCGAGTGGGAATCAGACCGTCTGCAGTGGATTGAGTTTCGAAAACGACCGGCAAGAATCGCGGATTCACCCGCAATCCGTCCAGCAACGCCTCGGGTGGAAAATCGCCCAGGGTCAATCTTCCCGGCGGTATTGCACCGGCAAACGTGGTGAACTGGCCGAGAGAACGTCCTCGCTCCTGGTCGAATCCATAACTGATTGCCACAGCCGTAAAGGGGCCATCGGGACTGATATTGATGACGGATTCGCGAGCTTGTCCCGGGGTCCCTGTGATCTGAAAGTCCGCGACATAATCGAAGGGCACAACCCTGGCGGCGGTATTCGAACCGCCGCCAGACTGTGCGTAGCTTCGGTATGTACTCGATGAAGCGCGTGACATCTCTGTCCTCTCCAGAAAGCTTGGTCGAGAATTACTGGACGCCTCGCGTCATGTAACCATCGAGAACAACCCAGATCCAAAATGGGCCGTAGATTTTCTGCAGCTCACGCAACACATCCGCATCAGGAATCTCCATTTCGACGCGGAAGTTCTGTTGCTTGTCGATAAAGATCGGCTCCGCAAATCGGAAGGTATCCTGGGGAGACGGTGTTCCGTGCGTGGTGGTATTGCCGGCTTCGGAGTACGGACCTGCTCCAGACGGGAAAAACCACGTGGGCATCTGAATCATCAGCTTCTCACCCACGTACAAGCTGGTAACGGTGTTGTAGACAACCTTTCCAATCAGGTTGCCGGAACCATTGTTTGAAAACACCTGTTCGTCCAGCGGCCGATCCTCGTCTTCGAAATCGTCCAGCATAGCCATGAGATCATCGCTCGTAAGCTCGATAAAACATCCAGCGGCGACAAGCGCGTCGATTTCGGGCTCGGTGAGGTTGGCCCCCGGCGTTGTGTCTCGAATCACGGTTACCGCATCGTCATCCGGCGACAGAATGACCGTTCCATCGTCAGTATCCATCGCCTGCTTTAAGAGATCGACAACCTGATCCAGACTCATCTCGAAGTCGGCTCGCAAAATCGAACGGACGGGCGGACTCGCTGGAGCCGCCTGAACGTAACTTCGTGGGGGGCCAGCTCTCAACACCAGCGACAAACCATCCATCCCGACGACGTCGTAATCGATGTCCTCCGTCGTCGGTTCTTCGGAAAACTCCGGCGGCAGATCGCTGATCACGACACGCATGGCGCGCGCTTCAAATGTGTTGTAGTGAGGGAGCAGCGACGCCGATTGAAGATTGGTTTCGAGGGTCGTCTTTTTTTGCACATCCACGAAGAAGCGCAGGGTGCTCGAACTTTCGACACTGCGCAACTGTTCTCCGGGCTTGACGTAGACCGAGTCGTAAATGGGCAGATGTACTTTTTCGCGAATTCCTTGAACAACGGCCATGGATAAACCTCCAAGTATTGATATCGATTGCCTTCCGTTTCAGAACAGCGGGCGGAAGGGGTCAGTAACGTTCGGCGCAACGGCCGGACCGGTAAATTGACCGCAGTTAGGCGCACTGGTCGAAGGCCGCGTGTATCCCGCCAGACCGTTCGCATCGCCGTAGCCATTCACGTTTGTCGGTAACATGCAACCGGGGTTGTATCGAGGACGACGTGACCGCTGATAACCGGTCAGCTGTTCATCGCCTACATCACCCCATCCCACCATCTCTGGAGCTTCCGCGTACTCCGGAGCTTCGGCATATTCGGGATACTCCGCATACTCGGGATACTCCGCATATGTCGGGTCCTCGGCGTAGCCTGAATACCCCGCGTACTCGGGAGCCTCGGCATACTCGGGCGCTTCCGCATATTCGGGAGCCTCTGCATATTCGGGATATTCGGAATACTCCGGATACTCTCCGTATCCCGAGAGGGCGACGTACTCCGGAGCTTCTGCATATTCGGGATACTCGCTCCAGTCGTCGGCATATCCATTCACCGGAACGTAGTACCCATATTCGGGAGGCTCGGCATAAGCCTGGTACCCCATGTAGTCCGGCTGTTCACCGTAGGCGGTGGGCGCGTAGTAGCCGTAGCCCGAATAACCCTGCGACGGGTAGGCGCCGTAGCCCGAATAACCCTGCGATGGGTAGTAGCCGTAAGAAGCCGGGACTCCGTAGTATCCGTAAGCGGGCGGGACTCGATAGAACTGCATAAACTTCGCTCCTTGTAAGTTAGAACCCGGATCGTACGGGTTCACGATCATGACTTCATCAAAGCCTCGGTCTGGCATTGATCCGGCTCCTCATTGCTATCCTTCAATTCCTTTTCGGGTGACCCGATAGTGGCCGCCCACAACAAAGATCTGTTCTCCTCGACAATCCGACGCGAGCGCCGGTGGAGTTTCGAAGAAATGTACGAACGTCCTGGGTCGTCCACGTTCGCCGCGATCCGAGGAATAGATCAGTCCCCGGAGCTTTCCCAACCGCACCAGAACTCGTGGCATGGACCGTCGACATTTCGTGGTGACCACGTCGTCCGGCTCGAACCTGTGAAACATCTCGAACAGATCTCGTGCCTGATCGAGCAGTGGTGCAAGCCGGTCGCTCGAGCTGCGTTGTTCCGAGACGCTCACATAACTCATGCTCTCGGCCACTTCGCATTAGCGCCGACGTCGTCGACGTCGGCGCCCACCACCGCCTCCGGGCATCCCGGGCATCGGCATGCCGGGCATTCCTGGCATTCCCGGCACACCGGGCATTCCGGGCACGCCGGGCATCCCGGGCACGTCGGGCATCCCAGGGATTCCGCTGGCCGCAGATACCGGCACCATTCCCGGCGGCCCTGGCCACGATGAACACCTCATGTAAACGCGCCTCGGCTGCAATCCTGTGTATGGGATATTGGGCCGCGTCCAACCCGGCGGAAGCGGTCGCGGCCCGAACGGAGTCGGCATCATTCCCGGAGCCATCATTCCCGGAGGAGGCGGCGGGACGGAACCTGGGAAGAACGAACTCATCGCAGTTTGAGCCAGGTTCTGTTGAGCCTGAGCGATCGGATTTGCGTAAGCGGCTGCGGCCTGAAACGGCGTTTGAACGATATTTCGAGCCGCGTTGGCAATGCCGGGAATGAGCGAGGTCGCAGCCTGGAATGGCGAGGCCACAAGGTTGCCTATGCCTCGCGCGATGTCTGTTAGAAAGCCCAGACCGTCATAGACGGGTTCGCCGACTTCATAAAGTTGTTGATCGGGCACTTCGTGCAACGCACCGGTCAGCTCATTTCGGACAATCATCGTTTCTCCTTCGTTTCATCGCTAGTCTCACCAGCCGTAGCCGGAATATCCGTAATACCCGTATCCATTAAGTCTCGACCGCCTGCGGCGACGGCGACGGCGTACCGGTCTCATGAGTACCGTCTGCCCACTGGGTGTTCGTACGGGCACAGGTGGCGGCTCACTCTCCCTCATTGCTTCCGGGGGCGCGTCTCTCATCGGTTCCATAGGTCTCGGCGGAGGACCAAGATCCTCGACTGGAGGCGATGGCGGCATCGGTAGAGGAGGCGGCATAGGTGAAGGAGGCGGTGCCGACTCAACCGGGCCTGGTGCAGGCGCCGAAGGAGAGCCGACTCCGGGCAACAACCCCGGCAAGATGGACGCCATTTTCGGCAGCAACGTCGGAATCAACGCCTTAGCCGCGGGAAGCAGGGCCGCCAGGAACGGCAGTCCCAAACCGTCACCCACTTCGCCGTACAGCATGTGATCGGGAACTTCGTGGAGCTGGCCTGTCATTCTGTTACGCACGAGCATTGGATTCCGTCCTTTGTGATGTCACACACACTTTTCCATATAGCAGGCGGCGCCCATCCCATGGGATGCCGCATTGTCGCGTCGAGTGCGATCCACCGCGACTTGCATTGCACTTCCGGATAGATATGGCTGTAGAGATGAGGAAAGTCCCGACGAAATCCAACCAGGCAAAGCCGCACCGGGTGACCTGTAGCTTTCAACATCGCGCCGAGTAGAATCGCCATGTCGTCGCAGTCTCCAGCTCTCAACTCGAGCATTCGACGCGCCGTGTGAAGAGTCTCCACTTGAAAAATGTCTCGCGTGTATCGGATGTTCCTGCGCACCCACTCGAACAACGCGTGAATCTCGGCCAGCCTGTCCTTCGCGGGTACACGCTGCCTGCGGAAAATGTCGATCGCCTTCTGACGAACTCGAAAGTCCTTCGCTCCATCCGCGATCAGCTTCCCGATGAGTTTCGCGCTCTCCAGCGTTCCACGCCTTCCACGCGGGACTCTGACAATGAAAATTCGTATGGGTTTCTTCCGGCTGCACAGCATTAGAGAACCCCAAGAAGATCATCGACTCCGATAACGATGGGTGCGGAGACACCATCAACATCAACGACTGCGTAGGGTCGCCCGTCTTTCTCCGTGAGGTCCTTAACGCATCCTTGAAGTATGTGATCCCCATAAAGCTCTATCAGCACCCTTACTGGTTCGGGCACGTGAACATCTCGAACCTTGAAATGTACCCAATGGTTTCGAAGCTCCACGTTCTCCTCGACCTGGACTAGTGCAATGTCGAGAAACCAATTGCAGGATGCGGGCCAAATTCCCGCTGCAGTGAATACTTCAGGTTATGGGGGTCCAATGCGAGAGACTGCTCGCGATCGGAATGCTTTTTCCGGAACGGACATTCCGGATCGGAAGAAATCGGCGCGTTGGACATGTTTGACACAAAGGTCAAACGTCTGGGGAGTCTTAGAGGAGCGCCTTGCCCCCGGTGCGAAATCGGAAATCGGACGAATCCTGCACCTCAAATCCGAAAACCGAGATATCGGATTGGACCGTCTGGCATCTGCCCAATGTGATACTTCGGCTTTCGGATTTGAGGCGCAGGATTCGTCCGATTTCCGATTTCGCCCGCAGATGCTTCGAGTATGTAGATTCCCTGACTCGGGGGCGTGTTGTCCTTCCTAATAGCCTTTCCGCAGGCCAACTGAATTCAAACACTTTGCCCGCAGTAGTCGCGAGTCAGTTGCTTGTCTCTGCCGACTTCGCTTTTGGTGAAGAAGAAGGGCGGGCGACCCATTCCCGGTGGAGTTTGTTGTAGACACTTCTTGGCGTGATGCCAAGCTTCCGCGCCGCTTCCGACTGATTGCCTTGAGTTGCATCGAGGGCGGTCTTCAGCAATTCCCGCTCGAACAACTCCATCGCACGCGTCAGGTTCCATCCACTCTGTTCGAGACATTGCCTGGCAATGTCTCGAAGGCTGACCACGCTCGGAGGTGGCACACCCTCAGTTTCAGTGGCCAGTTCGCTAAGAAGGTTCCGAGGCAAGTCGCGCAACGACAGCGCGCGTTTCCCCGCAGCAGAGAGCAGAGCCCCACGGATCAGATTTTCCAACTGCCTCACGTTTCCGGGCAATGCGGATCCTTGAAGTGCGGAGACGAAGTCTCGCGAGAGGCGGACAGGCGCCCCGTTCGAGAGATGCCGATATTTGTGCACGAAGTGTTCCGCTATCGGCTCGATGTCTTCCGGACGTTCGCGCAGAGAGGGCAAGGCAATGCGAAGTACATTGATTCGATGGTAAAGGTCCTCGCGAAACTGTCCCTTTCGAACCATTTCTTCCAGATCGCGATTGGTTGCAGCGATCACCCTTACATCAACCTCCGTCTCGCGATCCTCACCGACCGGAAGCACTCGGCCAGTTTGTAAAACTCGCAGGAACTTTGTCTGCGCGCCGAGACTGAGCTCTCCGATTTCGTCCAGGAACAGGATTCCCGGATGCGCCGAGCGGAATAACCCAGGCCGGTCCCTGTCCGCGCCAGTAAATGCACCGCGTCTGAAGCCGAACATTTCGCTTTCGGAAAGCGAGTCCGGAAGTGAACCGCAATTCACCGCCACGAAGGGAGCCGACCGCCGACGCGGGTCCAGCGAGTGAACCGCCTTGGCAAAGAGTTCCTTTCCAGTACCCGTCTCGCCGGTAATCAGTAGGGGCAAGTCGCTGAACGGCGCGCCGCGCTCAACCGTTTTGAAGACATCGGTCAACGCTGAGCTTACTCCCGCGATTCCCGCGTCATTCATTAGCGCTCTGATGCGCTGGAGCTCTCCGAAGTGAGCGCCTTCTTCCCGAACAATCTCTTCGACGACAGAGCGAAAGGATCGATCGTAGTCGTCAGAACTTTCATCGAACAATTCCTCAGCGCCCGCAAGCAACAGTCTGCATCGCTCTCCCAACGACCAATAAGACCCACCGGGTGCCGTGCAGAGCACACGTCCACCGGCGCACCGAAACTCTTCGATAAGTTGGAGCTCCTGCGCAGAAGCAGGAAGCCGTTTAAGCGATAGAACCAGTCCGGTTGGACGAGAAGGGCGAGCAGGCTTTGTCTCTATCAGATGAATCGAAGGAGTAGAGTCAAGAATCGTACGTATCGCACAGGACGACTCGGCATTGCCGCGAACTATTACTGGCCAATGGTAGGGCTCTGCCCCTCCATACCCGTCGCGCCGCATGATCGCTCCTTGAACGCAGGCGTTTGTCGCGGCTTCCTGGCCGAAACTTTTCAAATCCCTTTGAAGTGCCTGTTAAATACGGAAGACGACAGGTACCAAAAAGAGTGGAAACAGTCAATGCAACTTCGTGAAATTTTCTGCGGAACTTGTTGTCAATCTTGTCACAGGCTTCCGCCGCGCATCGTTTATGAATTGTTCGCTGTGCTGCTGGATCGGTATCGCAGGGAACTCATCGCTACAGGATTGCGTCTTCAGTCGAGGTAACCAGGATGCATGTGCAGCCGGTATCACTCCAGACGCGGTGGTCAATGCTGCCGGCTTCGGCACGGATGAAATCGCCGGCATAGAGCTTCTTGTCGTCAATCCTCAACTCGCCGTGGAGCAGGTGCAATTCTTCAACACCGGCGTGGCGATGCGGTGGATACTCGCCTCCCGGCGCGAGCCGCACCAGCATTGAGACGCGACTCGTCTTGGCATCGACACTAAGCACTTTGCAGAGTATTCCGTCCGCCACTTCCTCCCACTCGGGCTTCGCGGACAATCGCGCTGGGGGCAAGAGCGGTTCAGCACCGGATTCATCCGCGATTCTTTTTGAAATACGCTTCCACAGCGACTGAGGAGGTCTCAGCACGTCTGTCGGCCACGATGTAAAGGTACTGATCGTTGTGCGAAGAGACTCAATTTCCCGCAGACATTCCGTGCACGTGGACAGGTGATTTTCAAAGTCGCAGATTTCGTTTAACGAAAGAACCTGCAACGCGTACAGGGCTGCTCTTTCCAGATGACCTTTGTCGCGCTTTTCCCTGATGGAACTCATAAGTCCTCCGATCTTCGGCCGAGAGCACTACGCAGTTTGCTCATACCCGAACGAATTCGTGACTTGATCGTTCCGAGCGGCTGATTTAATCGAACCGCTACTTCCTGGTACGTCAATTCTGAAAAGAATGCGATTTCGATAGCCTGTTTCTCCTCCGGATTGAGGCTGTCGATGGCGTTTTTCAAAAGGACACTCTGCTCGTCGTTCTGTAACGCGGTTTGTGGATCTTCAAGCGAACTCCCGTTTCGTAAAGGTTCTGCTTCAACTTGGACTCGCTTTTTGCGCCGTTCGTATCGAAGTCGATCTATCGCCCTGCACCGTGCCTGATTCATGATCCAACCGACGACAGAACCGTTGGCAGGATCGTACGTCGATGCCCTCCGCCATACATCGTAGAATACGTCCCCCGTCACTTCTTCTGCTGTCTCCCGATTGTTGATGATGCGGATGATCAAGGTAAAAACGATTCTGTGTGTATGCTCGTAAATAAAATGCAGCGCCAGTTGATCGCCTGCGGCGATGGATCGAACCATGCCGACCCAGACCTCCTCCGACATGAGACCCGGAGTCGTTGCATAAAGCACGTCGCCCAGCGTACGTGCTTCGGATGTCTGAACATCTTCTTTTCGCACTCTAAGATCTTGACGTTACAGGACAACTTTTTCAAGCGTACGTCCAGTGGAGTATTCGACTTGCATGTCGTTAAGGCGCAATTCGCTTTACGGCTCATCATCACAACGCTTCGCGTTGGGAAACCGCTATGAACTAAGGGATGACCCCTTTGTCGAGTTAGCAAGTCTCCCGGTGAGAGGTACCATCGCGCGAATCGTTGTTCCCCGTCCCACCTCGGAATCGATGGAAAGCTTCCCGTTCACCAGCTTCAACCTTTCTTTCATGCTACTAAGGCCGATCCCGCCGCCTTTGAGTGCCTGTTCAAGTCGGAGGCCAGTTCCCCTGTCGTGTACCGCAAGTTCAATCTCGGTCGGGCCACACTTAAGGCAAACCGAGAAGTGTTTCGCCCCGCTGTGCCGGATTGCGTTCTGTAAGGCCTCTTGCAGAATACGGAAAAGACATAGGGAGACTGCTCGCGGCAAGTCATGAGGTACGCTCGCTGAATGAAGACTGATCTCGACGTTGTGCTGTTCCATGAGTTCGTTGCAATGAGCGGATGCCGCTGCCTCGAGCCCGACATAGTCCAGATTCGGAGGATGTAGCCGGTGCGACAGCCCGCGCGCCTCATTGTAAAGGGCGAAAGTTTGCTGGATTGCTGTCTGAATACCGGCCTGGATTTCCGATAATGAAATAACATGCGACAAGCGCGTTAGATTCATTATGAGCAACGAGAGCCGTTGTCCGATGTCGTCGTGAAGTTCTCGGGCTATCCACGTGCGTTCTTCTTCCTGAGCGTCAATCAACCGCTGACTGATTGTGGAGAGCGCCGCTTCCGCTAACTTGTGTTGTGTAACGTCGATTGCAGAGCCGATATAGCCGACAAAGGCACCGTCCGCATCAAATTGTGGCACGCCGGAATCGAGGACCCATCGGTATTGTCCGTCCCATCTCCGCAGCCGATATTCGAGCCGAAAGGGCTCACGCCGATCGAAAGCTGCAGTGTATTGATCCAGACACGGTCCTAAGTCATCGAGGTGTATCCCTTCGGCCCAACCATATCCCAAGTGGGCCTCGAGCGGCCGGCCCGTAAAATCAAGCCAGGATTGATTGACATAGGTGCACAACTTGTCGACCCCGGTGATCCAGATCATTACTGGATCGGTGTTTTCAAGAGACTGGAAAGTCTCGTTGGCCGCGTCGCCTACCATCTGAACCCTTCTGTCGTTAATCCCCGACTAATAAGAAACGACAAAACGGGTCGGTTGGATTGAAATGTGGGGATAGATTCGCAATTAATACGGAAATGTGAGTCTGTCCCCACATTTTCAATGAAATTCGGTTCTTCACAGCTCAAAACGAAGTGTGCTAACAGTCCTTACACATTCATGGCGGGCATGTGTTGAGATCCATAGCGAAACCGGTGAACTACTGTTGCCTGTCCGGCCTGGTCTCCGCGTCCATCAAGATCCGGAAACCTGGAAGCTACAAGATCGTCGAGATTGGAGTCTTCAAAGGGGATAATGCGGCAAGCCTGATCCGCGTGGTTCAGAAACGAGGCGCTCAGGCATGGTACGTCGGATTCGACCTCTTCGAAGATATCGATGAATTCTTTCAGGGCCATCCGGAAGATCGCCAGTGGTATGACACTCCGGACCACCCTTACTTTGAGTTCCGATCCGGACAGCATTCGCTGGATTCAGTAACCGCTAAACTGTCGGCCATTCAATCTCTGGACCGCGTGACGCTTGTCCCGGGAGATTCCACCAAAACGGTGCGCGCCAACTATCCGCTGATTCAGGATGCCGACTTCATTTACATCGACGGATGCCACGATTACGAAGTTGTGCGGGAAGATTGGCAGAGCGTGCGGCCCCTCATTAGGAGCAACCCACATCTGGTGATCGCATTTGACGACGCGACTTATTCGGGAGTGGCTCGGGTTCGGGATGAAATTTCTTCCACAGACAACGCGGTGCGGGTGCTTTCGCTGAACTATAACCAGTTCTTTGTGATTTCGAGATCCATGCCCTGGATCGAAGCCGGCGGCCTTCGCGCTCTTGATCTTATTTGGCGAATCTTCGGCAAATTGCCAGCTTCGTAGTCACTGCCCGGCCGTCACATACAACGCGAGCATTCGCTCTCCCTCCTCCTCCAGTTCTCGACGCACCTTTCTGGAAATCGTCTCAAACGGTTCGAGCACAACTCTGCCGAGTTTCTCTTTCCAAGTCCCGGCAACACGCCCGTCGACGAGAAACGTTCCCATCGACTGCGGCTGCTTAATGTGGAACACGATCTTGCGGTACGCCTCCGGAAGGATGCCCGTTCGCCGCGCGTGCACGAGCAGCATTGCGTCCCAGGTGGGGAGATAACGAACGGGGGCGGGCGTGTCTCCATCAGGCAACGGCGCACTGGCCAGGTCGAAGAGTTCGTCTCCGCGTTCGCTCCGAAATCGACGTGAGGCCAGGCGCGTGACGACCGGCGCCAGAGTGTCGGACGGCACGAGCGCCCACCTGGCGATGTCATTCAACGACGACGGGCCGAAGCCACCGAGATAGCGCCGCACCAGATGCTCGTATCCCTCCTTTTCTGTCGCATCGCTCGGCTCAAGCCATGTTTCCGCAAGTCCATACAAGTCCGCCCGTCTCCGCTCCCATGTTCCAGAGGGCGGGATGCGAACCACATCGAGCCAATCGGTGCTGTTTTGCACGAGCTTCATCAGCTCGCGCGCCGGCAAAGGACCTTTCAGGAGCGCCGCGCGGACTCTTGCCGCCCGGCGGATCATTTCTTTTCGCGTGGCGTCTTTCCGCAGGCGCAGAGTCCACTCGCGCCGCGCTCGTCGCACTCCCAGCGCATAGAGCCAGTAGTCCTGCGCTGAGACCATGTGAATCGTCGAGCGCAGCAGTGTTCCCTGAACCACCGTGCGTCGCTCGAGAGCGCGCGTGAGGTCGTCGCGCTCGAAGTTCTCCAAACAGGACCGCAGTCGGATATAGGCATTCAGTGCGTACTGATTCTGAATGCCGCCCATTCGCTCCAGCGCACGCGGAATCGAGAGTCTTGAGCGCTCAAGCAGCAACTGTCTGGCGAGCATGGCGCGATTCAGTTCCCGCTCGCTGAGCACCCGTTCACCTGAGTTCTTCGGAGACACGCGGCGGAGTCTACAACGAAATAATGCCGGGAAAATGGGGACAGACTCGCAATTGATGCCGAAATGCGAGTCTGTCCCCAATTTCCGGCATAAAATCTGCGGCGGAGAATAAAGATGAAACGAAGTGTCCTCGTTTGCGCTTTGACGGTCGCAGCGTCGCTATCGCTGATCGCGATGACGGCGCAGCTTCCCGCTTTTGTCCTCGTCACGGATCAAATGTTGCAAAATCCCGATCCCGGCGATTGGCTCCTGTGGCGCCGTACGATGAACAGCTGGGGCTACAGCCCGCTCGATCAGATCAACAAATCCAACGTGGGCCGGCTCAAGATGGTTTGGTCGCGCGGTATGGGGCCGGGAATCCAGGAGGCGACACCTCTCGTCTATCGCGGAGTGATGTATTTGCCGCATCCCAGCGACTTCATCGAAGCCATGAACGCCGCAACCGGCGAGATGATCTGGGAGTATCGGCGCCAATGGCCACCCGAGGTGACTCAAATCCTGCGCGCGCCCAGCATCAATCGAAACCTCGCAATCTACGGCAATACCATCATCGATACCAGCGGCGACGACTTTCTTTTCGGACTAAATGCGCAGACCGGCGAGCTCGCCTGGGAAACGCGTATTCTCGACATGCAGAAAGCGCCGTCGCAGCAAACATCCGGCCCGATTATTGCGAAAGGGAAAATCTTCTCCGGCCGAGGATGCGAACCCAAGAAGAGCGCCGATGCCTGCATTGTTACGGCGCACGATGCCAGGACCGGAAAAGAACTGTGGCGGACTCGCATGATCCCGCGTGCCGGAGAACCCGGAGACGAAACATGGGGAGGATTGCCGGAGGAGCGACGCTCTCATGTCGGCACCTGGATGGTTCCCAGTTACGATCCCGACCTGAACATGGTTTACGTCGGAACCTCTGTGACTTCGCCAGCGCCGAAATTCATGCTGGCGGGGAACGACCACACGTACCTCTACCACAACTCGACGATCGCCCTGAACGGTGACGACGGAAAAATCGTCTGGTACTACCAACACGTGGTCGATCACTGGGACTTCGATCATCCCTTTGAGCGGCTGCTCGTCGATACAGTCGTTTCGCCCAACCGCGAACAGGTAAGTTGGATCAACCCAAGGATCCGGCCAGGCGAACGGCGTCGAGTCATCACCGGCGTGCCCGGCAAGACCGGCATCGTGTACACCCTCGATCGCCAGACTGGTGAGTTTCTGTGGGCGCGCCCCACGGTGCGGCAAAACGTTGTTGCGAACATCGAAGGCGCGACGGGCAAAGTCACGGTGAACCCTGAGACGCTTTTTACGTCGATCGGTCAGACGCGCTTCGTATGTCCGATGATCAATGGCGGCAAGAACTTTCAGGCCGGGGCATATAGCCCGCAGACCAACACGATGTATTACTCCTTGCAGAATGCCTGCGTCGACATGACTGCCGTTCAGGATACGCCCCAGCAAACCTACGCCATCTCCAGCGCGCCGAAGATCGCGCCCGGTACGGATAAGCTGGGAACCATCGAAGCCATCGATGTTGCAACGGGACGCACCGTATGGAAGCACGAGCAACGCGCAGGAACGATGTCTCTGGTCACGACCGGCGGTGGACTTATCTTCGGTGGTGATACCGCCGGTAAGTTCCGGGCGTTCGATGCTGCAAATGGACGTGTGCTGTGGGAGATCAGCCTCGGGTCTCCGGTAACGGGTTACCCGATCACCTATTCCGCAAACGGTAAACAGTACGTTGCCGTCAGCGTCGGGAATTCACTCGTCAGCACGGGATTGAACCGACTTACGCCCGAGATCAAGCCGAGCAATAGCAGCAACATCTTTGTCTTCGCATTGGAGTAATAGGCGGCGCTGGAAGTTTGACGACGCCCCATCGATCCCGAATGTACTTCGGCTAGACGACCTGGCGCCGCTCGGCGCCTTATGTGCGCAAGGAATGGACGACCCTCGTATGCCAACACTTCTGACAAGAAGAATGGTGCGATGGAATCGCTCACCTGGTACAGACAACCCGAATAGCGTTTGCGATACTTGCGTGAACAGCCACAGTTTACCCAGGACGAGGCGTTACAGTTCCCGCCATTCATTGCTGAAAAGCCAAAGGATGTTCTCTAAAATCCATGACGTCGTATGAACATACTTAAACTCGTCTTCGCAGTTGTTGGAGGACTTGCGTTCGTGGCCATCGAACTCACTGCCGAGAACTGGCCACAATTCCGGGGTCCATCGAGCCTGGGCGTTTCTTCCGAATCCACCCTGCCATTGACCTGGAGCGCTGGGGAAAACATTGCGTGGAAGACGACGCTGGCCGGTCCCGGCACTTCATCCCCTGTTGTCTGGAACGATCGGATCATCGTGACCTCTCAGATTGGCAGCGTTCCTCTGGCCGGTGGCGGCAATCACCCGCAACTGGCTCGCGACGATCGTTCGCTGGCTGCACAGGAGAATCCCATTGGGCGAACTCCTGGCGAAGTCTGGTTTGTCGTGGAAGCGTTTCGCCGGTCCGACGGCACTCGCCTGTGGGAGTACCGTGCGCGAGCGACGGGACCACTGCCCGACGTTCACGAGAAGCACAATCTTGCGACACCGACACCGGTTACCGATGGTGAACGGATCTACGCGTGGTTCGGGAACGGGCAGGTCGTCGCCTTGGACATGGAAGGACGTCTCCTTTGGTCACGCCATCTCGGACTCGAGTACTCCCGATTTGAAACGCAGTGGGGACATGGCAGTTCTCCCACGCTCCACGCCGATCTCCTGATCCTGTTGTGCGATCACCTGAACGATGCGTACCTCCTGGCGCTGGATGTGCGCACCGGAAAGGAGCGATGGAAAGTGAACCGCGGGAACGGGCGCGTGTCGCACAGCACACCGCTTGTTGTTCGCGGACCACAACGCCTCGAGTTGCTGGTCAATTCCTCGCAGCGCATCGACGCCTACGACCCCCTCACCGGCAAGCTGCTCTGGTATACGGGGAGCGAGCGACAAACACCGATCCCTTCCGCCGTGTTTCACGACGGCCGCATTTATCTCAGCCGCGGGTATCGTAACAGCGACTACATGGCGATCCGCCCGGGCGGCAGCGGCGATGTCACAAAAACGCATGTCGAATGGCAGGCGGCATCCGGGGCATCGTATGTTCCGTCGATCGTCTACCACGACGGCCTTCTGTATATGACCAACGAGGTCGGGGTGGTTACCTGCGCGGACGCCACGACTGGCGAGCGTGTGTGGCGACACCGCCTCGACGGCATATTCTTCGCGTCGCCCGTCGTCGGAAACGGCAGAGTCTACCTGGTGAGCGAAACCGGCACGACGTTCGTGTTGCGCGCCGGAAGAAAACCGGAGGTTCTGGCGGAGAATAGGCTCGACGAGCGGTTCATTGCGTCGCCGGCTATCTCCGGTGGCCGGATATTCCTGCGCAGTGACCGGACGCTATTTGCCGTAGGGACCTAGCGAGTTCAGCTCTGTCCATTGCGTGGATATATAACAATTCATCTCCCGTGAATGTGCGCGAGACTCCAACCGTAAAGAAAGCGAACC
>Ga0111538_10003456_pt1 | contig 22063 bp, 18 predicted proteins | sample SoiMethybrSBSTD1_FD_79669 | JGI IMG/M metagenome (GOLD analysis project Ga0111538, IMG submission 79669) | Bulk soil microbial communities from a Populus tree surrounding site in Tennessee, USA - Soil MetaG P. TD hybrid SBSTD1 (version 2)... | ecosystem: Environmental > Terrestrial > Soil >... | reverse complement strand
TGCGCAGCTCGCCGCGCCCAACGCGTCAGGCGTTGCGATGGGCCATCTGCATTACCGTGTGCGCGACGTCGAGGCGAACAAGAAGTTCTGGATCGCCCTCGGCGGCGACGTTCGTAGTGTCCGGCTTCAGCCGGACCAAGAGAGCATCGTGCTGAAATTCCAAGACACGCTCGTCGTGCTCGAGCAGGGCGACAGCACTGGCGGCACCGACGGCTCCATCGTCAATCACGTTGCCTTCCGTGTGCCGGAGCTGACGTCGGTCGAAGCGGCTGGGCTGAAGGTGGCGCGTCTCAATGGATTCCCCGGTGTCGCCTCTACCAACACGCCCGAGGGCGAACGCATCGAGCTGTTCGAGAACGCCGCGACCAACCTGACGTTCGCGCAGGACGCAGGCTTTGACGATGCGGTGGCAAAGCGTCACAACCGGCCGCAGACCGGGGCGATCGCGTTTCACCACGTGCATCTCTATGTGCCGGACGGCCAGGTGGCGGCCGCTAAAGCGTGGTATGTGCGGATGTTCGGCGGAATCCCAGGCAAGCGCTCGAACTACGAGGCGGTCGATTTGCCGGGCATCAACCTGAACTTTTCCGCGGCGCCGAAACCGACCGTCCCCACCAAGGGCCGGATGCTGGATCACATTGGATTCGAGGTCCGCGGCCTGGCGGCTTTCTGTCAAAGACTGGAGGGGTTGGGTGTTAACCTTGATGTCCCCTACACTAAGGGCCCGTCGGGGCTGGGAAGCGCACGCCTGACGGACCCGTGGGGCACGTCGATCGAGTTGACTGAAGGTCTAGAGGTCCGTATCAACTGAGGGTATGACCGTGAGCACTCGCACGTCTGTATACGTCCTGTCGTCAGCGCTCATCATGGCGGTCTGTCTCGTGCCGACGCTCGGCGCACAGCGCGGGCAGGGCGGCGGTGGACGTGGTGCTGGTGCGGCGCCGCAGGCGCCGGCCGGACCGGCTCCGCGTCTCGCGAACGGCAAACCGGATCTGAGCGGCTACTGGGCCAACCCGTATACGCCGCACATGGCGGCGCGTGGCGTCTTCGATCCGGCGACGCGTCAGCCGCTGAAGTTCGAACGACAAAATGAGGCGCTGCCGAATGCGAAAGCGCCGGCCGCTGGTGGACCGCGCACCTACGATCTGCCGTACACCGATTGGGGCCTGAACAAGTGGGTCACCTACGACCCGGTTACGAACGGCGACTACGCGGGCAACTGCTTGCCGTTCGGCATGTCGCGCAACATCAACTCGCCGCACGGTCTGCAGATCGTCCATCACGTGGATTCGCTCGCGTTCCTCTTCGAGCAGGACACGTGGTTCCACTGGGTGCCGCTCAAGCCTGATTTCAAGTGGCCGGCCGACATTCCGGAGTCGTGGAACGGCGTCTCCACTGGCAAGTGGGACGGCGACACGCTGATCATCGAGACCAGCGGCTTCAACGGCTACACCAGGCTGGACACCGCCGGCCATCCGCACAGCCGGGAACTGAAGCTGACCAATACCTTCAAGCGGCTCGACTCCAACTCGATGGAGCACACCGTGACGGTGCACGATCCGAAGACCTACACGCGCGACTGGATGAACATCCGCACGTGGCGAGTGAAGCCGGCGGGCGACGTGATCATGGAATATTCGTGCAACGAGAATAATCTTCGCAGCTTGATCGAGGGCTCGATCAAGGTCTGGCAATATCCGGACGACGTGGACAAGTAAGGGAGGCATCGATGACACGCAAGGCGTCGTTGTGGCTGGTGGCTGGTGCCGTGCTGTTCTTCACGGCGCAGCTGGGTGCGCACCATTCCATTTCCGCCGAATTCGACACGAACAAGCCGGTCAAATTCACCGGCAAAGTGACCAAGGTCGAGTGGATGAATCCGCATATCTACACGCATGTGGAGGCGGTGGATCCCGACACCGGCAAGACGGTCACGTTCAAGGTCGAGGGTGGCCCTCCGAACTCGCTGTATCGGCAGGGATGGCGCAAGGACACCGTCAAGGCTGGTGACACGGTCAGCGTGAGCGGCGTTCGCGCGAAGATCCCGACGTCGATGAACATCGGTGTCGCGACGATCACCACCGCCGACGGCAAGCGCATCTACGGCAGCGCCGGCCAGACTGGCGCTCGCGGCGAAGGCGCGCAGAACAACTAGCACGCGTAGGGCCGGTCCGCCGTCGCCAAGGCTATGGCGGGACCGGCCTCTCGATCTTATGCACAAGCGCCTCGCGCTCTCGATCGGCGTGGCTGCGGTGGCGGTGTTCGTATGCGCCGCGACCGCTCCCCTCATCGGCCAATCGCCGTCGGCCGCGCGAAGCGCGGTGCCAGAAGGACCAGCGCCGCGCACACCGTGGGGCGATCCCGATCTCCAGGGCACCTACACCAACACCTACGAGAACGGCACGCCTTTCGAGCGGCCCGACGCGTTCGCCGGCCGCACGCTCGACGACATCAAGGGCGACGAGCTCAAGGCGATCAAGCGCGCGCAGCAGCAGCGCACCATCGCGGCGTTTCTCGGTCCCGAGCACGCCCCCGACAACTGGTGGCAGGACAATCTTTATCTCGAGCGCGGCAGCCAGGCATGGTTCGTCGTCGATCCGGCGGACGGCAAGATCCCGGCGATGACGGCCGAGGCCCGGCAGCGTATCGACGCGCGCGCTGAGGCACGGAAGAAAAGCGGACGCGGACCAGCGGATTCGTACGAGGATCGCAGTCTCTACGATCGCTGCATCACGCGCGGTCTCCCTGGATCGATGCTGCCGGCGATTTACGGCAATCAATATCAGATTGTCCAGGCGCCCGGATACGTCGCGATCATGTACGAGATGATCCACGAGACGCGCGTCATCCCTCTCGATGGACGTCCGGCGATCGGTCAGGGCATCGAGCAGGACATGGGCGTCGCCCGCGGCCACTGGGACGGCGACACGCTCGTCGTCGAAACAACGAACTTCAAGGAGCGCAGCGCGTATCGCAACGCCAACGCGGTGACATTGACGCTGACGGAGCGCTTCCAGCGTATCGCCGCGGACAGAGTGCGCTGGACGGTCACTGTGGACGACCCGAAGACCTGGACGCGGCCGTGGACGTTCGCGCTGCCGCTGACCGCCGATCCCAACCCGCTGCCGCTCTACGAGTGCCACGAAGGCAACTACGGATTGAAGAACATCTTGAGCGCGGCTCGTGCAGAGGAGAGAGCCGCGAAGCCGTAATGATGCGGGGATCGGGGATCAGGGATCGGGGATCGGGGATCAGAAGCCGAGCCCACGTTCCTGATCCCTGATCCCTGATCCCTGATCCCTGATCCCTGATCCCTATGTCACAGACACACACCCTGGCCGCCTACCTCGTTTCCAACCGGTGGGCGGATATCCCCGACGACGTTCGACATGAGGCGCGCCGCTCGCTGCTCAATTACATGGGCTGCGCCATCGGCGGCAGTCCGCATCCGGCGATGGATATCGCCATTCGGGCGCTGAGCCCCTTCTCAGGTGAGCGTACGGCGAGCGTGCTGGGCCGCGCCGAGCGGCTCGACCCGCTGCACGCATCGCTGATGAACGGCATCAGCTCGCACGTCGAGGACTACGACGACACGACGCCGAAGAACTACAGTCACACGACGTCGCCCGTCGCATCGGCGCTGTTTGCCTATGCGAGCGCGAACCCGGTGCGCGGGCGCGATTTCGTCGAAGCGTTCATCCTCGGCTTCGAATCCGCGTCGCGCTGTGGCAACACGGTCTACCCGTCGCATTACGACGTCGGCTGGCACATGACCGGCACGATCGGTGTCTTCGGCGCAGCGGCGGCGATTGGCAAGCTCGAAGGGTTGAACACGCAGCAGATGGTATGGGCGCTGGGCCTCGCGGCCACGCAGTCGGCCGGACTGCGCGAGATGTTCGGCTCGATGGGCAAGGCCTTTCATCCCGGGCGGTCGGCGCAGAACGGCTACGCCGCGGCGATGCTGGCCAAGGCCGGGTTCACCTCCGGCGAGCGCGGCATCGAAGGCCCTCGCGGGTTTGCGCATGTCATGGCTGCGTCGCGCGATCTGGCGAAGGTCACCACGCGTCTCGGCGTCGATTTCGATCTGCGCGAGAACACCTACAAGCCGTTCCCCTGCGGCATCGTCAATCATCCGACGATTGACGGCGCGATTCAGATTCACAACGAGCATCATCTCGATCCGGCGTCGATTGTCGCGGTTCGACTACGCGTGGCGCCGCTCGTGCTCGACCTCTGCAACCAGACCAACATTACGCGTGGTCTGCAGGGCAAGTTCTCGGTCTATCACGGAGCCGCCGTCGGCCTGGTGCGCGGCAAGGGCGGGCTCCGCGAGTACACCGACGAGGCGGTGAACGATCCGGCGATCAAGCGCATTCGCGAGGCCGCGACCGCTGTTGGCGATCCGACGATCACCGAGGATCAGGCCCACATCGAAGTGGAGCTCACGGATGGCCGCCGCGTGAGCAAGTTCGTCGAGCAGTCGCTCGGCAACATCCATCGGCCGCTCACCGATACGCAACTGGAAGAGAAATTCCGCGACCAGGCGGTCATGGTACTGCCGGCGAGCGACGTCGAGGCGCTGATTCAACTGTGCTGGCGCATCGATCAGCTCGACGACGTTCGCGACGTGGTGATGGCGGCGGTGCCAGCTGCCGGACGTACCGAGCGCCAGGCGGCGCAGGCGTAACCGCGAACCTCTGAACTGACCGCTGTGACCCAGACCGGACTCAGCCCCGCCGCTGCGGACGCGGAACGCCGCGTCTTCGCCAAGATCGGCTGGCGGCTGATGCCGATCCTGATCCTCGCCTACATCTTCAATTACCTCGATCGCAACAACGTCGGCTTCGCCGGCCTGACGATGAATCAGGCGATCGGGTTGACGGCGACACAGTTCGGGTTCGGCGCCGGCGTGTTCTTCGTCGGCTATTGCCTGCTCGAGATCCCCAGCAACATCGCGCTCTATCGTGTCGGCGCGCGGCGCTGGCTGTCGCGCATCATGATCTCGTGGGGGCTGGCGTCGGCGGCGACGGCCCTGGCGGTTGGCCCCAACAGCTTCTATGCGCTGCGTCTGCTGCTCGGCGTCGCCGAAGCCGGATTCTTTCCGGGCGTCGCGTTCTATCTCGGCACGTGGTTTCCCTCGCAGTACCGCACGCGGATGATCGCGTGGTTCATGGTGGCGATTCCCGTGTCGTCGGTGATCGGTGGTCCGATGTCCGGCTGGCTGCTCGGACTCGACGGACTGGGTGGACTTGCCGGCTGGCAGTGGATGTTTCTGCTCGAGGGTCTGCCGGTCGTGTTCGTCGGCGTTGCCCTGTTGTGGGTGCTGGCCGATCGTCCCGAAGACGTGACCTGGCTCACCGACGAGGAACGGCGTATCGTCAGCGACAGACTCGCCGCGGAACAGCGGCCGCGCGCGGTGCGGCACTTCTCGGCGGCCATTCGCGATATCCGCGTGATCCTGCTCGCACTCGTGCAGTTTGGCTTCCTGGTCGGCTCCTACGCGATCGGCATCTTCCTGCCGCTGATTCTCAAGGAGGGCCAGCTCACCGACGTGCAGATCGGGTTTGTGAGCAGCGGCTGCTATCTCGTCGCGGTGATCGGCATGATCCTGTGGGCCGAGCGCGTGGACCGCGGCGCGAGCAAGGTTGTCAACCTCGCGGTTGCGTGTGCAGTGGCCGCGTGCGGGTTCCTTGGCGCGATTCTCTTCGAGAAGAACTTCTGGGTGTCGGTGATGTGGATGGCCGTCGCGCTGACCGGCGTCAACGGCGCGCGCGCGATCTTCTGGACGATTCCGCCGCGATTCCTCACCGGCATGGCCGCCGCTGGAGGGCTGGCGTTCATCAACTCGATTGGTACGACCGGTGGATTCGTCGGTCCGTACGTGTTCGGATTCCTGACCGACCGCACCGGATCGTTTTCCGCCGGCCTGTACGCGATGACCGGCTTCCTCGTGTTCGCGTCGATCGTCGCGTTCTCGCTGCGCAGGTACGCTCCAGGGGAGTGAGTTCACTGGATTACGACACACAGAGACACAGAGGCACAGAGGACGGAACCCAAAATCATGTTTTCACTAGCGTCCAATCGCGGTTCTTCCAGATTCGTACCTCTGTGTCTTCGTGCCTCTGTGAGTCGTATGCACGCGCAGACACGCGTACGCATTGAATGCCGTGACGCCTTTAGCTAGTCAAGTCGCCGAATGGGTGTCTGAGGTGCAGTACGAAGATCTGCCCTCCGACGTCATCGAATCCACCAAGCTCCGCATCCTCGATGTGATCGGCCTCGCGCTCGCCGGCGCCGAGACAGCATTCGGACGCTCGACGATCGCTGCGGCGAAGGTCATGTCGCCGGCGGGACCGTCGCGGATCTTCGGCACCGGAGACGCCCTCGCTGCGCCCACGGCGGCGTTTGCCAACGCCTCGCTGTCGCAGGCGCTCGAGTACGACGACACACACAATGAATCGATCGTGCACATGAGCAGTCCCGCGGTCGCCGCGTCCTTCGCGCTTGCGGGCCTGCGCACGGTGACGGGCCGCGACCTGATTCTCTCGATTGCGGTCGCCAACGAGATCTCGTGCCGCGTCGGCAGCGTGTCATCGGGCCAGTTCCATCGCCGCGGCTTTCATCCGACCGGCCTCTTCGCACCGTTTGGTATCGCCGCAGGCATCGGCAGGATTCTCGGCCTCGACGCGCAGCGGCTCGCCTGGGCTGAAGGCACGGCCGGCAGCTGCGCGGCTGGACTGCTCGAGTGCTGGGTGGACGGCACGCAGACCAAGTTTCTGCACTCCGGCTTCGCGGCGCAGAGCGGGCTGACCGCTGCGCTCCTCGCCGACGCCGGCGTCAGCGGACCGCCGAACGTCTTCGAAGGGCGCTTCGGGCTGTTTGCCTCGCATCTGCAGGACGCGGCGGTTCAGAAGAACTTCGGCCGCATCGCCGATGGGCTGGGCTCGCACTGGGAGAGCCGCAACTCGTCGTTCAAGCCGTTCCCGACGGCCCACGTGCTCCACCCGTACGTCTCGGCGATTCTGCGGGTGCGCGCGCAGGGCGTTCGCGCCGCAGACGTCGTCCGCATCGAGTGTCCGGTGGCCGAATTCAATGTGTCGATCGTGTGCGAGCCGGTCGCGGAGAAATGTGCGCCGGCGACGCAGGCGCATTGCCGAGTGTGCCTGCAATACACGATGGCCGAGACGCTGTACGCAGGGAGCCTGGGCAAGACAGCTTACAGCGACGCGATGCGACTCAACCCGGAAGTGCTCGAGCTCGCACGCAAGGTCGAGTATTCCGTCGATCCGGCGTTCCCTGGTCCGGGACGTTTCAAGGGCGCGGTGCGCGTCACACTGAAGGATGGGCGTGTGCTCGAGGAGATCGAAGAGTACAACCGCGGATCGGCGGAGAACCCGATGAGCGAGGCCGAGCTGCGCGCGAAGTTCGACGACAACGCCGGCGGATTCCTGAGTGCCGCTCAGCGCGACCGGCTTGCGCAGGAGATCGCCCGGACGGAAAGTCTCCCGGACGCCCAAACGCTGGTCGATCTCACCTTGAGGAAATAACTCCCAACTTCCAACTCCCAATTACCAACCACTCCCAACCTCCAATTCCCAATTGAATTCCCAATTGAACGTTATTGGGAGTTGGGAATTGGGAGTGGTTGGTCGTTGGAAGTTGGGCGTTGGAAGTTGATATGCTGCCGCGCTTGCCAGACGTCGCGCAGAACGCACCCGCTCAGGCACACACCAAGCCAACGCACGAAGTCAGGGCGTACGAGGTGATCGTGCCGCTCGCAATCGGCCTCGTCATCGCGATGGTCCCGGTGCCTGCCGAATTGTCGCCGAATGCGTGGCGCTACTTCGCGCTCTTCGCCACGGTCATCGTCGCGCTCATTACTGAGCCGATACCTCCCGCCATCATCGGCATGGTCGGTGTCATCGTCGCCGCCATGCTCGGCCTGGTGCGCGATACGCCAGCGCAGTCGGCGCAGTGGGCGCTCAGCGGGTTCGGCAACGCGACCGTGTGGCTGATCTTCGCGGGCTACATGTTCACGCTCGGCTATACACAAACCGGATTGGGCAAACGCATCGCGTTGCATCTCGTCCGGCTGCTTGGCCACAGCACGCTCGGATTGGGTTACGCGGTCGCCCTGGCCGACCTCGCGCTCGCCCCGTTCACCGCATCCGCCACCGCGCGCAGCGCCGGCACCGTGTTTCCCATCGTTCGGCAGATCCCGGAGCTCTATCAGTCGCGCCCTCATGACGGGACGGCGCGACGCCTCGGCGCGTACCTCCTGTACTCCGCGCTGGCAACCAGCTTCATCACCAGCAGCATGTTTGTGACGGCGCTCGCGCCGAACACGCTGGCGCTGTCAGTGATGCGGCAGACCGCCGGCGTCACGGTGACATGGCTCGAGTGGTTCGTCGGCTTTGCGCCGGTCGGTTTCCTGCTGCTGCTGGTCGTGCCGTGGCTGCTGTACAAAATCTATCCGCCGGAGATACGAACCGCTCCGGAGGCGCCACGCTGGGCGGCGCAGCAGCTCGAGACGATGGGCGCGATGACGCGCAAGGAACTCACGCTCCTCGTGCTGGTGTGCGTGGCACTCGCACTGTGGATCGGCGCGATCGAACACGTCGAGCCCGCGATCAGCGCGATGTTGGTCGTGCTGCTGATGGTGGGCTTCAAGGTCGTGTCCTGGAACGACGTGATCGGGCACGCGCAGGCGTGGAACGTGCTGGTCTGGTTCGCGACGATGGTGACGCTGGCCGGCGGGCTCGGCGAAACGAAATTTCTGGAGTGGCTCGCGCAGTCGTTGGCGCCGTCGCTCGAGGGATTTGGATTGGGGTTGGCGATTGTCTCGCTCGTCAGCGTGTACTTCTTCCTGCATTACTTCTTTGCGAGCATCACCGCGCATGCGGCGAGCATGCTGCCGGTGTTCATCGGCATCGCGATCATGATTCCGGGTCTGTCAGCGAAGGAGTGGGCGCTGCTGCTCGCGTATCCACTTGGATTGATGGGCGTGTTGACCACATATACCGCCGGCCACAATCCGATCTATTACGGGAGCGGCTACATCACCCGACAGGCATTCTGGGGGCTCGGGATCACGCTGGGCGTGTTCTTTCTCGCGGTCTATCTCGCGATCGCGGTGCCCTGGCTCCGCTATCTCGGTATTTAGTCCTTCAGCCGATTCGGACCACGAGATGCGCCGACGTTGCCTGCTCATCGCGTGGACCGCGCTGCTGTGGGCCGCGGTCGTCGTGGTCAGCGGCGGCTTCGCCTTCACCGTCGGCGGCATGCGGGTGTCGTCGAAGAGTCCCCTCAATCCCATCTTGTTCGCGCTGGTGGCTGGAGCCGCCTGGATGCTCGCCGCGCGTGGGCGAAATGAGCGGCTCGTTGCGGATCTGCGCGCCGTTGCGGCGCCAGGCCTGGCCGCGAGTCTGGCCGTGGTCGTTGTCACGATCGGTTTCACGTACGGCGCTCTCGTCGTCGGCGGATCCGACGCCTACGGCTATGTCAGTCAGGCAGAGGCCTGGGCTGCGGGCACGTTCCGCTTCGACGAACCGCTGATTCGCGAGTTCGCTGGTCGGGTGGATCGCAGCGTGTTTGTTCCGCTCGGGTATCAGCCGGTTGGTGAGGCAGGCACGGTCGTCCCGATGTATGCGCCTGGACTTCCGATGGTCATGTCGGTGTTCCAACGTCTCGGCGGTCGCGAGGCGGTGTTCTACGTCGTGCCGCTCCTCGCCGGCCTCGCCATCGTCGCCACCTACATGATGGGCCGGCGTCTCGGCGGCAAGGCCATCGGCCTCGCCGGTGCGGCGCTGCTCGCGACAAGCCCGTCGTTTCTCTTTCAGCTGACCGCGGCGCCGATGAGTGATGTGCCGGTCACGGCCTGGTGGGCGCTGGCGTTGGCGCTCGTGCTCGTCGATCATCTCGGCGCGGCGTTGTTCTCGGGTCTCGCGGTCAGCCTCGCGATTCTGACGCGGCCGAACCTGGCGCCGCTGGCGCTGATCCCAGTGGCGCCGTTGATATGGGAGGGCCTTCGCGACCGCGCCCGTCTGCGCCGGGAGATGACGCGCGCGGCGACCTATGCCGCCGGCGTCATTCCCGGCTGCGTCCTCATCGGGATGCTGTACGCGACCTGGTACGGCTCGCCCTTCAACTCAGGCTACGGCTCGCTCGATTCGATCTACCACTGGCCGAACGCGTGGCCAAATCTCGCTCGCTATCCAGCCTGGGCGGCCGAGAGTCAGACGCCGCTCGTCGCGCTGGCGTTCGCGGCACCGATGCTCGTCTCGCGGGTGTCCCAGGCGGGCCGTGTCGGCAGTCAGGCGAGCGTGATCGCGATGTCGTGGATTGGCTTCATCGTGCTCGTGCTCGCGTCGTATCTGCTGTACGAAGCGTTCAACGCGTGGTGGTTCGTCCGGTTCATGTTGCCGGCGTTCCCGCCGCTGCTGGTGCTGACGTCGGTGTCGATCGTTGCACTGTCCCAGCGGCTGTCACGTGGGCGCAGCGCGCAGCGCAAGGGCGGCGCCTGGTTGCGAGTGCTCATCCCGTCTACGCTCGTCGCCGTGATGATGGGGCACGGCATCGTGTACGCGATCGATCACGACGCGTTCCGCGCGCGCAGCGAACGCAAGTACGCTGCAGTTGCCGACTACGTGTCCAGACGGCTGCCACGGAACGCCGCGCTGTTGTCGATGCAACACAGCGGCAGCATCCGCTACTACTCGGGACGTGCCACCGTGCGTTTCGATCACATCGAGCCCGCGCAGCTCGAATCCACGCTTGCCGCACTCACGGAGGCCGGCTACCGTCCGTACATCCTGCTGGAGCCGTGGGAAGTGCCGCAATTCCGCAAGCGCTATACGGGCTTCAGCCCGTTGTCATCGCTCGACTGGCCACCTGTCGCCGTCATGCGTAACACTGATATCAGGATTTATGATCCCGCCGATCGGCCGGCTTCCCTCGCCGGCCGTCCACTCCTCACCGAGACCGTACCGTGACCGACATCAACCCAAGGGCTGCTGACTTCCAGGACTATCGCCGCGCGATTCGAGAACTGTGTGCCACGTTCGGCAATGAGTATTGGCGCGCGATCGAGGAACGCTCCGAGTATCCAGAGGCTTTCGTCAAAGCTCTCAGCGACGCCGGCTGGCTGGCGGCGTTGATTCCGGCCGAGCACGGTGGAGGCGGGCTGAGTGTGACCGAAGCCTCGGTCATCCTCGAGGAGATCAATCGCTCCGGCGCCAACTCCGGCGCGTGCCACGCGCAGATGTACATCATGGGCGCGCTGGTCCGTCACGGCTCCGACGAGCAGAAGCGGCGATACTTGCCGGAGATCGCGGCGGGACGTCTACGACTGCAGTCATTCGCCGTGACCGAGCCCACCACCGGCACCGACACGACCAAAACCCGGACCATGGCCGTACGGCGTGGCGATCGGTATGTGGTGAACGGACAGAAGGTGTGGATCTCGCGCGTGCAGCATTCCGACCTGATGCTGCTGCTGGCCCGGACGACGCCGCTCGCCGAGGTGGCGAAGAAGACGCACGGCTTGTCGATCTTCCTCGTCAATCTGCAAGACGCGCAGACGAAGGGGATGACGGTCCGCCCGATTCGCAATATGGTGAACCATGAGACCAACGAGGTGTTCTTCGAAGACTTCGAGGTTCCGGCTGAGAACCTGATTGGCGAGGAGGGGCAGGGCTTCAAGTACATCCTCGACGGCATGAACGCTGAGCGCATCCTGATTGCCGCCGAGTGCATTGGCGACGGCTATTGGTTCGTCGATCGCGCGCGGGGCTACGCGAACGAACGCATGGTGTTCGACCGGCCGATCGGCAAGAACCAGGGGATTCAGTTTCCGATCGCTCGTGCGTATGCCAACGTGCGCGCGGCTGACTTGATGCGTTACGAGGCGGCCCGGTTGTTCGACGAGGGTAAGCCGGCCGGTGCCGAAGCCAACCTCGCGAAGCTGCTGGCAGCGGATGCCTCATGGGAGGCGGCCAACGTGTGCCTGCAGACGTTCGGCGGGTTCGGGTTCGCGTCGGAGTACGATGTCGAGCGGAAATTCCGGGAAACGAGGCTCTATCAGGTGGCGCCGATCTCGACGAATCTGATCCTGTCCTATATTGGCGAGCACGTGCTCGGGATGCCGAGGTCGTTTTGACGCGACTCACTCGCAGCCAGCTGTACGTGCCGGCGTCGAAGCCGGCGATGATCCAGAAGGCCGCGGCCAGCGCCGCCGACGCGGTCTGCATCGACCTCGAAGACTCGGTCACGCCGGCTGAGAAGGCGTCGAGCCGGGCCAACGTGATCCACGCGCTCAAGGAGATCGACTTCGGACGCCGGATCCGGATGTTTCGCATCAACGCGCTCGACACGCCGTTTGCCTATCGCGACCTCGTCGAGGTTGTCGAGGCGGCCGGCGATCACCTCGACGTCGTGATGATTCCCAAGGCCGGTTCGGCACGCGACGTCGAGTTCGTGGACACGCTGCTGACGCAGATCGAGGCCCACATTCGGCTGACTCGCCCGATCGGTCTCGAGGCGCAAATTGAGACGGCCAGCGGGTTTCTCCACGCGGTCGAGATCGCCGGCGCGTCCCCGCGTCTCGAGGCGCTGATCTTCGGTGCCGGCGACTACGCGGCCTCGATGCGGATGCCCTCGTCCGCGATCGGCGAAGCCGACGAACATGACGAGATCTATCCCGGTCACCGCTGGCACGCCGTGATGCACACGATCGTCGCGGCGGCGCGCGCCAATCATCTCCGCTGCCTGGATGGTCCGTATGCCGGCTACACAGACGAGGCCGGTCTTGCCCGCGCATGCCAGATTGCACTGGCGATGGGCTTCGACGGCAAGCAGTGCATTCACCCGGCACAACTCGCGGCGGTGAACGCGACCTTTACGCCGTCACTCGAAGAGGTCACCAAGGCCGGCGCGGTGCTGAAGGCCTACGAAGCCGCTGCTGCTGCCGGACAGGGCGCAGCCACACATGACGGCCGCATGATCGACGCCGCCAACCTTCGCATGGCGCGCACGATCCTCGAGCGGCATCGCCTGATCCAAGCCACCTGATGCTTCCCCTGGAGGGCCTGCTCGTCATCGCCGTCGAACAGGCGGTGGCGGCGCCGTTTGCGAGCCGCCAACTCGCCGATCTCGGCGCGCGCGTCATCAAGATCGAGCGGCCGGGTAACGGTGACTTCGCACGCGGCTACGACCGCACGGTGAAGGGTCTGGCCAGCCACTTCGTCTGGATCAACCGGACGAAGGAATCGCTGACGCTCGATTTGAAGCACCCGGAAGCAGCCGACGTCCTACGTCGCCTGCTCTCGCGTGCCGATGTGTTGCTGCACAACCTGGCGCCGGGCGCGATGGGGCGCCTCGGGTTCGCCTCGTCGACGCTGCACGAGCAACATCCGCGACTGGTGATCTGCGAGATCTCCGGGTACGGCACCGACGGCCCGTATCGCGACAAGAAGGCGTACGACCTGCTGGTGCAGAGTGAAGCGGGACTGGTCTCGATCACCGGCACGCCCGAGGTTCCCTCGAAGGTCGGCGTGTCGATTGCCGACATTGCCGCCGGGATGTACGCGTTCTCGGGCATCCTCGCCGCACTCCTGCGCCGCACACAAACCGGCGGCGGCGCCGTGCTGGACATCTCCATGTTCGATGCGCTCGCCGAGTGGATGGGATATCCGGCGTACTACACGGGCTATGGCGGCGCGTCACTGCCGCGCACCGGCGCGGCGCACGCGGCCATTGCGCCGTACGGCCCGTACACGGCCGGCGACGGCAAGGTCGTCTACCTGGGATTGCAGAACGAGCGCGAGTGGGCGAGGTTCTGTGCCGAGGTACTTGGCCAGCCGGCGATTGCCTCGGATCCGCGATTCAGCGCCAATGCGGATCGCGTGACGCACCGCGCCGAGCTCGATGCGCTCATCAACGCGGCGTTCGCGACGCACTCCGCTGAAGACGTACTGGCCCGCCTCGACGCCGCGCAGATCGCCAACGCGCGAATGAATACGGTGCAGGAGTTCCTCGAGCACCCGCAGCTCGCCGCTCGCGACCGCTGGCGGACGGTCGAGTCACCTGCCGGTCCAATCCGCGCGCTGCTGCCGCCGTTCGGGATGAGCGACGCCGAGCCGCAGATGGGCCCCATTCCCGCAGTTGGCGAGCATACGGATGCCATCCTCGCGGAACTAGGCTTCGACGCGACGACTGTTGCGAAGTGGCGGGATCAGGGAATCGTTTAGGGACAGTCGTAGGGCGGGTCCTGTTCTGTGGACCCGCCGACCGTTACGCCGCCGACCACCCGCCGTCGATAGGCAACACCGACCCGGTAATATCCGCGCCCTCGGGACCGCACAGGAACGCGATGAGCGAGGCCACGTTCTCGGCCGCGATGAAGCGGCCCGTCGGCTGCTTCCCGGCGAAGAATCGCCGCTCCGCTTCCTCGCGTGATACGCCTTCGGCGGCCATGACTGTCCTCAGCGCCTCCTCGTGCACCGGTGTTTCGCTTGTCCCAGGGCAGACGGCGTTGCAGGTGATTCCATGCGTCACGGTTTCGAGGGCCACCGCCCGCGTCAACCCGATCAGGGCGGTCTTGGTCGTCACATAGCCGACGCGATTCGGCGCACCGCGCGTGCCGTAGATCGACGACACGTTGATGATGCGGCCCCAGCCGTTCCGCTTCATACTCGGCACGGTCAGCCGGATCGTGTGAAACGCCGCGGACAGATTCACCGCGATCGCGTCGTTCCACTCGGCGGTGCCATAGTGCTCGATCGATCCGAGGTGGCGGACCACCGCGTTGTTGATCAGGATGTCGATTGCGCCGAACGCATCCGTGGCGTCCTCGACCATGGCTTCAATGTCGTCGGGCAGGCGGAGATCCGCGCGGCAATAGAGACTGCGCACGCCGTGACGCTGCAGATCCGCGGCAATGGATAAGGTCTCGCTCGCCGGCTCCAGCCCGTTGAGGACAATGTGACAGCCGGCCGCGGCGAGGCGTTGCGCGGCGGTCAGTCCAAGACCACGGAGTGAGCCCGTGATGAGCGCGCACTTGCCTGACAGCGGCCCAGTTCGCATGATGTTGTATGGTACCCGCACCGCAAGGATCGACGCCGATTCGTTATTGATCGTGGATTTGTGATCGTTGAGTGAGAGAGGGCATGGTGGCGGTCAAAGAGGGTTGGAAGGGAAGGGTCTACGAAGACTTCGAGGTTGGTGATATCTACGTCCACCCGTTGGGTCGGACCGTGCTGTCGGTGGACAACAGCTGGTTCACGCTGCTCACGCAGAACATGAACCCGATCCATTTCGATCATGCCTACGCGGCGCAGACTGAGTTCGGCAAGCCGCTGGTCGATTCGACGTTCACCCTGGCGCTGGTGACGGGACAGTCCACGATCGATCTCTCGTTCAACGTCATGGCCAACCTCGGTTGGGACGAGGTGCGTCTGCCGAATCCGCTGTTCGAAGGTGACACGGTCTATTCGCGCAGTGAGGTCCTCGAAAAACGTGAATCGAAGTCCCGTCCCAACGTCGGCATCGTCAAGGTGAAGACCACGGGCTTCAAGCAGGACGGTCTCATCGTGATCGAGTTCCTGCGCACTTTTATGGTCTACAAGCGCGACCATGTGCCGCCCGGTGCGGCGGCGCGGATCCCTGAACCGAGACGGTGACTCGCGATATCGACGTTGCCTTGCTCCGCGACACTGTCGCTCGGCTGATCGTCGAGGCCAACTACAACATTCCCGCCGACATTCTCGACGCGCTTCGCGCGGCGATCGCGCGCGAGGAGTCGCCGCTCGGGCGCCGCACCCTCGAACAGCTGGTACGGAACTACGAGGTGGCCGCGGCCGAGCGCGTGCCTGTCTGTCAGGACAGCGGCGTCGCCGTCGTCTTCCTCGAGTTCGGACAGGACGTGCACTGGATCGGCGGCTCGCTTCACGAGGCGATTCACGCCGGGATTCGTGAGGGCACGACGAGCGGCTATCTGCGGCGATCGGTGACTGGCGACCCGACGCGACGGCTGAAGATGGCGTGGGAGCCGGTGAATTCGCAGGAGCGGCCGTACGACGTGGGTGTCGTGCATACCGAGATCGTACCGGGCAGTGGCGTCCGGCTCACCGTGGCGTCGAAGGGCTTCGGCGCGGAGAACATGAGCGCCATGCGCATGCTCGTCCCCGCCGACGGCGTGCCGGGCATCATCGACGTGGTCATTGAGACGGTGGAGCGGGCCGGCGCCAACGCCTGCCCGCCGATCATCGTCGGCGTGGGCATCGGTGGCACGTTCGAGGCGTCAGCGCTGCTCGCCAAGAAAGCGGCGCTGCGCGATCTGACGATCCGCAACCCGCGACCCGATCTCGCTGAACTCGAAGCGAACCTCCTCGATCGCGTCAACACGCTCGGCATCGGACCGCAGGGACTCGGCGGCCGTGTGACGGCGCTCGCTGTCAACATCGAGGTGCTACCGACGCACATCGCCGGCCTGCCGGTCGCGGTGAATCTCGGCTGTCATTCGACTCGCCGCATGACGGTCGACCTGTGAATTGACGATTGACGAAGGACGAGTGACCGATTTGATCCCACTCGATTGCCGCACCGGGTTTCCTGCCACCGAAGCTGCGACGCTGTCGGCCGGCGACTCGGTCGAGCTGACTGGTCGTGTGCTGACGCTTCGCGATGCGAGCGCGGCGCGGCTGGCGCTGGCAATCGAGCGTGGGGAGCCGCTCCCAGTCTCGCTCGACGGGCAGATCATGTACGCCGTCGGACCATCGCCCGCCAAGCCTGGGCAGATCATTGGCTCTGCAGGTCCGACGACGACCGAGCGCATGGGCCGATATCTACCCGCGCTCTTTTCGGCCGGTGTGCGGGCAGTGATTGGGAAAGGGGAACTGCACGGGCGCGACATGGCGGCCTTCACCGATCTCGGCGCCATCTACTTCGCGGCGATCGGTGGGCTCGGTGCGCTGCTCGCGAAGCAGATCGCCGCGGCACGCGTGATCGCCTACGACGATCTCGGTCCGGAGGCGCTCTACGCCCTCGACCTGGTGGCCTTTCCTGCGGTCGTCATCATCGACCGCGCGGGCCGCAATTTCCACGAGACCGCGCGCGCCGCATGGCGCTCGCGCTGAGCCTGCAGGCCTGGGGCCGACACAAATTCGAAATCAGGACAGCCGAGAGGCGTCAACGGATCCATGTCATTCCGCGGTAATTTGCGCACGACTTCACAGAACTTGCCCGAAATCGTGCCGGTACATGTCTTGCGACACAACTACGCATGTCTTCGCACGTAGTGACCAGTTCGCCCAGCTATAACATCTCCGAGACCGACAAGGGATGGCTGCTCAAGATTCAGAACGAGCACTGTTCGGTCGTGCAGGTATTCCGATCGGCGTCCGATGCCCGTCTCGCCGTTGATCGTATGTTGGAGTTCTTCGAGGTGATGAGCTCTCAGCTGCCGTCCACCGATCGCGCGGCCTAGCCCGCGGCCGACTACGCCTTCCAGAACTGCAACCGTCTGAGCCAGCGCGTTCGCGCTGAATCGCTGCCGACGAGCAGGTAGCGGTGCCAGTCGTCTCGGTGTGTCGTCACTTGCACCGGGTTCAACGCCAGGAGACCAGTCGTGCCAATCGACGATCGCAGATAGCGGATCTCGTCGGTGGCACTCCGTGCGTCGGGATGGACCGGCATGATCACACCAGCGTCGCGAGCGATGAGCATCCCCTTGGCCTGGATGGAAAGCTCCAGCTCGACACGGAGCAGGCACAGCATGTCGGCCACGACGTGACCCGGAAAGCGTTGTCGAAGCTCCCGGAGATACGCGCCGAACTTCGTGTAGGCGAGCGCCTCTGACGAGAACGTCTCGTGCAGCATCAAATCGAGGTCGAGTCCGGCTCCGACCCAATCCCGGGTCGCCATCTCGCTGCGCTGAAACACCCAGAGCACGAGTAACGGCAGCACGACCAGCAGCATCGCAGTTGTGGCGAGCGGCGAGACCGGCAGGATGTTGAACGCAGTATGAATGGCGACTGCGGCCACCAACCCGGGCAGGAAGATCAGCGCGCCTCGATCACGATGCCGATCGGCGGCAGTCTGCGAGAGCATCGCGAAGATCGCGGTCGTCGCTCCGTGCAGCATCGCGGTGCCGAGCCCGCGCACCAGCCATAGCACGAACCCTGCCCCTGAGAGCACGCGGAGATATTCCAGGTTCTCAACGACCGCAAAGCCCGTCCCGACCGCGAACCCGAGCTGCGCGGCATCAACGGGGAAACCGATACGGCGCCTGAAAATCAGGTAGGCGATGAACGCGCATTTCGCCGTCTCCTCAATCGCCGGAGCGACCACCCTGTGGAAGGCGCTGTCTGACAGCGTGCCAGTCAACGAGAACTGCGACACGCCAGACAGCACGGCGGCCACCACGCCCCATCCCAGCGCCGTCGCGATCGCGCTCGGACGGGCCAGCTTGAAACTGTCCATCACGACCAGCACGGCGAGAAACACCAGCACCGGCACAAACGCCACGATGATGTTGGCGAGCAGTGCCATCAGCGGAGCACTTTGAGCGAGATCATCGCTTCACGACGCGGAGCGGCGTCCTGCTCGAACGCGATCGCACCGCCGATCGACAGCGTGAGGTCGAGCGTTGACAGCATGTTGAGGCGGAAATCCAGCTGGCCGCCGAGATCGCTGACCTTGCGGCGAATGCCCGCGGAATCGACATTGGTGACCAGGCCGCCGGCAAAGACGGCGGGCCGCATCCACGTGAGATAGAACCCCGGCGTGCCGGCGCGCGCGAAGTGCACCGGAGGCAGATTCCATTCGATCACCGACTTCGCAAAATTCCGCCCGCCCACCTCGTTGAGCTCCATCCCCGGCAGCGCATAGTACTCGCGATACCGCTGTTCGCTGCCATGGTCCACGTAGTTGTTGCCAAAGCCGCCGAAATAGAAGTTGGCAAACGGCTCGGCCGGATCCTGCGGCGAAGCGCCCGCGGCGTTCCTGATCCAGATCGACGAATGGCCCATCGGCAGGGCGAACCCGAGGTCGAACGTGCCATGCACCTTCGTAAACAGCGACGAGGCCACGACGTCGTTGCGCATGATCAGTGACCACCGATGTCCCTTTTCATCGTCCACGTTGCCGAGCGACGAGCGCACGTTCGTGTACGAGAGGTCGCTGACCAGGCTGTACAAGCGCTCCACCAGCACCGCCACGTTCTGGTACTCCGGCAGCTGATCGAGATGCCCGGCGACGCGTCCGGCGACGTTGAGCGTGAGGCGGCGCGGCTCGTCGAACAGCAGGAAATTGGTGTGGCCGACACCGAGATCGTAACCACGGCGGCTTGTGCGCGTCGGCCCGAAGAGATCGTAGAAGTCAGCGCTGTTCCACGCCGCGTGCGCGTTCCAGTCGAACCGTCGATAGTCCGCACGCACGTGGCCGCGTTCGCTGAGCGGCAGCGACGAGGCCGGCGAGAAGGTGGCTGTTACGCCGATGCCGTTGAGCAGGATGGGATCGGAGAACCGCGCGTGCACGCCGTAGGCGACCACGTCCTTGTAGCCCTGGACGACCGGATAGACCGATTCGAGGCCGAGCTGTTTCAGCGGACTGTACTTCTGGGTCCGCGTGATCATCGATTCAATCGGCACCGATCCCGGTGAACCGGCCGCCCACTGCTTCAGGATCGGATGCTTCTCGACGACCTGCTGACCCAGGAACGAAATAGGGTTGACGTCCTTCACCGGCTTGCCGTCGATGATTGACGGGACGAACCCATCGCCGGTGTAGCGGAATACCAGCAGCGAGCCGTTGTCGAGCGGCACGGGGCGAAAGAACCCGGTCTCGGCGTTGGTCAGCGCCTCGACCTCACCGGTCGCCAGCTCGTAGCGAAAGATGTTGGACACGCCCGTGTAGTACGAGCTGCCGAACAGATACTTCCCGTCGGGTGAGAACACGAAGTTCGACGGAATCGCCGTTCCGAAATCGAACTGCTTTACGGGTGTCGCGTCGGCGTTCATGAGCGACGCGGTCTTCATGACGCGAACGCCCTGGCGGCCGTCGATCTCGCCGACCGATACCGACACCAGCTCGCCGTCCGGCGAGACGTCGAGGTCGTACGCCGTTTCGCCGTAGGGCCACGAGTACATGGCGTTCCAGTTGGTGTAGGGCGCCGGGATCCGCACCAGCGTGCAGATGCCGTTGAAGGTCCGGATGCCCCACAGCGATCGGTCCGCTCGGTTGAACGACAGGTCACCGATGCGCGCGTCCTTGAGCAGCGTGCGCTGCTGCCGCGTGGTCGTATCGACCGCGATGAGATCGCGATATGCGGCGTTGTCGGCGGTGTAGAACAACGTGTGCGCCGCCGGGTCGTGCGCAAGCGACGTGACGGTATAGATGCGCGGCTGCTTGATGTCCTGCAGGTGCTCGACGCGTCCATCGTCCAGGCTGATGGCGGCGAGGTAGCCGACGGTGCCAGGGTAGTTCAGTCCGGCGTAGATCCGCCGGCGCTCGGGATCGACGTAGGCGCGCGACAGCGAACCGAGCGCCTCGCGCGAAATGTCGCGATACGGTGTCGTCGGATGCTCCCGAATGGAGGTGATGTTGCGGGACTGGAACGTCTTTTCGAACGCGATCCAGGCAAGCCAGCTCTGCTCGATCGGCATGCCGTAGACCTGCTGGAACGCCGACGCGTAGTACGCCTTCGAGCCGGTTGTCCGTGACGTCCAGCGAATCAGTGACTCCGGTCCATGGGTGTAGGCCAGGTAGTTCATGAACCGAGCGCCGTAGAGATACGAATTCGCTTCTACCTGGAAGTCGGTCTTGGTCAGTTCTGCCGCGAGTCCGAGCGGGTCGTAGAAGCGGCTGCCGTCGAGCACCATCGACCGGAAGACCATCTCATCGAACGGTCCCTGCGCCCGCCCAAGACCGCCAGCCATCCAGGTGTCGAGAAACACCGCGATGCCTTCCATGTACCAGCGCGGTGCTGCCCGTCTCGGCGCCGTCAGGAACAGATACGGCACCGACTCGGGGTGTTCGGCGACGGGAGCGACCTTGCCGCGAAACAGCTGGCGAAAGAACAGGTCGCGCGGCGCCGGGCGATCGTTGGTCATCACGTGAACGAGCTCGTGATTCATCAGATACGACATGCGCTCGCTTGCCGTGAATGTTTCGAAGGCGAAGCTCATTGGCGCAATACGCAACGTGACGAAGTCGCGCGGAACCGCTTCGGCCGAGGCGTTCCCGGCATCGGAGAAGTCGGTGAGCAGGACCGTGATCTTCTCGCGCGGCTTGAAGTCGAACAGCTTCTGATGGAAGGCCAGCGCGTTCTGAAAGGATCGACCGACGTGCGGGACGATGAACGTTTGCGTCGGGGCCACAAAGATGACGCTGACGTCGTTGGTCTCGGTGGCGGTGAACTGGGCGTGCGCGGGCCGTGCGCTCGAGAGGAACAGGACGCAGGCCACCAGGAGCGCGACGGTGAAGTCGCGCTCCCGGGCCACAGGGCGCGGGGAGAGGGAGGGGGAGATAGGGGAGCCTGGGGGTATCCGGTTATCCGTTACCGTGCCACGACATCTGTCGCCGCGCCGCCGGCCGCACCGGCCGCCACATCCGGCGCGCTCAGCACCGCGCGGATCGCGGCGTCATTCGAGAGCCTGTTTGAGACATCAACCTGCGACAGCACGGCAGCCAGCGCCGCGCTATTCATCGCCGCGATGACGTCCTGCGACACGAGCGCAGCGCGGAGCGCCGGGCTCGCGTCGAACGCCGCCTTGAGCGCCGCGTGGGCATCGAGGGCGGCCCGAATCGCGACGTCGCTCTTGGCCAGCGCCGCCGCGTCGCCCGCAACTCCAAGTCTCACGGATCCGATGGCGGAACGCACATCAGACGACGCGAGTGCGGCGCGAACCGCCGGCTCCTGCAGCGCCTTCTGGAAGTCCTTGTTCTTCAACGCCTGCCGGGCCGTCTTGTCGGTCGTCAACTGACGGAACAGGTCGCTCTGCAAGAACGTTTGCAGCTGCGCATCCTCGGTCTTCACGTCGGCGCTCGAGATCTGCGGCGACTGATA
>Ga0111538_10003451_pt1 | contig 22068 bp, 25 predicted proteins | sample SoiMethybrSBSTD1_FD_79669 | JGI IMG/M metagenome (GOLD analysis project Ga0111538, IMG submission 79669) | Bulk soil microbial communities from a Populus tree surrounding site in Tennessee, USA - Soil MetaG P. TD hybrid SBSTD1 (version 2)... | ecosystem: Environmental > Terrestrial > Soil >... | reverse complement strand
CCTGACCCCTGACCCCTGACGTCATTCCAGCACGGCAGTCTTCTTCCGCTCGATCAGCTCGAAATCGATCTTCGCGCCGAGCCCCGGGCCTTCGGGTGGCCGCACGTGACCGTCGGGACCGACGACGAGGTCCTCGGCAAGGCCGTACTTCTGCGTGGCGTCCGGCAGCAGCACCTCGAAGTATTCGGTGTTGGCGATCGCCATGATCACGTGAACGTTCGCGACGTTGTTGAGCGAGTTGCCGCCGTGGTGCACTTCGAGGTTCATGTGGAAGGCCTCCGCGAGGTGCGCGATCTTGAGGAGCGCGGTAATGCCGCCTTTCACCGCCACGTCGCCGCGCAGGAAGTCGGTGGCCTGCATGGTGAGCCACGGCGCGTACGCCTGGAATCCGCCGGGTGAGTACTCGGTCGCGAGGATGGGGATATCCAGCTTCTGCCTGAGCTTCACGTAGTTGGTGATGTCGTCGGCGTCGAGCGGGTCCTCGTACCAGTAGTAATCGAGCTCTTCGATCGCGCGGCCCACGCGCAGCGCCTCGGGATAGGAATAAGACCACGTGCTGTCGAGCATCAGCCGGTAGCCCCCGCCGACCGCGTTGCGCACGTGGCGGCAGATCTCGATGTCCCGCTGCCACACCGCGGGCGGATGAATCTTGTAGGCGTGAAAGCCGGCCGCCTTGATGCGCACCGCTTCCTCGGCATAGGCCTCTTGCGAGGGCAGCACTGCCGAACTCGCGTAGGCGGGGATGGACTCACGGAAGCTCCCCAGCATGCGGTGGATCGGCAGGCCCGCCAGCTTGCCCGCGAGATCCCACAGCGCGACGTCCACGGCGCCGATGCAGCGGAACGTGGTATTGCGGTTGCGGGCCCACATCTGCTGGTAGATCCGTTCGCGATCGAGCGGGTGCTGCCCGATCAGCAGGGGCTTCAGGAACCGGATGAGCGAGGCCGCGTCGTAATTCGCGCCCCGGCTCGACGAGCCGAGGAACGAGTGGCCTTCCACGCCCTGGTCGGTGCGGATGGTGACCAATCCCAGCTCACTCCGGCCGCCGGGCATTCTGCCGGTGTGCCTGCCGAACTGGCGCGCCGGCAGATCATCCCAGGCGAAAAGCGTCACGGTGACATCGGTGATTTTCATGGCTGGAATCTCCCGGTTCAGATCGTTGCAGTGGATCGAGCCTACCTCATCCGGCAATTCTATGTTCGGTAACGCACAGACCGCATCCCGGGCAAAGCAGACAGTGCGGTGCGGAAACCCAGGTCCCGATTCCCAGGTTGTGTCGAATCGGCATTGAATGCAACGGGCTTACCCGCACCGTCACAACTTGAGAGGTATGACTATGTCACCAGAAACGTATGCGAGGGTAAACGGTGGAGTTTGGGGATTTGTCCTCGGGGCAGGTATCGCAATGATAATCGGCTTCAACTGGGGCGGCTGGACGACCTCCAGCACGACCCAGAAGATGAGCGACGAGGCGGTCCTGACGAGCCGCGCGGCGATCTGCGTCGCCCAATTCATGAACGGCCCGAACCAGAAGACGCAAATCAAGGAATTTCAGGGAACGGAAGGCTACCAGAGGACCGAACTCATTGAAAAAGGCGGCTGGGACAAGATGCCCGGGGAGGAAAAGGGTGCCTGGGGCGTAGCCAGTGCCTGTGTCGCGGGGGTTGAAGCGCGTATCAAGACCGGGACCTGACTGTCTGGAAATCGTGGTGCTGTCGGTCTGTCCGGTTATTGAGGTTTCAGGCCGATTTCGCGGACGATCCTGCCGTACTTGACGTAATCGGTGCGTATCGTCTCGCCGAAGAATTCCGGTGACTCGGTTGCGATGTCGAGCCCGTACGCGATCATCTTTTCGCGCACGTCCGGCAGGCCCATGGCGCGATTGATTTCCCGGTTGAGAAGAGAAACGATCTCGCCCGGCGTGGCGGCCGGGGCAATGAACCCGAACCAGCCGCCCGCGGACAAGCCGGGAAGCGTCTCCGCCATCGTCGGAATGTCCGGGTAGTTGGCGGCGCGCGTGGGCTTGGTGATCGCCAGCACCCGCAGCTTGCCGGAGCGAACGTACGGGTAAACCGCGGTGAATGCGGTTATCACCGCGTCCACCCGCCCGCCCAGGAGCTCGGTGGTGTACTGCGCGATTCCCTTGTACGGCACGTGGAGGTAGGTGAAACCCGCCTGGGTGCGAAACTGCTCGGTCGTCAGGTGGATGAAAGCGCCCTCGCCGTTCGAAGCGAACGACAGCTTCCCGGGGTTGGCTTTGGCGTACGCGATCAGCTCCTTCACCGACTTGAACGGCGCGCTCGGATGAATCACCAATGCGAGATAGTTCGTCGCAAGTAGCGCGACCGGCGCGAAATCCTTGAGCGGATCGTAGGGCAGCTTCTTGAAGGTATGGGGCACGATCACGAGGTTGCCGCCCTGTCCGCAGGCGATGTTGTAGCCGTCCGGCGGCAGCTTGGCGGTGATCTCCAGTCCGAGTATTCCCCCTGCTCCCGGCCGATTGTCCACGATCATGCCCTGGCCGAGCCGCTCGGCCACCTTCTGCCCGATGAGCCGCGTCAGCGTATCGCAGGTGCCACCCGCCTGGGCCGGGACGATGACGCGGATGGGCTTCGCCGGATAGCTTTGCGCGGGCGTGACGCCCGATGGTGCGACCACGCCGGCGAGCAGGAGAACAAAAAGGAAAACGCGGTGCATCGATTTTCCTCGTTCCTTCACGCGATCGGGCGATGTTGACTCGTTCGCCATCCGATTACAATAGTCCCGTGAGTGAAGAAAGACGGCATCAGGTTGTCATAGTGGGTGGCGGGCCGGTAGGCGTCGCGCTCGCCGTGGAGCTGGGTCTCCGGGGTGTGTCGTGCGCGCTCGTGGAGAGCCGCACCGGGCTGCAGCAGATACCCAAGGGCCAGAATCTTACCCAGCGCACGCTGGAGCATTTTCATTTCTGGGGCGTCGTCGACGAGATCCGGGCCGCCCGGTTGATGCCCCCCGGCTACCCGATAGGCGAGCTCACCGCCTACGGCAGTCTCATGAGCGACTACTGGCACGCGCCGCCGGGAAGAGAGCTCGTTCGTCCCTATTACTTCCAGGACAACGAGCGGTTGCCGCAGTACTGCGTGGAAGAAGTTCTGCGCCGCAAGATGGCCACGCTCCCCGGCGTGACGAGCCGTTTCGGCTGGACGGCGACAACGGTCGAGCAGGACGACGCAGGCGTGCGCGTCGCTATCGTCGAGGAAGGCGGGTCCGGACATGCCCTCCTCGAAGCGGACTATCTCGTCGGCTGCGACGGCGGCCACTCGCTCGTCCGCAGCCAGGTCGGGATCGAGCGCGGCGGCACCGATTTCGATCAGTCCATGGTCCTCGTGGTGTTCCGCTCGCGCGAATTCCACGAGGGTCTCAAGCGCTTTCCGGGGCGCTCCACCTATCGCGTCATGCGGCCGGAGCTGAAGGGCTACTGGCAGTTCTTCGGGCGCATCGACATCGGAGAAGGTTTTTTCTTTCACGCGCCGGCACCGGCGAGCGCGGCCAGGAACGGCTTCGATTTTCGCGGATTGATGGAGGAAGCGGCCGGGTTCAGATTTGCATGCGATTTCGACCACGTCGGGTTCTGGGACCTGCGCGTTGCCGTCGCCGAGCGCTACCAGGTGGGGCGCGTCTTCATCGCGGGGGACGCGGCGCACAGCCATCCGCCCTATGGCGGGTTCGGCTTGAACAACGGCCTGGAGGACGCCGCCAATCTCGGCTGGAAGCTCGCGGCGACCTTGCAGGGGTGGGGCGGCGGCGGGCTGCTGCCTTCGTACAGCGAAGAGCGGCGCCCGATCTTCAAGGAGGTCGGCGAGGACTTCATCGCGAAGCGTATCGCCAGAGACGGGGAATTCCTGGAGCGCTACGATCCGCGGCGCGACCGGGAGGAGTTCGAGCGGGCGTGGAAGGCGCAGACCGACGCCACCGGGCGCGTCCAGAGCTACGAGCCGAACTACGAGGGCTCGCCGGTGATCGCCGGCCCTCCCGGCGGTAGATCCAGCGCCCACGGCACGCATATGTTCAAGGCACGGGCCGGGCATCACCTGGCGCCGCGGCCGCTATCGAGCGGCCGGGATGTTTTCGAGGAACTGGGAGACGGCTTTTCGCTCATTGCGCTCGATGCGGACGAGGCGGCAGTGCGCGCTTTCGAGCATGCTGCGAATGCGTCAGGCATCCCGCTCAAAACGATATGCGATACCTTCAGGGACGAGCGCGCCCGCTACGAAGCGCGGTTGATCCTCGTGCGGCCCGACCAGTATGTCGTCTGGTGCGGAGACGCGACGCCCACGCGCACGGACGTACAAGCACTGATGAAGAAGGTAGTGGGTCTCTAACGGATACAAGCTAGCCAAGCGCCGGTTCGCCCTCAGCCCTTGGGGAAAGCCGCAAGAAACTCCTGATAGCCCGTCTTCAGGTAGTGCCGCCCGCTGACGTAGGCGTGGATCGCCCGCGCTTCGCGTGGGTTGCGGAAGCCCGTGCTCTCCAGCACTTTCTTCCCGCTCGAATCGAGAAAGACCCACACCGGGGTATAGCTCCTGCCGGTCAGCTTGCGCAGCTCGTGCTCCTTCGCGTACTTGTCGGGCGCCTCGGCTTCGAACAGCGCGAAATCCTTCGCATACAGCTTCCGAAGCTCTCCGCCGGAGAGCTCGCCGGTCATGTACCGGCAGGAACTTCAGTTCGGGCTCGTATAGAAGATCAGGACGTGCCTGGACGTGTCCTGCCGCGCGATCTCCTTCGCCTTGTCGAGCGAGCCCGTGGCGAACGGCAGACCCGCGCCATAGGCCGCCGAACCGAAGGCGAGGGCCAGGATCAGAAAAAAGAGGCGTGCCATAACAACTCCTTCCTTAGAACGGCAATTCTGCCAGAAAAAATGGCCCTCCAAGACCCCCTGAGAGCGCTATATGAAGGGCAAACCTCGCAACATCAGTAACTTGTGCGGGTCAGACCCGATTTATTCGAGACGAGCCACGATCAGGCAAGGCGTGGCTGTAACGTTTTACCTGCGCGCTCGATCTGGGACGCACTATCTGAGACGCTCTTTCTGAGGCGCCTTATCTGGGACGCAGTTTGGTGAGCTGTACGTTCGCTTCCTCGAATGCCCGCATCGTGTGCGCGACGTCGTAGGGCTGCTCCCGGAGAGTGTGCGGATCCCACTCGCTGCGCGGCGTACCGAAGAAATCGCCGCCGTACACGTGTATCGCGCCCGTGATCTGCGCCAGCGGATTGGTCACGGCATGAATGATGGAGACGCCAAGAGGCGCCACGTCCTTCGCGTTCAGCTCCCGCGCGCCGTGCTGCGTCAGCCCGTGCTCGCCCCGGCGGTAGAAAACGTTGTTCTCCCGTCCGCCGTAGATGCCGATCACGGCCCACATGCGATGGTCGTGGGGCCTGATGAACATGCCGGGTCCCCAGCACAGGTTGAGTATCGTCAGGTCATCTGCCTTGTGCAGGACATTGACGCCCGAGATCGTCGGCTCGCCGAGCTCGCGCACGATCTCACCGGAATCGCTGACGGCCCGCGTAACCAGCTCCTGGATCGCGGCGCGCGCTTCACGCTCCCTGAGCGCCGCCCGGCAGTCCTCGATGAAACGCTCCTTCCGGAACATGGTTCGTCCTCCATGTTTGTGCCACGTATTGTGCGGCGCCGGTCCCGGCCTGCCTATAGGCCGAAGGTCGTGCGGCGCGCCCGCCTCATTCAGGCCTGATGCCCGCTATCTTCACCACCTCGCCCCACTTTTTCAGCTCCGACTTGGACGGAATCGTTTCGAAACCCGGGTGTCGCGGCACTGATCGCCATTCCCTCCCTCCGATTCGATCGCGAAAATCTGTTATTCTGCAGCGACGCGAATAAATGCGCCGCGCTAGTGTCCAGGGCACTAAGATCCAAGACTGAATAGTAACCGTACGTTCGAGAGGAAACCATTCGGATGTCCGCATGCGCCGGATTCCCGTCGCGGGAGTTGCTCCAGCTCGTTGCGATCGTCGCGGGGATGATTGCGTCTCCGGCAAGCACGGCGCAGGAGGCGAACTTCCCCACCCGGCCGATCCGCTTCATCGCGGCGAACTCGCCAGGAGGCGGCCTCGACATCACGGCGCGCGCGATTTCTCCCAAGCTCTCCGCGGTGTTCGGCCAGCAGGTCATCGTCGATAATCGGGCGGGGGCGGCCGGCAGCGTCGCTTCCGAAATCGTCGCCAAGTCGGCACCCGACGGATACACGCTTCTGGTCGCCTCGGTCGGGGGGCTCGCGGTGAATACCAACCTGTACAAGGGGCTCACCTACCATCCGCTGCGCGATTTCGCGCCGGTTACGTGGGCCACCTCGCAGAGCAACGTGCTGGTCGTGCACCCATCCGTGCCGGCGAAGACCGTGAAGGAGCTGATCGCGTTCGCCACGGCGCAGCCGGGCAAGGTCATATACGGCTCATCGGGCGCGGGCAACGCCGGGCACCTGGCCGCGGAGCTGTTCTCCACCATGGCGGGCGTGAAGATGGTGCACGTTCCCTACAAGGGCGGCGCGCCGGCGATGGTCGATCTTCTCGCGGGGCAGATACAGCTCATCTTTTCGTCGGCGCCGACCGCGGTGCCGCAGGTCAAGGCCGGCAAGATCCGGGGCCTCGCGGTGACGACGGCAAAGCGCTCGACCGTTCTCCCCGATCTGCCGACCGTGGCGGAGTCGGGCCTTCCCGGATTCGAGGCGGACAACTGGTACGGTATCGTGACCGTCATGAAGACGCCGCGCCCTGTCGTCGAGCGCCTCCACGCGGAGATAGTCAAGGCGCTGCATGCGCCGGACGTGAAGCAGATCCTGTTCAATTCCGGAATGGAAGTGCGGACGAGCACGCCGGAAGCGTTCGGCGCCTACATGAAATCCGAGTTCGAGAAATGGGCGAAGGTGATCAAGGACGCGGGGATCGTGGCCAACTGAGATGAGCGATGAGTGAAACGCGTATTGTAAACAAGCTTGTGCTGGTCGCTTGCATCGCCGTTTCGCTGGCCGCGGGCTCGGTGCTGGCCTTCGCAGCGGAGAAAAAGGCGGAAGCGAAGAAGGGCGAAGCAAAGAAGGGGCCGCCCGGGAAGCGCGAGCGCATAGACTGCATGGTCGGCACCGAGGACCGGCAGGCACGGATCGCGATCGAGGCGGTCGGCGGCAAGATCCAGAATTTTGCGTATTACGGGAAGACCAAGCCGCGCACCTGCTCCATGGACGTGAAGCGCGGGGACTCGTACAGCAAATGGGAAGACACCGGGAACCACACCGTGGTCACCCTGATGGAGGAGACCGGAGCGTTCCTGATCGACCAGGACAAGAGCCGCTTCCACTTCATCTTCCGGGACATCGATCGCATGCGCTACTGCGGGATGCACGGCAAGATCAACGGCAGCCTGACCGTGACGCGCGGCAAGAATACCTGCACGGTCGAGCGGCTCTACATCGATACCGCGGATATCGAGGAAGCGGAGAAGGAAGCCGAGAAGAAGGAAGCCGAGAAGAAGGAAGTCGAGAAGAAGGAAGCCGAGAAGAAGGAAGTCGAGAAGAAGGAAGTCGAGACGAAGGAAGCCGAGAAGAAGATCAATTAGTGCCGCGACACCCTCCTTTCGCAACGATTCCGCTCGCGGGAAGGATGGTGCAAATTGATGCGGCTCATAGGAGAAGGGGCGGTCGGCAGCTGATGCACGGCCGCGCGGGTGCATGTCCACGGGCGATTTCATCAGGACCGTTCCGCTTTTTTCAGGAATCGACTCGAAAGATCTCGATACCTTTCTCGGCATATTCCGGCCGGTGACGTTTGCGGCCGGGGAGTGCCTGGTGCGGCAGGGGCACGCGGCGGACAGCGCGTACATCCTGGAATCCGGCTCGGCCGAGGTCGTCGCGGCGCTGCCGGGAGGCGGGGAGCACCCGGTGACCTCGCTCGGACCGGGGAGTGTGCTGGGCGAGATGGCGCTCATCGAAAGCGCGACGCGCTCCGCCACCGTCACCGCGCGCTCGGCCGTAACGGGCTACTCGGTGGAGCGGGACAATTTCCGCATGCTGCTCGCGCAGCGCAATCATGCGGCCTTCCAGATCCAGAGCCGCATTGCCAGGACGCTGTGCGCGCGGCTGCGGGAGTTGAACACACGCGTGATGGCGAGCGACGCGCTCGGGCAGGTTGCGCCCCCGATGGCGAGGCGGGAGGGCGGCGCCGCACACCGCGGCGCCGTGTCGTTCGACTGGCGCGCTTTCCTGGCGGCGCTGCCGTTGTTCCGCCGGTTCGCTCCATTGGAGATAGACGAATTCGCCCGGCTGGCCGCTGTGGTCGAGCCGCGGCGGGGCGAGCTGGTCTTCGAACAGGGAGCGCCCAGCACGGCGTGGTACGTCGTAGTGCGCGGGGCTGTCGAGATCGCCAACGCGCACGGCGGACGCCACCGCCGCGTCGGCATCCTCGGGCCCGGACGGCTGTGCGGTCTGCTGGCGCTGATAGAGAGCCAGCCGCACAGCATGGGCGCGGTGGCCCGGGAAAATTCGACGCTGCTGGAGTTCGACCGGGCCGCTTTCGACCGGCTGTATGCGGGAGACGACCGCCTTTCAAGCCGGTTCCGGGATGCCGTCAACCAGGAGCTCCTGCAGGCGCTCGCCCGGACCAACAATCACCTGGTGCGCCTCATCAGCCAGGCGCGTATCCGGGACGCCCGGGCAAAGTCGGCCGAAGTGGAAGAGCTGCAGCGGGCGCTCGGTGCGCAGGACTGTCGCGCAGCCTGAAATTCTCGAACAGGAGATAACGGAGGCAACAGAGGGTTCAAGAACCTGATCCTCTCTGTTATCTGTGTTTCCTCCTGTTCAATTCGGTGTCGACCAGTCCTCAGGCGACGCGGTCCGGCGGCGCGCCGGCATCGCACTTCGTGCACGGCAGGCGCTGCCCCAGCATCTGCGCCCGCCCGTCCGGTGTCGTTACCCACGGGCGATTGATCCACGGCGGGTTGTGCCGCACGTGCTGATCGTGACCGCATTCGAGCTCGGCGACCCAGTGCTGCTCGTCATCCGGGTGAAACCCGGTGATCGCCTGGTCCATGAGCGCTCGTCACGAGTCGGACTATTCCTCAGGCCGCTTTGGGAGAGGAACCGTATTCGTTCTCGCCCGGCTGGCTATCGGTAAACATGAATACCAGGAGGACGATAGCGCCGATCAGCGGAATCAATCCGATGAGCAGCCACCAGCCGGTCCGACCGGTGTCGTGCAGCCGTCTGACCGCTACTGCCAGGCTGGGGATCAACAGTGCCAGCGCGTACAAGGTTTGCAGCACTCCCGCTTTGCCTATATGCAATCCCGCAACGGAGTCGATGATGGCGAGCCCGATGCTGATGATCACGTACCACAAAATGAAAAACCAGTACTCCTTGCGCCGCGCCCTGCCCGAAAAGACCGCGTACTTCTTCAGCACCTGCATGTACCAGTCCCAGCCCATGTGATCCTCCCTCTGGTTGGTCGTTCAGTCGTCAGTCGTCACGCGTCACTCCAGATAGTGCACCTCCACCGTCGGCCGCCCACCCCGGGTGTCGGCGTAGATCATCGAATACTCCGGCACCTCGAGCCACGTCGTGGTGTCGCGGGTAAGCGGCTCCGAAGCGATCATGATCGAGTTGGCGGCGTCGGCGCCGCCGACCATCTTCCATTCGCCGTCGTGATGCCCGTATTCGCGGCCGGAGGTGTACCACAGGCTCAGAAAAGCGATATTCGCCTCGTGCACCTGCGCCGGGTCTTCGGTCCGGTAGCAGCCGAAGTCGAAGCAGTAGCGCACTGCCGCGAGCTGGTCTCCCGTCGCCAGGAACAGGTTGACCGAGGAGGAGGTCGCAATCCCCAGGCGCTCCCGGACCCGGCGTATCGTCGCGAGCGCCTCGTCCACCGCGCGTATCAGATCATCGGCCGTGCACGGCCCGCGCGGTGCCGCGAGCCGGGACAGGATCAGCGCGTAGATCCACTCGCTGTCGGTGGTGCCGCGTATCGAATCCGCGACTTCAGGCCGGATGTGCTCCGAGAGGAGCGGCTTCATCTCCGCGAAGCGCGCGAGATCGCCGTTGTGGGCGAGCGAGAGGGCGAAGCCGGGAAACTGGAACGGGTGCACGTTCTGCAGCGAAATCTCGACCTCGGTCGAATAGGTCACGCCGCGCACGTGGGCGAGCACGCAGCTGGGATGAATTTTCTCCGCCAGCGCCTTCAGGTTGCGGTCGAACACCGGTAGTGAGGTCGAGGCGTAGCTGTACGGCTTGGCCGGCTCGCTCGAAGTCCGGTCCCACGCCTTCAGGCCGAAACCCGCGAGGTTCAGCATGTGCAGCATCTTGGGCATGTAGGCCTGCCGCACCAGCGCGCTGTCGGGTTGGTAGAGCAGGTTGTCCAGCAGGACGGGCTGTCCCAGATACGCAAGTGCTCTGCACATTGTCGCTAAGGAGTGACTCGTGACCCGTGACTCGTGACCCGTGAGAACCGTTCATGTGACGCTGGAAAACGTGTCACGTGTCACCTGTCACGCCGTCGTCTTTTCGCGGTAGCGATCGTAGACGACTGCCTCGGAGAACAGCTTCGCGATCTCTCCGTCCGGGTAGCCGAGCGCCTTCAATACCTCGCCGGAATGCTGGCCCAGCCACGGCGCCGGGGTGCGTGAGCGCGAGATCTCCGTCGTGGACTTGACCGGGTTGCCGAGTATCTTCATGCGCCCGATCTTCGGATGGTCGATCTCCTGCACCATCCTGCGCGCCTGCGAGTGCTCGTTCCCGAGCGCCTGGTCGTAGGTGAACACCGGGCCGCCGGGGACGCCGGCTGCGTCGAGCTTCTTCACCCAGTGCCCGGTCGGCTGCTTTGCGAATACCTGCTCGATCTCGGCCTGCAGGTCGTCTATGTTTTTCAGCCGTGCCGCCAGCGTCTTGAAGCGCGGGTCTTCCATCATCTGCGGGCGCTCGAGCACCTCCCTGCAAAAGGCCGTCCACAGCTTCTCGTTGTTCGCGCCGACGGTGACGTAGGCATCCTGCGTACGGTACGCCTGGTACGGCGTCGAACGGCGATGCCGGGTGCCCGTGGCAACCGGTATCTCCCCGTTGCCGAAGAAGGCGCCGAATTCCCAATACGTCCACGCGAGGCCCGCCTCCATGAGAGAGGTGTCGAGATAGGCGCCTTCGCCGGTTTTCAGCCGCTTGATGTAAGCCGCGAGTATCGAGTAGAGCGCCGTGGAGCCTGCGGCGATGTCGTTCATCGCTATGCCGACCTTGGCGGGACGGCCGCCGGGCTCCCCGGTCATGGTCATGATCCCGCTCATGCCCTGCGCGATGATGTCGAAGCCGCCTTTCTGGCTGTACGGCCCGGTCTGGCCGAATCCCGACACCGAGCAATAGATGATGTCCGGATTGATCGCCTTGATGGATTCGTAGTCGATCCCGAGCTTGCGGGTTACGCCGGGGCGGTAGTTCTCCATGATGATGTCGGCGTCGCGGGCCAGCTTGAGGAAAATCTCCTTGCCGCGCGCGTCCTTCATGTTGAGCCCGACGCTCTTCTTGTTGCGGTTCAGCACGGCGAAGCAGTAGCTCTCGCCGTTGACCTTGGGATCGAACCGGCGCGAACCGTCGCCTTCCGGGAACGCCTCGATCTTGACGACGTCGGCGCCCATGTCCGCGAGCATCAGCGTGCAGTAGGGGCCCGCCATGATCGCGGTGAAGTCGAGGACCTTAACACCTTCAAGTGGTAGTGCCATGTCTGATATCCCTAGCGGTTTTGGATGTAACCAGGCGCGTAGCGTCCCGAGTCACGGGAAATTCTAACAGCCCGCCGGGATTGTGCCCGAGCACGTTTTTCACCGATACTGGCTGGCGCAATCAAAACCCGAGGAGGGTTGCATGAAGTTTTTCCGCCGCGCGGCGCTGCTGGCCGCGGTCGCTGTATTCGTCCCGGCCGTCGCCGGGGCACAGGCTTATCCCGTCAAGCCAGTCCGCGTCATGATTCCCTGGCCTCCCGGCGGATCGAACGACATCGTGGGGCGCGTGGTTTTCCAGAAGATGAGCGAACAGCTGGGGCAGCAGTTCGTGATCGAGAACCGCGGCGGGGCCTCGGGGACGATAGGCTCGGACCTGGTCGTCAAGGCGCCGCCCGACGGCTACGTCATCATGGTGCAGTCGGCCACGCACGTCGCCAATCCCCATCTCTACAAGAAGCTGCCCTACGACACCCTGAAGGACTTCATCGGGATCACGCCGCTCGCGCTGCAGGTCGGCGTGGTCGTGGTGCATCCAGCGCTACCGGCCAGGACCACGAAGGAGTTCATCGCCCTGGCGAAGGCGCGGCCCGGCCAGATTACCTACGCGTCCTCCGGAAGCGGCAGCTTCGTGCACCTGGCCATGGCGCTGCTCAACGTCATGACCGACACGAAGATGGTGCACGTGCCGTACAAGGGCGGCGGACCGGCTGCAATCGCGATTGCGTCCGGGGAGACTCAGGCGATGGCGGCTACCGTCGGATCCGTGATTCCGCACATCCAGTCGAAGCGACTGCGCCCGCTGGGCGTTACTTCCAACCACCGGGTAAGCCAGTTTCCCGACATACCGACGCTCGCCGAGGGCGGCGTCAAGGGCTACGAATTCACCGCCTGGATCGGCGCGTTCGCTCCGGCGGCAACCCCCCGTCCGATCGTGGATCGGTTGAACGCGGAATTGAAGAAGGCGATTTCGGTCCCAGAGGTTGCGAAGATCCTGAGCAGCCAGACGCTGGACCCCATGCACATGACGCCCGAGCAGTTCGCCGAGCGGTTGCGTTCCGACTACGCCAAGTACGAGCGCGTGATCAAGTCGAGCGGGGCAAGTATCGATTGACGGGACTTTCCCGGTGACGGGGCTTCCGCAAGGATGGGGACTTCCCGGGCGCCCATTATTTGGACTACCATAGGCAGGTCCCGTCGAAACAAATCCGCCCATACGAAGGCGGCGCGGGATACCGCCCCGGAACGGTCTCCGGGATACGAGGAGGAGTTCCATGACCGCCACGTCCTGGCACGCGGTATCGCTGGCGTTGCTCGCCGGTTTGCTTGCCCCTTCACACGCGCCGGCCCAGACCTACCCCGTGAAACCGGTACGGGTGATCATCGTCTTCCCCCCGGGCGGTTCCAACGACGTGACCGGCCGCATCGTCTTCCAGAAGATGTCCGAGCAGATGGGGCAGCAATTCATAATCGACAACCGCGGCGGGGCGGCGGGCACCATAGGCGCGGACCTCGTGGCGAAGAGCCCGGGCGACGGCTATACCCTCATGGTGCAGTCGGCGACGCACCTCGCCAATGCCCATCTGTACAAGAGCCTGCCCTACGACACGCTCGGCGATTTCATCGGCATCACCGCGCTGGCGCGCCAGGTGAGCGTGCTGGTCGTGCACCCGGCGCTGCCGGTGAAGACCACGAAGGAATTCATCGATCTGGCGAGAAAGCGTCCCGGCGCAATCGTCTATGGTTCGGCGGGCAACGGCAGCGCGCTCCACTTGCAAATGGAGCTTCTCGCCGCGATGACGAAGGTGAAGCTGGTGCACGTGCCATACAAGGGGGGCGGGCCGGTGAATATTGCCATCGCGTCCGGCGAAATACAGGCAGTCACCGCCACCATCGCTTCGGTCATCACCAACCTCAAGGCGAATCGCGTGCGGGCACTCGGGGTGACCTCGGAAAAGCGCGTGCCGCAGTTACCGGACATTCCGGCTATCGCGGAAGCGGTTCCGGGTTACGAGTTCACCGCGTGGGTGGGCTGCTTCGCGCCCAAGGGCACGCCGCGCGCTATCGTCGACAGGCTGAACGCCGAACTCAAGAAAGCGCTCGAAGATCCCGCCGTGGCGAAGAATCTCAGCAGCCAGACGCTCGATCCGATGCATATGACGCCCGAGCAGTTTGCCCAGCGCCTGAAATCAGATTACGAAAAATACGAAAAGGTGGTGAAGTTGAGCGGCGCCAGGATCGAGTGACATGTGACCGGTAACGCCGACGGAGGACCTCATGATGCCGCGGAAAACGATGAAGCTGATTTTCGGGGCCACCGTGACGGGTGCGATTTCATTGCTGTCGGCGCCACCGGCGGTATTTGCGCAGGCGTATCCCGCAAAATCCGTTCGTATCGTCGTGTCGTGGCCCCCGGGCGGCTCCAACGACGTCGTCGCGCGCGTCGTCGCCCAGCGGCTCACGGAAAGCCTGGGCCAGCAGTTCATCGTCGAGAACCGGGCGGGGGCGACGGGAACGATCGGCTCCGACCTCGTCGCGAAGAGCCCGCCGGACGGCTACACCATCCTCGTCAACTCCGCCACCCACGTCGCGAACCCACATGTCTACAAGAAACTGCCCTACGACACGATGAAGGATTTCACGGGCGTCATGCCGCTCGCCACGCAGGTCGGGATGCTCGTCGTGCATCCGTCCCTGCCGGTGAAGTCGGTAAAGGAGCTGATCGCGTTCGCGAAAGCGCGGCCGGGGCAGGTCGCCTATGCCTCCACGGGCACCGGCAGCTATACCCATCTCACCATGGCGCTCTTCCTCCAGATGACCGGGACGAAGATGCTGGAGGTGAACTACAAGGGGGGCGGTCCCGCGGTCATCGGGCTCGCCGCCGGTGAAACCCAGGTATTTTTCGTCGGGATAGGCTCGGTAGACGCCGCGGTGAGGGCGGGACGCCTGCGGGCACTCGGCGTCGCTTCCGCGCAGCGCCTGAAGGCGTTTCCGGACTTGCCGACGGTCGCGGAGGCGGGAGTGCCGGGCTACGAGATGACAGCGTGGATAGGCTCCTTCGTCCCGTCCGCGACACCGCGTGCCATCGTCGAGCGGCTCAACGCGGAAATCACGAAAGCCGTGCAGCATCCGGATGTCGTGAAAATCCTGGGTGCGCAGGCCCTCGATCCGATGATCATGACGGTGGATGAGTTCGCGCAGCGTCTGAAGAAGGACTACGACAGGTACGAAAAGGTCATCAAGGCGACGGGCGCCAGAGTCGATAACGGCTAGAGCGAGCCGCGCGCGCTCACGCCCGCCACCATCTCGCCGAGCGAGCCGAATACCGTAACGCCGGCGGATTCGAGCGCGGCGCGCTTGGCCTGGTACGTTCCGTGGCTGCCGTGCGCCAGCGCGCCGGCGTGTCCCATGGTGACGCCTTCGGGCGCGCTGCGACCCGCGATCAGGGCGAACACGGGCTTGGTGAAGCGCTGCGCCGCGAGCGCTTGCGCGAATTCCTCCTCCTCCGATCCTCCGATTTCCCCGATCACCAGCAGCGCCTCGGTCCGCGGATCGGACGCGTAGAAAGGGACGAGATCGGCATAGCGCGTGCCCTTGACCGGATCGCCGCCCACGCCTATCCACACGGAAGTGCCGATACCGCGCTGCGCGAGCCGGTAGCCGGATTCGTAGGACAGGGTTCCCGACTTCGACATGAGACCCAGCGGGCCGGGGACGAGGGAATCGTCGGGAAGAAAGCCCAGCTTGACCTCGCCGGCGATCGCCATCCCCGGCGTGGAAGCGCCTATCCATACCGCCCCTGCCTCGCGCGTGAGCCGCCGGGCCTGCAGCGCGTCGTGCACGGGCATGCCCTCGGTGGGCGTGACGAGATAGCGTATGCCGGCAGCGAGCGCGTCCCGCATGGCGTCGAGCAACTGCATGGCGCCCACCAGCAGCACGCTTGCCTGCGCGCCAGCCCGGGCCACGGCTTCCGCGCAGTCCGCGAACACGGGAACGCCGTTCACCTCGCGGGTCTTCGCGCCGGGCGATACACCGCCTACGATTCGGGTGCCGTACTGCATCATGAGACGGCTGTGCAGCTGTCCAGCGCGGCCCGTGATGCCCTGCACGATCACTGGGGTGTCGCGGGAGATGCGGGGGTTGATCATCTGCTAGCCGGAGAGACTGGTGATGAGAACTGGTGACGAATACTGGTGATGGGAACTGGTGATGAGAAACGGGCTAAGAAGACGATTTTCATCACCATTTTTCATCACCATCAATCATCACTTTCTCCCATCACTTCTTCAGATGTGCGCGCACCGCGTTGAGCGCCTCGTCCAGATCCGTATGCAAAGCGATGCCGGCGGCCGAAAGCACCTCGCGCGCGGCGGGGAGGCCGTTGCCCACCAGGCGCGCGACGACCGGGACTTTCAGGGCGGGAACCGCGGCGAGCGCTGCGACGAGGAGCTTCGAGAATTCGGCGAGATCGGTGATACCGGCGAAGATGTTGACCAGCAGCACTTTTACGTTCCTGCCCTCGGTGAGCCATTGCAGCACCTGGACCAGGCGCGTGATCTCCCCGCGCAGCCCGCCGGTGCGGACATCGAGAAAGTTGTAGGGCTTCAATCCAGCCGCCCGCAGCTCGTCGATCAGCATCATCGACAACCCGGCGCCGGTCGTAAGAAGCCCGATCTCGCCGCCGGGATCGACGACGACGTAGTCGCATCCATGCTCCTCCTTGCGCGCAACCTCGCGGTAGGCGTCGGCCCGCTCCCTGACGAGCGCGCGCAGGGCCTCCTGGCGCGGCAGAGCGTTGTCGTCGGTGACGACCTTCGCGTCGCCTGCGATCCAGCTGCCATCGGGATGGACGAAGAGCGGATTCACCTCGATCAGCATCGCCTCGCATTCGAGAAAGACACGCGCAAGGCGTTGGCCGGCCGCGGCGAGCGCCTTGCCCTTCGGGCCTTCGATCGCGGCGGCAAGACGCGCGACGCACGCGGCGAGCGCGCCGGCATCGGGAGCGGCAACCTCGGAGCGGATTGCTCCCGGCGGCAGGTTCTCCACGTCCACGCCGCCCTGCGCCGACAGGATGACGCGTATCCCGCCGGCGCCCGCGTCGAGCAGCAGGCCGACGTAGGCTTCCTCTGCGCCGGTGACCTGGCGCTCGATGCGCACGGCCTCGACCGTGCGGCCCTTCACCGTGGCGCCGAGGATCCCGTTCGTGTGATCGGCGAGCTCCTGCATCGTCGCTGCCTTGCGGATCAGGCCGGCCTTGCCGCGTCCGCCGGCTGCGAGCTGCCCCTTGACCATCCACGGCCCTTCCGGGATGGCCGCGCGGTGCAGCGTCGCGTCGCGCTCGAAGAGTCTGCCCTGGGGCACGGGGATGCCGTGGCGGGCGAGGAATTGCTTGGCGTCGTGCTCCAGCAAGTACACGGTAATCCGGTCCCTCTTGAATCGGTACTCTATGGATTTTGCCAGAAAGGAAGTGATGAAAAGTGGTGATGAGAAATGGTGATGAAAAGTGGTGATGAACTACCGGTTCTCATCACCAGTACCCATCACCAGTAACCATCACCAGTATTCATCACCTCTTCTTGCGTTCCAGGAACGCAAGCATCAATCGCCTCGGCTCATCCGTCTCCCGCGCCTTGACGCACGCGCGTATCCCAGCCTGGACGGCCTGGGCAATGGTCATGCGCTCCCAGTCCTGCACGAGTTTCTTCTGCAGCCTGATGGCGCGCGGACCGGCCGAGAGTATCGCTGAAACCCACTGCTCTACGCCAGCGTCCAGCTCGGCGGGCTCGACCACTTTTTCGAGAAAACCGCAGCGTTGGGCTTCACCAGCGTCGATGTGGGACCCCGTGTAGACCAGTTCCCGGGTCTTGCCCCATCCGATCAGCTGCGGCAGCAGGCACGCTTCCATCCCCGAGGGTATGCCGAAGCGGACCTCGGGCATGCCGAGTTTCGCCGTGGTGACGCCTATCCGCATGTCGCACGAGGCGGCAAGCTCCATGCCGGCGCCGAAGCAGTAGCCGTTGATGCGCGCGATCACCGGTACCGGCAGGGCGCGAATGGCTTCACAGGCGCGGTGGGTCAGGGTGTGCTCCTCCTTTGCGCCTTTTGGAGAGAGATCCTTCATTTCCGCCAGGTCCGCGCCGGCGATGAAAGAGCGCTCGCCTGCGCCGGTGAGGACCGCGACGCGGAGCGCCTTGTCCCGCGCGAGCTTCCGGAAGGTCTCCGCGAGTTGCTTCTTCCCCGCGATTCCCAGTGCGTTGCGCTTTTCGGGTCTGTCGACCGTGACGCAGGCGACGCGCCCCGCTTCCCGTTCCTCGACGCGGGTCAGAACAAGGCTCGTCACTCGACCCTCCCTCGCGCTAGCGCCAGGCTCTTTCACGGACGCTCGGCAGAATCAGCCTGCACATGGAGCGCCGAGTGTTCTGGAACAGCGAGCGCATTTTCTCTGTCCACGGCGTCTTGCGCGCCTTGAGCCCCTCGGGACTCTCGAAGGCGTCCTTGTCGGTCAGCTCGTAGGCCGTGAGGTAGCGGGGGCTGCCCGATACCGCGGTGTAGCGCCGCGCGCGGACTACACCCGGCACCGTCACGAGGCGCGGCAGGTGCTCCTTGTCGTACCACTCGTTGTATTCGCCGACGATATGGTCCGGGATGTCGGTGTGCACGAGGTAGAGCCAGGGCGTGTCCCGGTCAGGCGCCTGGCCGACGTCGCGCATCAGCCTGAAATTGAAGCGCTCGCGCTTGTCGCCATAGAGCCGGCGCATGCGCTGCGACCAGGGCGTCGGCTCGGCGACGAGCCGCTGAAAGGCCGGTCCGGTCTCGACCTTTTCGTCGACGGTGTCGTACCAGGCGAGATAACGGATCGGCGCTTCATCGCAACGGTAGCGGCGCGCGCTCACGAAGCCGGGCAGCGCCACTACCTGAGCCAGGTGCTCGAGATCGTACCAGGCGTTGAACTCTTCCTCCCTGTCGGGCGGCACGTCGAGCCATACCGTGATGAGACCTTGCGCGCTCGAACTCATCGAGCGGCTCAGGCGACGGCCGGGCCGCGCACGGTGGTCCGGTACATCAGCCTGCGCAGCGGCAGGTCGTAGTTGAAATTGGCCTTGTGCAGAGCGGCGGCGTTGTCCCATATCAGGAGATCGCCTGCCTGCCAGCGGTGCTCGTAGCGAAATTCCGGCTTGATGATGTGCGCGCAAAGCTCGGCGCGCAGCGCGTCGCTTTCCGCCTTGGGCAGACCGACGATGTGCGAGGTATGCGCCTCGTTGATGAATAGCCCCTTGCGCGCGGTGACGGGATGCGTGCGCACGATGGGCGCCTCGCTGTCGGGCACGCTGGCGAGCTGCTCGGGCGTCAGGACGTGCTCCTGCACCGTGCGCGCGCCGCGCGCCTGCTCCTCCTGTTGCGCCTCCATGTTCCTGGCGCGGTAGTAGCGGTAGCTGTGCACATTGTTGAGGCCCTGCAGGCGCTGCTTCATGTCGTCGGTCAGAGCTTCGTAGGCCGCCGTCGTGCTGGCGAAATCGGTCTGGCCGAGCACCACGCCATCCTTGACCGGCACCTCGAGCGCGTAGAGCGCGGAAAGGAGGCTGGGCTCGCGCTTGTACGAGAGATCGCTGTGCCAGAAGCGGCCCGCGTCTTCCACGCCGATTGCCTTGCCGTGTTCGTTCAACACGTTGGAGACGATCAGGATTTCCGGGTAACCGTCCAGGCGGTGTTCCTTGCGCACGTGCTGTTCGAGAACGCCGAAGCGGCGGGTGAATGCGATTTGCTGCTCCGGGCTGATCTTCTGGTTCCGGAAGACGATAACCTCGTTCTCGAAGAACGCCTTGGCGATCCGAGCGAAGGTACCGTCGTCCAGGGGCTGGGAGAGGTCGATCCCGCGGATCTCCGCTCCCAGGTGTTTGGCCAGTCGGATGACGGTAAAGTCTTGATGATTTGAAGGTTTTCTCACGGCTGCCGCGGTCATCGCTGGTCTCCTCAAACGGGGTGAGCGCGAATCGTAGGCCCGTACTTCCATGCAGTAAAAGACTTATTATTAATGTTGTCATACGATTTCGGTATGATAGATGTTATGACACTGAAACAGCTGCGAATACTGCGCGAGATTGCTCGCCAGGCGCACAACCTTTCGAATGCCGCTGCGGTGCTGCATACGTCGCAGCCGGGGGTCAGCCGCCAGGTTCAGCTGCTCGAGCGGGAACTGGGGGTCGAGCTGCTGTCGCGGCGGAGAAACCGCATCACCGGCCTCACCGAGCCCGGCCGCGCCATCCTCGCTGCGGCGGAACGCGCGCTGGGCGAGGCGGACAACATACGGTTGATCGCCGAGGATTACAGCCGCGAGGAAGGCGGACGCCTGACCATAGCCACCAGTCACCTGCACGCGCGCTACACGCTCCTCACGCCCATCAAGGTGTTCGCGCTGCGCCATCCGGGCGTGCATCTGTACATGAGGCAGGCCGATCCGGACGACATACTGCGGCTCGTCGCGGCCGGTGACGCGGACATCGGGATCAGCACCGAGGTTGGCCCGGCGCGTCCCGATCTCGTGTTCCTGCCGGGGCGCGACGTGGAGCGCAGCCTCATCATGCCGCTCGGGCACGCGCTCGCGCGGAAAACGCGCGTGACGCTGAACGACATCGCGGAATTCCCGCTCGTCGGCTACAACCCCGCCCAGCGGGGCGGCCAGATCATATCCGAGACGTTTCGCGCGAGCGGGCTCGAGCCCAAGCTGGTGGTGAGCGCGATCGATTCTGACATCATCAAGGCCTACGTCGCGGAGGGACTCGGCATCGCGGTCATACCGACGCTGGCGCTTGACGCGGAGGCCGACCGCGGGCTGCGCGTGGTGGACGTGACGCCGCTTTTTCCGAGAAGCGTCATGACGGTCAGCCTGCGCCGCGACATTTTCCTGCGCCGCTACGTGCCGGACTTCATCCAGCTCGTTGCGCCGCGCTGGGACCGCGAACGAATCCTGCATGCAATGAGAACCGAGGAGACTACGGAATGAAACTGTACGGCACACTCACCTCCCCCTATGTGCGCAAGTCGCGGGTGCTGATCGAGGAAAAGCGCCTCGCGGTGGAGTTCGTGACCGCGGACCCCCACCAGGAGGGCAGCCCGATCGTCGGCTGGAATCCGCTCGGCAAGGTGCCGGTGCTCGAGGTCGGGCCGGGAAGCTACCTCTTCGACTCCGACATCGTCGCGCGCTACCTCGATCGCCTGGAAGGCAAGTCGCTGGAGCCCAGGGAAGGGGAAGCGTACTGGAAGGCGCAATGGTGGCAGGCGCTGGGTAACGGGATCATCGACGCGGTAGTCGGGCGCGTTACCGAAATGCAGCGGCTGCCCAGGACCCAGTGGCCGGAGCAGATGCAGCGCGAGGAGCAGCGGGTGCATCGCGCCGTCGACGCCGCGGAGCATGCGTGTGCAGGCGGACGCTATCTGGTGGGCAAGACGTTCACCATGGCGGACATCGTCCTCGGCGTGGCGCTCCAGTACACCGATTTCCGGTATCCGCACGACTGGCGCGCACGGGCGCCGAAGATTGCCCGCTGGTACGCCGGAATAGAGAAGCGGAAGTCGTTCCGCAAGACGCTGCCGCCCGAGCTCGGCAAGGGTGGGAGGGCACTGCGAGCCGCGATCGACGAATGGAGCTGATGGAGCAGGATTCAGGATCCGGGATTCAGGATTCGGCACCGGCACCCGGACCTTCGACCCTTGATGGTCCGCACGCCTGACCTCTGACCCCTGACCCCTGACGGAACTACAGCTCTCCGAAGTGGCGCCGATAGCTGTCGGGCAACGCGGACATGCCGACAGCTTGCATGAAACGCTCCTGAGGGAGCAGGACGTACTCGAAGTCGACCTCGGTCAGCAGCGTTCCATCTGCATCGCGGATCTCGGTATGGATGAGAATCGGCTCGCGCGGTGTAGCGGCTTCCCGCGTCACGTCGGCCGAGAGGGCAAGCTCGGTGCCGAGCCGGGCAGGGCGGTGAAAGCGCGTGCCGGCGCTTTTCGTGAGCGGCATCATCTTTCCCGGATTGCGCAGCAGGAACATGGTCCAGCCGGCCATGCAATCGAGCACGGTGAATTGCAGCCCGCCGTGGACGATCTGCGGAAAGCCGCCCGCTGTGTCGCGCGGGCGGTAGATGCCAACGAGCCGGTCGGTGCGGGTGCCGTCGCGGAAGATGCGGATCCTGAGGCCCTCGGGGTTGTCGGGCCCGCAGCCGAAGCACCCATTTCCCTTAAGCAGTTCCTCATTCAGCGCGAGCGTCATATCTCAGTTTACCGTCAGAGTTCGCAGGGAAACAGGCGAATCCCGGAAAGTAGCCACGGCAATG
>Ga0111538_10003450_pt1 | contig 22070 bp, 15 predicted proteins | sample SoiMethybrSBSTD1_FD_79669 | JGI IMG/M metagenome (GOLD analysis project Ga0111538, IMG submission 79669) | Bulk soil microbial communities from a Populus tree surrounding site in Tennessee, USA - Soil MetaG P. TD hybrid SBSTD1 (version 2)... | ecosystem: Environmental > Terrestrial > Soil >... | reverse complement strand
TGCTCGCGCGCGAGCATCGTCTTGCCCGCGCGCATCAGCGTATCGGCAAGTGCCATCGCGCCGGCTGCGGCATCAGGACGCAGCTCTCGGACAGTCCCGAACGCTTGAGTCGCCTCGTCCAGACGTCCCATGCGCAGCAGCAGTGCGCCCAACTGATAGTGGACCGCGGCGAGCTGTGGCTGCGCTTTGACGATTGTCTGCAGTCCGCGAATGCCGGCCGAGTATTTCTTCTGACCGATGAGCGTGGCCGCAGCGCGGTAGGTCTCGATGGTGGAATTCTGCACCGTCACATCGGGTGTCCCGTCGGGCGCAGGTGCCTGAGGAAACACGTCAAGGTACCCGAGCAGCGCGTAGCGCTCCTCATCGCTCGAAGCGAAGGGCGCAGGATGTGCGGCTGTGGACGCCACCAACATTTCATTCAGGGCAGATCTGAGACGGCCGGCCTCTGTGGACGCACCGCCGCCAGCCTCGTCAACCGGCGGAGTCAGCGCGACGAGCTCTTCCTGGAGGCCGCGAACGTACCGGTAGTGTTCGCCGATCAGTGCGTACATTGGAGTGCCGCCGAACCGGAAGTACGCGGTCAACGACTCGGCATAAATCGGCTGGCTCTCAATCGCCGCCTCCTCTTCATCGAGGACCGGACGCAGTGATCGGCCGCGCAGGCCACTCGGTTCTGGCGCGCGGACGAGATCGAGAATCGTCGGGACCAGATCGATGTGCTGCACGGGCGCCGTCACGCGACGGCCGGCGCCTTCGCCATTCGGCTGCTTGACGATCAGCGGCACGCGTAGCGCGGTATCGTCGAGCGACATCCCCGGGCCAGCTTCGCCGTGATCCCCGACGACCAGAATGGTCGCCTCGTCGTAGAGACGCCGCTGCTTCAGCGCCGCAGAGAGCCTCGCGACCGCAGCGTCCGCATCGCGCCCGTCGACCTGCACGAAGAGGAAGAAACGCTGGCCGCTGCGCATCTGCACCCAGCGCTCGGCTGCATCAACCGTCAGCGCGCCCTCGCGTTCGAGCGCGGGCATTTCGTCGCCGTTGGGCGCGGGGATCTCTGCGTCGAAGAATGAGAACCCCTGCGACAGTCCCGATTGCGGGCGCAGCAGGAACGACGACACCGCAGCACCGGTCGTAAAGCCGCGGTTGCGGAGCAGTTCAGCGAGCGTGCGAACACCAGCCGGCAGCGTGAACCCGGCTTCGTCGCGTACTCCGTGCTCGGGAGGAAGCTGTCCGGTCAGAATCGACGCATGCGCGGGCAGCGTCTGCGGTGAGTGCGTGTACGCCCGCTCGAAGACGATCGACTCTTGGGCCAGCGCGTCGATAGCCGGTGTGTCAGTCCGCTCGGCGCCGTACGATGCGAGCTCGGTTGCCGGGAGGCCGCCGATCGAGATCAACACGATCGGTCCCTGATGCGCCGGAGACTCGCGCGCGTACCACCAGCCGACCGCCGCCGACCCGGCGACCGCGGCAAAGAAGAGCGTGATGATGATTGCGGCGTGCCATCGACGGATGGCCCTGGCCGGCGCGTGCGTCGGCATGGTTTATCGAGTGCTTGCGGCTTCCGTGCGTGTGGATTCGATCTCGGCTTTGGCGCGCTCAGTGGACGACTCGTCGCTCAGCATTGTCGTGTACGACGCGATCGCACGATCGAACAGCGCGCGCCGCGCGGTGGGGTCGGATTCAAGCGACGCCTTCTTGCGATACACACTTCCCACGACGAGATTCACCGCGGTGAGCTTCGGGTTCTGGTCGCGGATCTGCTCGTAAGCGGCGAGCGCCTGATCGAGTTGACCCTTGTCACGCAGCGCATTCGCGGCCGCGAGCTGCTGCTGAACGTTCTTGGTCAGCGCGCCGGGAATCGGGCCCAGGTCACGCGCGAGGACGAAGTGCATCGGCACAGTGCCCGCGACGCGAACCGGCCACTGGGCTTCCTGCTTCGTATAGCCCGGCGCCTCGACGACGAACGTCCACGTACCGGTCCTCAGGCCGATCATCGCCCAGCGTCCCTTGTCGTCGGTGGTCGACGTGATCTGCGAAGGGTACGCATCCTTGTTCGTCGCTTTGACGGTGGCGCCCTTCATCGTCTTCCCGGACGTGTCTTTCACCGTGCCTGTTGCCCTCGCCGTTTGAGCGAGTGCCGGAACAGCAAGGCAAATGACGAGGACCGTGGCAAGGGCAAGCGATGCGCGTCGCATGGATATCCTCCTCAAACGGGGCCGTCGCGTCCCCGTCACGCTGAGGCGCCTAGTATCTTACTGCAGAAGGAGTTACACGCCGGATTCCGAGATTTTGTCGCCGTACATCTGGCTGTCGGCCTCGCGAATTGCGGCGCGGAGGCCCTCCTCCGGTGAGACCGGTGCCACCCCGACGCTGATGCCCAGGTACGGCGGCAGGGCGGCCCCCACCCGTTCCTGCTCGAACGCCGCCTTCAGGCTGGTCGCCTTGGTCTTGGCTTCCTCAACTCCGCATGAGAGCAGCAGCAGGAACTCGTCGCCTCCCCAGCGGATGGCATAGTCCGATTGGCGGACCTGACCTTTGAGCAGGTTGCCGATCATCCACAGCACAGCATCACCGCGGTCGTGGCCCAGTGTGTCGTTGAGCCGCTTGAAATGGTTCACGTCGATGAAGACCACCGACAACGGCGTCCCGTACCGGCGATGGCGCTCGAGTTCGCGCCGCTCCACTTCATCGAAGAAGCGGCGGTTGTGACACCCGGTCAAGGCATCGGTGATGGCCAGGCGCCGCACTTCTTCGTTTGCGCCGGCAAGACGACGATTGGCGAGGCGTAACTCGTCGGTCATGTCCTCGAAGACGAGGATGTGCATGCCCAGTGCGACAAACAGAGTAGTGATCACTGTGACTGCGGACAAGCGCTGACCAGGGCCCAGTTCCATGAAGAGCGACATCACGCTCGCGATGAGATGACTGCTGGCGATCAACGAGAGGCCGATCCCCATCACCAGCGCGCCCGCCGATCGCACCTGTCGCGCCAGATGCAGATACCCGACGCCCGACCATGCCAGCAGCCCGGACGTCGCCAACGTGCCGGTGAGGGTGACGGTCGATAGCGGCACCGCAAAGGGTGCGACGAGAAACCACAGCGCCGCCGCAGACATCGCGGTGATGCGTCGCCCATCCCATCGGACCGGGTGCTGCGGAAACGACTCGACCGACAAGCGCATCAATCCAGCTGCGGATACGGTGAAGAGCAGCGCGAGACCGGTCAGCACGCTGCCCAATGTCGAGTCGGAGTACGAACGCGCGATGACCCCCAGGCCCGCTGCCACGAGCAGCCAACTGCCAATCCAATAGACGACGAACGATCGGCCGCGGTAGAGATACAACAAGCTCAGCATCGCTGCGGCGAGCAGCGCCGCGTATGCAGAGATCAGGCGGGGGTGAATGATGACCGGCGTCGCCAGCGGGATGCCGGGGAGTCCCGCCGATCCGGTTGAGGTGATGGTAGAGGCCTGCGCGTGAACGGCCGGTATCGCGAAGGACGAAACGAGGAAGACGACTATCAGTACAACTGATAGAGCATCAGATAGACGATGACGCCGGTGACCGAGACGTACAGCCAGAGTGGCAGCGTCCATCGAGCAATCCTGACATGTCGGTCGAACTGCGACCGGAGGCCGCGGGTGGCCGTCATGAGCACGAGCGGCACGATCACCGCCGCGAGCACGACGTGCGTAATCAGGATTGCGAAGTATATGCCACGTATCGCGCCGGTTCCGGGGAACGGACGTGAACCTGTGTGCAAGTGATAGATGACGTAACTCGTCAGGAACGCAGCGGAACAGATGAGCGCCGAGATCATGCACCGCTTGTGCGCCGCCTCATGTCCGGTGCGGATCAGCACGTAGCCAGTGATGAGAAAGACGGCCGAGGTAGCGTTGAGGATCGCGTTGAGGTGAGGAAGGACCGAAACGTTCAGATCCACAGGCGGTCGGCGACGAGGGCGCCCCACAGCAGCGGTAGATACGTGATCGAGAACAGAAACAGTCGTCGAGCACTGGCGATCGAGCGCTCACGCGCGAAGAGCGCGCTCAACCCGATGAAGATGAAGCCGAGGATCGTGGCCACGATGCTATACGGCGCAGCGGCCAGTCCGACCACCGCGGGCAACAGGCTCACCGGCCACAACGCCGCCGCATAGAGCAACGCTTGCTGGCCGGTACGGCGGCCATCGGGCTCGAGCACCGGAAGTAGCGGTATCCCCGCGCGTGCGTAGTCGTCGCGATACATCCACGCAATCGCCAGGAAGTGCGGCATCTGCCAGAAGAAGACGATGCCAAACAGGACGAGTGCAGGCAGCGAGATGTCGCCGGTCGCGGCGGCCCACCCAATTACCGGCGGCAGCGCACCAGGGATGGCACCGACCAGGGTAGCGAGCGAGGTCCGTGCCTTGAGCGGCGTGTAGGCCAGGACGTAGCTGGCCGACGTGGCAAAGGCGACGACGGCAGCCGTGGAATTGGCGCCGAACGTCAACTCGATGAGACCGATTGAGGTGAGCAGCACCCCGAACCATGTGCCTTCGTTCACACTGAGGCGACCCTGCGGCAGCGGCCTGACGCTCGTGCGGCGCATCAAACGATCGGTCTCGCGTTCCCACACCTGGTTGAGCGCCGCCGCGCCCCCGGCGACGAGTGCGGTACCGAGCAGCGTGTGCACGAGCAGTGATGTGGCCACGCCCTCCGGCGACGCGAGATACAGGCCGCCAAGCGTCGTGAAGAGGACGAGCAGATTGAGCCGCGGCTTCGTCAGCGTGACGAAGTCGGCCGCGCGCGACCTGGTGCCGGCAACGGCATGCCGATCGACGGCCGCGTTAGCCGTGGTCACGCGTGGTCTCCAGTGGGGACACCGTAGGCCGGGTCCTGATCGTTGGACCCGGCGTAAAGCGCACACGTGACCCCACCGCTCCCGCGAAACGAGAACGATGCGCCCTTAGCGTCAAGACCAGCGACGTCACCAACACCGACGCGCCGGTCACGACGTGAAGCGAGTTGATGATGAACTCCTTCTTGCTCAACACCGTGAGCGCACCCAGCGTGACCTGCGTCGCAAGCAGCGCGAGGAGTAGCAGCGCTGGGCGCCGCAGCTCACGGCGTGACCGATGGTGATACAGGACGTGACCAGTGGTCGCGAGAATCGCAAGGCTCACGATCAGTGCACCAGCGCGGTGGGCGAAGTGGATTGCGATCTTCGAGTCCCAATGCGGCGGAATCAACTGACCGAACATGAGAGGGAAGTCCGGTATCGCCAGCCCAGCACCCGTGTGGCGCATCGTCGCGCCGACGACGATTTGCAGATAGATCAGCCCGGTTGTCACCACTGCCACGCGCTGCAGCATGAGGTCATCCGGGGCGGGTCCATTGGCCGCATAGGCGCGCTTCCATCCTGGCGACGTGGCCAGGGCGATCGTCATCGTCAGACAGAACACGATCTGCGCAAGGCTCGCATGCGCGATTGAGATCGGGTCCGGGAGATACCACAGCACGGTGATGCCGCCGAGGATGCCTTGCGTGATCACCGCGGCGAGCGCGAGATACCCGAGCCGGCGTACCCACCGGCGCGTCTCCGCGCGCCAGAGCCACGCCGCGAGCACGAGGATGAGGAATCCGACCGTGCTGGCGATCAGTCGATGCGTGTGCTCGTACCGGATCCCGCCCACCATCTTCTCGAGCGGGAAGAAAAACATGAAGTAGCCGTAGGTGTTCGGCCAGTCTGGTACCGACAAACCTGACTCGGTGCTCGTGACGAGGCCGCCCGCGAAGATCAGGATGCCGGTGAATGCTGCCACCAGCATCGCGAAGAGATGAAGCATCACACCTTGAAGACGAACGAGATCTTTTTCGATTCCTTGGGGCCGATCGTGATCTGCTGCGTTTGCGCGCCCAGCTTCTCGTGCCAGGCCTCGATCGTGTACGTGCCAGGGGGGAGTCCGGCGAGCGCGAAGGCGCCGGCCTTGCCGCTGACCGCGTAGAACGGATGCTCGAGCACGCCGACCCAGGCGTTCATCCATTTGTGGACGTCGCACTTGAACGGCAGCATCACCTCTGGCGCCGTGAATGTCGTCGTGTACTTCATGCCCTGCAGTGCTTGCCCGCGATTGAACTCGCGGTTGGCCATCGGCAGGGCGTGGATGTTGTGCAATGTCTCGTCGCTGTTTACGATGTCGAGCGACTGTCCGACCTGAATGCCGAACACCCGTGGGCTATATGAGCACCCCTTCTGGTCGAGCACGACCGGACTCGAGGGCACCGGGAACTTCAGCGAGCCAAGGCCATCCTTCACGTAGACGAAAACGTTCTCGAGTCCGCTGTCGTCGGACACGACGAAAACCGGTGTCGTTGCCGCGCCGAGCTTCATGCAGTACGGGTCCGAGCCCATGTTGATCGGCGGATTCGATGGCGGCGTGCCCTGTAGCGTGACGACGCCGGTGATCGCACTTGCGGTATTCGGATCAACGGGGTTGGTTACGGGCGCCGCGGTCTTCGACGCGGTCGATTCTTCGCTGGCGCCGCCGCCACAGGCGGCGCCGATCACCGCCATGCTCAGTGCGGCGCACGCGAGCAGGCGAAGTAATGGATGCATCGATAACTCCGGAATCCTCAATTTTATGACACGCCGCCCGCGGCCGTGATCTTGCGGAGCACGCGGTCCTGCATCCACTGCGGGCTCCACCAGTCCACGGGGGTGACCTGCTGCCCGCCGACGATCATCGTGAAGTGAAGGTGATCGCCGCCAGCTAATCCGGTCATGCCGCTGCGGCCCAGCTCCTGTCCCTTCTCGACCATGTCCCCGACTTTGACCCCAATCGATGAGAGGTGCCCGTAGAGCGACAGCACGCCCAAGCCGTGGTCAATGACGACGCAGTTGCCGTAGATGCCGAGGTCGGACGCGTGGACGACACGACCGCGCTGTGACGCGACGATCGACACGTTCGCGGTCTTGGCAAGATCGAAGCCGAGGTGAACCTGCTTATCGACGTCCTTACCTTTATAGGTATAGGTGCGCGTGTCGGCGAACTTCGCTTCGACCTGCGAATTGCCGAGCTGCTGGAACGCATCTTTGAAGTACAGCTCGGGCGTACTCTTCTTCGAGAGCTCCATCAAGTACTGATTGTTCTTCTTCCGGAGGTCGCCGTTGATCTTCAGGAAGCCCGCCAGGACGTCGTCGGTCGGGATCTTCTCGTTCGGCGAGTTGCTGGCGATGGCCGGCACCACCCGCTGCAGGAATGCGTCGTCGAGCGGAATCGTGCTCTTGCCGTACGGCTTCGGAAACACCTGATGATCGACGGGTACCACGACTTCGTTGCCTGCCGGGTCGCGCGCGAAGACCTGTACCGCCGAGCGCGGATCCTGATCGAAGAGCATCGCAAAGAACGCGACGCGCAATGCCGGATCGCTGCTGATGCCGGCGCCCTTTGCCGGGTAGCCGGTGTACTCGATGTTGCCAACGCGCACACCCGATTCGACGTCGTCAGGTGAGACTCGGTAGACGAGGAACTCGCTGCCACCGAGGTTGATGTAGTGGAAGGTGGAGACGACGGAGGCGCGCGGCGGATCGAGCCGTACCTGCACGTCGCGCGTGGCCGTGGACTCTGCCTGCCGTAGTCCGTAGACGACCGGACGTGACGCACGCACCACGATGCGCGCGGGACCGGCTTGCAGATCGGGAATCGCCTGCTTGCCGATCGGCCGCATCACGTAGACCTTTTCGGCGCTGTCAGCCTTGGACGCGTCGGGCTTCTGCGGGTCCAGCGTATAGACGGGGAACGTCTTTCCGTTCTGCTCCACGGCGACGTCCACGCCCGAGAAAACGCCGCCGGGCGCCTGCACCATCAACTCGACGGTTCCGGTCCGCCCAAGGAATTTTCCCGGCTGGCGGATTTCGATCGTTGGCCCTGACTGACGCCCGGCCCAGACCCACGCGCCGCTGACGACAACGGCCGCGACCACGACGAGAAACATCAGGAATTTCAGGAGTGCACGCATCTTTCGAATCATAGCGCGCGGGCAGGTGGATTGCGTTGTTTACATCTACGCGATTCGCGTACGCTACTTTCCCGCTCGCGAGGTTCTATGGTCAAAAGACTGCTCGTTGCAGTGGCGATCGCTGCGCCGCTGGTGCTCATGTCGGTGGCCGACCAGGCGCGTCTTGGCGCGCAATCGGGCACCAGTGTTGTCATTAACGAGTTCCGCGTGCGAGGGCCGAACGGCGGCAACGACGAGTTCATCGAACTGTTCAACCCCACGTCCGGGTCAGTGGACATCAGCGGGTGGAAGGTTCGGGGCTCGAACGTGTCCGGCACGATCGGCGACCGGCTCACGTTGCCGCCGAATACGACCCTGGGACCTGGCTGCTATTACCTCGCGACGAACTCCGCGGCTTCGGGATACAGCGGCACAGTTACCGGCAACCAGACATACACGACGGGCATCACCGACGACGGCGGCCTGGCGCTGACACTCGCCAACAACTCGATCGTCGACCAGGTCGGGCTCAGTGCCGGCTCGGCCTTCGGCGAGGGTACCCGGCTCACGAGCCTTGGCAGCACGACCGCGTCCAATCTGGATCGCGGATACAGCCGCGTCGCCGCCGGCGTCGATACCAACGACAACGATGCCGACTTCGATCTGCTGACGCCGAGTGATCCGCAGAACCGAGCGTCAGTCCCCGGTTGTGCCCCGCCGCCGGTCGATCAAGGCGACGCGGTCATCAGTCAGGTGTACGGGGGTGGTGGCAACGGCGGCTCGGTCTTCACCAACGACTTCATTGAGATCTTCAATCCCGGCCCCGATCCGGTGAACCTGGCCGGCTGGTCCGTGCAGTACACATCCAGCGCCGGGACGACCTGGTCTCTGACCGCGCTCTCGGGGACCGTCGCGCCCGGCCGCTATCACCTCGTGCAGGAGGCGCAAGGCTCTGGCGGATCGACACCGCTCCCTGCCGCTGACTCGGTAGGCACGATTGCCATGGGGGCGGACAACGGCAAAGTGGCGCTCGTGCGCAGTGTCCTTGCGCTATCCGGCGGCTGTCCGGCGAGTGCTGATCTCGTCGATCTGGTCGGCTACGGCACGGCCGATTGTTCTGAAGGCGGTGCGGCTGCCCCTGCGTTGGACGCCAACGTCTCGGCTGTGCGAGCGCAGGCCGGTTGCGTCGACACGAACGTGAACGGAGCGGACTTTGGCACCGCGTCACCGCCCGCGCCCCGCAACAGCGCCTCGTCGCTGAATGACTGTACGCCTCCGACCGTGGTGTGGCCGCACGATGTTCAGGGCTCCGGCAGTACGTCCCCGCTTGTCGGTCAGATCGTGGCAGTCCGCGGCATCGTGACCGCCAAGCGCTTCAACAACGGGTTCTTCATCCAGAGTCCGGACGATGTCACAGACGGCAACCCGATGTCGTCCGAAGGCATCTTTGTCTTCACGTCCGTTGCGCCGTCAGCCGTGAACGTCGGTGACATTGTCATCGTGACCGGAACGGTGGCGGAGTTCTCGCCAGCAGCAGATCCGAATCAGCCTCCGGTGACCGAGATCGTCACGCCGACGATGGCGGTGCAGGCGACCGGGCAGCCCCTGCCGGCGGCGATTGCCTTGACCGCAGCGAACCTCGATCCGAACGGCGGTCCATTGCAGTTGGAGCGATTCGAAGGCATGCGCGTCGCGCCAGGCGCGCTGAGCGTGATCGCGCCCACCTCGGGCAGTGTCAACGAACCGAATGGCACCGGCAGCAATAACGGCGTGTTCTATGGAGTGTTTCCAGGCACGCCGCGTCCGTTCCGTGAGGCCGGCATCGACGCCCTCGATTCGCCACCGCCGTGCGACGAACACGCGGCGAGTGTGTGCACGATCCCCGCGTTCGACGGCAACCCGGAGCGCCTGCGAGTCGATAGCGACGGGCAAGTAGGTGTGTTCCCTGGAGTCATCGTCTCGACCGGCGCCAGCATCAACATTGCGGCTGGTGTCCTCGACTACGCATTCCGCACTTGGACGGTGCTGCCCGATCTCGGCGCGCTGACGGTCGTGTCAACAGGCAACGCTCCGTCAGCAGTAACGGCTCCGGCGGTCATCGAGTATCAGGTTGCGAGCATGAACCTGCAACGGTTCTTCGATACGGTGAACGATCCAGCGACCGACGACCCGGTGTTGACGGCGACTGCCTACACCAATCGACTGGCGAAGGCGTCGCTGATCATTCGCCAGTATCTGCATACGCCAGACATCATCGGCGTTCAGGAAGCGGAGAACCTGACCGTACTGCAGGATGTCGCGGCGAGGATCGATGCCGATGCGGCGAGTGCGGGACAGGCGTTGCCCGGCTATCAGGCGCATCTGCTCGAAGGCAACGACATCGGCGGCATCGATGTCGGCATCCTCACACGCGGCAATGTGACGGTGCACTCCGTCGAACAATGGCGGCCCGACGAGACTTACATCAACCCTCGAAGCGGCATGCCCGAGTTGCTGAACGATCGCCCGTCGTTGATTCTCGAGGCCACAGTTCAGGGGCCTGTCTATCGCTTACCGGCCCACGTGTTCGTCGTCGTGAATCACCTGCGCTCGTTGAATGGCATCGACGATCCCGTGGACGGCGTGCGCGTGCGCGCCAAGCGCAAAGCGCAGGGTGAATCAGTGGCGCAGCTGCTCATCGAGTTGCAAGCGAACCATCCCGGCGTTCCGGTGATTTCAGTCGGTGACTACAACGCATTCGAGGTCAATGACGGGTATGTCGATGTGCTCGGCATCATCCGCGGTGATCAGGCTCCACCGGAGCAGGTGGTTGACTGGTCGGCGCTGGGTCTCGATCCCAACGTCGTGAGCGCCGCACCATCCGGCGACTACTCGTACAGCTTCGACGGGAACGCGCAGACGCTCGACCACGTGCTGCTGTCATCAGCCGCGTTGGCCGGATTGAGCGGCTTCGGCCACGCCCATATCGATGCCGACTTTCCTGAAGTGCTGCGAAGCGATCCGTCTCGTCCTGAGCGGCTCTCCGATCATGATCCAGCCGTTGCGCGTTTCACGTATCCGGAAGCGCCGGGCGCGATCCTCGGCATCGGGCAGATCAGCGATTCGTCGCGGGTAACCTTCACGTTCTTCGCTCAGCAGACCGCGGCTGGGGAAGAGCGCGGCTGGCTCACCCTGATCGCGACGAGGCCGCGAACGCTGCCGAACACGCTCGTGGCGACGAGCCTCGAGCGTGTTGTGTTTTCCGGAAGCGCGGTCCAGTTCTCCGGCACAGGATGGTGGAACGGCCGTCCCGGCTTCACATTCGTGGCCGAGTCACAGGACAACGGCGAGCCCGGGGCGGGCCTCGATACGGTCAGCGTGACAGTTCGAAACCCGCTGGGTGCTGTCGTGCTCCAGGTGACCGGTGTATTGAGCGCCGGAAACGTGGGAGTTGCGGATTAGAAGAAGGCGGGTCTAGACCCGCCTCTATTGGGCGCGCAGGGCAACGGCGGCATCGACACGCGTGGCGCGACGGACGGGGATGAGCAGCGCGATCGTCGCGCATGCGGCCAGGATTGCGACTGACGCGCCGACCGTGATCGGATCGAACGGCGATACGCCGTAGAGCAGGTCGCGCACCAGACCCACGACCAGCACGATCCCGAGCGCGCCCACGGCGAGTCCGGCGGCCATCCATGGGGCTCCCTGCCGCAGCACCAGCGCCGCGATCGCGACCGGGCGCGAACCCAACGCAAGGCGGATGCCGAACTCACGCTCGCGTGCGGCCGCGAGGCTCGCGAACATGGCGTAGACACCCACCGAGGCGAGCAGCAGCGCCAATACTCCGAAGCCGGTCATCAGGAGGACAGGAAGCCGGCGGCCGGAGATGCCTTCGCCGAGCACGACGGGCATTGTCATCACTCGCTGCAACGCGATCCCGGGATCGAGCCTGGCGACGGCGCCTTCCATGGGCCTGGCGAGCGCGAGCGGATCGCCCTGGGCGCGAACCAGGATCGTGACAATCGGCGCGCCGACCTGCCGAGTCGATGCATACGCCATCGGCTCGGCGTCGGGCCGTGCCTGATCGTTGCGCACGTCGCCGACGATGCCGACGATCTCGTTGAGCGGCGCCTGAGCGTTCGGTCCCAGACGCACGCGCTGGCCAACCGCATTGCCGTCGGGCCAGAAGCGTCGCGCCATGCTTTCGCTGATGACCAGTGTGGTCGGCGTGCTCGGAAGATCCTGAGCGCCGAAGGTGCGTCCTCGATGCAGCGGGATGTGAAGCGTGCGGAAATAGTCGTCCGACACCGCGGTCGTGATCACGAACGTTGGCGCGTCGGTTGACGGTGCTCCCTCGAGCGTCACTCCGGAGCGCTGCCGCACGGCCGTAGGAATCGACGTGGCGGTCGCGACGGCAGTCACGCCGGGGAGGCCGCGCAGTGCTTCCTCCAGTCGAGTGCGGAACAGCGCACGCGACTGCGGCGTCGCGTAGTCGCGCAGAGGCAGCTGCAACGCCGCGGTCAGCACGCCATCCGGCTCGAATCCAAGTGACTGGCCTGTCATCGTCCACAGGCTCCGTGCGAGCAGTCCCGCGCCGACCAGGAGGCTGAGACAGAGCGCCATCTGGCCTGCGACGAGCACGCCTCGAAGCCGGAGCGATCGCCGGCTTTCGCTGGTTCCGCGTGAGTCGTCACACAGGGTGCTCTGTCCCTGCGAGCGCTCGATGGAGATCGCCGGTGCCGCGCCGAAGAGCAGTCCCGTCGCAATCGCAATCGCTCCCGTGACGAGCACGGCTCCCCAATCCAGCGAGAGCGTGACATAGCCGGGCAACGCGCGCGCAGCAAACTGGCCGAGACGATCGAGGGTGACGAAAGCGATCGCGACGCCGGCGACGCCGCCGGTCACGGCGAGCACGATGCTCTCAGTGAGCAGTTGCCGGACGAGACGGCCGCGGCCGGCTCCGAGTGCGGCGCGGATCGCAAACTCCTTGCGCCGCGACAACGCTCGCGACAACAGCGCGCCAGCGAGATTGGCGCAAGTGATGAACAGCACCAGCCCGGCGCTGGCCATCAGCACCAGGAGCGGCGTGCGCGTGTTGCCGACCATCGCCTCGCGCAGTGGAATCGTCGCGAGGCCGAGCGCGCGGTTATCGGCCGGGTACTCGCGTACCAAGTCGGTCCAGATCGCGGCGATCTCGTCGCGCGCTGTCTCGTGCGCGACTCCAGGCTTCACGCGTCCGACGCCGCCGAGCCACTGCGATCCGCGCACCAGCATCGCGTTGCCGAGTACCGGACCTAGGTCGAACGCGAAGTAGAAGTCCACCGCCCCCATCGGCCCGACGTAGTTGCTCGGCAGCACGCCGATCACGCGGCGCGGAATTCCGTTGACCCGCACCTCCCGCCCCAGGACGGCTTCGTCGCCGCTGAAGAGACGCGTCCACCCGCTGTGGGTCAGCATGACGGCCGATGGTGCGTCGGGTGTGAGAGCCCCGCCAGTGAGCGGCACCAGTCCGCTCAGCACGTCTTCACGGCGGAAGACGCGTCCGCGCGCGGCGGAGACACCGAGGGTGTCGAAAAAACTGTGCTCGACCCACGCCATGCGCGCCACCTGTGGACCACGATCGCTTTCGTATCCCACGTCGATGGCGAAGTCCATGAACGCGGAGAGACTCGCAAGCGACCGCTGGCGGTCCCTGATGTCGCTGATCGTGCCAGCGCTCAACGGTCCACGCTGCTGTTGCGCTCGTGCGCCGCCATACACACGCACCAGCCGATCGGCGTCCGCATATGGCAGCGCGTCGAGCAGCGCCGACTTGACGACGGCAAACACGGCAGCGTTGACGCCGATCCCGAGCGCCAGTGTGATCGCGGCGACGGCCGCGAACGTCGGTGCCCCAGTCAGTTGCCGGAGGGCTGATTTCACGTCTTGCACGAACTCGCCGAGATGTCCGCTGCGGGTGTCGTGCCCCGCCTCCTTGTGACGGAGCGTGCTGCCGAACCGGTTGCGCGCGGCGCGAGCGGCGTCCGCCTCGCTCATGCCCGAGCGCACGTACTCGCGCGTCATCGCCTCGACATGGAATGCCATTTCCTGGCTCATCTCGTCGTCGTGGGCGCTCCATCGGAAGACAGCGATGATGTGGCGAAGGAATCGCGGTCCACGGATCTTCATGTCAGGCTCCCTGCTCCAGACCGCGGAGCACACGAGTGACCGCGTTCGAGAGGCGCAGCCAGCTCTCGAGCTCGGCATTGGCCGCACTTCGTCCCTTGCGGGTCAGCTTGTAGAACTTGGCTTTGCGGTTGTTCTCAGTGACGCGCCATTCCGAGTCGATCAGCCTTTGCTCCTCCATCCGGTACAGCGCCGGATAGAGCGAACCCTCTTCAATCCGCAGGGCTTCTTCCGAGAGCTGGTGGATGCGCTGGGCAATCGCATACCCATGATTGGGACCAGTGCTCAGGCACTTGAGCACCAGCAGGTCCAGCGTGCCTTGAAGGAGATCGAACTGTCTGACGGCCATTTCTTGCCCTTTCGCTGCTGCCTCCCTTAGACGGACTAAGTAAGCTGGGAGGTTGCCGCCGCTTACCCAGACGGTCCAGGGAAGCCAACGTTCGCCGGGCAGGCGGCGTCCAAGACGCGTGCACTCTCGCTGGAGGGCGTGATGTGGTCTGAAGTGTGGCGGGATTTTCGCCTTGCGGCGCGGACGCTCCGGAGCAGTCCGATGTTCACGTTGACTGCGGTGCTGTCCCTCGCAATTGGCATCGGCGGGACCGCAGTCATCTTCGGAGTCGTCGACACCTATCTCATTCGGCCGGTCCCCGGCATCGCCAAGCCGGATCGGGTCGCTGAGATCGGCCGCATCGACGTCGACGGTCCTGGTCCCTACACCGGCGAGGGCTTCAGCACGTTCTCGTATCCCAACTATCAGGACTACCTGCAGCGGCAGACTGTGTTTCAGAGTCTCGCGGCGAGTCGCATTGGCGACGCGGTGGGCGTCGGCGGCGGCACACGCCCTCTTCGCGTGCCGGGCGCGTATGTCACGACGAACTACTTTTCGGTGCTGGGGACGTCGATGGCGCTCGGGCGGGCGTTTGTCGCTGAGGACATGCCGCTCGGGTCGGTGGCGACTGTGGCCGTCATCAGCCATCAGCTGTGGCATTCGCAGTTCGGCGGTGACGCAAACATCCTGGGCCGGACGATTCAGGTGAATGGCCGGCCATTCCAGATTGTCGGGGTGGCGGCTGAGGGGTTCAACGGCCACAACATCATCGGTGCCGGCATCTGGATGCCGCTAACCGCATTTCCCGACGGCGACCTCCGGCGATTCGAGCGCCGTGGTCAGCAGTGGCTGATGGGGATTGGCCGGCTGAAAGACGGCGTCACCACGGCGCAGGCCGGAGCCGAGATGTCGCGCATCGCGAGTGATCTTGCGCGCGAGTATCCCGACGACAATCGGCGACACGGTCTAGGTGTGGAACCGTCGGCAGCGCTGGTTGGATTGTTGCCGTTTATTTCCACTTACATCGCGATCGTCGGGGCGTTGACCAGCCTCGTGCTGCTCATTGCGTGCACCAACGTCGGCGGCATGGTGCTGGCCCGTGGCGTGAACCGCGCGCGAGAGATGTCGCTTCGCCTGGCGCTCGGCGCCAAGCGCGCTCGGCTGGTCCGTCTGCTCATGGCCGAAAGTGTTGTGATCGCGCTTGGAGGTGTTGCACTTGGCCTGCTCGTGACGTGGTGGGGACTGACGCTACTCGGTCAAGTCTTCCCGGTGTTTCGTCTCCAGCTCACCTACGACGTGCACGTGGACTGGCGGGTGACGGCGTTTTCGATCAGCATCGCTGCACTGACAGTCATCGCCTCCGGTCTGCTCCCCGCTTTGCAGTCGACGCGCCTCGACCTCTCGACGGCGATCAAACCGGACAACAGCGGCCCCAAGCGTCTGCGCGCACGGCAGGTGCTCCTGGCCGCGCAGGTCGCGCTGTCGATGTTGCTGGTCGTCACGGCGATGCTCCTTGGCCGCTCGCTCACCAACGCGAACGCGATCGATCCCGGCTTCACACTCGACGGCGTGGAGGTCGCGGATTTCGACCTCCGGCTCGGCCAGCCGGGGTCGCCACGGCCATTCTTCGACGAGCTGATGGTTCGCGTGCAGCAGTTGCCAGGACTCGAGTCGGCGGCGCTGGCGCGTGTGGCGCCGCTGACCCGCGAGCGCGAAGGCGGTCGTGTGTGGCGGCTCGGCGAACAAGGCGACGATCTCGCGATTACGGTCAGCCTGAACTTCGTCTCGCCCGACTACTTCCGAGTGCTGCGTATTCCTCTCGTGCGTGGTCGCGTTTTCGACGACCGCGATCGCGCCGGCGCTCCAGCGGTGGCGATCGTCAACGAGACGATGGCGAGAAAAGCGTGGCCGGGACAGGATCCGGTTGGACAACTGCTGCAGGGGCGCACCGGACAGCCACTGCTCGTGGTCGGTCTGGTGCGCGACACGAAGTATCGGACTATCGGAGAAGATCCCACGCCGTTCGTCTATATCTCGGCCGCGCAGACCAACGAAGCCCAGATGCGAGTGCTCGTGCGCTCGAACGGCACCAGCCTGCTGCCACAGATCCGTGCGATCGTCGCCGAGATGAATCCGAACCTGCCGATGGAGGCGGCTACACTCACCGATCTGACGTCCGCCGTGCTGCTGCCGCATCGGCTCGCTTCATGGCTGGCGGCCGTCGTCGCATTCATCGGCGCGTTCCTCGCGGCGATCGGCATCTACGGACTGGCGGCCTACAACGTGAATCAGCGCACACGCGAGATTGGTGTGCGCGTGGCGCTTGGTGCGCTGCGCGCGCAAGTCGTGCGGCTGATGCTGGCGGGAGCGGCGAAGCCGGTCGTCATAGGGGCTGCCGTCGGTCTCCTGGCTTCCTCTTTGGCGACCCGCTTGCTCGCCGGGATGCTGTACGGCGTGCAGCCGCTCGACCCGCTGTCATTCATTGGCGGTGTCGTGATCTTCATGACGGTGGCGGGACTGGCGAGTCTCGTGCCCGCGCGGCGCGCCGCGTCGGTGAACCCGGTAGACGCGCTTCGCGCCGAGTAATGATCGACGGAATCCTGGTCCAGGGAATGTCGCGGCCTTCGCGTCGATCGACGAATCCGGTGATGCGTCCATCGGCTCCGCGGAGGAAGATCCGTGCGAATCGTGTACTTGATGTCGGCGTTCAAGCGATACACGCCCGCGTATTCGTCGAGTCTCGCGGACGGGAGCTGGAGCGTTGGCGGATCGATCAGCTGCGCGTGCACCTGGCTGGCCACCAGCTTCCAACCCTGCGCAGTACGAATCCATGTATCCGTCGTGCGGTACTCGGCCTTGATGGGATGGCCGATTTGGTTTTGCGCGTCCCGTCCTCAGCGAGATAGATCGCGTTCGCATCGAGATAGCGGTCCCATACGCGGGCATCGCCCGACGCCACCGCATTCAGCGTTCCTGTGTCTGTTGCTCGAGCACGCGCGCGACGTCGTTATTCTGCGCACGTGCGTTCGCCGAAGCCAGTGTCAGTGCCCCGACGAGTAGTGACTTCTTCATGAGCACCTCACCGAGGTCCGTCCGGGTCGGACACTACAGCGCCGACGGCCCGCTCTATCGCCGCGATCAAGTCGTCACTCTCGACGGGCTTTCGCAAACACGCCACCACGCTCAGGCCTGTGTGGTGTGCGGATACCGCATCTGGATCATCGCCGGTAAACACGATCGTCGGGATCTGTACTCCTCTGGAAAGGAGATCGTGTTGCAGCTCGACGCCTGTCATCGTGGGCATGTGGGCGTCAATGAGCAGGCAATCGGCGTGTGGGCAGCCGTGGTCGAGCGAGGCGAGGAACTCATGGCCTGAGGCATACACACTCACGCCGAGATCGAACACCTCGCAGAGTCGCCGCAGTCCGACACGCACGCCAGCATCGTCATCAACGATCGCCACTCGAATCTGGCGACGACCCGTGTGGTCACTCCTCAATGTCGCACCGCGTCGGGCAGGGTGCTCGTTGGTTCGGCGGTCGCCACCTCCGGCGGTTCAGCAACTGGCAACACACAATGGATTGTCGCTCCCCCGCCCGGGTTGTTCTCGGCCCACAACCGTCCACCGTGTGCGGCAATAATCGTTCGTGAAATCGACAGGCCAAGACCAAGTCCGTCAGACTTTGTGGTGACGAACGGCTCGAACAACCGCTCGATGAGGTCGGTAGGCAATCCGACTCCCCAGTCGCGGACCGACAGGCGTACGGTCCTGAGATCGTCGCTTGCCACGGAGAGCTCGAGCCGTCGGCGCGGCTCCTCCACGTCGTTCATTGCATCGCAGGCGTTGAGGATGAGGTTCAACAACACCTGCTGCAGTTGTACTTTGTCTCCCAGGAGCGCAGGCGCTGCAGGATTGATGGACGTCATCGGCTCGATGTTCCGCGCCTGGAGTTCCGAGCGTGACAGGTCCAGCGCCTCGCTCACCAAGTCCGCGGCGTCGATTCGCTCAACGCGCAGGTCGCCGCGTTTCAGGAGGCTACGAAGCCGATGGATCATTGCGGCCGCGCGCCGGTCGTCGTCAATGATGTCCTGCAGTATCTCGGTAGCGTATTCGATGTTGGGCGGGTCGCGCAGCAGCCACTTGTGCGCCGCCTGTGCGTTGCTCAGGATGGCGGTCAACGGCTGATTCAGGTCGTGGGCGAGTGCGCCTGAGAGTTGCCCGAGCAGATTCACGCGCGCGAGGTGTGACAGCTCTCGACGGTGTCTTTCGATCTCGAGCTGTGCCTGCCGCCGTGCCGTCACGTTCGCCCGCGTCACCACGGCGCCGCCGTCTGGCCGTTCCAGTGACTCAATGCGGATCGCATACGTCTCGTGACGACCAGGCTCAGGATCGTCGTACTCGATCTCGACGTGTTGCTCGGCACCGCTGAGCACCTTCGTGACGCCGTCGAACAGCGCGGTTCCCATCACGTCCCCGCGTTCGGCCGACGACCGGCACGCGGCGAGGTAGTCGTCTCCGGTGCGCGCGCGATGCAGTGGCGCGGCTGACGATTCCGCGAATCGTCGCCACGACGCATTGGCCTCGAACATCACGCCCCTCGCGTCGAGCAGCGCCACATGGTCGTGGAGCGAGGCGAGTAGCGCCCGGTGGAGCTGCACGACCGCCTCGCGACCGGCGGCGATGGCCGCCAGGGCCAGCACGGGCCCGGCCGTGAAGAACATGAAAAATTGCAGCCCGAGAATCGTGCCGTCCGACGGTCCGGCAGCACTCGTCACGCCGCGATCGACGCTCCAGATGGCGGCGAACGTGATAACGGTCAGTGCGCCACTGGCCCCGGCCGCTCCAAAGCGAAGCGCCGACCAGAAGAGAGTCGGGAGCGCGGCAAAGAGTGTCACCGCCGGGTTCGTCCGCTCGATACTTCCGAGGAGTATGAATGCCGCTGTCGCGCAGAGCGCCGCCGTCACCAAGACACCTTCTACCAACCGGCGCCTCTCGACCCGTGGGCGATTGGGTTCCGCGGTGTACGAGAACAACGCCATGCTGGCTGGCAACATCGTGAACGCCGTGAGAGCGTTCGACGTGAACCACGCACGCCAGGGGCGCCAGTAGTCATCTGAAGCGCCGTGCAGCACGACGTTCGCGGCGCCGATGCTCGCGCCGATCGAGGGAGCTACGATGACCGCGCCGACGACGAAGCACCAGAGTGTACGAACACCGACAAAGCGCGGGATCCCATCGCACAGACGTGCGACAAGGACAGCCGCTGCCAACGCCCGCGCGATATTCGCGACGGTGGCCAGCAGCACCCACGACATCGGCCACTGCGGCCAATGCGTGACGAAGTGCGCGATCGAATCGATGAGGATGTACCAGACCCAGTCGCGAGGACGAGAAACGACTAGCGCGGCCGTCAGGACTGCGTACGGAACAAATAGGACGGCGGATCCGACATCCGGATATCGGAGTATCGACCCGATCTGGTTGCCGGCGAAAACGAGTGGAACAAACAGGAGCAGACTCGCAGCGAGATGGCGAGATCCCTGGACCGTCTTAGGGGGATGCCGAGCGCCCAAGAACTGCATGGTTCTTGGAGATCCTAATCACATTTGCGATGAGCACGAGCGACTGAAGCCACGTGAGCCCGGGTTTCGACGCGATGGCCAGCGACGCGTCCATATGCCCACGTTTCGGCGCGAACTGCTGTGTTCAGAAGGCCGAGGCGGGAGCCACGCCATTTCGGAGCGGCCCGTTGAGATCGGAGAGAAGGCCATTGCTCTGAAACGTGTTGACTCGATACAGGCGGTGATCGTGCGACCTCGGTTTGGCACGCGACCTGCCTTGACGTGCCTCGCCATGACACAGCTCCAGGGCCCGCCTCGCTCGCGACTTCGTGAAGGCAGGCCATGGGGGCCCAGCATGAGATACGCACGCGAGCTCGTCACTAGCACAGTCGTAGGCGGCTTGTTCGTTGTGGCGCCCATCTACCTCGCGGTGCTGCTGCTGCTCAAGGCCATGGCGTCGGTCGCGAGTCTGGTGGCGCCACTCTCAGCGTTATTCCCTGGCTCGATCATCGCCCAGGAGTTGTTCTCGCTGGTCCTGGTGCTGGTCGTCTGCTTCCTCGTTGGTATGGCGGTACGGACGCGAACTGGGCACGCGATTCGCGAGCGCGTAGAGAATGTGTTCCTCGAAAAACTTCCCGGGTACAGCCTGCTGAAAAGTCTGACGCAACGATTAGCGGGAGACAGCGACGAGGAGGCATGGAAGCCTGCCATGGTCGAAATCGAGGATGCCCTCGTCCCGGCGTTCATTATCGAGGAGCTCGACGACGGCCGATTCACGATCTTCGTGCCGTCGGTGCCCACACCGTTCGCCGGAGCCGTGTACGTCCTCGGCCCTGAACGCGTGCACATCATCGACGTCCCGTTCACGCAAGCCATCAAGACCATCACCCAGTGGGGCTCAGGATCGAGAGAACTCGTGGCGGCGATGCAAAAAAGGGTACCGACGTTCAAGCCACAGAGCCGCGTTACCGGTTAGGGACGGCACGTATCGTGTTCTGGAATATCTCTGGTACTTGTACGGTTATAAAGGAAAGGTGGAACCTGACGTTCGAGAAAACTGCCGCGTGACTCGCCGCATCGAGCCGTCGCCACCGAGCGCCCTGACGCTCGAGCTTCTCGACTGGGTCGCCGAGCGCCCCCGCACCTACGGCGAGACCATGGCCGCCTGGCAGACCTTCTATCCGCATATGCCGATCTGGGAGGACGCGAGCCGCAATGGTCTCGTGACATTGCTGGCTGACGACGGCGAATCCAACGCCGCGCGGGTCTGCTTGACACCGTTCGGCCGCGCCGCTCGCGATCGACGGCCGATCAGGGTATCCATTCTGGATGACTACTTCGACACCCTGCATACGCTGCCTTGCTTCGCCAAGCTGGCGCCGTTCGACGTCGCGATCTGGAACGATCATGTAGAAGACGTGGATGTGCTCGCCGAGCGGCTCAAAGACAGCGACGTGCTGGTTCTGATCCGGGAGCGGACGAAGATCGACGCGCGGCTGCTAGCACGGCTCAACAACCTCCGGCTCATCAGCCAGCGCAGTGTGTATCCGCATATCGATGTCGACGCTTGCACTCGAAAGGGCGTGATCGTCTCGTCAAATCAACACGCGGACACGCCGTCCTATGCCGCCGCCGAGTTGACATGGGCGCTGGTGCTCGCGGCGATGCGACAGATTCCGGAACAGGTCGCCGCACTCCGGCGAGGGGCATGGCAAGTCGGCGTCGGCGCAACGTTGCGCGGAAAGACGCTCGGCATCTACGGTTACGGGCGAATCGGCAAAGTGGTGGCCGGCTACGGCAAGGCGTTCGGCATGAACGTGATCGTGTGGGCACGCGAAGCGGCGCGCGCCCGTGCGCGAGAGGATGGATATGGCGTCGCTCGGAGCAAAGAGGCGTTCTTCAGCGAATGCGACGTCATCTCTTTGCACATGCGGCTGGTTGAGGCAACCCGTGGCATCGTGACGGCGGTGGATCTCGGATGCATGAAGCCCACGGCGCTGCTGGTCAACTCGAGCCGCGCCGGGCTCATCGCGCCCGGCGCGCTGGTCGAGGCGCTG
>Ga0111538_10003448_pt1 | contig 22070 bp, 23 predicted proteins | sample SoiMethybrSBSTD1_FD_79669 | JGI IMG/M metagenome (GOLD analysis project Ga0111538, IMG submission 79669) | Bulk soil microbial communities from a Populus tree surrounding site in Tennessee, USA - Soil MetaG P. TD hybrid SBSTD1 (version 2)... | ecosystem: Environmental > Terrestrial > Soil >... | reverse complement strand
CGTGAAACCCTCCATCTCGTAGAGGCCGCTGCCGCCGACGATGCCGACCTCGATGGAGTCACTCATGCCAGCTGCTCCCCCAGCACGTACCGGTCACCCTGGCGGTCCACCCGGGCCACGGCCACGCGGGGGTCGTGGTAGAAGAGCAGCGCCCAGCGCTCGTCGGCCGCGCGGGCCAGCAGCTTGCGCTTGGCCTCCAGCGTGCCCAGCGGGAAGAGGTCGTAGCTCATGATGAAGGGCAGCGGCAGGTGGCTGGCCGTGGGCAGCAGGTCGGTGGGGATGGCCAGCGTGCGCCCGCCGCCCTCCACCACCACCATCTGGTGGAAGGCGGTGTGGCCGCCCACCGGCACCACGCGCACGCCGGGCGCCACCTCCACTTCGCCCTGCACGGTCTGCAGGAGCCGGGCCGTGGCCAGCGGCACGTAGTCGTCTTCGCGGTAGGAGGCGTGGTTGCGCTCGTGCGGGTGGGCCGCGTCCTCCCACTCGCCCAGCTGCACCACGTAGCGCGCGCGGGGGAAGGTGGGGCGCACCTGCCCGTCCACGTCCTGCGTGTTGCCGCCCGCGTGGTCGAAGTGCAGGTGCGTGTTCACCACCACGTCGATGTCGCCGGGCGCCAGGCCCAGGGCGGCCAGCGCGGCCACCAGGTCGTGGCCGCCCTGGAGCTGGTAGCGCTCGGCTTCCCTGGCCGACCAGCGCGTGCCCATGCCGGTGTCCACCAGCACGCGCTTCCCCGCCGTCTCGATCAGCGCCACGTTGGCGGCCAGGCGCACGCGGTTCTTCGCGTCGGCGGGGTCGGTCTTCTCCCACACCGCGCGCGGCACCACGCCGAACATGGCCCCGCCGTCGAGGGCGAACGTCGCCCCGCGCAGCACGTGCACGCGCACCGGGCCCATCTCGATCACGCCCGGCATCGTAAGCGCAGCCCCCCGCGGGCCGCAATCCAGCCGGCCATGCACTAGAATGTGCGGTTTCCCGTCGCGCGAAGGGACGAACAGGAGAGCCAGCGTGGAGACGGTGCCGGGGCGGGGGCGATGGGCGCGCATCCGGGACGAAGCGGGTCCGACCTTCCGCCTGGCCCTGCCGTCCGTGCTGGCCGAGCTGGGCTGGATGGCCATGGGCACGGTCGACACGTTCATGGTGGGCCGCGTGAGCGCGGGCGCCATCGGGGCCGTGGGCCTGGGCAGCGTCGTGTTCCTGCTGCCCGCCATCTTCGCCATCGGCGTGCTGCTGGGCCTGGACACGCTGGTCTCGCAGGCCTTCGGCGCGCGCCGCTTCGAGGAGTGCCACCGCTGGCTGTGGCAGGGCGTGTGGCTCAGCCTCTTCCTCAGCCTGCCCCTGGCGGGCGTGGTGTGGTTCGGCATGGGCCCGCTCCTGGCCGCCGGCGGCCTGAACCCCGAGGTGCTGGCCATGGCCCGGCCCTACCTCGAGATCCTGGCCTGGAGCCTGCCGCCCCTCCTCCTCTACACGACGTTCCGCCGCTACCTGCAGGGCCTGGGCCGGGGCACCCCCGTGGCCATCGCGCTCGTCACCGCCAACCTGGTGAACCTGGCTGGGAACTGGCTGCTGATCCACGGCCACCTCGGCTTTCCCGCCCTGGGCGTGAACGGCTCCGCCTGGGCCACGGTGGTGGCGCGCGTGTACATGGCCGCCTTCCTCCTGGCCGCGATCCTCTGGGGCGAGCGCCGCCGGCCGAGCGGGCTGCGCGCGGCCGCGCGCCGGCCGGAGAGGGAGCGCCTGGCCCAGCTCTTCCGCCTGGGCCTGCCGGCCGCGCTGCAGCTCGTGCTCGAGATCGGCGTGTTCGCCGCCGCCACCGCCCTCGTGGGCCGCATCACGCCGGCCGCTTTGGCCGCACACCAGATCGCGCTCACCGCGGTCAGCATCACGTTCATGGTGCCGCTGGGCATCGCCTCCGCGGGAGCGGTGCGCGTGGGCCAGGCCGTGGGCCGGCACGATCCGGAAGGCGCCGGCGCCGCCGGCTGGGCGGCGCTGCTCTACGGCGGCGCCTTCATGTTCGTGGCCGGGATCGTGTTCGTGGTCGTGCCCCGCCCCATCGTCACCGCGTTCACCAGCGACGGCGGGGTGACCGCCGTCGGCGTGCGCCTGCTGCTGGTGGGGGCCGCGTTCCAGATCTTCGACGGGCTGCAGGTCGTGGCCACGGGGGTGATGCGCGGCCTGGGCGACACGCGCACGCCCATGATGTGCAACCTCGTCGGCCACTGGCTGCTGGGCCTGCCCCTGGGCTGGGCCCTGTGCTTCCCCGGCGGCATGGGCGTGGTGGGACTGTGGATCGGACTGTCCGCGGGGCTGATCGCGGTGGGAGCCGTGCTCGTCTTTCTCTGGGCACGCCACGTCACGCGCATCACGCGCGTGAGGCCAAGCCCCTAACGGACGGGCACGGGCACGGGCACGGCCACGGTCACGTTATGACCACTGTGTCCGTGCACGTGCACGTGCACGTGCACGTGACCCGTGAACGTACCCGTTCCCGTCCGTAGCGCGTTGGCCTAAACCGTTTCCCGGAGGTGCCACGCCTTCGGCTGCACGAACGCCCTCACTCCCTCCAGCCCCAGCGTCGAGCCCACGCCCGAGTGGTTGCGGCCGGTCCAGGGCAGGCGTGCGCTCACGCGGTCGCAGCAGTTCCAGTAGACGGAGCCGGTGCGGAGGCGGGAGAGGATGTTCCGGGCCCGCTCGCGGTCGGCGGTGTACACGCCGGCGGTGAGACCGTAGTCGGTGTCGTTCATGAGCGTGACCGCGGTGGCGTCGTCGGCGGCGCGCTGGATGCCGATGATGGGGCCGAAGCTCTCGTCCCGCATCACCTCCATCGAGTGGTCCACGTTGACGATCACCGTGGGCTCGAACCACGAGCCCGGCCGGTCGAGGCGGCGGCCGCCCAGCAGCACGCGTGCGCCCTTCGACTGCGCGTCGGCCGCCTGGCTGGCCAGGAGCTTCAGGTTGGCCTCGCGGGCGACGGGGCCGATGAACGTGGCCTCGTCCAGGGGATCGCCCACCTTGAAGTGGCGCACCGCCTCCACGAAGGCCTCCACGAAGCGGTCGTGCACGGAGGCGTGCACGTACACGCGCTCCACCGCGCAGCAGCTCTGCCCCGTGTTGTAGAACGCGCCCTCGGCGGCCGAGTGGGCCGCCTTCTCCACGTCCACGTCCTCGCAGACGTACACGGGATCCTTGCCGCCCAGCTCCAGCTGGAGGCGGACCATGCGCCCGGCCACCGCCTCGGCGATGCGCTTGCCGGTGGCGTAGGAGCCGGTGAAGAAGACGCCGTCGATCGGCTGCTGCACCAGCGCGGCCCCGGTGGCCCCGCCGCCGGCCACCACCGCGAAGACACCCTCCGGCACGCCCGCCTCGCGCATCAGATCGCCGATGGCCAGGCCGGTGAGGGTGGCGAACTCCGAGGCCTTGTAGAGCACGGCGTTGCCGGTGAGGAGCGCGGGCAGCCAGACGTTGGAGCCCACGAAATAGGGGTAGTTCCAGGCCGAAACGTTGGCCACCACGCCCAGCGGCTCCAGCGTGATGGCCTCCTGGAGGCCGGGCCGGCTGTGCACGGTCTCCTCGTGCTGCACCTTGGGCACGTTCTCCACGAAGAAGTCGAGGCGGTAGGCGGTGCCCTTGATCTCGTTGCGGGCCTGCACCAGCGGCTTGCCCATCTCGGCCGTGAGCGTGCGGGCCAGGTCCTCCCGCCGCTCCAGGAGCAGCTCGCGGAAGCGGCGGATCACGCCGGCGCGCTCCTCGTAGGGTCGGGCGGCCCAGGCCGGCTGGGCGGCGCGGGCGGCCGCGTATTTGCCCGCGACCGCTTCGGTTCCGTCCTCCGGCACCTCGCGGATCGGCTCCCCCGTGGCGGGATTGGTGATCTTCATGGACGCTTGGCCTCCGCCCGGATTATCTCCGAGGCGGGAAGGGCGGCCGAGCGGCCGCGCCGGGGCCGCGCGCGGCGGGCGGGTACGGCCACCCGCCGGCCCAGGGCCGCCATCCAGAGCGCGTGCGTCCAGGCCCGGGCGCGGTGGACCCGCTCGTCCTGCTGGTCGGGGCCTTCTGCGCAGGCCTCGCGCAGCGCCTCGCCCTCGTCGCCCTGCGCCTCCCGGGCCAGGTCGAAAAGGAGGTCCCAGGCGAAGCGGGTGCGCGACTCCCACTCGTAGACGCACTCCGCGGCCAGGCGCTGCGCCTCGGCATCGGGCGCCTGCTCGCGCGCCTCCTCCAGCGTCTGCACCACGGCCGCCGCCTGGCGGCGGACCACCAGGCGCAGGCACTTCTCTTCTTCGGGGTCGATGCCCAACCGCCGCGCCGCCGCGCGCAGGGCGCGCTCGTGCCGGCGCGCCTGCACGAGGTCCTCCTGCCACTGCTGCTCGAGGGCCTCGCGCAAGGCACAGCCCAGGGCGGCTTCGTAGACGTGAACGCCGCCCCGGGCCAGTTCCAGCGCGCGCTCGAGAAGCTCGCGCGCGGCCGCCTTCACTTCATCGTTCCGAGTCGCGCCGCGTGTCGACGCGATCCCAGGCGTCGCGCACGGCATTGCGGGCCTTCGACCAGCCGAGGTTGCCCTTGCGGCTCTCCCACTCGCTGCTGAGCTGCGGCTCGACGTCGTCGAACGACTTCCCGGCGTGGCGATCGTACGATTCCCAGCCGTATCGATAGGCCGGCCGATAGGCCTCGTAGTCCGCACCCTTGTCGATGTAGGGACGGCTCGAGTAGTTCTTGCTCCAGTACTCGTCTTCCACGGTCGGATTCACCGCCTCGGCCGCACCCTTGCCGGCCAGGCCGCCGGCCACGGCGCCCACCGCCGCTCCGACGACGGTCCCCACGGGTCCCGCAACGGATCCGATGGCCGCTCCGGCAGCGCCGCCGCCGGCCGCGCCCACGCCCACGCCCACGGGATGCGCGCCGGGGGCCTTGGTGATGGGATCGCGGTTGGCGTCGCCTTCCTTCACCACGTCGTCCTTCACCAGGTTCTCGTCCTTGTTCTTCATGTTCCCTCCCTTGGGGATCGGTCCGTTACGGCTTCGGCCCGCTTCAGATGCGGGCGGTGCGGCGGAAGAGGCCCAGCGCGCTCAGCAGCGCGATGAGGAGCACGGCGCCCAGGATGGAGATGATCCAGGAGCCGAGCGTGCCCTGGGCCCCGAGGTGCATCTGGTTGGCGATCGCGTGGCCGATGAACGAGCCGACGATGCCGATGAGCACGTTGGCCAGCACGCCCATCTGCGCGTTGGTCTTCATGATGATGCTGGCCAGCCAGCCGACGATGCCACCGATGATCAGGGTAATGATCAAGTCCATCTCGTCCTCCAGGATTGAAAGGGCTCGCGGATCGAAAGGGCCCGCGGCCCGACGTCGTGATTGGTCGTCACCCTGACCAAAGCAAGATGCGGGCCATCGGCGGCGCCGTGCCTCCCGAGGGACCGTCTCCTGTAGCATGCGTGGCGTCAGGCCGAGGCGAGGCAACGACTAAGAGGGAGGGGCAGATGCAGCGGCGGCGGTTCGTGGCCGGCCTGGGCGCCGGCGTGGGCGCTTCCCTGGCCCCTTCCCTCACCCGGGGCGTGCAGGCCAGCCTTCCGCCGGGAGCGCCCGGCGGCCTCATCCAGCTCAACTCGAACGAGAACCCCTACGGGCCGGGGCCGCGGGCCCTGGACGCCTTCGCGCGCGCGGCCGGCGCGGCCGCGCGTTATCCCGACGCCGCGCAGGAGGCGCTGGTGGACGCGCTGGCCCGCCATCACGGCGTGAGCCGCGAGGAGATCGTGCTCGGCTGCGGCTCCTCCGAGATCCTGCAGGTGGCCGACCAGGCCTTCCTGGGCGGCGGCCGGACGCTGGTGTCGCCGGACGCGACCTTCGAGGCCGTGCTCTTCTACGCGCGGGCCACGAAGTCGGAGACCGTGAAGGTGCCGCTCACCGCGGACTTCCGCCACGACCTGCCGGCCATGGCCCGGGCCTGTGGCCCCGCCACCGGCCTCGTGTACGTGTGCAATCCCAACAATCCCACCGGCACCATCGTGACCCGCGACGAGATGGCCGCCTTCCTGAAGGCGGTGCCCGCCACCACGGCCGTGCTGGTGGACGAGGCCTACCACCACTTCGTGGAGGACCCGGCCTACGACAGCGCGCTCACGCAGCGCGGCCTGCACGCGAACGTGATCGTGGCCCGCACCTTCTCGAAGATCTACGGCCTGGCCGGCCTGCGCCTGGGCTATGCCGTGGCGGCCAGGGAGACCGCCGAGGCCCTGCGCGCGTTCGTGGCCTGGGACAACGTCAACGCGGCCGTGCTGGCCGCGGCCGCGGCCGTCCTGGCCGACGAGGCCCACGTGGCCGGCCAGCGCCGCCGCCTGAACGCCACCCGCGCCGCCCTGTGCGCGGAGCTGGCCCGCGACGGGCGGCGCTTCATCCCCTCCCACGCCAACTTCCTGATGATCGAGACCGGCGCCGGCGTGAAGGCGCTGGTGGACGGCTTCCGCGCGCGCGGCATCCTGGTCGGCCGCTTCTTCGAGTCGATGCCCACCTGGCTGCGCGTCTCGATCGGCACCGACGACGAGATGCGCGCGTTCCTGGCCGCGCTGCGGGCGCTCGTTCCGCGTTCAGGCTAGGGACCGCTCACCAGCATCCAGGCCAGCAGCGCGGCCGACTTCTGGTCCGCCGTCCAGGGCGGGCCGGCGGCGCGGCCCATCGCCTTCAGCGTGTCCTCGAGGGCGGGGAGCGGCCTGCGGATGGCGGCGGCGGCCTGGCCGGGCAGCTCCTTGAGCGGCACCCGGGTCACCGGCAGGCCGCAGGCCGAGGCGGCGCTGTTCAAGGCGTCTCGGAAGTGCTCGCCGTCGGCGGTGTGGATGAGCGGGTGCGCGGCCAGGATGGCGGCCAGCGAGGAGCCCCGGCGCCCCGACGAGGCCAGGATGCCCACCGCGCGCGGCGCGTAGCCCTGCTCCTCCAGCGCGGCCACCACCCGGCGCAGGCCGGCGCGCGCGAGACGGGCCGCGGCGGCCTGGTAGCCCGCCAGCCGTCGCGCGGCCTGGGGCAGCGGCTGGCCCTCCAGCGCGTGGTACGGCTGGGCCGCGCCCTCCAGCGTGCCGTCCGTCATCTCCAGCCGGCCGCGGTGGAGCAGCGCCGGCCCCGGCCCCAGCGCCACCACCGCGGCCCAGCCGGAGTGGGGCGCGAAGCCGAGGGCCGCCGGCTTCACTCCTGCTTGAGCTCCAGGAGCACGCCGCCGGCCGCGCGGGGATGGATGAAGGCCACGCGGCAGCCGCCGGCGCCCGGGCGCGGGGTCTGGTCCAGCAGCTCCACGCCCTTCGCCTTCAGCTCGGCCAGCGCGCCCTCGATGTCGTCCACCAGCAGGCACACGTGGTGCAGGCCCTTGCGCGTCTGCAGGAAGCGCGCGATCACCGAGTCGGGCGTGCTCGGCTCCAGCAGCTCCAGCCGCGACTCGCCCACGGGCAGGAAGGCCACCTTCACCTTCTCCGTGGGCACTTCGTGGGTGTCGCCCAGCTCGAAGCCGAGCGCGCGGAAGGCGTCCACGGCCGCGTCCAGCGCGGGCACGGCGATGCCCAGGTGGTCGATCTTCAGTACCTTCACAGCCCCAGCCTCCCCAGGACCTCTTCGCTGGCCGCGAAGGGGTCCAGCTCGCGGCCGTGCAGCCGCTCCACCAGGCGCGCCATCTCCGCCTCCGGCAGCACGCGCGTGCGCACCCGCTCCATGAGGCGGGCCTGCAGCGTCTGCTCGAAGAGGCGCCGCACCTGCGCCTTCTTGCGCGCGGCCAGCACGCCGCTCGATCCGGCCCGGGCCACGTAGCGCTCGATGGCGTCCAGCACCTCCGCCGTGCCCTGGTCGCTGGAGGCCACGGTCTGCACGATCTCCGGCTGCTCCCCGTGCGCGGCCAGCGACAGCATCGAGTGCAGCTCGGCCACCACGCGGTCCACGCCCTCGCGGTCGGCCTTGTTGATCACGAACACGTCCGCGATCTCCATGATGCCGGCCTTCAGGGCCTGCACCTCGTCGCCCAGTCCGGGCACCAGCACCACCAGGCTCACGTCGGCCGTGCCCACGATCTCGACCTCGTCCTGGCCCACGCCCACCGTCTCCACCAGGATCACGTCTTTGCCGGAGGCGGAGAGCACGGTGAGCACGTGCCCCGTGGCCGCGGCCAGGCCGCCCAGGTGCCCGCGCGTGGCCATGGAGCGGATGAACACGCCCTCGTCGGTGGCGTGGGCCTGCATGCGGATGCGGTCGCCCAGGATGGCCCCGCCCGTGAACGGCGAAGTGGGATCGACGGCGATGATGCCCACCGTCTTCCCCTGCGCGCGCAGCCGCGTCGTCATCCGGTCGACCAGCGTGGACTTGCCGGCTCCGGGCGGCCCGGTGACGCCGATCACGCGGGCCGCGCCGGCATGGGGGAAGAGCGCGGCCAGCAGCGCAGTGGCCTCGGGAGCGCCGTTCTCCACGGCCGTGATGGCGCGGGCCACGGAGCGCACGTCGCCCTTCCGCACCCCTTCCACCAGCGCGTCGATGGCTTGCACGCCGGCCACTCTAGCATTTGGGAGGCGCGCCGTTTCCGCCTTTCGTCGGTGGAGCGGCCACCCATATTCAGCGGCGCGCGCCCCTCTTCCGCCAGTGGCCGGGCGCGCCGCCGCGCCTACCTTGATACCGACGCGGCCGGCGCCGCGGCGGAGGTGGAGACGCCATGAAGCGCGAAGTGATCGGACTCACGGCCGCGGCCGTGCTGGCCCTGGGCGCGGCGGCCGCGCAGGCGCTGCCGCCGTGCAACCCGGCCACCAACCCCAACTGCGAGCCGCCGCCCCCTCCCCCTTCCGGCGGGGCCTGCCCCTCGATCACCGCTCTGCCCCCGAGCGGGCCCAGCGTCTCCTACAGCTGCCAGTTCACCATCACCGACGCCTACGGGCGGCCGGCGGCGGGCGTACCGGGCAGCATGGAGGCGCGCTGGTGCAACAAGTCCGGCTCCAAGGTGCGCGCCACCGCCAGCGACGTGAGCGACGCCTCGGGCCGGCTGAGCATCAGCGTGTTCTCGCGGCCCGCCAACGTGATCGACTGCCACCTGGACCCGGGCGGCGAGCCCCGCTTCTCCGGGAAGCCCTCCGCGGTCCGGAAGCAGGCCACGGCGCTGCCCAACCACACGGTGGTGGTGGTGCCGGGCCCGCTCCAGGTCCAGCCCGTTCCCACCGACACGCGTGCCCTGGCCGGCCTCGATCCGGGGGCGGGACGCATGGACCTCTACCAGTCCGGCCCCTACGACAAGGTCCTGCTCATCGCCGAGCCCTTCGACCAGTTCGAGCACAGCTTCGGCAACCGCGAGCGGCGCGGCTACTGGCGGCAGTTCCGCCAGCTCCTGGTCCCCCTGTTCAAGTCGGGATGGGACGTCTGGATGGTGCAGCCGCACGACACCGGCGAGTCGCTGCACGAGCAGGCCGCCGAGCTCGCGCAGGCCATCGCCGCCGCCCGCGCCGCCCTGCCCGCGCAGGTCAACTGCTCCTCGCCCACGGTGGCTGTGCTGGGCTTCAACACGGGCGGCCTGGTGGCCCGCATCGCCACCGCGCGCTGGGAGGCCGATCCGGCCTGGCGCGCCCGGCTGGGGCTGCCGGAGCTGCTGCCGGTGAAGTTCCTGGCCACCTACGACGCGCCCCACTACGGCATGCACATCAACCTGGACCTGCAGAAGGCCCTCTTCGACTCCCAGTCGGCGGACGAGATCACGCGCAACACGAACCTCGACTCCTGCGCCGCCTCCCAGTTCCTGCGCGGCCGCTTCGACGCGCTGCGCGGGCAGAAGACGAACGAGGACTTCCTGGCCTTCTTCGTCCGGGGCGCGCCGGTGCGCGTCTTCTCCAAGAAGGACAACACGGAGCACGAGTGCGCGGCCGGCCCCGCCGTGGCCACGCTCAACGCGGCGCGGGGCGTGCCCGGCTGGCCGGCGGGCGTGGTGCGCCTGGGCTTCACCCAGAGCCCGGGCGCCCCGGCCACGAAGTGCTTCACGGACACCGCCCGCAACCTGAACGCGAACGGCCAGGACCTGTGCAAGTTCGTGCACGAGATCGCGGACCCCGGCCAGGCGTTTGCGCCCACCGCCGGCCAGGTGTGGCTGCGCTTCTTCGCCGACGATCCCGGGCTGCCGGACGTCTTCCGGGACCAGCACCTGGAGACGGAGGACCGCGTGGAGTGGAGCGACATCGGTCCCGGCAGCCGCAATCCGTTCTTCCTCGACGGCTTCGTGACCACGGTGACGAAGGTCCCGCCGCCGGGCGTCCCGCTGCCGCCCGCCTTCATCGAGGTGTTCGCCCACCAGCGCTTCCCGACCACCCTGGTGCCGTTCGCGAGCGCGGCCGCGATCCAGGGCCCGGCGAACGGCTCGCCCTACGAGAGCATCGCCTCGCCCTTCCTCGAGCTTCACACGCCGGCGGAGGCCGAGGTGGCGGGCCAGCTCACCCTGAGCGACGGCGCCACGCTGCTGGCACGCCTGGAGGCATTTGCGCCCGGCTGCACGCCGCCGGTGGTGTCCCCCGACTGAGGAGCGACTAGCGCACCATCTCCTTGAGGTTGAGCAGGGCCCGCGCGATGACCATGCGCTGCACCTCGGAGGTGCCCTCGCCGATGGTGCCCAGCTTGGCGTCGCGCAGGTTCTTCTCCACCGGGTACTCCTTGATGTAGCCGTACCCGCCGTGCACCTGGATGGCGTCGAGCGCCACCTCCACCGCGATCTCGCTGGCGTAGAGCTTGGCCTGCGACGACTCCAGCGTGTGCTCCTGGCCCTGGTCGCGCAGCGTGGCCGCCTTCCAGGTCAGGAGGCGGGCGGCCTCGATGCGGACGGACATGTCGGCGATCTTGGTCTGGATGGCCTGGAACTCGGCGATGGCGCGCCCGAACTGCTTGCGCCCCTTGGTGTACGTGATGGAGGACTCGAAGGCCGCCTGGGCGATGCCCACCGAGAAGGCGGCGATGCCGATGCGGCCGCGGTCGAGCACGCGCAGGGCGTCCACGAAGCCGAAGCCCTCGCGCCCCAGCAGGTTGGCGGCCGGCACCCGGCAGTCCTCGAACACCAGCTCCGCCGTGTCGGAGGCGCGCACGCCCAGCTTGTCCTCCTTCTTGCCGGGGCGGAAGCCCTTGGTGCCCTTCTCCACCACGATGGCCGAGATGCCCTTGGCGCCCTTGCTCTTGTCGGTGACGGCCATGACCACGGCCGTGTCGGCCAGGCTGGCGTTGGTGATGAAGGTCTTCGACCCGTTCAGCACCCAGTGGTCGCCGTCGCGCACGGCGGTGGTGCGGGTGCCCCCGGCGTCTGAGCCGGCGCTGTTCTCGGTGAGGCCCGTGCAGCTAATATTCTACGCGCTGGTGAGCGGGGTGAGGAACCGCTTCTTCTGTTCCTCGTTGCCGGCCAGGAAGATGTGGCCGCAGCAGAGGCTGTGGTGCGCGGCCACGGAGAGGGCCACGCCGGCTTCGGCCCGGGCCAGCTCCTCCATGGCGATCGCATAATCGAGCGTGCTCAGCCCGGCCCCGCCGTATTCGGGCGGGAACACGGCGCCCATCACGCCCATCTCACCCAGCCTGGTGAAGACCTCGCGCGGAAAGGACTGCTTCTCGTCCCATTCCCGGGCGTGGGGCCGGAGCTCGCTCTCCGCGAACTCGCGCACCGATTTCTTGAGGAGCTGCTGCTCCTCGCTGAGGCTGAAGTCCAAAAAGCACCTCGTCGTGAGAGGCCGCAGGCCGCCGCGGCGGCCTCTAGTGTGACACGATTGGAAATCTGCGCACTCTGACGAAAGTCACACTCTGCGGGCTCGGGCTGCTGCTTCTCCTCCTGCTCTGGGGATGGTGGGGACTGCCCTCGCGGGGGTCCGTGCGCGCTCTGGCCCGCGGCAACCCGGGCCCCACCGCGCTCATGCGGCAGCGCGCGGCGGAGGCGGCGAAGAAGGGCCGCCCGGCGCGCCTCAGCCAGGCCTGGGTGCCGGCCTCGCGCATCTCGCGCCACCTGGTGCACGCGGTGCTGGCCTCCGAGGACCAGAAGTTCTTCGGCCACGAGGGCGTGGACTGGGACGCCATCAAGGAGTCGGCGGAGAAGGACGTGAAGGCCCGCCGCTTCGTGGCCGGCGGCAGCACCATCACCCAGCAGCTGGCCAAGAACCTCTACTTCGGCACCGGCAAGACGCCGCTGCGCAAGCTGCGCGAGCTGGTGGTGGCGCGCTGGCTGGAGCAGGACCTGGGCAAGCGCCGCATCCTCGAGCTGTACCTGAACGTGATCGAGTGGGGCGACGGCGTCTACGGCGCGGAGGCGGCCGCGCGCACCTGGTTCGGCAAGACGGCGGCCTCCCTGGAGCCGGGGGAAGCGGCGGCCCTGGCCGCCATGATCCCCAACCCGCGCCGCCTCAACCCGCGCGTGAACCCGGCCCGCCTGGCCCGGGCCACGCGCCGGGTCACCTGGCTGATGGCGCAGGCCGGCTACCTGGGCCGCTCCGGCATCGGTGCCGAGCCGCCGCCGGAGCCGGTGGAAGAAGACGAAGGCGACGAGCCACCGGCCGAGGCGGCCCCGCCGGAGCCGCCGCCGCGCCCGGTCTCGGAGCCGGCGCCGGAGCCGCCGGCCTAGAACTTCCCGCCCCGCTCGAGGGCGGAGGGCGTGTCGGCCGCGCGGTGGCCGACCTCCGGCGCCTCGAGCGCACACGCCACCCAGGCGTCGACGGCGGCCGCCGAGTCGCCGTCGTCCTCCGGGGGCACCGGGCAGGCGTGGCCGGCGGCGGGACGGCTGGAGCTGGCGCGCCGGATCTCCACTTGCGCCTGTCCTGCCCGGGTGACGGGCCGCTCGTCCGTCACGGTCAGGCTCGTGGCCTGTCCCTCGCTCTCGTAGCCGCGCGTGATCCGGCGGTAGGCGGCGACGCGCTCCAGCGTGATCTCCGCTCCCGAGAGGGTGAAGGCGAGGGTGGCCGTCATGCGCCACCAGGCCCCGCCCGGCCGCAGCATGGTGCCGCCCACGTCGAACGCCAGGCGCCCGATCCCGGGCATCCGCACCGCGTCCACGCGCACCTCGGTCAGCAGCTTGTTCTCGGTGCGCGACGGCTGGGGCACGAAGTACCACGCGTCCGCGCGGCACGGGCCGTCGTAGAGCAGCCACCACTGCTCGGCCAGGCGCTGGCTGGAGTCGGTGACCTGCCGGAGCAGCAGTCCGTCCGTGCCCGGCAGGCGGAAGTCCTGGGCCGTCAGCTCGCGCTCGGCGGTCTCGGGCCGGAACGGCCGCAGGTGGGGCACGCGCGGCGTCTTCTCGGGCAGCAGGGCGCGCAGGGCCGCGGGATCGACGGCCCGGGCCACCGACCCGTGGTCGGCCACGCGGCCCTCGATCCGCTCGAAGTACAGCCGCTCCAGGCCCGCGAAACGCGCGTGCTCCGCGCGGGGTGTGCACTCCGCCGCGGGAGCCGGGACGGCGAGCGCCAGCAGCAGCCCCGTGGTCGCGATCATGGTGCGGCATGGTAAACCCTGCGCCCGGGTTAGCATGCCGGCCCATGAACGCCCTCGCCCTTCTCGTGTTGCTGGCCGGCCCGGCCGCGGCCGGGCCCGCGGCCGCCACCAAGGCGGCCGCCCAGGAGTCGAGCTTCATCTGGCTGGTGGGCGCCTCCTACGGCGCGCCGCAGAAGCTGACGGGGGGCATCGGCTTCTGGGTTCCGATCGTCGGCGGCGACCGTCCCCTCACTCTCATGTTCTCCGGGGACGCGCAGGCAGGGATGGCCGGAGCCGGCCTGCGCCTGGGCCTGGATGTATGGCCCAGCCCCAGCTCCAACGTCTTCCTGGTGAGCGTGCACGCGGTGGCCGCGCACACGTGGGGCGACCCGCTGGGCACCGAGCCCGGGCGGACGCTCCTGGGCGGCGACGTGGAGGTCTCGCTGGCCCGCCTGCTCTGGGCCAGCGCGGGCCTCCTGGCTCCCGTGGGGGGATCCGGGAGCACGAAGACCGTCACCACCTGGAGCGTGGGCGTGCGCTTCCCCATCAAGTGCTTCACCGGGTGCCAGTTCTGACCCTGGGTTAGCATGCGGACCGTGACCGCAGAAGGCGCCGCGCGCGAGGACGCGGACGTCGAGACCTCGTCGGCCGGCTACGCGCTGCGCTTCGCCGGCGGCGTGGGCCGCTGGTTCCTGGAGCGCCAGGCCGCGCTGACCCTCGACCTGCTGCGCCCGTTCCCGGGCGCGCGCGTGATCGACGTGGGCGGCGGCCACGGCCAGCTGGCGGCGCCCCTGCTGCAGGCCGGCCACGCGGTGACGGTGTACGCCAGCGACCCGAGCGCCTGCTCCGGCGAGGTGCGGGCGCTGGCCGCCGCCGGCCGCGTCGCGCTGGAAACGGGCGACCTGCGGCGGGCGCCCTTCGCCGACCGTGCCTTCGACGTGGCGCTCTGCTTCCGCCTGCTGCCCCACGCGCGCGACTGGACGGCCCTGGCCGCGGAGCTGTCCCGCCTCTCCGCGCGGGCGGTGGTGGTGGACTACCCGACCACGCGCAGCGTGAACGCCGTCTCGGGCGCGCTGTTCGGGCTCAAGCACCGCGTCGAAGGCGACACCCGCCCCTTCAAGGTGTTCCGCGAGGCGGAGGTCGCCGCCGCCTTCGCCGCCGCCTCCCTGCGCCCGACCGGCCGCCGCCCGCAGTTCTTCTTCCCCATGGCCCTGCACCGCGCCCTGCGCAGCGCCACGCTCGCCCGCACGCTGGAGGCCACGGCCAGCGCCCTCGGCCTCACCCGCGCCCTCGGCTCCCCCGTCATCCTCCGCCTCGAGCGAAGCGCGTGAAGCAAGGGGGGGCCGTGAGCGAGCCGTGGGCGCTGGTGGTGTTTCGGCGGTCGGTCCTCAAGCAGCGGAAGCTGCGTGAGTTGCAGGAGATGCTGGGCGGCACCGCCGGGCTGCGCTGCCTGGACCTCGGGTCCGACAACGGGGTGGTCAGCCTCATGCTGCGGCGGGGCGGCGGGGACTGGGCCTCGGCCGACCTCACCGAGGAGGCCGTCGGCTCCATCCGCGAGCTGGTGGGCGGCGACGTGCACCTCGTGCGGGGCGACGCGCTCCCGTTCGCCGATGCGTCGTTCGACCGGGTGGCGGTGGTCGACATGCTGGAGCACGTGCCCGACGACCGCGCCTTCGTGGCCGAGCTCGCGCGCATCCTGCGCCCCGGCGGCACGCTGGTCGTCAACACGCCCCACCTCAAGCACACCGGCCTCAAGCGCCTGCGCGACCGGCTGGGGCTGACCGACGCCGCCCACGGCCACCTGCGCCCCGGCTACACGGGCGAAGGCGTGCGCGGGCTGCTGGAGGCGGAGGGCCGCTTCGCCCTGGAGGGCCACCACACCTACTCGCGCTTCTTCTCCGAGCTGGTGGACACCGCGCTCAACGCCGCCCTGGCCCGCCTGGGCAAGAAGGGCTCGTCCAAGGGAATGGTGGTCACCGGCTCGGACGTGAAGAAGCACCGCCGCCTCTTCCTGGCCTACTCCGCCATCTACCCCTTCGTGTGGGCCGTCTCGCGCCTGGACGCCCTGCTGCCCTGGGCCTCCGGCTACATGCTGATTGCGCGGGCGGTGCGAAGGAAGGCGTGATCCGGGCGCCCTGCTGCTATCATCCCGCTGATCCCTTCGCCACGGCAGCTCAGAGTCAAACGGGGGCCGCGGCTGGAGCCGTCCCTGAACGAGCAAGGCGCGGCGCCCGATCCCCTCCGGGTCGGGCGCTACCAGGTCATCGAGGAGGTCGGCGACGGGGCCATGGGCCGCGTGTGGCGCGGCTTCGACCCCCAGCTCGGCCGCCCCGTGGCCATCAAGACCGTGAAGTCGGAGTACCTCACGCGCGACACGCGCGAGGAGTACCTCCACCGCTTCCGGCGCGAGGCGCGCGCGGCCGGCCTGCTCTCCCACCCCAACATCGTGCGCATCCACGACGTGGGCGAAGACTACTTCGTGATGGAGCTGGTGGAGGGGGTCACGCTGGCCGACCTCCTCAAGCACCGCGAGCGCCTGGAGGTGGCGGAGGCGCTCAACCTGCTGGCACCCCTGGCCGAGGCCATCGACGACGCCCATCGGGCGGGCGTCATCCACCGCGACATCAAGCCCTCCAACATCATGGTGCAGTCCGACGGGCGGCCCAAGCTGATGGACTTCGGGGTGGCCCGGCTGGAGACGTCGGTGGCCACGGCCGCCGGCCACTTCTGGGGCTCGCCCTCCTACATGGCCCCGGAGCAGATCGCGGGCGGCGAGATCACCTCCCGCGGCGACCTCTTCTCCTTCGCGGTGGTGGCCTACGAGATGCTGGCCGGCCGCCGCCCCTTCGTGGGGGAGAACGTGCCGGCCGTGATGTACCAGGTGGTCAACGCCGCCGCGCCGCCCCCCTCGTCGCTCGTCGCCGCCCTCCCCCCGCACTTCGACGACGTGTTCCGCTGCGCCCTGGCCAAGGCGCCGGGGCAGCGCTTCAGCACCGCGGGCGCCTTCGTGGCCGCGCTGCGCGGCGAGGACCTCGACAGCCTGCTGGCCCCGCTGCTGGCCGGCATGGAGGCGGAGGCGCAGGCGGCCCGGCCGGGCGGCGGGGACGAGGAGACGCAGGCCCTCACGCACCCGCCGGCGGCCCGGCGGCGCGGGCGGCGCGGCGCGCTGTGGATCGTGGGCGGCCTGCTGCTGGCCCTGGCCGGGGCCGTGCTGGCCACGCTGCACCTGCGCGCGGCGCCCGCGGTGTCGCCGCCGGCCCTGCAGGTGGGCACGGAGCCGGCGGGGGCGCTGGTGTGGATCGACGGCCGCTCGGCCGGGCTCTCGCCCGTGTTCATCAGCCCGGTGGCGCCGGGCCCGCACCGCGTGCGCATCAACCACGAGGGCTTCGCGCCGGCCGAGCTGCAGCTCCAGGTCACCCACGACATGGGCACCGTGCCCCTGCGCTTCTCGCTCTCCGCCGTCACCGCGCCCCTCCTGGTGGAGACCCAGCCCGGCGTCACGGTCAGCGTGGACGGCAAGGCCATCGGCACCACTCCGCTGGGGGCCGTGCGCCTGGATCCCGGCCGCTACCGGATCGACCTCGAGAAGACGGGCTTCTCGCCCCAGCGCTACTGGGCCATCGCCCGCGCCGGCGAGCCGGTGCTGTTGGAGTCGAAACTGGTGGCCCGCCCCGTCGGCCAGTCCACGGAGTTCTGGACCCGCCACTCGCCGCCGCCCCCGCCCGCGGCCGATCCGCCCGAGCCTCCCCTGGCCTCGGCCACGCCCACCCGCCTCTCCGGCGATCCGGCCGACTACCCCGACGCCGCGCGCCGCCTGCAGCTCGAGGGCTCGGTGCTGGTGGTGCTGACGGTGGAGCGCGACGGCAGCGTCAGCGGCGCCACCGTGCGCGAGTCGGCGGGCGCGATCCTCGACCAGGCCGTCCTGGCCGCCGTGCGCGCCTGGCGCTTCCAGCCCCTGCTGGTGGACGGCAAGGCCACCCGCTTCCGCACGCCCTTCCGCCAGACCTTCCAGCCGCGCTGAGCGCTACGGCCGCGGGCCTCCGGCGCAGATCTGCTCCGGGCCCTGGCCGCGGTGGGCCACGTTGAACTGGCGCACGCGGTCGGGGTTCACGCAGGAGCCGGTGAGCGTGAAGTTGGCCGCCACCACGGCCGCGTTGACGCCCGCGGGCAGCTGGGGGTCGGGCGTCATCAGCGCGCGCACGCTGCCGCAGGCGGGGTCGTTGCCCAGCGAGTTGTAGGTGGAGAGCAGCGTGTTGCGCACGTCTTCGGGCGCGTCGGGGCGGTAGAGCAGGACCACGCCGCCGTGCTCGAGGTTGTGCACCCAGTAGCCGCGGGCCTGCGTGCTGGTGAAGGCCTCGTAGCGCAGCCACACGGGGTAGTGGGGCCCGGAGGCCGGCGGGTTGTGCGCGTAGCCGATGGCGCTGCCCTCGGCCACGTGGCTCCAGCCCTCGTTGGGCACCGCCTGCTCGGTCATGGTGCACGACCCGTCGTTGCCGCCGCCGCCGCTCGGCCCCGACGGCGTGTCGCCGCCGCCGCAGCCCGCCAGCAAGCCGATCAGGGCCACCGCCGCCCCGCGCGCGAAGAAGGAATGAAGGCTCATGGCCCGATTCTGCCTCAACCGGCGCGGCATCACTCCTCCCCGGCCCCCATCACGGCCCGCTCCGCCTGGGCCAGGTGGCGCCGCTCGTGCGTCTCCAGGATGGCCAGGGCCGACAGCGGGTTGTAGCGGATGCGGTCGTTGAAGGGGGAGGTGATCTTCACCGCGCCCAGGGCCAGCCCTTCGGCCCGGGCCAGCACGGCGGCGATGCGGTCCTGCCAGCGGAGGAACTCCGGCAACAGCCCGGTGAAGGGCTCGGTGCGCTGCGGGGTGAAGGCCGCGGGCGTCTTGCTGCGGAAGCGGCCCGGCTCCAGCGACCAGCGCAACATGCGGCCCAGCCAGTCGAGCCCGCTGGTGCCCGCGTTGCGCATCTGCCGCGCTTCCAGGTCGGCCACCGCCGATTCGACCAGCGGCACGGTGGCGGCCGACGTGAGGCTGAGGTGCGCGACGCACTCGGCGGCCGACCAGCCCCCGCCGGGAGGACGCTCCCGGAGCCGCTCCGGCGGGTAGCGCGCGAACAGCTCCCGCGCCGCGGCCGAGCTGGACGCGAAGCCCCGTTCGAGCGCCTCCCTCTGCGCGCGGTTCATGGCCGGGCCGCCGGCCCTCCCCGGCGGATCCCGCGGGTGATGCCGAGAGCCATGCAGGCCGCGCCCAGGAGGCCCACCCAGGTGCTGGGGAAATGGCCGCGGCCCGCGGGCAGGAGCAGCACGAACCCGGCCGCGATGGGCACCACCACCTCGGCCCAGTCGAGTGCGAGGTCGACCGGGCCCGGCGACTTCAGCGCGTCCACCAGGGCGTCGATCTCCCTCCGGCTCAACGGGCGCGCGGGCTCGTACCGCCCCGCGGCCGGCGGGGCCGAAGGAGCCGAAGGAGCCGCAGGGGCCGGAGGGGCGGCGGGACTGGCGCCGGGGGCGCCGGACATCGCCCGCGCCACCGCGCGGAACGCGTCGTTGATGGCGCGCAGCTTCATGGTGGCCTCGGCCTGGCCGGCGGGATCGGCGGCGTGGCGGTCGGGGTGCCAGCGGCGCACCAGGTCGCGGTAGGTCCGCTTCAGCTCCGCCCGCGAGCAGCCGCGGCGCAGGCCGAGGGTGGCGTAGGCACGGTCGAGGGAGTCCATGGCTCCAGCCTGCGGGCCGCGCGGCGGCGGCTCAGCCCGCGCCCAGCTCCCCGTTTGCGGCCAGCTCGCGCGCCTCGTGCCCCCGCTGGAAGATGCGCGCGGCGCGGCCGCCGCGCAGCGTCACCCGCGTCCCTTCCACCTCCAGCCACGAGCCCTCGCGCAGGCCCACCACCACGCGGTCGTTCTCCTCCAGGTACTCGCGCAGGCGCTCCTCGCGCGTCTCGCCCATGTGGCGCGAGGCCGGATCGGCGTCGATGTAGTGCGGGTTGATCTGGAAGGGGACGAGGCCCAGGGCCACGAAGCCGGCCGGCTGCACGATCGGCATGTCGTTGGTGGTCATGATGGTGGGTCCGGCCAGGTTGGTGCCCGCGCTGGCCCCCATGTAGCGCAGGCCCTCGCGCGCCCGCTCGCCCAGCGGGCCCAGCAGGTCGGCGTCCTGCAGCGTCTTCAGCAGCCGGAAGGTGTTGCCGCCGCCCACGAACACGGCCTGCGCATCCTGCAGCACGCGCCGGCCCTCGCCGTGGGGGGTGAGGCCGCGCACGCGGATGCCCTCCTGCGCGAAGCGGGCCGCGACCTTCGAGGTGTAGGCCGGGCGGTCGCGCAGCGCGAAGGGCACGAACACCAGCTCCGCCACCCCCTCCAGGAACGCGCGCACGGCCGGCATGGCGTGGTCGAGGTACTTCTCGCCGAAGTTCGTGGAGTTGCTGAGCAGCAGGGCACGGACCATGGCTCAGCGGCCCCGCGTCTCCTTCTCGGCGTACATGCGCGAGTCGGCCAGGCGCACCAGCTCGTCCTTGGTGGTGGCCTCCGAGGGGTAGGTGGCCACGCCCAGCGAGGCGCCCACCCGGGCGCCGATGCCCTCCTCCTGCAGGAAGGAGTGGCCCTCGATGAGGCGGCGCAGCTTGTGGGCCAGGCCGGTGGCGGCCGCGCTGTCCGTCTGGGGCAGGATCACGACGAACTCGTCGCCCCCGTAGCGCACCGGGTAGTCCGTCTCCCGCACGTGTGCGCGCAGCAGGAAGCCCACCTCGCGCAGGACGCGGCTGCCGCGCAGGTGCCCGTACTGGTCGTTGATGGGCTTGAAGCGGTCGAGGTCGATGAAGATCAGCGACAGGCAGGAGCGGTAGCGGTCCACCATCTTCAGCTCCCGCTCCAGGATCTGGTGGAAGAAGCGGAAGTTGTAGAGCGGCGTGACCTCGTCGGTGATGGAGAGCTCGCGCGTCTTGTGCAGCAGGCGCACGTTGTCGAGGGCCAGGGAGGCGGCGTCGGCCACCGCGCGCAGGCGGTCCACCGTGGGCAGGTCGAAGGCCTCCGGCGTGGCCGAGCCCAGGGCCAGCACGCCGATGATGCGCCCGCGGGCGTTGAGGGGCAGCAGCACGTAGGAGCGGATGCCCTCGTCCAGCAGGCGCAGGTCCTCGATGAAGCGGTGCTGGTGCAGGAGGTCGGGCACCAGCACCGGCTCTCCGGCCTGCAGCACGGCGCCCGGGCCGCTGCCCACCACCGGGTGCACGGGGCCGAAGCCCCAGCCGCTGCCCTTCAGGTGGCCCGTGACCTCGAGGTAGTCGCCTGAGTCGACGACGAAGCCGCAGGCCAGGCGGTCGAAGTCGAGCAGGGGCGCGATCTCGTTGGCGAAGGCGGGCACCGCGGCCGTGAGGTCCATGTCCGAGGTGAGGGTGGAGGTGAGGCGGTGCAGCAGGGTCAGGCGGGCGGTGGTGGCGGTCAGCTCGCGGGTGAGGCGCACCCGCTCGCCGTAGGCGCCGATCTGCCCGGCCAGGGCCTCCAGCACCGCCGCCGGCGGGGCCACGCCCAGGGGATGGCCGTCGAACACGGCCAGGCTGCCCAGGCCGCCCATGGGGGCGGCCATCATCCACCCGCCGCCCTTGAGGCTTTCGGTGCGCGTCTCGCCCTTGCTCATGGCCTCGCGGGCCATGATTGCGCAGCGCTCGAGGTCGGGGCAGTCGGGACCCTCGCGCAGATGGGGCTCGCGCTCGATCACCGCCCCGCTCAGCCAGATGGCGCCGCCGGCCGGCTCCAGCGCCTGGGCCACCACCTGCAGGCCGGCGCGCAGAAGCTCCTGCTCGTCGCTCAGGCGTGCGAGCAGGTCGGGAAGGTCCACGAGCGCACGAAGGGTTTTCTGGTCGTTCACGATTTGCTGCGGCCCCGCCGGGAGAGACAGCCGGCCGCGCTGATTTTATGCGGGCGGCACGGGTGGCGCCAGATGCCGCGCAAAAGCCGCCTTTTCGGCGTGCAGGCGCTCGGGGCTCCAGCCCAGCTCCGCCGCCAGGGCCGCCGCCACCGTCTCCACGTCGGCGGTGGAGGGCGGACCGGCCGCGCCCAGGCCGAGACGCCGCCGCAGCGCGTCGTCGAGGTGCAGCGCCATCTCGTCGCGGGCGGCGCTGCGGGCCTGGGCGGCCAGGTCGCCGGCCAGGGGCCGGGCGGCGGGCAGCGCCGTCACCGCGGTGCGGCTGCGGACGAGCGGCCGGCCCAGCTGCGCGAAGGCCAGGTCCACCGCCTCCTCGGCCGCCGCGCGCGCGGTGGTGAACTTGGCGGACACGATGGACACCAGGCCGGGCACGCCGTGCGCCCGCCGGTGGTCGATCACGCGGTGGCGCGTGATGAGCGCGTGTTCTCCGCGGCCGGGCACGCGGCCGCGGTGGACGAGGGCCACGTCGCCCTCGCGCAGGTCGGCCCACGGGAACGCCTTCCGCGCGCGGGCCAGGAAGGCCGGCACCCAGCCGGGGCCGGCGTTCCCGGGGCCGGCGTATTCGGTGCCCACGATGGCCCGCCCGTTCCAGGGCACCAGGAACAGCAGGCGGCCCTCCGCCTCCCCGCCCACGGCCGTGCCGGTCACCACCGGGCGGCCCAGCACCAGGTTCATGGCCTCCAGCAGCGGCGGCCCGTCGAGGGAGATGCCGGCCAGCGCGGCCAGCGCCCCCGCGCCCGCGCCCG
>Ga0111538_10003446_pt1 | contig 22074 bp, 16 predicted proteins | sample SoiMethybrSBSTD1_FD_79669 | JGI IMG/M metagenome (GOLD analysis project Ga0111538, IMG submission 79669) | Bulk soil microbial communities from a Populus tree surrounding site in Tennessee, USA - Soil MetaG P. TD hybrid SBSTD1 (version 2)... | ecosystem: Environmental > Terrestrial > Soil >... | reverse complement strand
CTCGACTTCGTACCGCACATGCTGCTGATAGCGATCTCGGTCACCGGCCTGATGTTGACGGCATCCAGTTTGTGGCTCAACGGTTACATGTATCACTTCATTGCCTTGACGCATCAGGCAACAGTGATCATGACGCTCTTCTATCTGCCATTCGGAAAGTTATTCCACGTAGTCCAGCGTCCGGCCTCGATCGGCGTAGAGCTTTATCAACAACGAGCCCGCGAGATGCCGCAGGCGAGGTGCGCGCGATGTGGGGCGGAGTTCGTCGCGCAACTATGGCTCGATGATTTGAAAACAGTGGTGGACAAACTCGGTTTTGATTATTCGATGGGCGACGGCAAAACGCTCCAGGATTATTGCCCGCGCTGCAAACGCGTGATGCGCGCACTCGCCTATGCCAACTTACCGGACGCGACGGAGAAAGTATTTGAGGGTTCACGTGCTGACTGTGTCCAAGAGAAGCGCTCATGAGTAGAGTCGAACATTTGGATGAGATTGTTGAGGCGTACGGGCCTCATCTTCACGACACACCACACGATGGGTGGCGCGCCGACCGTGTGATCGATCGCGTAGTACCTACTCATTGTCCGTATTGCGCTGTTCAATGCGGCATGAATCTCCTCGTAGAAAAAGATCACGTGGTGGGGGTCGAACCGCGCTATGACTTTCCGGTGAACGAGGGCCGCCTCTGTCCGAAAGGAGTGACCGCATACCTGCAAGTCCACCATCCGGATCGCCTGCTTCATCCACTCATCAAGCGCAACGGCCGTTTTGAACGCGCGAGCTGGGACGAAGCGCTGGATCTGGTGGTCTCGAAGTTCAAACAGCTACAGGCAAACTACGGCAAAGATTCAATCGGAGTCTATTCAGGATCTTCCTTGACCACCGAGAAGACTTACCTGATGGGCAAATTTGCGCGCGCGGGATTAGGCACGCGATATGTCGACTATAACGGCCGGCTTTGCATGGTGTCGGCTGCCGCGGGAAACAACAAGGCGTTCGGCATTGACCGCGCCGCGAACCCGTGGAGCGACATTCCCTTAGCTGACGTTTTACTAATCGCCGGTTCCAATTGCGCCGAGACTTTTCCCGTACTCAATAAATTCCTGTGGCAACAGCGCGACAACGGTGGGCGCTGGATCATCGTCGATCCACGCGAGACTCCGACGGCGCGCCAGGGAGATCTTCATCTTCAGCTAAAACCGGGCACCGACGTCGCGCTCGCAAATGGGCTCCTGCACGTTCTCATTGAAGAGAATCTGATCGATCAGTCTTTCATCGATTCACGCACGAACGAGTGGGAAGCGACCCGCGCGCTGGCCACACGTTATTCACCCGACGTCGCCTCTAAGATCTGCGGGGTGCCTGCTCAAAAGATTATCGACGCCGCCCTGCTCTACGGGCGTGCAAAAACGGCGATGGTGATGCACGCGCGCGGCATCGAACATCACACGAACGGCGTCAACAACGTGCTCTCTTACATCAATCTGGTCCTTGCTACAGGCAAGATCGGCGCGCCCGGCCGTGGTTACGGAACGATCACCGGTCAGGGCAATGGTCAGGGCGGACGCGAGCATGGTCAGAAAGCGGATCAACTTCCCGGACAACGTTTGATCTCAAATCCCGAACATCGCAAATACGTGTGCGACGTCTGGGGCCTGCCCGAGGCTGAACTGCCACAAGCAGGAGTCTCCGTGGTTGAGATGTTCACCAAGATGCGCGAGCAGGAGATACGCGGTCTCCTGTCGATCTGTAACAACGTGATGGTGAGCCTGCCCGATATCAACGACATTCGGCGTTCACTTGAAGGACTCGAGTTTTACGTATGCATAGATTTCTTCATGTCGGAAGGATCGCGGTATGCCGACGTGGTTTTACCTGGCTCTGCCTGGAGTGAAGACGAAGGTGTGACGTGTAACAGCGAAGGACGAGTCGTGAAGATCAACAAGGCCAATAATCCGCCGGGCGAGGCCCGCGCTGATTGGTGGATCGTCCGGGAGATCGCGCGCCGGCTGGGCCGTGAAAAGTATTTCAGCTTTAACTCTCCGCGCGAAATCTTTGAAGAGTTGCGTATCGCATCGCGTGGCGGCAACGCCGACTATTACGGTATTACCTGGGAAAAGATTGAAAAGAACAACGGCATCTTCTGGCCCTGCCCGACGGAAGATCATCCGGGCACGCCGCGTCTGTTTGAAGATCGCTTCTACCATCCTGACGGCAAGGCGAAGTTTCATGCGATTGAATACCAGCCTCCGAAAGAAGTTCCCGATGAAGAGTTTCCTTTGATACTGACGAGTGGACGCGTGGTCTATCAGTATCTTTCCGGAAATCAAACGCGCCGGATTGGCTTTCTGGTGGAGCAGTGTCCGGAACCCTACGTCGAAGTCCATCCTGAAACAGCGGCAAAACTGAAGATCAATGATGGCGAGCGCGTGCGCGTGAGCTCGCGACGCGGCGAAGGCGTTTTCCCGGTGTTGGTGGTGCGAACGATTCGTCCAGACACGATCTTTATTCCTTACCACTGGGGAGAACAACTGGCTGTAAATCAACTGACTAATCCTGCGCTCGATCCGATTTCGAAGATTCCTGAGTACAAGGCTTGTGCTGCAAGAATTGAAAAGATTCACTCGCGACAGTTGCCGATTCTTGGGCGCCAACGTAAAGGCGCATCAGCCAGTGAAGTTCAAAGGGGGTAGCGGATGGACGAGACCATGTTTATCGATCCGCAACGTTGCATCGGCTGTCGAGCTTGCGTTGCAGCGTGCCGCGAATGTGCCACGCATAAAGGCTATTCGATGATCTTCGTCGACTACATCGATCGCGCCGAGACAACAGCGACGGTGCCGACTGTTTGCATGCATTGCAAGGAGCCGACGTGCGCCCTCGTTTGCCCGGCGGATGCGATCAAGGTTTCGGATGACGGCGTGGTGATGTCGGCGTTGAAGCCTCGCTGTCTCGATTGCAGAAACTGCGTCAACGCGTGCCCGTTTGGCGTGCCGAAGTACAACACAGAGATTCACCTTCAGATGAAATGCGACATGTGTTACGACCGTTCATCTGAAGGCCTGAAGCCGATGTGCGCGAGTGTTTGCCCGACCGGTGCGATCTCTTTTGGTAAGTACGAACAGATTGTGCCGCTGCGCCGGACCAAGCCGGTGAATGTGCACGTTTTTGGAAATCAGAAAGTCGAAACGAAGGTTTATTTGATGTTGCCGGCAGACACTGACGAAGTGAAGGTCGATGGCTGTGGAGTTTTCGAGGGGATGTTAACGCCGGCGGCAACTGAAACCGTAGAGTCGTGGATCGATACGCAGGTTGAACACTCGGATAAAAGCAATGAGTTCTAAAAATCTTTCAGAAACTATCAAGAGCGTCCTGTCAGATGAAAGCGACGTGCGCGTTGCAACGGCGCCATTCCAGGCGGAGTTTCCTTACGAGCGTGATGAGGAAGCTCAAGTCACACGCCGTGAGTTCTGCAATTTTCTGGGGCTAACCTCCGCGGCACTTTTTGTCGGAGCGGCCGGCTTCGCAGCTAAAGCGGCAATCGATGCGCGCGAGTCAGTATCACACCCGGCTGCAGTCATCGCGGGCGCTGAGACGCTCGCACCCAATGCCAGTTTGAATTTCAGTTATCCGACCGGACGTGATTCGGCGATTCTTGTTCGCACGATTGACGGCAGTTATCACGCCTATGGTCAAAAGTGCACGCACTTGAGTTGTCCCGTCTATTACTCTCGCGAACATCATCAACTCGAATGTCCGTGTCATGAAGGTGCATTTGATGCTGCGACCGGCAATGTTCTTTACGGTCCGCCGCCGCGTGCCCTCGATGCCATCGAACTGGAAGTGCGAGATGGACAAGTCTGGGCCATTGGTAGAAACGCTGCGACACCGAATAGAGGCTGAGGTTGAAAACATCAGATCGCCGGACTAAGGCCGGGCAAACAGCAGTATGGCAGGCGCGTTTGATCATGCTCGTAATGATCAATCTCGCGCAGCTCTGGATCCTCGCCGCGACCGTCGATGCCGCACTCGCGCGACATTATTCAGTCCTGTTGCCGCTGGTAGTGGCGTCGGGTGTCTGCTTTGTCATTACTGTTTCGATCATCAAGTGGTGGCGGCCAACGTCGCGAAGGAAGACCAGCACTGGTTATGTCCGTGAGGATCGATGAAGCAACAGATTGTAGATTTCGATCAAGACGACGAGCATCACTGGCGCGCGATTCTGGCTTGCGGCCATCGACAGCATCTGCGCCACGATCCACCGCTGACGAATCGCGCCTGGGTTCTGACTCCGGAAGGCCGCGCCTCGCGCATCGGCTTCGAACTCGACTGTAAGCGTTGTGATGAAGAGAAGTAGGAGCCACAGATAAAACGGACCAAAGCCGCGGATTTTATCTGTGGCTTTGATCTGTGTCATCTGTGGTGAAAACTGACTGTGGCCAAGCAGCTTCGCAGAAATCAATGAGTAACGACATCCAGTCACGCCTTCTCCCGCGAGCCGCAGCCGATCTCTTTCCCGGATACTTCGCACTCGTGATGGCGACGGGAATCATTTCCATCGCCTGTTTTCTCCTGGAAAAGAAAACGCTTTCCTTCGTCTTGCTGGCGATTAATGTTGTTGCCTACGTCATCCTGTGCTTGTTGTTACTCATCCGCCTCGTATTTTTCTTCCCGCGAGTCAAAGCCGATATTCAAGACCACGTTAGAGGTCCGGGATTCTTCACCGTAGTCGCCGGCACCTGCGTTTTGGGAAGCGCATTACTGATTGTTGCCAATCAATACCGCTCTGCGATGTTGCTTTGGATTGCCGGCATCAGCTTGTGGTTCGTGATCATGTACACGTTCTTCACGGCTGTGACCGTGCGCGAAAACAAACCTTCGATCGAGGCGGGCTTGAATGGTGGTTGGTTGCTGGCAGTGGTCTCTACACAATCAATCTCCGTACTCGGAACCCTACTTGTCAGCCGGCTCGCAGATTACCGTGAGCCGATTCTCTTCTTCACGTTGTGCATGTTTCTACTTGGCTGCATGCTCTATATACCCCTCATCACGTTGATCTTTTATCGCTTCACATTTGTAAATGTAACGATGGCCTCACTCACACCGCCCTATTGGATCAACATGGGCGCAGTGGCGATCACCACGCTCGCCGGTGCGCGTCTGATCATTGCCGCTCCTGGCTGGCCACTGCTTAACGAGGTCGTTCCGTTTCTGAAAGGATTCACCTTATTCTTTTGGGCCGCAGCCACCTGGTGGATTCCATTGCTCTTAGCACTCGGCTTCTGGCGACACCTCTACAAGCGGTTCCCTTTGAAATACGACCCGCAATACTGGGGCATGGTCTTCCCGTTCGGAATGTACACGGTCTGCACCTTCCAACTGGCCAACGCAATCGGCTTCTCGCAGCTCCTCGTGATTCCTCGGTACTTTATCTATTTAGCCTTGGCGGGCTGGGCCGCCGTGGCGTTTGGGTTGGTGGGCTCGATGGTTAAAAACGTTCAGCGAGCTAGTTAGTGCTGAGGGATTTCGATCCACGTGCTCGCACTGCCTGTGCGACCGGATTGACGATCTCTGACGGCGATGCGCACTTGGTAGAGACCGGGTGGGAGTGGCAGGGTTTGAGTCCAATTGATGAAACGACCGTCCTTGGCGAGTACTTCACGCGGGATGTCGACTTTTTGCTTGAAGCTTGAGAATTGACCGCGATCGTCGATGGCGATTCCCAGCACGTCAACAATTGCCTGCCGTTTATACGTCGACTCATCAAAACTCAAGCTTAGTCCGTCGAGTTGCATTGACACCTTGAGCGCAGTGCTCTTTTCTACGGTATTCACGAAGCTTGCGGAAACAGAAACCGGCAAGTCGCGACGCGGATAAAGAGAACCAAGAGTCCTTTTGAGCTCGTCGTCAGGAGTGTTCGTGGTTGGCGCTTTGGGCTTTGCTTCATTCTGTCTGAAATCGAAGTAGTGCTGCCTCATGCGCACGCGTAAATCAGGGCGGCCTTTTACAACCACGTTGAGGCGTGACTTTCCGCTCGCTTGATTCTCGTTGTCCGGCCGCCAGGCTAAAAGATAGTAAGCTGAAGTTTCAGTTAAAGCCTCGCCGACTCCGTCGTTCAGCGCGTTTGAATTCAGATACGAACGGCCACCAGTCTCCTTGGCGAGAGTTTCCAGTGGTTCCTGTGGCATCTTGCTCTCGTTGAGCGATCTGCCCGCCGTTCTGGGTGAAAAATCGGGGTAGCCATTTGTCGAGACGTCAATGCCTGGTCCGAAAGTATTCGGGCGCGTGCTCAGACTGTAAACCACCACTCCGACTCGCGCCGCTTCATTCGCAACTCGCCGCATCACGTCTGAACCATTCGAACGCTTGGCATCCACAACAAAGCCATCCGAAATGAAGAACAAAAGCTTGCGTCCCGCGAGCGGAGTGGTCGAGCGCATCAAGTTCTCCAGACATGAAAGGGTATCGATCTCGGCGAGTCTTGATTGCGCATTGATCTGACGAACGCGGTTGGTAACGATCGTGTAGGCGTTGAGCGCATTGATTTGAAACTCCTTCATAGTCGCTTCTATGAGGTATGAAAACAGGCCTCGATCACCATGATTGGAAACGAGGTTAGCATCGACTTCACTGATCGAGACCTGGCTGGCTGTGGCCTCAGGATTGTATTTGGAGTTGAGACGGCTGATAGCTTCGCGCAACACGGCTTTGTTGTCCGTGAGTTGTTGCAGGAAACCGATCAGTCCGCTGGTCGATACGACGGCGACTCGATCCTTGGCCGTCATCTTGTTTTCAACGAAGTTCGTTATGACTGAGCGCGCGCGAGTGAGACTCTCGCTCGTCAGGTGGACATCGTCTACAAAAAAGATAATTACACGGCCGCGCTCGGTTGCTGGACCAGGCGTTTTTGGCAACGTCGCCGCCTCTCCTTTGCGGGCCGCGGCCAATTGCTTTTCTTCGTCAACGCTACCGGCGGTTACTTCCTCGAAAAATGAGAGCGGCTGAAGTTTGGAATCGACGCGCAGCTCGAGATCATTGGCGCTCAAACCACCGACGAAGCGACCGCGCTTATCGACGACGGTGACGTCGGTCTGAACCAACTCGGTTTTGACGCGAACAACGTCGTCAGACTGCGCCAGCAGTTGCTGAGAACTCAAGAGCACGAACAGGCAAAGAATGGTAATTCTACGCATCTGTCAGAGGAATCAAGTATGATCGAGCGTATTGTAGGGGCGGCCCTCCGTGGCCGCCCGTGGTTTTTAGTCGGGATTCAAGAAACGAGAGTCTCGGGTTTGGCGAACACCTTTTCCAAACCACGGGCGGCCACGGAGGGCCGCCCTACACTACGTTATCATGTTAGAAAGAGAAAATTATTAGTGCGCTGGATCGAGTATGACGTCCGGTTACTCGTACCGCAGCGCCACTAAGGGATCGACTTTCGTGGCTCTCCGTGCCGGGACGTAGCAGGCGATCAACGCCACGAGTGTCAGCAATCCTGCGAGGACACCATACGTCACGAAATCTGTTGGTCCGACACCGAACAATAAACTTCGCAGCAGTCTCGTTAGCACAAACGCGCCAACCAGCCCGATCACGACTCCAACTATCGTTAACGTCAATCCCTGTTTCAGGACCCAACGCAGGATTGCGGTTTTACTCGCGCCGAGGGCTACGCGAATGCCAATCTCACGTGTTCTTTGTGTCACCGAATACGCAATGACACCGTAGATGCCGACCGCCGCGAGCAGCAGTGCGAGTACGCCAAACAGACCAACGACCTGCATCGCAAACCGGCGACGACTCATAGACTCCGCGGCTATTCGCGCCATGCTGGTCTCACCAAAAACCGGTAAATCTCGATCCAGCGAGCGCACCTGTTCGCGCAGCGACTGCGTCACCGTTGATGGAGCAACGTCCGTGCGCACGTATATCGCCATGGCGTATGCCGGGTTTTGGAAAATCGGATAGTAAAGATGCGGCTGATCAGGTTGGTCGAATCCGTCAGTCTTAACGTTTCCAACAATCCCAACAACCGTCATCCACGGCGCTTCCGATGATGGACCACCCCTCTTTATTCGCAGTCCCAGCGGATCTCGATTGCCGAAGTATCGTTCTGCAAGTGCTTCATCGATCATGACGACCTGAGGCGCCTGGCGGTCGTCTGCGTCAGTGAAGAACCGGCCGCGTTTCAAAGGTGTCTGGAGCGTGCGAAAGTAATCGGGCGAGACGATGCCAACCTGCGCGGTGGGGATCGCATTGTTAGTTACCGCGTCACCTTCGATCGTAAAGCCGCCGGTATTATGTGGTCCAACGAGCGGTACAGCAGAACCACTGCTAATCGCCGCATTGCGCACGCCCGGGATCGCACTCACTCGTTGCAGCAATTCCTTGATGAATCCGGATCGCTTTAGCGGATCGCGATACGGATCGAGGTCGGGATTATTTGGTACCGGCAGCCAGACACGGGCAAGTAGTACGTTGTCTGAATTGAAGCCCGGATTTACTTCGAGCAGCCGGCCAAAGCTCCTGAGTAGTAACCCGCCGGCGATCATCAGAATCAGCGAGAGGGCGAACTCGAGGATCACGAGCCCGCTGCGAAACCGATGAGTCGCGAGTCCAAATCCGGCTCCGTGACTCCCATCCTTCAAATTGGCGACGACGTCAGGTCGAGACGATTGCAAGGCAGGCACAAGTCCGAAGAGCAATCCCGTTACGGTCGAGATGAGAAACACAAACCCCAGCACGCTCAGATTGATTTGGATCTCATGTAGTCGAGGAGTGTCGGGTGGGATGAATTGGACCAGGCCACGGAGTATTGCTGCCATGACGACAAGAGCAAGTGCGCCGCCAATGAAGGCAAGTAATAAACTCTCCGTCAGAAGTTGAACGATGAGGCGCCGACGATTCGCACCCAGGGCGAGACGAATGGCCATTTCCCGGCGCCGCCCGGTGGACCGCGCGAGCATCAGGTTAGCGAGGTTGACGCAGCCTATCAGTAACACTAAACCGACAGCAGCGAGAACGACGTAAAGTATAGTTTGCACGTTACCGACTAACTGCTGGTGTGCCGATAAAACGCGAACCGTCCAACCGGCCTGTGCGGGATATTCTTTCGGAAACTCCGTCTGAAGCTGCGAAACGAGACCGTCTAACTTTGCCTGTGCTTGATTGATATCGGTCCCATCCTTGAGTCGACCGATTGCACCGGGAAGTATTCGTGCCGCGCGCACTGGGGGACCGAATGGATTTGCGGAGAACCCGGCTGTGGCCCACATATCGACTTCATTTCGCAGCGTCTTGCCGGGGTGACGAAATCCCGGCGGCATGACGCCGATGATCGTGTACAGATCCGTGTCTGCATAAACTTTGCGACCGAGAATGTTTGGATCGCTGCCGTAGAGACGTTTCCAGAGTCTGTCGCTGATGACGACGCCTTCCGCAAAACCTTTGGCCTGCTGTTCTTCAGGTCCGAACACACGACCCAGTTGGGCGGTGGCGCCCAGCAATGAGAAGTAATTCGGACTGACAGCCAGCAGTTCGATTCGTTCCGGCCTTTCAGAGCCTGTGAGATTTGCGTCCACAGGCCAGACTGCGGAGACCTGCTGAAAAACACCCGAACGCTCTTGCAGATCTTTGAGTTCGTCAACCGACAGACCGACATCTTCGACCTGGCGTCCGGTCAAATCGTCGCGAATGATCACGAGCTGTTCTGATTTTGGAAACGGAAGCGGCCGCAGGACTACAGCGTTAACGACACTGAAGATCGCCGTGTTAGCGCCGATGCCGAAAGTGAGTGTCAGCACCGCGACGACCGTAAAGCCCAGGTTCTTTCTCAACATGCGAGCTGCGTAGCGGAGGTCATGAAGAACATTGCGCATAGGGCCTTCCTTTCGTATCACCGGGCGCCTCCTTGGAGTGCGGCGGCCTGGCGCCGCTTTGGCCTCGATCAGGCGTGACCGATAACAAAGCGGCGCCAGGCCACCGCACTCCAAGGAGGCGCCCGGTTCTGACTTCGGTTAACTCTGCGTCAAGCGGATATTGCCCGAGACGCTCGAGATCGAAATCGGTGTACCTCCTGCGCCAATGCGCGCGCGGACGTTGGCCGACCTTTCGTCACCTTCTCGAACGACGTTAGGCACCTCGAGATAAACCTGACCGCTGACACTCTCGGCCTCGAAGTCTGCGTTGATTGCGCTCTTGAATCCGAGTTCGATGGAGCCACTCACGCTCCTGATGTGAATGCCCTGCGGGCTCAGGCTGACAAGCGTCGTTTTCAAACTACCACTCACGCTCTGAACATTGAGCGAACCGTTCACCTGACCGATACCGAGGTTGCCACTGACGCTGTTCACTCGCGCGTCTGCGCCGACGTTCCCGATTTCGAGATTTCCGCTGATGCTGCTCACCTGTAGTTTGCCACCGACGTTGCCGAGACGGGCCGAGCCGCTAATGCTGCTCACGACCGTCTGGCCGTCCACGTCGCCGGCTTTCAGCGAGCCACTGACACTGCTGACTTTGAGATCTATGCTGCGAGGAAGTTTGAGGATGACCTGGTGGTTTACCATGACATTCTCACGTTGACGCTGCTCCGGCTCCTGTACCCCACGCACTATGAGGCTGTTACCCGATTGTTCGACTTCAATCTTGTGATATTCGAGGTCTTCTCGAGTGCGTGCCGTGCGGATGATCTGCACCTCGGCGGTGGCGGAATCACCATTCGTGATCACGACGGGCCCACGAATGCTCGACACCTCAACGTGCGTTCCCGGCGCGAGTTGGTAAGTCCGATTAATCTCGTCGCGCTCTTTGAAGTCGGGCCTCTGCGCGGTTTCTGTGGTGAATCCTACCCGCGGCGCTCCGCAGGCCAACATCATCACGCTCGTAAGCAGTGCTGTAACCATCATAACTTTCACCTCTCTAGTCGTCTGTGGGTATTCCCTAAGGTAGTAACACCGCCGAATAGGCTTTCTATTCAAAAAAGTGTACCTCCGTCACGCCACCCGCATGAATTAAATTGCACCCCACTCGTGTTGGTCTTGTAAAACCTGAGGCTGTCGCAGTGTTGACTTGTGGCACGTCAAATGCCGAGGCCGTTCCGTGCTCACCAAAATTCTTGTCACTACTTTACTCCTAATTTCCGGTGCGGTCGTGCCGCTGCATGGGTATCAAACGAGTTCACTGAAAGCCATTTCCGAATTCAAGCGTAACAAATTGCAGGAAATGTCGCCGGACGGGCGGTTGTTGCTCTTCTATGAGACTAGTCGGCCTGTGCGGACATATACAATTCGGGCTGATGGCATTACACATACCTCAAAGACCGGGGACGACGTACTACGCTTAGTTGAACGAACGAGTGGCCGGGAACTAGGAAGAATTAGAGTTGAATTTTACCCGAATGACATTCAATTCATTCCCGGCACACAACGCGTTTTTTACAAAGAACCGAAACTCGTTAACCACCAACTCGAGTGGAGGCTGAAAATTTGGGATGTTGCGAGCGGCGAGGCACGGGAATGTTCAGGTGAAGACGTACGCTCGAGGTCTTTTAGTCTCATTGACGCGCAGCATGGTCTAACACTTCTTCGGCACGTCGAGGGTGACCGCTTTTCGATTCTGAGTTTACCTGACTGTAGCCAGGGGATGGGTAGTCCAGTCGATGCTGCGAATCGCAATGCGCGGGTCGCGGGCGACATCTCGTTCTCACCGAGTAGAAAAGAGTTCGCCTACGTAGCTGCAAATAAACTCGTCATTCGTAATAGTGCAACACTGGACGTGCTCAGGGAAATTAACGAGGAGGCGGAACTTAAGTTGGGCTGGAACCCCATCTACACGCCTGATGGACGATTCCTGATGGTTCTTGCCACAAACACAATCTTCGACAAGCCGGAGACCAAACGTTTGTTGCTTTTCTACGACATCATGAACTACGAACTGGTCAAACGGCTTGATATTACGAACTGGAAGCCGCCTGAGCCGAGAGACGATGTCTCAGTCCAGTCGAACTTTATCGGCACGGCTATGGCTATTGGACCAGGTGGCAGGACGTTAGCCGTCGCTTACACGAGCGAAAAGACCAACTTGTTTTGGAAAACCGAACAGGCCCAGGTCGTCATTTACGATCTTGCGACTGGAGAGGAACTCGGTAGAGTGTCGCATCCGAAGATCAACCAGCACCACGACGATCCATTCGCTGCAAGAATCGGGAAGCTTAGTTTCACACCCGACGGACGGCATTTGCTCTCGACAACCAACGACACGCTGGTCTGGGAGATCTTTCGGTAGTGGAGAATCACAGGTTATGGATCCACTAAGTCTCAGTTCAGATCATCGTCTTTGGAATACTTAGTCCCTTTGCCGGTCAGTTCGAGCGCGAGTCCCTTTTCTGTCATCTGGTACATCCAAACGCCTGGTGAGACCGAGACTGCACCCTGAAGCGATCCTCCGCCATCGCCGGTTTTGGCTGCGGCTGTCGTTTGTCCGCCAAACTCCCAACCGCTGTTTATGAATCCCTCCAGCGCGCTTTTGGTCTCGAATACAAACACGGTGCTGAACTTCTTCACGCCCATTCCGAGACCGGCCTGGATCTCGCGCATCTTCATGTAGGTGACTTTCTTTGTTGCATTATCGACTGCCAGGCCGCTTCCCTTTCCGGCGCCCGCAATCAAAATCTTCGCGCCACCGTTGTTGAAAACAGCATATCCCGCGGCTCGCTTGATCGCCGCTTGTGCGGATGGCTGCGCTTTGTAGAGACGCAGCAGTGTTGCGTCTGCTTTCTTGCGAGCTTCAGCCTGCTTCTCTGTTTTTGATTTCGCGACAACGCTAAACGCCCCCGCCAGGATCAAACCGAGCACAACCAATAGTCTTGCTCTCTTCATGACACACCTCCACTCACTTTCGGTTGAATGCTAGCAGGCGCTTTAATTAAGTGACCCTGACAAAAGTGCTAGGTTTAGTGGGAACTCGGAACGTACTGTAGGGGCGGCCCTCCGTGGCCGCCCCTTGTCTTGACATTCAACTTTTAGAGGTTGGTCGTAGCCGGACGAGAGGCGACGATTCTTTTCGACGGTAGTTCACTTCCAAAAAGGGGCGGCCACGGAGGGCCGCCCCTACAGTAAAGGCATTGCGAGTAAAGGCAATGCGAGCGACCCGTGCCGATGAGCGCGTCCGTCCGCCTGGAAATCGGTTAGAACTCTATTACCACGCCGCCAGACGGCAGGATTGGCAGGACACGATCGAGTCGACCAAACACACGCCCATCGAGATCGAATCCATCAAAGCCCGCAAAGCGCAAGTTATTGCAATTCAGGACATTCAACACTTCGCCAGTCGCGGTTAGTTTCCAGCGCTTGAATAGAAACGCCTTACTCACCCGAACGTCCCAACGCGCGTAATCAGGTACACGCGTTTGGTTGCGCTGATCGGACAGGAAATAGCTATCGCCAACTTGTCTGTAGAACCCGGGAATCGGCGGCCCGGTGCCAAAACGAAAGACGCTGCTGAGATTCCACGTGTCAGTAAAGCGATAACTGGCATAGATGTTAAGCAGATGCCGCTGCTCGTTATCGGCAACAAACGACAAACCAGTTTCGGAGTCCGTAAGCTTGGTTTGCACGTACGAATACGAGATCCAGCCGGCAAGCTTGTTTGCACTGCGTCGTTGCAACGTCAACTCAAATCCACGCGCGTGACCGTTTAAGGAATTTCCAAACTGACCCTGAACAAACGACACCAACCCTCCTTCCAACCGCGGCTCCGAGAGACTGAAGAAGAGATCTGCGTCCTCGCGATCGAATACCTCAGCACTCACACGCACGCGATCGCCAACCAACGCTTCGACACCGCCACTCACATTCGTTGCTCGCTCGGCGCGCAAACTGAACGCACCAAGCCGGCCAAAGATTTGCTCAAAATCCGGAAACTGGTAATAGCGACCCGCCATCGCATGTACTCGCCAATGCTCATTGATGGACCAGGTTAGTGACGCTCTTGGCGAACTCAGCGTTTGTGACGTTACGTCGCTGTGTTCGATCCGCAAGCCACCAGTGAATTGAAGACCCAAATGTTCACTCTTCCACGTGTCGTGGGCGTAATAGCCCTGTTCAGTTCCGTCCTCATCGAAGCTGCCAAAGTCGAACGGAACATTCAAAAATGAAAAGCGCTGGGTGAAACTGTTGACGTGCTGTGATCTAACGTAAAGACCTGCTTCGACACGATTCGAGTGAGGCAATTGAAAACTCACATCCGAACGTACACCAAACTGAGTACGATCGCCGTCATTGAGGATCTGTTCATCGCGATTCACATTTTTGAAGTTTGTCTTCAGTGCAAAGAAGCGCGTTTGCCAGAAGACCTGGTGGTTTGGCGTAAAGCTCCAGTGCGCATTCAAGAGAAGGTTACGCGACTCGCCGCGGAACACGTTATTCACAAACAGGAGCTCGCGATCGCGATTGCGATCAAAGTCAAAGGTGCCGTAGATGGCCGAAAAGCCGATCTGATTTTTCTCTGAGATGTCGTAGAGGAGTTTCCCCTGGATATCGGCAAAGTCGAGGACCGGCGGGTTGTTGGCAAACTGATTCTGATCGTTAATGCGGCGAATCAAATAACCGGCATAACTTTTTCGCGCCGCTAACAGGTACGAACCTTTTGCGCTCGCGATAGGACCATCGACGATTCCGGAAATGCCGCTTAGCGTAGCCGCTATTCGGCCGGCAGCCTTCACGCGATTGCCGTCTCGCGAATCGACGTCCAGCACGGCGGCAGTTCGATTACCGAAGTTCGCGGGACTACCGCCACTCAGCAACGACACGGAATTGACCGCGTCAGAGTTAATCACCGACAGCGAACCGGTGTCGGGGTAACCACCCGCCACGGTGTGCACGAAATTGTCCGTGAGCACACCATCAAGCCACACGCCGACTCGATCGAAGCCCGCGCCACGAACGGAAAACTCACTGCGAAAGTCGTCGTTACTGGCGACCCCGGGTAAGGTTTGTGCCGCGCGAATCGGATCACTCAAAAGGATGCTCGACGTCGCCTGCAGCTCACGCTTATTGAGGGTTTGCTCAAAGGTCGCGGTCGTGCGCGTGTTTTCGAAGGGATCGGCAGCAACGGTGACTTGCTCTGTTAATGCGGCGGCATCTTCGTTTAAGGCAATTTCGACAACGCCGCTCGCGCCGGCACCGACATTCACCGTTTTCTTTACGAGACCATACGTGACGGTTGTTATGTAGAGTTCCTGTGGTCCAGGTGGCAATTCAAGAGTGAAAGCACCATTGGCGTCTGTAGTAGTCGTCGCGTCCGTGTTTTTAGCCACGACGCGAACGTTGGCCATCGGCTCCCCGCTATTCGCATCGACCACCCTACCCCGCAACGTTATCGAGCGCTCTTGTGCTCCTGCGAAGCATGGTCCTAACAACAACAGAAGTAGTACAACAGCGAGCTCTTGTCGGGCGTTGAGTTTCACGTTGATTCCAGGCTGATTAGGGTAAGGAAAACGCTGTAACTTTATTCGCATTCTCCTGATTCACGCAACACTATTCGAGATCAGGCACTGCCAATTCTTCAATTTCAAGAACTTATCTTTGTGAGCGGCCATGAACAAACTAACCCGAAATGAAACGTCACACTTTTACATTATTAGTGGTGGTTCAGTTTGAAAATACGCCGAAGGCGTTCGCTAGTTTTAGCCCAGGGTTGGAGCGCAAGCGACAACCCGGGGTGTAAATTCAAATACACTCGAAACCTGAAAGGGTTAGGCGGTTGGCGAACCCTTACAGGGTTTCAATTGGCCGCAGATTTAATCCCCAGGGTTCTCGCTGCGCTCGAACCCTGGGCTGAAACTAGCGAACGCCTTCGGCGTATTTTCAAACTGAACCGGTACCCATTTTTAGTGGGTACTGTGATTAAACATTCGGTGAGATAGACTCCATGAATAAGCTTCAAAGGCACTCCTCTTCCGCATTCTGCCTGCTGGCCATTCTTTGTATCTCCTCTGCTGTTTCGCTCGCCCAGAGTTCCAAAGAATCCAACTCTGCTCTCGCCCAGACGTCTATCGAGCCTTTCGCCATCCTGCCGGCCTCCGATGCCTTGGTGGTGCTGGATCTCAAACGTTTCAAAAGTGACTTCGTTCCACGATTGCTCGTTGACGAACCGAAAGCGCGCGCATTGGTTATCGGAACTGCTGATCCAAAAATGATTCAGCTACTCGATCCGCAAGCTATACAGCGATTGGTGGTAGGGGTTCGCTACAGCATACCGCCGAACGAAAAGAGTCCGACCGACTTTGAGGTAGTAACGATTGCGCAGAGCAGCGAGGCCGGACAGTTGCCGGCACTCATACGAAGCCGCGGGGCTGGTAGATACCGGGAACAACAATACGCCGGCAAACTTCTCTATATCACCTCGGAAGAACAAGCTGAACAAATTCCAGTCGTGGGCACAGTTTCCAATTCGGACGAAACCGAATGGGCCATCACCGCGCTTGATGCAAATACTCTCGTCTTCGGTAGCCCCTCCTCAGTTCGTGCAAGCATCGATGTGAATTCCGGTACAGGCAAACCAGTCAGCGCGGAGTTGGTGGAGGCCGTAAAAAGAAATTCGAAGGCCTTAGTGAGTGCAGCCGGTCAATTGCCACCTTCATCAATGTTTGCCGGACAACCATGGGCAAATAGCGATTTGGGTCAGATGCTAAGTTCGGTCAAACGTTTCTCTGCTTCAGTGGAGCTTATGCCGGCTGGGTTGGTAGTTGTGCTTACGTTGAACACGACGAGTAACGAGCAAACGAAGAGTCTAGGCGATTTCTTGGGCGCTTTTAAGACGCTCGCCAGTAGCGTTGTTCCGGGCAAAACAAGTCAAGAGAAGGCAGCTCGCGATCTAATCAAAGGTCTCGCGATTTCCGCTGCCGGAATGGAGGTTCAAATCAGAGATGAAATCACTCAGGCAAGCGCCAACGAGCTCGCCAAACAATACGCCTCTAAAATGTACTTCTCTCAAGGTCTAGTTCAGTCGCAGAAAGGAGATTTTGAAGCGTCGATAGCCGAATACGATAAGGTGATCTTGCTCGATCCTTACAATGCCAATGCTTTTGTAAATCGCGGCAAGGCGCGAGCTAACAATGGCGATCTGGACGCTGCCTTTGCGGATTACGAAAAGGCAATCTCCCTGGATCCCGAGAATGCGGTGGCCTATAACAACCGCTGCTACGATCGCGACAGAAAAGGAGACTTCGAGGCAGCGATCCCCGATTGTGATAAAGCCATTGCGCTCGATCCGACCTTCGCGTATCCCTACAACAATCGCGGCCTGGCATTCGCCTCCCTGGGAAAGCTCGACAAAGCAATGGCTGATTACGACAAATCGATAGCACTTGACGACCAGAATATCTACGCGTACCGGAATCGCGGCGATCTGCGAACCCAGATTGAAAATTGGGACGGCGCGATTGCCGATTTTGACAAGTGCATCGCTATCGATGCCAAATCAACTGATGCCTACAACAGCCGTGGTCTGGCACGTTATTACAAAGGGGAAGTGGACCAGGCGCTCGACGATTACGATAAGGCTCTCTCACTCGATCCCAACTCAGCTATCACATACAACAACCGAGGTCTGGCATTGGTGGAAAAAGGAAAGCTCGATCAAGCGATGGCCGATTATGATAAGTCCATCGCACTTAATGATAAGGACTACGTGGTCTATATCAATCGAGGGCACCTGCGGAACGAGAAAAAAGACTGGAACGGAGCTGTCGCTGATTTCGACAAGGCGCTCGCCCTCAATCCCAAATCGGCTAACGCCTACAATGGTCGCGGTTTCGCACGATTTTCCACGGGAGAATTGAATCAGGCAATCGCTGATTTCGACAGGGCTATCGCGATTGATCCGAAGGCCTCCACCTATCTTAATCGTGGCTATTTGAAATATCAGAAATCCGATTATGACGGAGCCATCGCAGATTTCGATAAGGTGATCTCCCTCGATCCAAAATCGGTTGAGGCTTTTAACGGGCGTGGGCTCGCGCACCACAGGAAGGACAACTTAGACCAGGCAATTGCTGATTATGATGAGGCTATTAATATCGAGCCGGGGTTCGCTGAAGCTTATGGGAATCGGGCATTATCCCTGCTAGTGTTACGTAAGGATGCACAGGCCGAGCGCGATCTCAAAAAGTGTTTTGAACTGGACCAATCGCTTCGGCCTGTTTTCGATCCGTTAGTGAAGGAGACAAAGAAGACCCGCCGTACCAAACCCGGCAACTAAAATCTCCCCTCGCCAACCTATTCGTATCTGAGCGCAATTAGTGGATCAACTTTCGCTGCGCGGCGCGCCGGGATGTAGCACGCCAGTAGTGCGACGATCGTTAGTAGACCAATGACACTAACATACGTTAGCGGATCGGTGGCAGTTATTTCGAACAGCAGTGTGCGCATCAGGCGCGTCAGCGCAAACGCTCCTGCCAATCCGATCACTACGCCGATGAGCAGCATGCTCAGGCTCTGGCTGAAGACGAGTCGCAATACGTGCAGCGGTCGCGCTCCCAGCGCCATTCGCACGCCGATTTCCTGCGTGCGCTGCGCCACCGAGTAAGCCATCACGCCGTAAATACCAATCGCCGCCAGGAACAGCGCGATACCCGAGAACGTAGCCAGCAGTAGCGCGAGGAAGCGCGGCTGGACCATCGACTTCGACACCACTTCATTCATGGACCAAAGATTGTAGACCGGCAGCGTCGGATCCAATTCACGAACGGCGCCGCGAATCGAGCCCTCCAGCGGCGTGGAATCGTTCGCACCACGCACGACAAAACTCACGTTACCGTCAAGGAACTGACTCGCAACTTGTCGTACCTGCATGTAGAGTTCAGGACCCGCAGGCTTATCCATGCCTGCGTTCTTGGTGTCTTCAACCACGCCCACGATCGTGAACCAAACTTTGGGCTCGATAAATCCGGGATTCACACGCCGGCCAATCGGACTTCCGGTCCAGAATCTTTTTGCGAGCGCCTGGTTGACAACCACAACCGGCATCGAGTTTGGGTTGTCGTCCTGCGGCTCAAACGTGCGACCCTCCAACAATCTGATCTTCATCGACTTGAAATAGTCGTTACCAATGACATTCCAGTAGTCGATATTCTGCGCCGGACTATCGGGCGTGGGCTGGTAGCCTTCAATCTCAGTGTCGTTGGCATCGATCTGACGTAACGGAGGCAGCCCACTTGCCATGGAGACGCCGGCCACACCGGGAACGGTGCTGAGTTTCTGCTCGAGTGCGTTAATGAACTGGAGGCGTTCCGGATTCTTGTATTTAGCTGCGGGAAGATTCAGGCTAAAGCTGACGACCCCGTGCGGATCAAAGCCGGTGTTGACTTGTTGCAACTTCCAAAAGGCGCGAATCATGAGCCCGGAGCCGATGACGAGGATCAGTGCGAGCGCAATCTCAGTCACAACAAGGCTCTTGCGTAGGACCTGCCCTCCTCCTCGAATTGTGCGCTGCCCGGCGCCGCGAATCCAGTTCGCCAAATTACGTTCACTAACCTGGGCCAAAGGTGCGAGGCCAAAGAGAAAAACAGCGACGATCGCAACCGCGATGGTAAACGCGAGTACGGGAAGACCAACGCTGATCTCCTCAGTACGTGGCACGCTATCAGGCGCAAACATTAACAGGACCTTCAATCCCACAAACGCGAGCACTACGCCGAGAATTGATGCAATTAGAACCAGCACAAAACCCTCGGCAACAAATTGCCGGACCATTCGTTTGAGACCGGCTCCCAGTGCGAGGCGAACTGCAAACTCACGGTGTCGTGATTCCGCGCGAGCAAGCAAGAGGTTCGCAACGTTCACACACGCGATCAGTAAAACAAAACCCACTGCCGCCATGAGTAGCCACACGGCTCTGCGAGCTGAGCCGACAACGTCTTCGTGCAGTCCGAGCATTACCACCGGGTGGCGTTCCGGGTTGAGTAAATGCTGCGCGCGACCTTCACTCTTCCAACCGGCCATCAGGCTCGTCATTTCGCTTTGCGCCTGCTCGGTTGTCACGCCGGGTTTCAATCTACCGATCACTGAAAGGAAATGGGAAGCACGGCTGCCGGGGTTGGCGGGATCGAATTGGAAAGGCACGAGAAGATCGACCTGATCGTTAGTTCCGGGCGGGAACGAAAAGTTCGCGGGCATCACGCCAACAATGACAGTTGTGGTTGCGTTGACCTGAATGTGTTTGCCGATAATGTCACTTGCTCCGCCAAAACCCTTTTGCCAGAGGCCGTGCGAAATGATGGCGACTTGTGGTCCACCATTACGATCTTCTTCTTCACTGAAGTTGCGACCACGTTCCGGTTGCACTCCCAATACGTCAAGCAAGCTGCGCGTAATCACCGCCGAGGTTACTCGCAGGGGCTCACTCTCAGTCCCGACATTCCGGCCGCCGGGCGCCCACGCGCCAATTGCTTCCCAGGATTTTGCTTCGCGCTGAATGTCGAGCAGTTCGGGGGGCGAGAGCCAAAACTTCTTGAGCTGCATCGTGGGAAATTCACTGTAGACGCGGACGAGTTGATCGGGTTGCCGGTAAGGCAGGGGCCGCAGGAGGACCGAGTTTACAACGCTGAAGATGGCCGAATTGGCGCCAATGCCCACTGCGAGTGTCAGAATCGCCACGGCAGTAAACGCCGGATTCTTTCTCAGCATGCGCAGCGCGTATTTCAGGTCTTGCAGGAACGTTTGCATTTGTAGTCCTCCGGGAGGTTCTTTAGTGTTTACGGGCAGATCTCTCCATGAAACGGTTCTCAAGGTAAACACCACCACGGCGCAGATGATGGCAAAGAAATTTCACAGTCGAACAACGACTTGCAGGGAAACTTCGTGTTCGGGCCATTTCGATATAAGCAGGGCAAAGTTGAGGTGTATGCTAACTTGGGTCTCGGATTCATCGGCGCGGGGCCTCGAGGCTGGGCACAGGTTCAGATTAATAATGAAAACATGATCGTTAATGAACCGTTATACCTTTCTGGGATCCTTCACGAATTAATCCATGTCTCAGGTTCCTATGGCGGCTATGATGATCGTTTGCTAGCGGTGGCCGCCCATCAGGCCGGTCTCATAAGTGGCGACTTACCTGATGAGAAAGATGTGATAGCAAATAGTAACTACTGGACGGGTGGCCTTGAGCACGCATGTGTTCCGTTACCAGGCAGTGGATACAGGCACTAAAAGAGGTAGTGGTATGTTGAGAAGAATCGTTTTACTCCTTATAGTCTTATCATCAGGGTCTATCTATGGCCAGCCGAAAGATGAACCATGGCAACATCTCACGCTTCTAAAATCAACCCGCCAGGATGTCCTTAAACTCCTTGGACCGTCATCAAGCTCCTGCGACTGCATATACGACACACCAGATCAAATCCTTTCAATGATCTATTCTTCGGGTGGCCCTTGTGAACCTGGTATCCGTGGCTGGAATGTTCCACCGAACACACTTGTCGGCATGTTGGTTACGCCTAAAACAAAGCGCACTTTGGCCGAATGGGGAATTAAGGTGGAAAACTATCAGCGAAGAGAGGATCCGTTTACGCTGGGGAACGTACTCTACTCCAGAGAAGCAGACGGAGTTACGATTTTGGTGGTTGATGGTTTAGTTACCCGATTCGAATACGGCCCAAAAACCAATGACCGTGGTTTGCGTTGTCCAGATCCAAAGCCCGTTGCTACACCGGAAGCGGGTCTAGCAATGTATCCGCTAGGCAGGTTGGATATGTATGGAGATCTTCGCTTTGACGATGAGAAATCACGGCTTGATATGCTGGCTCACGAACTCTTGCTAAAACCGGATACGAGAGGCTACATAATCGTTTACGCTGGACGCCGTGCGCATGTGGCCGAGGCGCAAACACGTGCTAATCGCGCCAAGCGATACTTGACTCGTACTTTTGATATTGAATCGAGTCGGATTATTGCCGTCGATGGAGGGTTCCGAGAACAATTGATGGTTGAACTGTGGTTTGGATCCCGTGCTGTTGCGGCCCCGACTCCTTCGCCTACGATTCGGCCGAGTCAGGTGACGATAATACGATGAAGT
>Ga0111538_10003443_pt1 | contig 22096 bp, 20 predicted proteins | sample SoiMethybrSBSTD1_FD_79669 | JGI IMG/M metagenome (GOLD analysis project Ga0111538, IMG submission 79669) | Bulk soil microbial communities from a Populus tree surrounding site in Tennessee, USA - Soil MetaG P. TD hybrid SBSTD1 (version 2)... | ecosystem: Environmental > Terrestrial > Soil >... | reverse complement strand
TCCGAGCGGGAACCCACGGAAGTCGCCGGTCTGGAGCGCGCGGCCCGGGTCGGAGGTGCTGACCGAGGTCGTCGATCCATCAGGGTTGGTGATCACGTAAGTCCGCACCGGGTCGCCGTTGCTGGCCAGCTCGGAGCTCAGGATGTTCGCAAAGCGCGTGCCCGGCTCCACCCGTCCCGGCGGCACCGGAATCGGAAGGAACCCATTCGCCTCGTTCAGCATCGGCCCGCTGTGACACAGCGCGCACACGCCCACGCCGCTGACGGGGTCGAACGGCACATTCTCGATGAACCTGCGGCCGCGCCGCTCGGCGGCGGTGTGGCCCTCGGGGAGCCGCGGCGGCGATCCGCCGGCGGCGAACCGCCGCAGCTTGCCCGACGAGAAGAACTCGGCGCTGCGCTCAAACTCCGCGATCAGCTCGAGCTCGCGCTCGGTCGGCTCGATCGTGTGCTGTGTGTGGGCGTCGATCGCGCCGCGCGCCTGCTCCACCAGATCCGGCGCGCGCCCGTCGTACATGAGGACTGGATCGAGCGCTGGTGTGTCGAGGACAGACGGGATGCCGTGGCGCAAGGTCGCGAAGCGCGCGCCCGGATCGTCGGCCAGGTGTACGTTGGGCGGCAGCGCAATGTTTATCAGGATGGTCGCATCCTGCAGGATGCGCGAGACCCCGTGGCCCGCTCCGTCGTCGCTGCCGTCGAAACGGAAGAGAACATTGTTCGGGTCGCGCCGGAACAACGCTTGGATCTCTTCCGGCGAGAGCGTCCCGGTCCGCTTACCGTGACACGTGCGGCAGGTCCGACCGTTGCCACCGAATGTCTCTTTCGTGAATAGGCGCCTTCCGGCCGCGATTGCTCCGCTGTTGCGATCCTCATCATCGTCTTGATCTCGCAGAGCCTCGTCTTGATCTTGCAGAGCCTCGTCATGTGCGGACGGATCGGCCAAGTCTCCGCAGCTCGCTGTCAACAAGACCAACCCGAGGCTTATCCGATACAACATTCTATATTTCCCCCGTCGCAACGACCGCACAACTCCGTATGAATGATACGCCCATACGCCCGCGAGCACTCCACGGAACGTCGAGGCTTATTCGCCTCGAAGTTCCTTGGTAGTGACGAGAGCCCGGACGCGTCGCTCGTGGGAGTCGCATGGCTGATCACGTGCCAATCAAGCGTCGTACGGCTTCGGTAACCACCCGGCTGATGTCGACATCGTGCTCGGCGCAGTACACGAGCAGCCGGCTCGCAACCTCGTTCGGCAGATATACGGTGGTTCGCCGTAATTTTCGGCCGTCCTTGCGCGCCACGAGCGCGCGGTTCGCGTTCTCGTTCGGTGAGCGGGGATCGGACAGTTCCCGCGGATCCACGGCAGCGGCCCTCGTGAGCCGTGCCTCGGATGTCGGTTCGAACGGATCACCGTGACCGGGCTCGAAGCTGTTCTCTTCTCTCTTAGTGGCCGCGCTCAAGTTCTCCCTCTGATGCTTCCGCTTGGCCGCCATCTGACGCTCGCAGGCCGCAACGTAATCATAAATCTCATGTCCGCGTCGGATCCGCAATGGGTGAACGTGTTCGCGACGGCGCGTCACGATCGCGTTAACAACCCGAGCTACCACATCCAGAGCACAGAGCGTTGAATCCGTGGCGTGTCGCCCGTCACGTCGAGTGATCCGTCCCGGCATGCCGAACGTCCAGACGACTAAACGTCCAATTGGGAGCTGTACGCCGATATGCTCGCGCGCGCCGATAGTGCGACTTGTCGAGAACGTTGCGGCGATCGCGCTTGGCAGCACGCGCCCATCAGAAAAGAGCCACCGGTGAAGGTTACTTTTGGGTCTCGGCCGCGAGGCCAGCGGCGGCTTTCGCTGGTCGTCAGACAAAATACGAAGTTTGAGCGTCTCGATTTGAGAATCAGAGAAACGGAATCCGCATTAGTGCGGAATCTGAGCGCGGGTGAGAAAACGAACGTAGTAATCGCGTTCTTGAAACTTCAACGCGTTCCTTTTCGTTTCTCCATGATGTAAACGCACTACAGCGTGTTGACGGGTTTCCGCCAACACCGCCCTTCTCGGGCGCCGAGCCGGAGCGCTTCTGCGTCACGGAGGCCAGTGCTGCTCCTCTCCACGGCGTTAGCGTCTCCGCGCGCTTCGCGGCGATGTGAGGCGGGGGAGCCGGCGCAAATACCTCCAAGTAGGGCCCGGGAACACTGTAGCGTTTGTGTCGCGCTCGGCATCGTGCCCGCAACGGCCGCTGCGCGGTCGGGGATGGTGCCGGACAGACGACTCACTGCGTGGCTTCTGCGGCGCAGCTGGGCAACGGCGCGCGCAGCGGCCGGCGAGCCTACCTGCGATCCAGGCGAGAATCCCACGGATCGAAGGGCGCGGCCAAACTGGACTCGCCGTCGTACGCGAGTCGTCGTTCCAACACGCCGACTCCCAATCGCGACAGCGCTTCCTCGAGGGAGAGCTCGGTGCCGACATTCGGCAGCTCCAACCCCATCGCTTGAAGTGTAAGCGCGATTTCGGGAGACATGCCGCAGATCAGGGTCTCCGCACCCATCAAGCGCGCGGCCGCGGCGACGCCGGAAAGCACCGAGCAGAGGTGGCTATCCATCAGCCAGAGGCCGGTGACATCCATCAGCAATCCGGTGACATCGGTACTCTGGATCTTGTGCAGGATATCCTGCCTCAATTGTTCTGCCAGTTGGTCGTCAATCTGTCCCTGCAGCGGAACCAACAGCAGGTGCCAGATCTTGATTATCGGTATTCGCGAGTACTCCGTCATTATTGAGGCCTCATTAGCTACCATGCTCCACATCGGCTTCCGGATCGTTTCTCATGCGCATCCGTCGGTTCAAAGTCGCAGCTCCGCTTCGATGACAGTTCCTCCGCGACCTGAGCGCACTTCGAAGCGATGTGCGAGACGTTGGGATCCCAGCAGGCCTTTCCCCAGTCCCGTCTTGCTGCGATAGCGACCGGCCAAGATTTCCTCCAGGTTGGGGATACCCGAACCGCTGTCCGAAGCGCGCACCAAGAGCCCCGGCGGCCCACTATCGATCGGGATGAGCTCCACCGTGCCGCCGGGCGTGTAGCTCACGATGTTGCGCGCGAGCTCGCTGACCACGGTGGCTACCTTCTGCTGAGTGAGCCGGCTCAGCCGCCACGTCTGACAGAGGCGCCGCGTGGCGCCCAGGGCGTCGGCGAGGTCGCGTTCGGTCTTGACGTTCAGAATGACGGTTTCGCGCTGCGGCAGGTCACCCAACATGCTGTCCAGGCCAGCTCGGAAAGCCCGGAGATGCTGAGGCTCGACGAACAACTTGACCGCGGCCTCGAGGCTCGGAGCGAGGACACGCAAATCTGCGGTGTCGAGGTTTTTCGCGTCGAGATTCTGCTGACGGAGCGCACGCGTGATGATGCTGTTGGCGATGATGGGCGAGACGAAGCTCGCCAGTAGGTTAGCCAACGCCGCGTGTGGCGAGCTCATATGTCGGGCGTCGCGAGACACCATGGATCAGCGGGACGTGGACCGATCCGAGGGAGCCGGCCGCCCATTGACCGGGGGCCCATGCGGGAGGCCAGGAGAAGTGGCCCAGAGCGCACTGCGCGTCCGGTTGTACTCCTTGAGCGCATCGCGAAGACTGCGATAGGTGGTGAGGCCGGCGAGTTCAGCGCCCATGTGCACGATCGTTTGCGCGATACCCGGACTGATCCCCGTGAGCACGCAGTCGGTGCCGAGCAACCTCACCGCGCGAGCCGCGCGAAGAAAATGATCTGCGGTACCCGTGTCCATTACTTCTATTCCAGTCACGTCGATGATCGCGCATTTGGCATTTTTTTCCGTGACCGTGCGCAGCAATACCTCGGTCATTTCCGCGCCCCGCGTAGTATCCATGACGCCCACGATCGGCAAGCAGAGTACGCCGTCCCACACCTCGATGACGGGCGTCGAAAGCTCGCGAATGGCCACCCGCTGCTCCTCGATCGTTCGGATCTTCTCGGCAAGCTCGTTCTGGAAGCGCTCGGTACGCTCGTGGGCATCGGCCAGCGTCGCGGTCATCTCGTTGATTGCAGCGTAGAGCGTGCTGAACGCGTCGCCCTCCTCGAGCTCGGGCAGACGCGTCGTGAAATTGCTACAACTGACCTCCGAGAGAACAACCAGAATGTCAGCGATCCTGTCCTCGGAAACCTGATCGAGCTCCATGTGTTCGCCCACGCCGTCCTCTCTTCTCGTTGCGCCAGCGCGCGCCGGCAAGTCCAGCGCATAGGACTAGCAGACGCAATCCGCGTTACCCAGTCTGCACATGGTTTTGTTTCGTCGAAGTCCAGGTACCGCGCGGTGCAAAAATTGTCTTAAATGCAACAGAGCGCGTGGCCATACTTATCTTTTGTGGTCGCGCAGCCGTATGCCCGGAAGGGCAGCTCGTTGCTCGGGAAGGCTCGGTCGGTCAATACACTCGAGGAGCGTCGAAACCGCCCACGTGCTCCGCACTGCAGCCGAGCTGGACGCTTGTTCTTTCGGAGGGACGAGGCGAGACGACGAGCCGATCGCGGTCTCCGCGAGCATGCTGGACTGCTGCTACTACTGCTACCACTGACCACTGGAAGAAGCGCTTAACCTACGCGGGGCGGGCGTGGTATGTAGGGGGGTCGCGACGTGGAATGGAAGTTTTTCGCCGCGGATCTCGGGATCCTACCAGCGGAGTCTTGGAAGTGAAGCCTGAAGGTGATGTAGAGGCCCTGGTTCTCGACCGCATCGCGGACATCCTCGTCGTGCTCTCCGAGGTGACGACGAGCACGTTCTTCTCCCAGCTTCCGGTATTGCCCGACCAGGATCCGTTCAGCGCCCTTTACCAAGGAATCAACGAGATGGCGTCTACGCTGGCGGAAGCCCACCAGCGCTCCGAGCGCTATCAAAACGAACTCCTGGAGAAGCTCGCTACTATCGAGCAACAGCGAGTGGCCATTCGCGAGCTTTCGACGCCCGTCATCGAGGTTTGGGACGGTGTGTTGTGCTTGCCGGTGGTCGGGGTGATGGACACGACTCGCAGCGCCGAAATGACGGAGGCCTTGCTGCACGCAGTCGTCGACAAACGCGCCCGCTGCGCGATCATCGACGTGACTGGAATCGAGGTGATGGACACCGCTACCGCAGATCATTTCTTGCGGATGGCCAAGGCGGTCCGGCTGCTCGGCGCGCAATGCGTCCTCGCGGGAGTGAGCCCCGGAATAGCCCAGACGATTGTGCACATGGGCGTCGATCTGACGGACGTGACGACGCACCGTACCTTGCGCGACGCCCTGTCGCTGTTCGTAGCTGGACGGCTTGCACGTCCCTCGCTCGTGCGCGGCCAGAACGGCACCCATGCCCGCTGATCGGCGCGGACCCCGGCGCCGGCAGGGAGCGGACAAGCACCGCTACCTACATCGGGTCCTGGGGGAAACACCTCAGCGCGAGTTGGAGATTCGATTGCGCGCTGACCGTCCCAAAATGGGACCTTCAGTGTAACGGCAGCGTGTGGAGTGCGATCCGTTGGGGGCTTTCCTCTTGAGCCCGCCGCGCGCGGGCGATACTTTCCAATGTTCATCGAGGAGTCGGGTCGTGGAGAAAAAAGTTCGCGGTACATCCCTGTTAGGCATCGTCGGATACATTAATGATGGTTTGGACGCCACGACCCGAAAGCGGGTTTTGGAGAAGCTTCCTGCCAATAAAGTCGATCCCAAGCAGATAGCACCCAATGATCTCTACCCACTTGAAGAACACAACGTGATTGTCCAGGCCATTGCGTCGAGCTTCGACAGCCCGGAGAAACGTTATGATGTGTTCGTAGGCTGCGGGCGCCAGATCGCGGGGGACGCAATAAATTCCTTTTTGCGGCTGCTGATCAAGTTTTTGAAGCCAAGCCTTTTCGCGCGCAAGTACGGCGACTTCTTCCGCCGCGCTCACACCTTCGGCAACGTCCAGGCGAAAGATATCGGACCGCACAACTTCGTACTCGAGCTGTCGGACATGGAGGGCTATGAGTACGTGGCCCCACTCACCGTGGGGTTCGTGTTGCATACCCTAAGCGCCATGGGCTGCGAGAACGTCGTCGCGAAAGAGGTCACGACGCCGCCGAGCGCTCCCCAAGTTAGCGCCTCCTACGTCATACAGGTCGGCTGGTCCTGACGGCGCTACCCGCTACCTCGTAGCAGCTTGTCCGCCCGGAGCGCTTCGGCGCGCACGCGCGCCGAGGCGTGGTCGGCGAAGCGCCGGGTACGATCCGCATCCCCGGCGCTCCCGACGTCGGCCAGCGCGCCGAGTGCTCCGACGACCTCATCGATCGAGGCATCGGCGCGCTCGAGCACGTCTAGCGCCGCGCGGCGGGCCGCGTCGAAGTCGCGCTCGGGGTGGCGCTCGCGCAACAAGACCCGCGCCGCGTAGCGCACGCTCGTGCGCGGATCCACGAGTCCCCGCAGCAGCGGAGCGTCGTCGGCGTCGAGCTTGGCGCGAACGCGCAGGGCGAGGCTTCTAACGCTGGGCGAGCCTTGCGCCGCGAGCAAGGGCAAGAGCACGAGCTTGTCGGCGTCGTCGGTGCGACCGGACGTGGCTTGGCGCGCTGCCCAGGCGCGGATCCTTTGATCGCGGTCGCCGAGCGCGTCGGAAAGCACGTGGCACGGCGATTCCGCGCGCACCAGCAGGCGATACGCGGCGAGCCGGTGCAGCGAGTCCGGATCGGTCAGCACCGCTCGCAGCGCGCTGGAAGACGCGAGGAGCAGGTCGTCGATCGCGCGCACGATCGGCCCGCCGCTCCCGCGGCGCCGTCCGCGCAGCGCCTCGATGATCGGCAGCGCGCGGGCGAATTCCGGCGCGGCCGCCGGCAGCAGGTGCCGCTCGATCGCGCCTTCCGCGAGCCGGCGCGTCGACTCGATCGTGTCGTCGATACGCAGCAGCAAAAACCGCAGCGAAAGCCCGTCGTCCACCCCCGTGCGCAGAGCGAGAAAGCGCGTGCCGGCCTCGCGGTAGTAGCCGTTGCGATGGATGCTCGCGAGGCAGGCCAGCGCCGCCGGTACGAGCGCCGCGTTGCTTTCGACCCAATCCGCGGGCAACGGATGAGTGACGATCTCGAACTTCACGAGCGGCGCCGAAAGTCCGTTGCGGGCGCGCGCGGCGAGCTGGACGAGCTCGCGCGATCGAAGCCGCGAAAATCGCTCGCAAAGCGCCGCCTCGGCTTCGCGGACGCGTTGCCGATCCTCGCTCCCCAGGACGGCCCCGAGCTCGCCGAGCTCACGCACCGAAAGCGCCGTGCTCACGCAAATAAGGTAACATTTCGCGGTGTGCTGCTTTTCGCCGATCGCGGCTCCCGCCCACTGGATTGAGCGGCTGTTCAGGGCAAGCCCGGGGGTACGGGTCGCGGAAACGCGGATCTTCGGCCGCGTCGATGCAGGCATTCAGTCGCTGGCCTATTCGCTGTCGATCACGACGCCGGCCGACGTCGCGATGGTCTTGCCGCTGCCGGTGTTGCCGGGCTCGGGCGAGAGCGCGCTATGCTTCGTCGATCTGTCGGGCTACTCCAAGTTTTTCGCCGACGTCGACGCTCTCGTGGCGCCGCCGCTATTGATGCCGGCGGCCAAGCGCGGCGGGTTTTCTTTCGGGGTCACGCCGAAGCCGCGGCTGATCGTGCACGACGTCGGCGCGTTCGAGGCTTCGTTCGTACCGAGCATCGCGGATTTCGACCGTCTCGATGCGCGCTTTCGGCTGCCCGAACAGCTGTGGGATGCGCGGCCGGAATACCGTGACTTCGGCTTCGCCGTTTTCAAGCTCAAGAAGGGCAAAAAGCAGTCGATTCACACGATGGCGATGCAGTTTCCCGCGCGCGAGCCGGCTACTGTCTTCTTTCCGACCTTGCACGTTCACGACGGCACGCTGCGCGCGAGGGCGAGCTTCGATCACGAGCTCTACTATCAGGCTCCAGGAGGCGCGGAGCCGCGACGCGAGCGCCCCGAGGCCGGCCCCGCAGGACTTCGTGGTCCGCTCGTTCGGACCAGCTCGCGAGGGCGTGCAGATCGAGCTCGCGCGCGGTCTGGTCGATCCCGACCAGCGCATCCATCGCTGGACGTTGCGCGGAACGCTCGACAATTGCGACACGCGCGTGCGCCTGATGGCTTGAACGAGCCCCGAGATACCGCGCCGGCACGACAAAAAAATCAACTCGCGCGCGCGATGCGTTTCTTCGCCGGCGCTTTCCTCTGGGTCACGACCTCGTGCACGAAGCCGAGCTTCTTGGCCGGCAGGCTCGCGATCTGAAACGGATAAGGATCGGGCAAGCCCATGCTGCGATTCAGCGCGTTGAGCGCGACGGTGAGCTCCATGAAATCGCCGAGCAAGGCGTGGAAACCCGCCAGATCCACGCGCGAGAAGCGGGCCGGCTCCGGCGCAAGCCCGAAGTTCTGGGCGGTCTCGAGCGTGTCGCGCATGTGAAGATAGTGAGCCCAGGTCTCGGCCCAGTCCTCGAACGGGTGCGCGGCGGCGTAGGAGCTGATGAAGCGCTCCGCCCAGTCCTGGGGCGGGCTGCTCGCGTAGTGCCGCTCGAGCGCCTCGGCGTAGTTCGCTCGCTCGTCGCCAAAGAGCTCTCGAAACTCGTCGATGCGGGACGAGCCTGCGACCAGCGAACCGAAGTAGTAGTGGCCGACTTCGTGACGGAAGTGGCCGAGCAGCGTGCGGATGCGCTCGCCCATTTTCACGCGCATCTCCTCGCGCGCCACCGGGTCCGCCTCGTTCACGTTCAGCGTGATCACGCCCGCGGCGTGGCCGGTCAACACGGGTTTTTCCGGCGTCGGCGCCAAGAAGTCGAACGCGAGCCCGCCCGCGGGATCGTCGACCTTCGAATCGAGCGGCAGCCGCAGCGCGAGCAGCGTGTAGACGAGGTGGCGCTTGGCGAGCTCGATGCGCTGCCAGAGCTTGCGCTGGTCGGCCGAGTCGAGGCTCGGGATCACGCGGTTCAACCGGCACGAGCGACAGAAGCGTTCGCCTTCGGTCGCCGAGCTCGTCGGGATCATCCAGTTGCACGCGTCGTGCACCGCGTAGTTCTCGCATTTGCGGTAGCGGGCACCTTGCGCCGCGAGCGCCGTGAAAACGCCCTCGGCCTTGGCGTCCGGCTCGAGCGCGCTCTGGATACCGCGGTCGGGGAGAAACCCGAGCTCGCGCTGGCAAGCGAGGCAGCGCGAGTTGCGAAAGAAGATCCGAGCCTCGCATTGGCAGCTGAAGGTCTTCATTCCACGGCGTCTCGGCACCGTAGGCACGGGCCGTAGCGCGTCAAGGTCGCGGCATTTCGCGACAGCGCCCGATCAGCGGTACTCGAACTCCGCCGCCGTCTGTCGGTACTCGGGCGAGTAACCCTCGATGCCCATTTCCGGCAAATCGAGGCCTTCGAGCTCGTCGGCCTCGGCGACGCGATTGCCCGTGGTCTTGCCGATCAAGAGCAGCGTGACCGCGCTCACCGACCCCACGTAAGCGAGACTCGCCGCCACGCCGATCAGCGCGGCCGCAAGCTGTCCCGGATCGCCGTAAAACAGGCCGCGCACCGGCCCGGCAACACCGTTCAGCCCGTCGCCGTAGGATCCGTTGGCGAACAGGCCGAGCGCGACCACTCCCCACGCGCCGTTGGCGCCGTGTACGGCGATCGCCCCGACCGGGTCGTCGATGCGAAACCCGGTCTCGACGAACAATGCCACGACGACGACCAGCACGCCCGCGACCGCCCCGATCAGCATCGCGATCGGCGCGCTGACGAAGGCGCACGGGGCAGTGATCGCCACCAGGCCGGCCAGCATGCCGTTGCACATCCAGGTCACGTCCGGTTTGCCGAAGCGGATCCAGACGTAGAGCGTGCCGCTGACTGCGCCGGCGGCAGAGGCGAGCATGGTGTTGACCGCGATCACCGCGATCCGAAGATCGCTACCGGCGAGCGTGGAGCCGGCATTGAAGCCGAACCATCCGAAGGCGAGGATGAAGGTGCCGAGCGCCGCGAGCGCGACGTTGTGTCCCGGAATCGCGTTTACCTCGCCGTTGGGTCCGAACTTGCCGACGCGCGGGCCGAGCGTTTTCGCGCCGACCAGCGCGGCGACTCCGCCCGTCATGTGGACGACCGAGCTGCCCGCGAAATCGACGTGTCCGTGCCCGAGGCCGAAGTTCTTGCCGAGCGCCGACAACCAGCCTCCACCCCACACCCAGTTGGCGTAGACGGGATAGATCAGCATCGACATCACCAGGCTGAAGACGCAAAACGACAGGAACTTCCAGCGCTCGGCCATGGCGCCGGTCGGGATCGTGGCGGCGGTGTCCATGAACACCATTTGAAACAGGAACATCGCGGCGACCGCCGGCGTGTAGATTTCGCCCGCCAGGAAAAAACCCCGGGTGCCGAACAAGCCGAATGGCTTGCCCGCGATCGTGATCGAAAACTCATGGCTCAAGCTGGCGTCACCGCCGAAGCTCGCCATCGCGCCCACGCCGCCCATCTGGATCGCGAAACCGACGGCCCAGTAGCCGACGATGCCGATCGCGTAGACGAGAAAGTTCATGCCGATGGTGTGCGCCACGCTCTTCGCGCGCGTGAGCCCGCTTTCGACGAGCGCGAAACCTGCCTGCATGAACATCACCAAAAAGCCTGCGAACAGGGTCCAGACCACGTTGAGGGCGACGGTAACGTCGGCGATCTGGCGGGCGAGCTCGGCCGGTTGCGGGGTACTCATGCGGTTTTTTCGGTGATTTCGCGCAAGCTAAGCCGAGCGTTGTTTCGACCAGTTTTCCTCGCGAGCTCGCCCTCGCGAGAGCTTCGCCGCGGCGTCGTTGGCTTACCGAAACCGTCGCGTAACATCGCGCCGCTAGCGTCGAAGGAAAGGAGACCGACCGATGAAAGCGGCGCCCAAGAACACGGGCGGGGGCGTCAACAGTGAGCGAAGCGGGTTTCGTGCCTCGGTGCATGCGACCTTGCCCGATCTCGTCCAGATGGAGTGCCTAGCCCAGACGCGAGCGAGCTTTCGCGTCACCTCGGGACGCAGGATCGGCTATCTGATTTTCGACGGCGGTCAGCTGGTCCACGCAATCAGCGCTGATGTCACCGGCGAGAGCGCCGCGCTCGAGATCCTCGGCTGGCAAGAAGGGACGTTCGAGCCATGCAACGTCGGTTGGCCCGACGCGCCGACGATCAGCTCGACCTGGCAGAACCTGCTTTTGCTCGCCGCTCAGGCGCGCGACGAGTCCGGGCGGCGCCGCGTCGTCAGCCTCCCCAACCGCAGCGCCAACACCGGCTCCGTACCCCCACCGGCGACCACGCCCATGCCAAATCCAGACGCGAGCTCGTTATCTTCGATCACGGAACCTGAAACGGTGGGCTTCGTGCGCGTGGACCCGTCCGGCAAAGTGCTGGCCGCCCGCGGCAAGAGCGAAGAGCTGGAAGGGGTCGCTGCCTATGCGGTCCGGCTTGCCGACCTTCTCGGCGATGCGCTTGGCCTCGAGCCCTTCGTCGCGCTGGAAGGGGACCAGGACAACAAGCGCGTTTTCGTTCACCGCGACGCCTCGGGCAACGTGCTGGCGGTGCGCGCGAGCTCGGAGGCGCAACTCGGCACGCTGCGCCAGCGGATCGGGCTCTGACAATGACGGCCGCCATCGCCGAATCGCTGCAGAGCCTGCGCGACGTGTCGGGCGTGTTCGGAAGCTTCCTGCTCGGCCGCTCCGGGCGCCTGGTCTGCAAGGACCTGCCGCGGATGTTCGACGAGCGCGTGTTCGAGGAGGTGGGACCGCGCGTGCTGAGGCTCGAGGAGACTCTCGCCGGCGAAGGTCCGAGCCTCGACAACGTCGTGCTCCGTTACACTGATCACAAGCTTTACTTGCGGTTCCTGCCGACGACGGTGCTCGGCGTGATCACGAGTGCCGCGGTCAACGCGCCCACCCTGAAGATGGCGATGGCGCTGAGCGCGCGCCGGATCGACAGCGAGCTCGGGGAGGAGCGGCTCTCCGCGGCCCCGGTCCGCCGCGACACCGGATTTCCCTCGGTGGGCAGCGCAGTACCCCCGCCGCTCTGGACCGACGACAGCGCGCCGAGCCTTTCGCCGCAAACGCCACGCTCCGCGATGCCCGGCGGCCCGCCGACCTTGAAGTCGCGACGGCCCTCGGTGCCCCCGCCGACCCAGCCCACGCCGTCCACGCCATCGAAGCGCGGGCCAATGATGTACCGCGGGCGCCGGCTCGGCTAACGCCGCTTCGCTCGCCGCGGGCGCCGCGCGTTCCACGGCAACAGCTCGCTTTTGCCGCCGAGCGCCAGCAGCGCCGACTCGAGCTCGGGTTTGGCCTGCTCGGGCGGCAGCGCCGCCGCGCAGCTCGAGCGCGTGGCCCAGCTCGACCACGGCTCGAGCCGCGTCACGTGGTGACCGCGCTCGGTGTGAACGCGTTCGGAGTGCGCCAGCAGGCGGAGCTCGATTTCCTTGGCCGACGCTCCGCTGACGTCGATCGACGATTGGCGCTCGAGCGTCCGCAGCAGCTTCCGCGTTTCTGGCGAGAGATCCGCGGTCTGCCAGGGCTCGCGCGCGGACGCGACGCCGAGCAGTGCCGGCCACAACCGGCGCTGCACGAAGGTCAGCTTGCCGCCGACCAGCTTGGCAACGACGACATCGGGGTGCTGCGCCGCTTGCTCGAGAATCGTGAACAATTGCGCGGACTCCGGATGCGACCACCACGATCCGGACGCCTTCGCCCCCGTCAGCGTGGCGATGGCGTCGGGCAGCCGTGCATCCTGAAGCAACAAGAGTCCGCGCCGGTCGAGCTCGGCGATCAGCGCCGCCGCACTTTTCACGGAAAGACATCGTGAGCGTCGCTGCCCACGCCGTGCGTCGCCGCGGCAGAGCGCGGACCGATGAACAGGCGATCGAGCTCCGGCGGCAGCGCCGGCAGCGGACGGACCTCGGGAGCGCGGGCCGAAAACGTGTGCCAATAGAGCAGCCGCGCGGGTCGCTCGCGTGCGAGCACCGGGAGCCGACGCCCGGCGGCGAGCTCGAGCGCGGCGGCGAAGGTCTTCGCGGTGTAAGTGGACTCCAGGCGAATGCCGTGAGCCCGGCCGGAGCGGAGCGCGGCCTCGCCGGCGGGCGTGGGCCAGGTGTAGCCCCCGCCTCGAAAGCGGTCGTCGATCAGGAGGCGCCCGGAGAGCTCGATCGGGCCGGCCGGTCCGCGATCGCGACGGGTCGCCGCCCAAGCTTGCGCCAGAACCAGTGCCTGCGAGGGGAGGCGGGGCGGATCGGCCACCAGGATCCCGAGCACCCGCGAGGCCAAACCTTCGCGCAGCACTCCGGCCAGGATCCCGCCGGCTGTGCCGCCGCTCGCCACCGGGACGACGATCAGGTCCGGTTCGGGCAGCTGCCCGAAGCGGATCTGCTCGACGAGCTCCCGCACCGCGACCAGGTATCCCAGCGTTCCCAGCGTGCCGGCCCCGCCGGGCGCGATCACGTAGTCGCCACGGCGGGCGGCGCGGGCGAGCGCGATCGGAAATGCCGCAACCGACGCGGCGGGAACGGCCTGGACGCCGAGCGCGAGCGCGGTGCGCAACGTGGTTTCGGCGTGTTCGCTCCAGAGCTGGGGGCAGACCACGGCCAGCGTGGAAAAACCCTGGCTCTTCCCGAACCAGGCCGTGGCCAGAACCTGATGGCTGCCGGCGGCTCCGAGCACGACGAGGCGGCGCGCGCCGCGCCGCGCCGCTTCCGGCAACAGGAACTCGAGCTTACGCAGCTTGTTCCCGCCGTAGCTCGGATGGGAGACGCCGTCGTCCTTGATCCAGAGCTCGGCGAACTCGGTGCTGAGCCCGTCGATGCGGCGCACCGGCGTCGGATAGTTTCCTAGCGAATACGCGGGCATCTAGCGAGACGAAAGTCTATCATCGAGCACCGCTTTGTCCCCGATAGTCGTCCGCGACGCCGAGGCGCACGATCTCGCATCGATCGTGGCGATCTACAACCAGGCCGTACTCGAGACCACGGCGACCTTCGACACCGAGCCGACGACGGTCAAAACGCGCAGCCTCTGGTTTTCGCAGTTCGGCGACGAGCACCCGCTCCTCGTCGCCGAGCACGCGGGCGTGGTGAGCGGATTTGCGTACTACTTGCCCTACCGAACGCGCCCCGCCTACGCCGCCACCAAGGAGAGCACGATCTACGTGGCCCCCGACCTACACAAGAGCGGTATCGGCTCCGCGCTCTACACGGAGCTCTTCGCCCGCGCCCGCCAGCGCGGCGTGCACGCGATGATCGCCGTGCTCGGTGACGACAACCCGGCCAGCGTCGCGCTGCATCGCAAGTTTGGCTTTCGCTTCGTCGGGCGCCTCGAGCAAGTCGGCCGCAAGTTCGAGCGCTGGGTGGACACGCAGTTCTTCGAGCTACTGCTCTGAGCCGCGCTCGAGCTCGGACACCAGCGCGGCGATCGCACTTTCGGGATCGAAAACTTCGAGCACGACGCCGCGCGCCGCCCGCGCCACGGTGATCGCGCGCCGGGCTCGACGCGCCGCGCTCGGAGCGAGCTTGCCGAGGTCGCGCGCTCCGCGCCGCGCCACGAGCTCGAACACCTGCGGCAGCCCGAGGCCGATCACCATGTCGCGCCAGAGCTCGCCCAGGACCTCGACGCGCGACGCCGGGAGCGCGCGGCTCGGTCCCGAGCTCACGCGCCGGCACAGCGCGATCAGCGCCACGGATTTCGGCCCGCGCGCGAAGCGCGGCTCGAGCGGACCGATCTCGATCAGCCACTTCGGCGGGTGGTGGCGGCGGACGAACGAGACCGCGGGTCCGAGCCCCTGCGCCGCTTCGGGACGCGGAATCCCGAGCGGCTGGGGGAAGCCGTGCGCGAGGCCGTCGCGATCGAAGAGCACGATGTCGTCACCCAGAAGCTCGACGCCTCCGCGAGTGAGGGCGGTGATCGCGAGCCGCGATTTGCCGCCTCCCGACGGGCAGAGCACGAGCCCCGCTCGCGATCCGAGCGCCACGCCGAGCGCGTGCAGCCGCACGAAGCCGCGCGTTTCGAGCAACACGCCGAGCCGTGAGTGCACCATCAGGTAGCCGAGCTCGACCAGGTCGACCGGATCGGTGGCGATCACCGCGCCGCGCTCGGTCGAAAAATCGTAGAGGCTCAGCGCGCTGCCGTGATGATCGATGAACGTGCGTGGACCTTCGTTGTAGACGATGCCCCGCTCCAGGATCTGCTCGGCGCGAAGCCGCGTGGGCGCGTCCAGCCGTGGCTCGCGCCGCTCGAGCTCGATCGTGACGTCGGCGCGGCTCGCCTGCTCGGCAAGGAACGCTGCGAAATGGCGGCGCATCCCCGAAAGCGCCTCGGCGTCACCTCTCAGCGAGACCTTGACACCATGGACGTCCAGCCAGAGCTCGTTCATGCGGGCGGCTTTCGAAGCTCAGGCCCGGCTTGCCATCGCGGAAGCGACGACCTTTTTCCGTGGCTTCTGCGGCGGCCGCAGAAATCCATCGATCAGACCCAGCGCGTAAACGCAGTGGGTCACGGGAAACAGCAGCAAAAGCGGCAGCACCCAGCCCGGACGGCGCCGCTCGAAACCGAGCTTCAGCGACGCCAGGGTGGTGCCGAGCGCGTAGGCAGCGAGCGGCAGCGCGCCCCACGCGGAAACCATCAGCGCGAACGGCAAGGTGGTCAGGTAAGCGAGGAACGCCGGTGGAGCCAGATACGCCGGGTGCAGCGTGCGCGGCGCGGCCCGCAGCGCCAGCGCTCGCCCGCGCCCGTAACGAAACACTTGAGCAGAGTAACCGCGCAGGTCGCGCCGCCGGCGGTGATAGACCCAGACCTCCGGGCAGTACCAGAGCACGTGCCCGCGTTCGTCGGCGTGGCCCATCAGCACGTTCTCCTCGCCGCCGAAGTAGAAGGGGAAACGCAGCCCCTGCTCGAACACGGTCTTTTTGACGGCGAGGTTGCACAGGATCAGGTGGCGCTCGTGGGCGCGCCGTGCCTGACGCCTGCGATAGCGCGAGCGCGCGACGCCGGTGCCCCAGGCGCTGCCCAAAAGCTCTCCGCTCATCTGCGCAAAGTCCGGATCGTCAGGCGGGGTCAAGTTCGGACCACCGATGATGCTCGCGTCTGGATGGCGCTCGAAGGCGTCGAGCACGGCCGCTACGCCGTCTCGCGGAACTTCCACGTCGTCGTCGAGGAAGTACAAGACCTGCGCCCGGGCCGCCGCGACGCCCTCATTGCGCGCCTCGCTCGCCGTCAGCCCGGTGCAGGTCAAGAGCCGCAAGCGGGGGTCGGGCGCCCGCTGTTCGAGCCGCGCCTTGACTTCGGCGCTGGCGTCGTTCTGGACGACGACGACCTCGAGCTCCGCTTCCGACTGCTCGAGCAGGCTGTTCACGCAGGCGAGCGTCGCCCCCGGCCGCCGGTGCGCGACGACGATGGCGCTCAGGCGTGGAAGCGGCACCGAACCAGGCTACGGGCTAGGCGAGCAACGCGTCAAGCGCGTCGAGCTGTACTAGCCTCGACCGCCCCAGTGATCGGAGTGATCGCGAAAGCGTGGACAGCAGGGCTCCGGCGCGCCGCCGCCAGCGAGCGCGGGCGGGAGCTCTTCACCCACGTGGTGCTGCCCTACCTGGTCCAGCGCTTTTTCGTGGCGTGCACGGTGCTCGTCGCCTTGCAGTTCTTCCCGCAGCGGCGCGGGTCGCGCCCCTTGCCTCACCTGGCCGGGCTCGACATCTGGCTGCGCTGGGACGCCGACTTTTATCTGAGCATTGCTCAAGTCGGCTATGACCCGCAGACACCGACCGACGCCAGCGCGTTCTTTCCGCTCTACCCCGCGTTGAGCGCCCTGGTCGGCCTGGTCCTGCCTCTGCCGATCGCGGCGTGGCTGGTCGCCAACCTGGCGGCGCTCGGGTTTTTGATCCTGCTTCACGAACTCGTGCGCCGTACGGATTCGCTCGAGCTCGCCCGCCGTTCGGTGCTGGTCGCGATCCTGTTTCCGACCTCGTTCTTCTTGAGCGCCGGCTACGCCGAATCGACGTACCTCGCGTTCTGCGTGGCCACGGTGCTGGCGGTGACGGCCGGCCGGCGTGGCTGGGCCACGCTCTGGGTTTTTTTGGCCTGCCTGGCGCGACCGCAGGGCTTCTTGTGCCTGACGCTGCCGTTCGCCGCGTGCTGGCTCGCGCAGGACCGAAAACTCGCGAGCTTGCCCTGGTTCGTCGCCGGGTCGATTCCGGCCCTCGGCGCGATCATGGGCATGCACTACTTCTGGAGTGGCGATCCGCTCGGCTTTCTCCACGGGCGGCCGCTCGGAAGCCTCGGCGCGTTCAGCGGCGCGCCAGCCGTCCGGAGCTCCGCCTGGCGGGTGCTTTTGGACGACGGTTTCAGCTCGACTCTGATGCGGCGCTTGCTCAACTGGAGCGCTCTGGTTCTGGCCGTCGCGGCGAGCGCTCATCTGATCAAACGCCGCGATTTCACGCTGGCGGTTCTGACCGTGCTCGCGCTCGCGTTGCCGCTCTATCTGCACAAGAGCCTGATGGATGCGGCATCGATGGCGCGCTACGCGCTCTTGGCGTTTCCGATCTTCATCGTGATCGCACGCTGGACGCTGCGCTCACCGCTGGCTTGGGTCTACGATGCGGGTTTCGCGATGCTGCAGGCGGTGTTGTTCGCGCTGTTCGCCGGGTGGTACTGGGCGGAGTGACGATGCGATTTTTCTCGCTAGCGATCACCTGCGCGGGTCTAGCCGGCTGCGAGCTTCCGCCGGCGCCGGCAGAGGTGCTGGGCCCGACGCCGCTTCCCGGCACCGAGACCACGTTGATCGCGCTCGATCATCGTTCGCTGGCACTGGTTCACAACGGAAATGGCTCGCAGCTGTGGCGCTACACGCCGCCGAAGCCGGTGCCCCCGCGTTACGGCACGCGACCCGAACCGTACCTGAGCTGCCATCCGGGACTTTCGCCGAACGGCGTGCTCCTCATCTACTACACCGACGGCATCGTCGCCGTGTTACCGAAATCGGGCGCCGAACGCTGGACCTACACTTATCGAATCCGCGGCGAATGGACCGCGTGTCCCGTGATCATGCCCGACAGCGGTGTGGTCTTCCTCGATCCGCGTCAACCCCGCGGCAAGTCGTTGCTGGTGAAGCTCGACCGTGACGGGCAGGTGGCCTGGGAATCGGTTTTGCCGGACGTGGGATTGGTCGAGACCGCGCCGCAGGTCGAGAGCACGAGCGGAGACCTGATCGTGCAGACCCCGAGCCATGTGGTCGGCGTGAACCCCAGCGGAGGCGTGAACTGGATCCGCGAGCGCTCGCGGTATGCAAGAGAGTGATCAGCGCCGCCGCCACGTCGAAGATCAAGAGTACGAGCACCAGATCGAGCGCCAGCCGCGCCCCCACCAGGTGGCGATGCAGCGCGAAAAAGCCGTCGCCCAGCACGACCGCCGCCGCCTGCAGCGGCACCATCAGCAAGAGTGCGGCGATCGCCAGAAGGCGCGGCGCGATCCCGCGGCGCAGCCGCACGATCACCCAGCCCACCCCGAACAGCCACAGCAGCCCTACCGTCACGCTCGAAGCGAGGACGCGCTTCCGCCACGTCGAAAAATCCCAGACGCGCGCGTGATACGGCCGCGGCCTGCCAGCGCTTTCCTCCGCCGTGTACTGGCCGAGCCGCACAGCGGTGTCCGATGCCAGCGCGCGCGCGACGCGCAGCGCGGCGCGCCCGGCGGCAACCGGGTCGGCGACGTACGCCCGCAGCGTGCGCCAGACCGTTGCGCCGTCGGGGTGCGCGCTCTCCGCCTCGCTGAGCTTGAAATAGCCCGTTCCCACGAGCTTTACCCGATCGCGTGGGATGCCCAGATTCGAGAGCGTCGCTTCGCGGTCCCGCGCCACCAGCGCGACGCCCACGAAGACGCGGTTATACGCGTTGATGTGCTCGAAGCGCTGCACGCCGTGACTACCGAAGTAGACCGGCGCCGCGACGGCGATCGCCAGCGCTGCTGCCGCGAACGAGAGCGGCGCCCGCGGCGACAGACGCACGCGCTCTGTGAGCTGCGGCAGGAGCACCAGCAAAAGCCCGAGCGGAAGCGGCGCGTACAGAAGCTTCGAGAATCCGAGGAATGCGAGCAACCCGCACAGGGCGGCGAGCGGCACCCAGCGCTCGGCGCCGCTCGCCAGCAAGAGCGGGCGCAGCTCCCCGAAGCGGCAGCACCAGAGGGCGATCGCGGCGAGACCTATGACGAGCACCGGCTCGGCGAAGAAGCTATTGAAAAACAGCAGGTAGCCGGGGTCGGTGACCACCCACAAGAGTAAGGCGCCGAGCCATGCCAGCGTCGCGTCACGACCTGCGAGGGCGGCCAGCACCCCGGCCAGCATTACCAGGTACACGATCCCGAGGCTCTGGATCGCCATCGATCCCGGATCGGATGCGAAGGTCGTGTCGAGCACGCGGGCCAGCCAGGCGACGCAGGCGGGGCTCGAAATTCCGAGCTGCCAGGCGGTCTCGCCGACCATGAAGCGCGGGTCGACGTAGCGTTGACGAACGTCGCCGTACGGCAGCGAATGCGCGAGCCCCGCGGGAGTCGCGACGCGCCAGAAATCGCCGTTGTCGGCCACGCCGAGCGCGGGTGTCCTCGTGATCAGCGCGAACGCGCCCAGAAGCAGCGCGACCCAGACCGCGAGTGCCAGCCGCCACGCGGTGCTTTGTGGCAGGCGCGAGCTCAATCGAGCGCGCCTTTTTGCCGGAGAAATTCCGCGAGTGCGTGCGCGAGCCGCCGATGGCCCTCGGCGTTCAGGTGCCAGTCGCCGTCTAGGAAGGCCGCGGGATCACTGTGACCGTCGGCGCGCACCAGCGCCGGGCTCGGATCGAAAAAGGGCAGTCCGAAACGTTCGGCGAGAGCTTGCGTCTCCGTACGCACGCGACGGGCACGCTGCTCGACGGCCGAGTCCGGGATCGCGCTGGTGGGCATGTAGCCGAGCACCAATTTCGACCCCGTCGCGCGCGCCGATTCCAGCATCTTCTGAAGCGCGGCGCGCTGATAAGCGAGCGCGTCGGCGTCGCTGCTGTTCACGTAGCGCCTGCGGTCCCGGAGCTCCCCGGTGCGGCGATGCGTGATCCTGAGCCAGCAATACCGCACGACGCGCGCGACCTGCGAGCGCTCGAGCAAGAAGCCCCCCACGCCCAATCCCGGATTCGCCTTCTCGAACAGCTCGGCGGGCGTGTAGGTTCGCGCTTCGGGCGCGACGCCGTGCTCGATCAGGGCTCGCACTTGGTCGGATGTGCGCGCACGGCGAATGTCGCCGAGGTCGTTCCGGTAAAGGAAGATCACGACGACCTTCGGATGCAACAGCGGCAAAAAGCTCTGCACCTTGGCCAGATACTCGACCGCCGAGCTGTCGGTCTGCCCCGCGTTGACGACGCGGCGGCCGGTCTCGGCGCGCAAGCGGCTGGCGAAGGTCTCCGGCTCCTCGACGCCGTGTCCATAGACCATGGAGTCGCCGAGCAAGAGCACGTCGGCGCGCTCCCAGTCCTCTGGATTACGGTTCCCGAGCTGGTCGCTCCGATGCCACCAACCCCGGTGATTGAACTGGCAGCGCGTCTCGAAGTGCGGCTTGTGCAACCGGACCTGCGGGCGCTCGGAAAAGAACCAGATCGAGCTCGCAACCCGGTCCGCTTCATAACAACTGTGAACGTAGTTATCCAGGTCGAGGGGCCAGCCGAACGGCACGAGCCGCAGCAGCACCTCGAGCACGATCAGAGCGAGCGCAGTGCCCAGCAGGATCGACAGCGCACGCCGGCCCGCGCCGGTGATCCGATGGCGCAGTTTCATCGCGCCGCGTCTCGACAATCGAACAGCGCGTGCGCGGCTGCGGCGGGAATGCGCGCGCGCTCGCTCACATCGGTGCAGTGCGCCGTGACCCAGGCGCGATCGACCGAGCTCATGATGTCGTCGCGCGGATCGCGCTTCACGTCGACGAAATGCACGCGACCAGAGCGGACGCTGCGTTCGAGCGGCGATACGCGATCGATCGCCTGTTCCATACGCCCGGTATAGTAACTCAACCCGGGCATGTACCGGCTGGCGACGCGCCCGGCTCCGGCGCTGCGCACGTAGTCGGCGATCTCGCGATAGTGCGTGTCGTAGAGCACCTCGTTGCCGCCGAGTATCATCCGCACCGGCACCACGAGCGCCCACGCGGCCGAGCCGGCGGCGAGCACGCGACCGAGACGCGGAAGCAGCTCGGGCAGCGCGACGAAGCCGCGCGCGGCGAGGATCGCCCACAACGGCGTGAGCATCACCAGGTACTGCAGGTAGTGACGGCGCCCGAGGTGCACGGGTAGAAAAGCGAGTAGCCAGAGCAGGAGCGGCAAAGCCATTTCCGCGCGCGGGCGGCGGCGCAACCAGGCGAAGGCGCCGAGCGCGACCAGCGCGAGCTCGAGTGGCGTTACCAAGAGCGCGGTATCGAAATGACCGAGCCCCTGGTAGGGAACCGCGAGCTGACCGAAAACGTGGGCCGGATCGGGCCCCCAGAGCTCGGTGCCGTAGCGAGAGAACAACAGGTCGTTCACCGACGCACCGGGACGCATCCACAGAAAACCGCCGTAGCGGTGGCGTTCGATCACGAGCAAGACCGGCCACAGCGCGAAGGCGAGCGTGCCCGCGGCCAACGACCCGAGGACATGGAAGAAGAGCCGGCGCGCGCCGGAACCTGCTTCGCGGTAGAAAAACGGCAGGAGCGCGATCAGGGGCAGCAAGGGACTGTAGAGCTTGGTCAAGAGCGCGAGTGCGAACACAGGCGCTGCCCAGTAGATCGTGCGCACACGGCCGGCAAGCAGGCCGCGCCACAACAACAAGGTCGCGAGCAGCGCGTAGAACAGCCCGAGCACGTCCATCTGGAAAACCCGCGAGAACGCCACGTGCAGCGGCGACGCGGCGAGCGCGCCCGCAGCCGCGAGCGAAAGCGGAGCGGAGACCCGGGGGCGCAGGAGCGCGTACAGCAAGGCCGGGCTGGCGGCCAGCGAGGAGCCACCGATCTCGATCGTGGATACGAGCGGGGCGCTGTCTGCCTGGATCGATGTCGGGGCGCCCTCTGCTCGGCGCTTGCACAAGGCGTCGAAGGC
>Ga0111538_10003440_pt1 | contig 22106 bp, 19 predicted proteins | sample SoiMethybrSBSTD1_FD_79669 | JGI IMG/M metagenome (GOLD analysis project Ga0111538, IMG submission 79669) | Bulk soil microbial communities from a Populus tree surrounding site in Tennessee, USA - Soil MetaG P. TD hybrid SBSTD1 (version 2)... | ecosystem: Environmental > Terrestrial > Soil >... | reverse complement strand
TCCGCCAGGGCCGCCTCTGCCCGGAGGACGCTCTGCTCCGCCGTTCGGAGTTCCGCCTCGGCATCGGTCGCCGCTTGCGTTGCGGTTGCGGCTTCTTCTCGCGCGGTCCTGACCGTTTCAGAGCCTTCGACTTTGTCGGCGAGCTCGCGCTCTACCGTATCGATGGCCTTCTGCAGCGTGGCAGCGCTGTCGGAGGCCTTGCGCAAACCCAGTGCGAGGGTCCCGAGCACGCCGCTGATCTGGGTAACCGCGCTCAGGACGCCGTTTCCCGGCGCGAGCCGCGCGAGCAGCCACGACACGGCCGGCGCAACGAGAATCAGCACGAGCGCGAAGCCGATCATGGCCGGCCAGCCCACCAGCTGGAGGGCAGCGCCGGGAGATGCGCGCAGGTCGGTGAGGCGCGCGCGCAGCGCGGTGTGGTCCTGTTCGAGCCGGCGGACGGAAGCGAGGATGCCGGTACTCTTCACGACCTCGTTCTGCTCGATGCTCCCGACAAAGGCATTCCATGCCACGGAACTCGCCGAGACAACGGCCTGTTGCTTGGTGCGCTCGTTGTCGCGTGCCTGTTCGAGCTTCTGTTCCTTCGCCTGCGCCTCCGCGCGTGCGGCATCGCAGGCGATGCGTGCTTGTTCGGCCCGCTGCTGCGCGCTGGCCAGGGCTGCGTCCGCATCCACCCAAAGGGGCTTCTCTGCTTCCGCCGGGTCGCTCTTCTTCTGGTGAGCCCGGATCGAAGCGAGGATCTTGTCGACCATGCTCGCGACGAGGTTGGTCTCGGCGTAGTGCCAGGCGTTGAAGTCGACGGAAACGATCTCCCTTACGAACGCCGAGCCCTCGCCCGACGCATAAGACTCCACGGCGTTCCGCAGCCGGCGCATGAACGTGGTCTTGCCCGAGCCCCACGCGCCGAACAGGCCTATCGAAAGCGGCGGCTCGAGCGACTTCGCCGCGAGCAGGCCCGCGAACGTGTGGACGTCCGAGCGAAAGGATAGGGGGTCGCGCTTCCAGTCCCGATCACTCTCGATCACTGCATAGGGCTCATCGCTGTTGAGCTGCACCGGCCGGCCGACGAAGTCGACCACCTCTGGTCCGAGCAGCCCGCGCCACGGCGCTTCGTCCTCCGTGGGGTACCGAGTGCGCACGTGTTCGAGCACCGCGGTGCGCAGCTCCGGAAGCGCGAGGCCGATGCTGACGAGCTCGTCATCGGCTTCCACCCGCTCCGACACGAGCGCGCCGAGCAAGTGATGCACGCCAACGCGCGCCTGCTGCGTTGCGGAAATGGCGAGCAACCGAGCAGTCTCCAGGAGATTCGCGAGCTGCGGCGTGAGATCGAGATTCCGATCGGGGAAATCGCCCTGCCGCGCTTTCCAGCTGCCGAGGTTGATCTCCTGCTTCTTACGCTCGTACGCCTCTCTGGCCTTCTCTACGGCCACGAACAACGGCCTCGCGGCAGCCTTGACGCTCGTATTGACGTGGCCCACCTCGACGAGCGCGAAAAGCAGCATTCGCGTCTTCAGCCAGCCTTTGGCCTTGGCGTGGGCGTGCGCATCACGAGCAGCCTTCATCACCAACACCGCATCGTCGTCGCCGCCCCAGGCGAGGTCCTCCTCGCTGACATTCTTCGCCTCGTTCAGAGATGCAGCCTTGGCGGTGCTCGCCAGAATGTCGCCCCAGCGCTCGGATGTGTAGAGCGACGCGGCGAAGCGCGACAGCTCCGTGGGCCAAGCAGCCGCGTTCATCTCCCAGCCGAGCAGCTCCTTGCGATGGTCTGCCGGCGGGTTCACCAAATACGCGGCCAGGACGTGCCTTACGCCGATCTCCTGAGCGCCAACTGTGTTGGCCCACTCGTCGGCATTGGAGAGTACGCGGCGCGCCGAGATCGACAGCAGAGTGGGAGGCAGATCAGTCGGGAGCCCAGCCTCGAGCGCTTCGTACAGCTTGGCCTTTTCAAGCCTCCGCTCGCCAAGGATGGCATCGAGCTTCGGCCCGAGCTCCTGGCTCCGGCTGTTGAACCAGGAGCACACTGAATCTTGGCCGGTGAGGAGCGCCAGAACGCCCGAAGTGAAGGTAACCGGAGGATCGACATCGCGCATCTTCGAGCCCCCATGAGAATCCCGCTCGACCACTTGTCCGATGCGGACCGCACGCACGTAGAGCGCGAGCGCCTCCGGATCGAGGCCAAGCGACGTGCGCGGGAGAGCCGCGCGCACGCGTGAGAGATCGGCATCGGGCCCTGAAACCGGCGCGCTCATGGCGACGCGAAGTTAACACAGCGTTGGCGGTTGTTACGAGCCGCAGTGTGAGCGGCGGATTCGTCGACAACTGAATCTTGAGCGTTCGATCCCTGGTTGTTCGCGCACAGTCAATTTGAGTGCCGCCGTTGAAAATGGGTCTGTAGCAAGGTGAATTCTGCGCCCGCCCGCAGTCGCAAGGGCGAGCGTGCCTGTACGCGCTGACACCCGCGACGATAGTAATTTGTTCAGCAACCCGCCCCGTCAGCGGCGGATGCGCGTAGAATGCTGTCGTCGAGGAGGGTTGTCGTGTCAACTTTGCAATCGGAGGGCGCGGCCTATCCAGAGCCGCTGAAGCAAGCCGAAAGACAGCTACTCGACGCTCGCCAGGGCGGCGCGATACGCGAGCGACCCACCGGTGTGGCCCTGTCCGGCGGCGGAATCAGAAGCGCGATCTTCGCGCTTGGTCTGTTTCAGACGCTGGCGAAGAAGAAGCTTTTGCGCCGGGTGGATTATCTGTCCACGGTCTCCGGCGGAGGTTACTTCGGCGGCTTCTTCACGGCGCTGTTTTCACGCCCGGACTACGTGGACTTCGAATCCGTGCAGCGCGCGCTTCGCGCGGAATCGGAGCCGCTGAAGTACCTGCGGCGCAACGGCAGGTACCTGGCGCCCGCGGGCACGCACGACCTGTTACTTGGCCTCTCCGTGCTGCTCCGCAACTGGCTCACCGTGCTGTCGATGACCGTGGCGTTATTGATGAGCGCGTTCCTCACGCTCGAGTGGATGCCGCACTTCGTTCGCCACGAATTCGAGCTCGACGGAATCTGGCAGCTGACGAAGCTCGGCGACGTCGAGAGTTTCGCGATCGAACAGGGAGTGTGGCTCAGCGGATGGGTGCTGCCGTGCGCGGCGATCCTCGTCGGCATCGCGGTGCCGCTCGGATGGGCTTACTTCACGCTCGGCCGGCCGGGTCCGGCCACCGACGGAGCCTTTTGGAAAGTGCGTGACGCGCTCAAGCCCGGCGTGGCCCTTTCGCACTCGCTGCTGGTCGCGCTGGGCCTCGAGCTCCTCCGCGATGGCCGGACCCTTCCAGCGGCGGCACTGATCGGGCTGACGGGGATGACCGCAGCTTCGGCTATGGCGGCCGAGCTCTGGCTCGTATTGTGGTCTGCGTGGAGGGACAAGCTGCCGCAGGGCGGTCGCTTTTGGCGTTGGATTTGGATGCCGGTCGCCTTCTTGTTGGGACTCCTGGCAGCAGCGGTGCCGTTCCTGCTCGTCCGCGAGATCACGAGCACCAGATCTTCCGATTCGTACCTCACCATTGCCACCGACGTCGCATTGCTCTGGATCCTCACGATGGTCGTGCGCGGGATGGTGAGCGCGCTCGTCAAACAAGCCGGTGCGATCAGCGCCGTGAATCTCGATCAGTACCCGCGGCACACGGTTTCGAGCTGGCTCAAGACGTGGCTCGTCGCGGCGGGTTGCTTGCTGCTCCTCGCGTTGATTCAGTCCGCGGGACGCACGCTGTACGTCCTCTTGCAGCAGGACCTCGGATGGGTGCTCAGCTCGCTCGGCGCCGCGCTGGCATCTGCGGCGGGGTTCGCGAAGCGGCTGGTCGTCAAGCTCGGTGAAAAGCCCGATGGCAAGCGGTCGCGCGGCTTTCCGGCGGTGTTCCAGTACGCGGCGGGTGGCCTCGTTGCCGCCGCGCTGCTCGTGGCCGCGAGCGCCGTGGCCGCGAGCGTGACGTACGCGGACAGTCCGCTGATCCCACCGCTCGGCAAGCCGATCGCACGACAGATGACGCTGGGAGTGGCTGAAGTCGCGGAGCGCGCCGGAGCGTGGGCGCTGGCGTTCGTCGGTGTTTCCCTGGCGTTCGGCTTCTCCCGCCGACTCCTCAACAACTCGACCCACTCGCCGCTGTATTCGGCGCGCATCACGCGCACGTTTCTCGGCGCGTCGAACAGCCAACGAACCGGCAGCGCTCGCGACGAGGGCGAGGTGCAGCGCGGAGCCGCGACTCACCTGATGCGGGACGACGACCTCATGCTCGCGGACTACTTCCGCCACCCGCACACCCCGGCGACGGGCGCGCCGAATAGCCCCGCGAAACGGAGTCCGTACGAGAAGGGGGCGCCACTCCACCTCATCAACGTCACGATCAACGAGACTGTCGACGGTCGTTCCGGAATGCACGAGCCGGATGCGAAGGGCATCGGCCTGGCTGTCGGACCTTGCGGCCTCAGCGCAGGAGTGCGCCACCACGCGGTCTTTGCCTGGGGTGAGCCCGAGCAGCCGGAGATCCTTCCGGAGCGGGCAGACTATCGCGTATTTCAGCACGCGCCGCCCGAGGGCAGCCGCTTCGCGAGGCTGTTGTGGCGTGCGCGCGCCTTCCCCTCCGAGCAGCTGAGCGTCGGCCAGTGGCTCGGTGTCTCCGGCGCGGCGTTCACTACCGGGCTCGGCTGGCGCACGAACGCCGGTCTGTCATTTCTCGCCGGAATCACCAACATCCGGCTCGGCCACTGGTGGCGCCCCGGCATCTGGCGGCGCCTCACCGTGACGCGCGCTCTCGGTGTGCTGTTCTGGGTCCAGCAGTATCTGGCGCGCGAGTTCTCTGCACGCTTCCCCGGCACCGCCAACACGCTCTGGTACCTCTCTGACGGCGGTCATTTCGAGAACACCGGCGCCTACGAGCTGATCCGCCGCAAGGCCGAGTTGATCCTCCTCGTCGACGCCGAGGCCGACGCCACTTACGAGTTCGAGGGCCTGGCGCATCTCGTGCGCAAAGCTCGCATCGACTTCGGCGCCGAGATTCGATTTTTGACTCGCGATGACCCGGAGTTCAACGACTTGATTCACTTCGATGTGCTGGATCGCTTCGGGAGCCTCGACGAGCTCCGCCGCGGTAGCTGGAAGCGCGACGTGCGATTGCTGAAGAACGGACACGAGGCTCCCAGGTTAGACGAGGACGGCTTCACTCTGGACGAGGTCTCGCTCGAGGCACTGTCGCGCGCCCACGCAGCGCTCGCCGTCATCGAATACTGCGACGGTTCGGCAGGCTACCTCGTTTACGTCAAGCCCACTCTGACGGGCACCGAACCGATTGACGTCGCCCGCTATCACACCGAGCATCCGAGCTTTCCGCAGGAAACCACCGCGGATCAGTTCTTCGACGAGGCGCAGTGGGAAAGCTACCGGAAGCTCGGCGAGCACATCGGTGAACGCGTGTTCGCCGCCGGCTGGCCGATCGCCATCGACACCTCGGAGTACCCCTCTTCGCCCGGCGCGAGCGACACCGTCGACGACGGAGAGGGCCGTGAGCAGCGACCCGAGCCCGCCGAGAGCGGCACCGTGAATACGGAAGCGGGCAGCGCGGATTCGCACGCCGGCTGAGGTGCTGCGCGCGGCGGCGCAGATCGATGTCGGTTTCGTTGACGCCCGGCGATTTCGCGGGCGTGCGGACGCGAACGCATGCTTTCCACGCCGACAGAGTTCGTCTATTCTGACGTGGTCTTGAAGTTGCCGATGGGTGCGGGCGGCCGCGGTGGGGCCATCCTGGGGCTTGCGCTGCTCCTGGGCATCGGAGCGTGCAGCGAGTCCGAGCGGGCGCGCGGCGCGGACCGGCGCTCGCTGACGGCTCGGCTCGAGCAGCGCCTGATCCTTGGCGAGCCTCAGCGGCTCATCGCACCCGTACCGTCGTACGTGTCGCAATTCGGAAACTCGGTCGCGCTCGATGGCGATACGGCGGCCGTGGCGGCCCGCGAGGGCGCTTATGTCTACCGGCTCACTGGCGGGACCTGGGAGCTCGAGGGTGAGCTCCACCCTAATGTGCCAGGCTCGGGATTCAGCGACGCCATAGCAATCTCGGGAAACAGGATCGCTTTCGCAGGGTACTGCTACTGGCCGCCGTCTAGCGGGGGATTCTTGCCGTGCGCCCAGGTGTACGTCCGCACCGGCTCCGAATGGAGGATCGAGCAGCCCATCATCGTCACTCGCGACCGAGATCCCTCCATCCACGATGCCGGCGTTTCTGTCGCGCTCCACGGCGAGACACTGTTCCTGGGCTCGTCGCTTCACAACGCAGTCTTCATGTACGAGCTCGCCGAAACCGGGTGGACGGAGCGCCAGGCGATCGCGGCGCCCGACGAAGGAGACGCTGGGAGTGCCGCCTATCTGGGACTCGCGATGTCCCTCGGTAGCGATACCGCCATCCTCGGTCGGCCGGTCTCGGGCAACAACAGCTACTTTCGCGGCTTTGCCTACGCGTTCGTGCGTTCGGGATCCGCGTGGGTGCTTCAACAATCACTCGTCCCATCGGGACCACGGAGCAGCGTCTACGGAACTGGTGTCGCACTATCGCAGGACACCGCCGTCGTAGGGGAATGGACGAACGGAGGTCCGGTACGCGTCTTCACGAGGAGAGCGAGCACCTGGTCCGAAGAGCAAACGCTGTCGAACCTCGGCGGCACCGGCCCCGTGGCGGTAGACGGCAACACGCTGGCGTTCATCGGTAGAGGCGACCAAGGCGTCAGCAAGCTGTACGTCTTCCACCGGCAAGGCTCGACGTGGACGCCCAGCGCCTCGTACGACGTGCATTTCAGTGCCGGGGATCTCGCGCTCTCCACGGGATGGCTCCTGGTTGGACAGGGAGGGGACACCGCCAACGGCGTCCAATACGCGGGAAGCGTGCTCGCATTTCGCCTGAGCGAAATCCTCACCGACGCGGGGTCGGACGCGGAAGCCGGCCTCGCCGAAGCGGGGCCCCACACCGACGCGAGCGGCGACGGCGACGCGGGCACCAATTCCGACGTGGGCACCAACGCCGATGCGAGCACCGATGCCGACGCGGGCACAGATGCCGACACGACCGACGCCGTTGCGGACGCTGTCGCCGACGTTGGTTTCGACACAGCGCTTGGCGACGGACGAATTCCGGACAGCACGCCAGGCGACGGGCGCGCCGACGCCGCTTCGGACGGATCTGGGGGTAGGGCCGACGCTGGCCGAGACTCATCGATTCCTCCCGACGGCGCGCACGCGGGAGCGGGCGGGATGGGCGGCACGGGCGTGCGCCGCGACGGCGGACCGCTCGCTCCCAGCCGGGGTTTGCCCGACGACTCGGGCGACGGTTGTGGCTGCCGTCTTCACGACGCGCCACGTGGCGGCTCGCTGTACGCGGTTGCCCTCCTTCTGACGTGTCTGACGTTGCGCCGGCGCCGGCGGCCAACGTGAACATTGCGAAGAGCTACTCGGCGAAGCTGCGCTCGAAAACGCTCACCCGTTAGCGAACCGGTAAGCCGGACTTTCACCGGGCAGCGGCTCGGATTGCTTGCACCGGAAGCCACATCGTCGTCGCACGTGGCCGCGCTTCCGACTGTCCCTCGAGCGGCTCGAAAGGCAAAAAGCCGTACTTCGCATAGAAGTCGACCGCACCTGGCTTCGCGTCGACCACGACCCCCGCACAGCCGACCTCGTCGGCCATCTTGGAGGCAAGTCCCAGAACGAAGCGAAGAAGCTCCACTCCGAGCCCCATCGACTGCGCCGACCTGTCGACGGCCAGTCGCGCAAGTCCAAGCACGGGCACGGGGTAGCGTGGCAACTTCTTTCGGATCCGTTCCGGCAGATCTTCGATCTCGATATGCCGTGGAGCCACGGTGGCGTAGCCGAGCACCCGGTCGCCGTCGACCAGGACGTAGGTCACCCCCAGGTGGTGCCGAAACTGATTCTGGCCGGCGTAGTGACGGAAGAAGCGGTCCAGAGCCTCGTCGCCGGACTGAAACGTCGAACGATCATCACTCTGACGGAGCGCCCTAATCTCCATCGCGCATCAGTTCGCGGAGTGCCGACGTGGGCTCGGCTGACTCGGCCTGGCGGAGCATTTGCTCCCCGGTTTTTCGCGAGACGACGATGCGCGGATGGACGATGTACTCGGCGGGCAGCTCATCGAGTGCCTGGAGGTGGTGGAGGAGCGCCTGCTCGACCAAGTGGCCCTTCTTGACCCCGGTCTGCCGAACACGCAGCTCCAGGAGCTCGCGCGTCGACTCGGAGATCTGGGCCGAAATCTGGATTTCTTTTGCCATCAGAAGTTTCATAGAAAAACCTACGTTTTTGTAGCCAACTGTCAAGTGCCGCGAAATTCACGCCGCCCGCGCCCTTCTGATCTCACTCGCCGTCATCGGCCCCCTCAGAAACGAAAACGCCCACCGCGGCTGCATCAACACCGTCCCCTCCCGCGCGTGCACGTCGCGCATCACGAACCAGCGCGGCGCGAGCCGCTTCGTCAGCTCCCCGATCTCCGCCGCGCTCGCGTCTCCTTGCCCCGCACTCCCGCTCGACAGCCCCTCGATCACCCGCGCCCGATCCGCATCCGTCTGCAGCCGCCCCACGCACCAGAGCCCCGCGTTGCCGAGCGCGCGATAGTCGAGATCCATCGGATTCTGCGTCGCGATCAGCACCCCCACCCCGAACGCTCGCGCCTGCTTCATCAGCGCCACCACCGGCCGCTTCGTCGGCGGACTCGCCGGATGCGGCGGCAAAAAACCGTACACCTCGTCGAACACCAGAAGCGCCCGCAGCCGGCTCGTCCCCGGTAGCCCGCGCACCCACGTCAGCACTTCCTCCAGCACCACGCCGAGCACGAGCGCGCGCTCGTCGTCGTCGAGGTGCGCCACGCTCACGATCGTCGCCGGCGTGCGCCCGTTCACCGGCGAGAACCAGCCCGCGACGTCGAGCGGCGCCCCCTCGCGCCAGCTCGAGAACGTCGGCGACGCCAGGAGCGTGTTCAGCGCGGCGGCGAGCTCGTTGCGATAGCGCTTCGAGAGGAAGCGCTCGATCGGCAGCGCACCGATGCGCTCGATCGGCGGCCGCGTCACCTCGTCGAGCAACGTCGCCAGGTCCGCCGCCCCGCCCTCCCGCAGCCGGCGCTCGGCGAGGACCGAAAGGAGCACGTGCTCCCGGCTCTTCGTCGGATCCGGATCGCGCCCGAGCAGCCTCAGCACCATCGAAATCGCGGCGGATAGCGCCGCACGCGCCGCCTCCGGATCCGCTGCCCAGCGCGCCGACGGCCGCTCGAGCGAGGAGAGCATGTGCAGCGGTTCGCCGGCCGAGCTCCCCGGCGTGATCACCCGCACCGCCGTGCTCTCGTGAAACTTGCGCAGCTCCGGTTCGCCGAGCTGCCAGGCGCCGAGCGCGCGCTCCCGTTCGAGGGCGAGCGCGGCGGCGACTTCCGGCGCACCGCGCGCGTCGCCGACCGCCGGCTCCACCCACGGCACGAGCGACGCCGGCTCGAAGCTCGGAAACGCGAGCAGCAGATTCGGCAGATCGCCCTTCACGTCGATCATCAGCACCGGCACGCCCGCGCGCAGCGCCTCCTCCACCAGCACGGTCAAGAGCCCGGTCTTGCCGCTGCCGGTCATGCCCACCACCACGCCATGAGTGACGAGGTGGTGGGCCGGCAGCTCCAAGCGCGACGGCATGCCCGATCCGTCGAGGGGCCGCTGAGCACCCAGATAAAAGCTTGGAGTAGCCATCGGACTTGCCTTCCCATCACGCGTTGCTGAACGGGCTCGCGCCCGGCAATCCCGCGCTCGTGGGGGTCGCGCTCGTGGGAGTCGCGCTCGCCGGGCTCCCGGGAGTCACGACAGTCCCGGGCGCCGTCGGCTCGTCGCCGCTCGGCTCGGCAGGTCGCCGCCCGCCGCCCCGCTTCGCGTAGAGCGACGGAGCGATCGTGTCGGCATCATTCTCGTTCCAGCGCAGGTACTGCACCGCGCGCCGCGCCTGGTCGTACGAGCTCATGAACAGCGTGAACGCGCGCTGCCGCGCCGCCACCGCCACCGCGAGCGTGACGGGGCCCTGCTCGCGCAATCCGACCGCCGTGATCAGCCGATCGGCCAGGCGCTCCGCTGCCTCGAGGTCCGCCGGCTGCACCGCGGTCTTGCCCTGGAGAATGTTCCACTGCTCGCGCATCAGCGCCACGAGCCCGAGCACGTCGAACGCGATGTTCTTGTACCCGGCGGCGCTCCGCAGCTTGCCGACGCGGCCCTCGTCGAGCAGCCGCCGCCGCGCGAGCGCGCTCGCATCCATGTACAACGTGTCCCGGAGCTCGAGCGCCTCTTCCGCGAGACGCGCCACTTCGTCATCGGGCCCCGCGGCCGCGCGATAGACCGCGTGGGCGTAACCCAGCGCCAGTGCATAATCCTCGAGCTTGTCGATGCGCGCGAGGTCGAGCCCCGGAAGGCTCCCTGCTGCCTCGCGCAGCGCGCGGATTTCGCCGATCGCTCCGAGCACCGTCGCGACCGCGCTCGGCACATCGAGATTGATGTTCAAGAGCTCGTGCTCCGCGAGCGCCTTCATCTCCGGCTGCACGCGCTCGAAGCTCTGCCGGAAGCGCGGCGACATCTCGTCGCTCGCCGTCGTTACTGTTGATTCTGACTCGGTCATTTGAATTGTCCTCATGTGCGCGACGCCTGATTGCGTCGTGTTTGCGAGACTTCTCGGACGGAGTCGCGAGCCGGTTGCGCGAAAAAAGTTCAAGCGGCTCCCCGGAGCCTCCGAAAGGTGGGGGGTGACCAGTTCAGAGCTCCCCGGAGCCTCGGCAAGGTGGGGGGCCACCAGTTCGGGGCTCCCCGGAGCCTCTGAAAGGTGGGCGTCCGCCAGTTCGGGGCTGCCGGGAGCTTCGGCAAGGTGGGAGGTGACCAGTTCGGGGCTCCCCGGAGCCTCGGCAAGGTGGGGGGCCACCAGTTCAGGGCTCCCCGGAGTCAGCTCTCGCCCGCGTGCAAGCGGAAGACGCGTTCAGAATGGCCTGAGCGTGTACGTGATGCCGGAAACGCTGGCGTACGTGGGCAGGAAGATTGCGGCGGCATCGGCGGTCGCCTCGATCGGCGCGAACTCGACGGTCGTCGACGTGCCCGTGCTGCCGACCCGACTCGGTCGTATGAAGGGCTGCCACGGTCCGGTCGGCGGGCGGAAGCTCAGACAGACGGTCTGTGCCCATTCTTCCGAGGACAGATCCGGATCCATCGCATCGAAAAGAATGGACACCGCGACCAACGTGCTCGCGACCGTGGGGGCGACCGACACGGGAACCGTTGCCGTCTGGCCAATCGTGTCGTCCGGTTCCACCCAGCAACCGACCCGGGTGTAGGCGACCACGAGATCGCCTGGCGCGCTTCGCGAAAGGACGCGCTGCGACGGGGAACGAGCGAGCGGAAACACCAGGGTCTCGTTCGCGATCGTAAGATTCTCTCCGCCTTCGTAGTTCCTGAGGTCGAGGGACACCGTCACCTCGCCTTCGTCGCCCCCTGTCGACGGAGCGGCGACCTCCGCCGAGGAACACCCCTGAGACAGCGCGACGGACGCGAGCGCGACGAAGAAGCCAAGGCGTGCCATGGGAAACCACGTCAGCAAACGCCGTGCCGGCCGAAATAGATCGTGGAAACGACGCGTACCGGTAACCCAGTTACCAGCGGGCCTACGGGAGTAACCACACCGGCACGGCGAGGCGGCTGCCCGCTCCCTGACACTGCTGGAAAACCTGGAGGGGCTAAGCGAAGCGCGAATGCAGGCTAAGAAACCGCGCGCGCTTCGACCGCGACGCTCGTCCCATGGCGGCGCATCAGCCAGCGTTCCGCATACAGCGCTTTCGCGGTCTGGCACACCTCGGCGAGAAATGCGCTGTTGTAGCCGCCACCGACCGCTGCACCGATGACCGGCACGACCTGCGCGAGCTTGCCTTTGGCGAGTCGCACCACCACCGCGTGCGCGGTCTTGTCCAAAAGCTCCGCCGTCAACGTGCGTTCCTCGCGAGTGGGCGGCGCCGGATCGGCCATGTCCCTGGCAATTTCGGTGATCTGCTGAAGCGCGAGCAGCCGCGTGGCATCGGTCGAGGTGGAGGCTACGGCGAGCACGAGCAGCGCGTAGCAGCGTTCTTCCGGGTTGTTGCTGTCGAATCCGAAGTAGGTGGCGTACTCGTTGATGGCGCGCAGCGAGATCGTGACGAGGGCCGGAATGTCGATGGCCATGCCGAGCGCGCCGGCCACGCCGGTCACGGCGCCTTCCGCGGCCGCGATCGAGCGGTACTTCAGTGACAGCCCTCCGATCGCGTCCAAGCTCTCTTCGATCGGTAATTCAGCCACGTCGTCGACGTCGTCGACATCGCGACCAGCCGCTTCGAAGTCCGCGAAAATTGCCTTGTCTCGAACCGACCAGGACGCGACGTCGTTCAGCGCGTCCACCACTTTGGAGACGACGTTCTCGAACTTGCCTCCGAGGACGCTGTCGAAAGCCGCGCCCCCGGCCAGGTCGAGCGGCTGATCCGCCATCTCGCCCAGTTTCTCGAACCAGCCTTCCTTTGGGTTCTTGAAGGCATCGATCTCCGCCACCACTTCGCTTTCCTGCTCGAGCAACGTCATAGCGGTTTAGCGATGCGTTCGCCGGCAAGCCCGCGCAAGGCGCACCGGTGCTGGTACCAGCGCGCCTCGCTGGTGCTCACGCGCCGCCATGGAACGGAGCTCAGCGTGGCACGAATCGTGCGTCACGAGGCTCGGTGACACAGCTCAGCTACTCGCCGTCCGAACCCGCTCGAAGCGAGGTCGATTCGCTCGCGGGCGCCACGCTGGTCGAATTCGGCACGTCATGGTGTGGGCACTGCCGCGCCGCTCAACCGCTGATCGCCTCGGCTCTGGCGGCCCACCCCGGCGTGCGCCACCTCAAGATCGAGGACGGAAAAGGCCGGCCGCTGGGACGAAGCTTCCGTGTGAAGCTCTGGCCCACGCTGATCTTCCTCGAGGATGGCGCGGAAGTCGCGCGCCTTGTCCGGCCGGCGAGCTCGGAAGCGATTCGTGCAGCACTGAGTCGAATCGACGGGACGGATGAGTGATCAAGTACTTCAACGCTTCGATTCTGATCGGTTCCCATGCCACGCCGCAGGGTGCGCTTGGGTCGGATCCTGGCTCTGTTCGGGCCCACCGGTTTCGCCCGCCGTCTCGAGCCAGGCCTCGAAGCGGCGCCGCAGCTCGTCTTCGTCGATCGAGCTCATTTGTTCGCGATCGAATTCGTCGAGTGCCTGAGTGAGCCAGCGATCCAAACGGTCTCGATAGCGCTCATCCACCGCGCTGTTCAGGCGAGCGACCCAAGCAGCCAGAACTGCCCTTCGCTCCTGCACGCTGGCCTGGCCGAGATGCAGAGCGCTGGTTGCTTTTTTCATGTGAACCTTGCGTGCGAAGACGAGCTCGGAACCCGGCCAAAACTGACCATTCGTCGTGCTCTGTCAATGCGAGCCTAAGCCCTGACGCTTGCACGAGCGAAAAGTAAGCCCCAAAGGAGAACGATGAAGACTCCTTCGCTCGAGAACGAAGAAATTGAGACGGTATTCACCGGTTCGGCCGTCCGCGGCAGCGCCGATCCGGATACGAAGGATAAAAAGGACGCGGACGAGAAGGACGCGGACGAGAAGGACGAGAAGGACGCGGACGAGAAGGACGCGGACGAAAAGGACACCAAGGACGCTGACACCAGCGACCAAAAGGACAAGGACAGCAAGGACAAGGACGCGAAGGACGCGGACGGGACCGACTCCGGGGACACGGACGAGCGCGGCGCGTGACGCTGTCACTCGAGGATCTGGTCGGTGACACGCATCGATTCTTTTCCGAGGACTGGACGCGGCGGCTGCTCGTGCATGAGTCGGAGCAGAAGCAGAAAATCGCAGCGCTGTTCGGTCTCGAAGATGTCGATCGGCTTCTGAGCGACGGGCTGCGTGCTCCTTCTGTGCGGGTGGTTCGCTCCGGGGCGCCGATCGACACGCGGGATTATCTGAAGTCCATTCACACGGGCGGCCGCACGATCAGCGATGCGGTGGATGCGGCGCGCGTGCGCAGCCTGTTCGCCGCAGGAGCGACGCTCGTGTTTCAGGGCGTTCACCGCTTTCACGCGCGGGTTCGCGAGCTCTGCGAAGAGCTCGAGGCGAAGCTCGGTCACCCGATCCAGGCGAACGTCTATGTCTCGCCGCGCGAGTCACGAGGCCTTCCCACGCACCACGACACGCACGACGTGTTTGCGGTCCAGACCTTGGGCGCCAAAACTTGGAGCTTCTACCGGCCGATCGTCGAGCTTCCGGTCGAGGAGCTCGATCTCCCCGCCCGGCACGACGACGCTGCAGAACCGCTGCGGCGCTGCCGACTTTCCGCGGGGAGCTGTCTCTATCTACCGCGCGGCATCCCGCACAGCGCCATCACCGAGACGGAGGCGTCGATCCACATCACGCTCGGCGTCCGGAGCCCGACCTGGCTCGACGTGTTCCGGCGCATCGTCGAGCGTGCCGGCCAGGAGCGCGAATTTCGCGAAGCTTTGCCCGTGAAGTACGCCGACCACAGAGGCGGTTTCGAACAGGAATTGGCCGCGCGGCTCGAGCAATGGGCCGACTGGCTGCGCCACCAGCCGGTCTCGGCGATTGCGGAGCGCGAGCTGATGCGCGCCCGGCCGGCACCAGCGGCCATGCCTGCATCGATCAGCGCCATCGTGAGCTACAGCGAGCTTTCCGACGACACCTGGCTCGAGCGCAGCGTGCGCGGTTCCGGCCTCCGGCTGAGCGTCTGCACCGACCACGTCGAGCTCGAGCTCACGGGACGAAAGCTCAGATTTCCGGCGCGAGTGACGGAGGCGGTTCGGTTTGCGGTCGAGACGCCACGCTTCGCCATCGGCCAGCTCGCAGAGCATCTGGACGCCGAAGGTCGCCGCACGCTCTGCAGGCGGCTGCTCGCCGAGGGCGTGCTGGAGCGCTCGCGTGCGGGTTGAGCGGTATCGCTGTCAGCCCGCGTGCCTGCTGCGCGGCGAAGCGAAGTTTGCGACCGCATCGTGCGTCCGACGCTGGCTGCTCATCGAGCGGGAGGGGCCGTGGGGACCCACTGCGCTGACTCAGAGCCGGATCGATGCGGGCACCGCGCGCTCGATCGGCGAGCTCGCGCGGGCGGTCGGCGCTCGTCCGATCTTGATCCGCAAGCCCGGCCGGCCCAATTCCGTCACCTGCCGCGTTTACGCCGCAGTCACCGACGCGGCGCAAACGTGGGTCGAAAGCTTCGCCCTGCCCTCCGTGGAGGCGCTGCTCGGGCTCGACCTTTTGCCGCTGAAACGCGGGCTCTCGGTGGGTGGCCAGCGCGTCGAAGAACCGCTGTTTCTGGTCTGCACGCACGGCAAACACGACGCGTGCTGCGCCCAGTTCGGCCGTCCCGTGGCGCAGGCCCTGTTCGCGCGCGACCCCGCGTCGCTGTGGGAGTGCTCGCACATCGGCGGCGATCGGTTCGCCGCGAACCTGCTCTGCTTCCCTCACGGCCTGTACTTCGGACACGTGACGCCGGAAGCCGCGCTGCGCATCACGAGCCTGTATCGTACGGGGCGGATCGACCTCGAGCACTACCGAGGACGACCCGCATACCCATTCGCAGTGCAGGCGGCGGAGTGGTTTTTGCGTCGCGAGTCGGGTATCGACGCGGTCGATGCGCTCGAGCTCGTCCGGCACACGACAGCGGGCGAGCTCCTCGAAGCGCTGTTCGCGGTCCGCGGTGGGCCGCCTCAGCTCGTGAAGGTTCGCGTTTCGCGCGACGCGCCCGCGGTGCTCCTCACGTGTCAATCCACCGAGCCCGCGCCGCCGCCGCGCTACGAGCTCGTCGCGATCGAGCCGCGTGGCAGTAATTGAGGGGTTGCGGGAGTCGGCCTGGCGGGCGTTGGCGGCGGTCAGTCGGCGCTTGAACCAAGGACGGCACAAAAACTCCCTGGTGCAAGGGGACCCTCCCAAAGTCCCCGCTTCTTGCGGAGATCGTATGCGATTTCCGACGGAGACGGCGTAATCGAACCAAAATCCATGGATTCACAACGCAGCGGCTTCATGCTGATTCCGCGTGAATTCGGCCCGATTTGCGTTTGGCTGGCCCCGTCTGGTTCCGTTCGCGACCGCTGATTGGAACGATGTCGCGCGGCAAATGCGCGGCATGGACGCAACATGACGCGACATGGAACCGAGCCGGTTTTGCAGCGCGCCATGCCCACCCCGGCCCTTTGGGCGCGTGTGCAAGGCCTTCCGAAATGCTCCCAGCGGTCACACAAAACTAAACCGAGCGTTTAGTTTCCTGTTTGCGCAAAACTAAACCAAGGGTTAAGTTTCGTGGTGATGCCCCGTCGTGCTCCCAGCTGGGATCGCCTGTTCGACTTTGCCGTCGGTCAAGAGGGTCATTTCACCACCAAACAAGCCGCCGAGGCGGGCTACTCACCGCAACTCCTCTTCAAGTACCTGAAGAATGGACGCATCAGTCGTGTTCGCCGCGGCGTCTATCGGATCGTGCACTTCCCAGCGGCGGAGCATGAGGATCTGGCAACGCTCTGGTTGTGGTCGGACCAAGCCGGCGTGTTCTCGCACGAAACCGCGCTCATGCTCCACCAGCTTTCCGACGCTCTCCCTCGAAGAGTGCACCTCACGCTACCCGCGGCTTGGTCCAAGAGGCGCTTCCGCGTCCCGAAGGGTGTCGTGATCCACTACGGCGACGTGCCGGCAGCAGAACGCGTTGCGATCGGTGCAGTTCCTGTCACCAACGTCCGACGAACGCTGCTCGATTGCGTGGACAACCACGTATCGCCTGAGCTGATCGAGGCTGCGCTTCGTCAGGCGCGGTCGAGAAGGTTGATCGACAAGGATGCAGTCAAGGCGCTTCGTGCTCGGAGCAAGGCAGCATGAGCCGGTACGCCAACGCCGCCGCTTTCAAGCAAGCGGTCGAGGCCAGGCTTCGTTCGGCTTCGTCCACCGGTGTGGACTTTGCGCGCAAACGCCAGATGCTGGTCTTCGACCGATTCCTCGCTCGCATCGTGGATGAGCTTGGCGATACCGTGGTGCTGAAGGGCGGACTCGTCGTTGAGTATCGGGTCGAGCGGGCCAGGACCACGAAGGACATCGATCTTCGCGTCGTCGGACCGCCGGCGGCGCTGGACGCGCGCCTCCAACGCGCTGCCGGACTCGAATTCGAGGACTTCATGCGGTTCATGGTGGCGCCGGACACCGAACACCCAAAAATCACCAACGAGGGGATGGCCTATGAAGGCCTGCGATACCGCGTCACCTGTGAGCTTGCAGGCAAGATTTATGGGCAACCCTTCGGGCTCGACATAGCGTTTGCTGACCCCATCCTCGGCGAGCCTGACCTCGTAGTTGCCGAAGACGTACTCGGTTTCGCTGGGATCAGGCCACCCACTCTACGGCTTTGCCCGCTCGAAACTCACATAGCCGAGAAGCTGCACGCCTACACGCTTCCACGCCAGCGGCCGAATTCGCGAGTGAAGGACCTGCCTGACATTGCGCTCCTCGCCGGAGTTCGCGAGGTTGAAGCGGACCGCCTTCGCCGTGCGTTCGATCAGACTTTCACATCACGTCGGACGCATGACCTGGCAAGCTCTCTCCCACCCCCGCCCACCGGGTGGGCGGCTCCGTATGCCCGTATCGCTCAAGAAGACGAACTGAAGTGGGCGGACCTCGGAAGTCTCGTTCTCGCTGTGGAGGCGTTCCTGAATCCGGTACTGGCCGAACGCACTACGGGAACCTGGTCGCCGGTGGCATGGACCTGGCGCGAGTAGATCGTGGTGTTCTCAGCATGGGCAATCGCAATACTTCCAGCTGGCACAAGGTGTCCGACCTTCATCAACGCTTTTTCTCGGTGATCACCACTGCGCGAATCAGGAACCCTCCTGGCGCACCAGTTTTCTGCGGAAATGCGACATGATTTCCTGCGCAGACAGCGGAATCGAACCCTGGTCCACGCTTTCACGATCCAGCATGATTTATGCTGATCCAGCGAGAATTCCGGCCGATTTGCGTTTCACTGAATCCGTCTGGTTCCGTCCGAGATCCTCCATCGGGCCGATGTCGCGCGGCATGGACGCAGCATGGACGCGACATGATGTGACATGCAGACGTAAGCGTCTCCCGCTTCTGCAAGCCGGACTAACTCGAGTTCTTCCATATGCGCCACTCAGCGCGGTGCGCCTGATCGTGCGGGGCCGCAGCAGCGCTTGTGCTTGCGCCCAGATCCGCAGGGACAAGGGTCATTGCGGCCCACGCGGCCAGCGCGCGCGGCCAACGCCGGCGCCGCATCAGCGGCTTGCCGGTACTTTGCGAATACGTCGCGGGCAGCTCGAATGATGCCGAGCATGTCCCGGTGAACGCGCTCCCTGGCGTCCGGGTCGGCGTCGAGGCTCTTGAGCTCGCCAGCCGGCACGAGATCGTGTCGCTCGCCGAGGTAAGCGAGCGGCGACGCGAACGTCCAGTGGTCCGCGTTGCCGCGCCAGACCGGATCGAGCGCGGCGCCGGCAGCGTAGCCAGCGGCAAAGGACATGCAGTCGTCGATGTCTTCGGTATCAGGGGCGAACACCGTGTCGTCCGCCAGTGCGGTGTTGATCTCGTTGTATAGGCGGAGCAAGGCGCCGACGACGCTACGCAGGTGGCTTTCTCCGAGACCGGCGCAGCGTTCGGGCGGGAACACGTGAGGAACCCAGGTCGAGGCGGGAACCAGACCCGGCGCCACGGCCACGGCGTTTAGAAGGCCGAGCAACGCTTCGATGTCGAGAACGCCATGTGCTTGGAGGAGGTCGGCCAGCGCGTCGTACTCGCCATCGGACAGTGGATCCGTGCCTGAGCTCATGGGGCAAACTAGCCTGACCCAAGTTTCGAATCCGCGACAAATCGCCGGCCTTGGGGCGACCCGTTGTGGACAGCCTGTGTGCAGAGGAGCCCATCGGCGCATCCACCTTGATGCCCGCCTCGATCGCAGGCATCGAACGCCGGTGAAATTGATCCGCCGCGTTCCCATGCGCCAGGAACCACCAGACGGCCAGCGCGCGTCGACCACTCAATGAACGCTCGCGTCACCATTGCTGATTTTCGAAGCGATCCGATGTTTCCGCGGCTCGAGCGCGCGGTGGCTGCGATCCTCGTGAACGGAAAGCTCGTTGCGCCGATCGACGTGCTCGTGCGCATGGGAATGCTGGCGCCGGCGGATCTCGAGGATTGGCGTTGCGGCAAAGTGCCCTACCTCGAGCGTGTGATCCACGGCAGTCTCTCACGCTTGAGCCGGCTTCTTCGCATCCTGGGTTTTCACTGCCACGACCTGAAGCTCGTCGCGACGCCGGCCAGGTACACAGTGCTCGGGAGGAAGGCGGTGGTCCCGCTCCGCTTCACCAAAACGGGCGAGGCGCGGCTCGAGAAGATCTACGCGCAGCACTTCGTGTGGCCTGGAAAGATTCCGTTCCATCCGCCTCGGCCAAAAGCGTCCCGCGCGCCGGAACAAGCCCGCGTGGTGCCATCCGCACCGCAAAGAAAGGAGCCCTCACCACCATGCGCTACGAGGAATTCCGCCAGGCCTTCGTGCACGCGCTCCGGGAGTCGAAGCTCGGAATGATTGGCCTCTGGCCGACGGAAACAATCGACCTCCGTTCCACCGACCGAAAGCTCGAGGTTCACGTCGAGCCGATCGGGGGATCCGACGCCGAGCCGTTCTTCGTCGCAGCGACAATCTCGTGGATCTGGCGCGCGCTGGACACGGCTCGGTCGGCGACCAAAGAGGAGGACATGTTGACCGAGCTCTTCGGCAGGGAAGAAGCCGCCGAGATTTTGGCCGATCAGCCGTGGCTTCGCGTTGACATCGGGTTTCGGGGCTCGCTGCCGTGGGGCAAGCCATTGCCGTTGCCGGCGAGCGCCGCTTGGGCGGCGTGGACTAGAGAGGTGGTGGGCCGCCTCGAACGGACGGAGCCATTGACGCCCGAGGACCATGTCGTGCCGAAAGCTACCGGTGCGCTCGAGGTTCTGGCGTGGCAGGGACCGCCGAAGGCGGAAATCGCGTGCAATCCGACCGGCGCTCTCGAGCTCGAAGCCGTAACGATCGCCGCCATGCAGCTGATCGAGCTACCGCGCACGCTCGACGCCGGCGTCGAACCGGACGACGGCCCCGAGCCACAGCTGCGCGCGATGTTTCAGCGCATCCGCGCGGCGCTCATGGCGTGGATGCAGGCACTCGACCATCTGAACAAGTTGCGCGGAGCATGAACAGAAGGCGCTTGAGAGGATGACCGATGTGTCACCCCGACAGTGGTCTCTGCTTCGAGTCGGCGAGCGCCGCGCCGGATCTATTAGTAATAGACAAGCAAGTGAAGCAGACACGCCCTGCTCCTGCGTGGAGGCGAGTCCACGCTTCCCGCGTTCACAGGCCGCGGCGATCGCCGCAAATGCGGAGGGAGGTTTCCCGCAGCGCCTCGATCCAGGGGATGGAGGGTGATGCCGCCGAGCCGTGAACCTCCGTCGAGGCCATCCGCCGCCGGCCCTGCCCGATAAACCAGACCTGCCCAAAAATCGGGGCAATTCTGGTATAAAGCTTGACATAATTGTTAAACTATACATACTGGTCTCGTGTTGCCCCTGCCGGAATTCGGTCCAGACGGGATGCTCCCGCCTGGCGACTACGAACTGACGCTCGATGAGCTGCGGGCATCATCGCTCGTCACCGGACATGGCGTCGGTTCGCCAACTTGGAGCGCGCAATGGCGTGCATCATTGGTGGAGAACCTGGCGGTCCTCGTGCAGCAGCTTTGGACCGTAGGCGTTCATGACATCTATGCCGATGGCTCATTCGTCGAGGACAAGGATCATCCGAACGACATCGATGGTTACTTCATCTGCGACTTGCGGAGGCTCGTGAGTGGTGAGCTGCAGCGAGAACTGAACCTGCTCGACTCACACAAGGTATGGACCTGGGATCCACGGGAGCGCAGGCCATTTCGTGGCTACCCGAAGAAACAATTGCCGATGTGGCATCAGTACCGGGTCGAACTGTACCCGCACTACGGACAGTTCTGCGGCATCCGGGACGCGTTCGGCAACGAGCTCGAATTTCCGTCAGCGTTCCGACTTTCGCGCCGCAATGGCCGACCGCGGGGGATCATCAAGATCGGAGGATCATCATGATTCGCAATGAGGCTGAGTACCAGGAGGCTGTCAAACGGCTGAAGGAGGAGCGTGCCAGGCACAAGGCCCATGAAGCGGAGCTTACGCGGATGGGACTCAAGCGCGACGAAGTGAAGCGAGCGATGGATCCTCTGCGCTCGTTCAGTCTTCAGCTGGAAGAGGAAGTAGAAGGCTACGAACGCCTCAAGCGCGGCGAGCTTGGTGAGCTCGACAACCTCCACGGTCTCGGTCGAACGCTGGTCGCCCTGCGCATTGCGCTGGGACTCACGCAACGCGAGCTTGCCGAGCGGCTACACGTCAATGAATCTCAAGTCTCGCGCGATGAGCGCAACGAGTACCACGGTGTAACTGTCGATCGAGCGAGCCGCATCCTCGATGCGCTCGGCGTCTCACTGAAAAGCGCGTTTGACGAGCCCATTCGGAAAAGCGTCGATTCGGAGGCGCAGCACCGCTGAGCCGACGGCGGCTGCGTCGATCGCTGTGCCGGCGCAGCCCTAGGACCCAACCGAATCGGGCGCAAGGTAACTCTCCTGACGCGTCGCCATTGCCCGAGAATTCAGGTGGCGGCTTCAGGAACCTTTCCTAAGTGTCGAGCTTTTTGCGGAAATTCGGCCATATTTCCGACGGAGACGTCGTAATCGAACCTTGCTCCACGGATCCAGGAATACCGAACGTGGACGCGACCTTAGCAAGACCACGCTCCGAGCCGTCAGCCAGCGTCGTCCCGTTTCGTTCCGTTCTGTCCCGTTGGGTGCCCCGTTGTCGCGGCACATAAGGGGCACAAGTCAGCCCCAGGGCCTCGTCACAACCGAGCGCAAATTCCATGGCACGACACACCTCGGCCAGGCGCTCGGGCGCAAGTCCCGTGACGCGCCTCCCGATGGCGGAGC
>Ga0111538_10003439_pt1 | contig 22108 bp, 12 predicted proteins | sample SoiMethybrSBSTD1_FD_79669 | JGI IMG/M metagenome (GOLD analysis project Ga0111538, IMG submission 79669) | Bulk soil microbial communities from a Populus tree surrounding site in Tennessee, USA - Soil MetaG P. TD hybrid SBSTD1 (version 2)... | ecosystem: Environmental > Terrestrial > Soil >... | reverse complement strand
CAAGTTGCCAACCGGGTTTCAGGCGCATCAAACCATAAGTTGGCTGATCGCGGCCAATCAGCGCCATATCGGTCGATTGGTGGTTTACGATCGCATCCCATTCACCGACGCCGTACAAGAACTGCAGGCTTCGCCTGTAGGACTCGGGGGAGTATACGGTTTCACGACGCCCGTCTACGGAGACCCGCACGTGCGGGCTCAGATGCCAGATGATGTATTCACCCCAATCGAAAAACGTCGCCACGTTGCCCTGCACGCCCGCCCGTTTCATAAGTTCTACGGCTCGCACCGGAAAACGAATGAACGACGGGTTGATGCGAACACAGCTGAAGTGCGGAATCGCAAGAACTACAAACGCCGCCGTCAAAGTCCACGGTACGAAATCGAGCAGGGTCCGCCTCGTGGGGTGCTCCGAAGCGACACGGTTCCAGACGTCCGCGAGATGTTCTGCGGCGAAAACAGCAAAGGCCAGGCCGAAAAGTGGCAAGTGCCGGAGGGCCACCAGAGGTAAGACAGCCGTGGCAAGAAGCACGGCGATTGTCGAAGGCCGATGTGAGCGCCTGCTCTTCAGAAAAACACCGATTGTGAGGGCGACAATGATGACGTACAGCGCGCCCTCCGGAGTCGTAATCGAAACCGGCTGCCACTCGCCGATTTCCGGGCGGGCGACGGTCGCGGTTTCAAGCAGGAATGCAATCAACCGCGGACCGTAGGGATTCAGCAAGGTCGCACCGATGCACAGCGAAAGAACTACAAGCAGGACAGACGTGCGCTGTGCCGGAACAACCTGCCAGTGCTCGGGCATGAAACGGTACGAAACGCTTGTGACAACCCAGATACCCACGACGGCAAGCCCCGCCAGAAAGCCGCCGTGACTGTTTGCCCACACAAACAGGACTGCAGGAAGCGCCCAGACTGCGCCCTTCTTTCCCCTTTCCACATACTCGATCAGCAACACGGTGAAAAGGAACAACAGGTACGTGAGCAGTTGTGGCCGAATGGTCCACAACCCCACAGACATCAGCATGACGACAGCGATAAGGACGATTCCGCCGCGCAGCGCATTCATGCCACTCCGCCACAGATGCCAATACAGGAGGCTGAAGATCACGAGTGCGAGAACGACTTTGAAACCTACGAGGCCTGTGACGCCGAGCGCGTTAAACGATGCCGCAAACGATATCTCCGCGAGCAGTTCATGGTTGATCCATGGGAAATCGCCATTGAGATAGGAGTAGGTATCCGCGGTTGGAATGCCGTGCGCAAGAATGTCCTGGCCGAAACGTACATGACCCCAAAGATCGGGATCCGCGTGAGTCCGTGCCGATGCAAAGAAGACGACAGACAAAACCAGCGCAACAATTCCTTTATCCAGGCCGTATTTGGGTCGGCCCACGTCAGAGAACATAAGCGGCAGGCATTATAGGGCAGGGACTTTGTGTCGAGCCCCGCCAGACCGCTAGTTTCGCTTCAAGTCGACTGCCTCCGGATTCTGCTTGCCATTCGGCTTGCGAACCGATGTAGCCGGCCGCCCGGCTTTGTTGGCGCTGGTCTCCGGCGCTGCTTCGACGCCAGGAGCGCGCTCCGCGCGATCTTCGGATGCACTGTCCAAGGGGTTGAACGATGCGGTCCGCATATCGTCAACCTTTGATGAAGGCTTCCTGTTCTGGCCCTTTCGAGAGGGAGCCTGCCCGTTGTTCGTTCCCTTCGCCGGCCCTCGTCCTTTTGTAAGCGACTCGTAATATGCCGAGACGTTCCGGTAAACCTGGGGAGGAGCTTGCCAGATGATTCCAACTACCAACGCGACGCAGAAAAACACAGTGACGCCTATCCGATCCATAGCCTCTTAACGACCTAACCCTTTCTGATTAATGATCATGCCCGCGAGTTTCTGTGTCTATAGTTCGAACGTAGAGCATGAAAATCAGGCTTTCGCCGAAAGTGCTAGCGTAATTGCCAGATCCGAGCGCCCCGCGCCGATGTTGTGAAGTCCAATTCACGTCGAATGGCTGCGGCTCGTGATTCCATTTCACTGGCGAGGGGCTGTCGATTCTTTCGTCGCAGGAGAGTGGCAAACCCTTCAAGCGTGCTCGCCACGTCCGCGCTTCGGGGTCCCAGCGTCCGTTCCTGGGCACTCAGAGCCTGCCCGTAGATCTCTTCGGCTTCGGCATCGCTTCCCTTCGAGGCAAGAATATTCGCGAGGAGAGCTGAAAGAATCGCGTCATCGGGTCCCTGATCGGCCATGGCCTCACGTCGGAGCGCTAACGCCCGCCGCAGGAATGCTTCGGCCTCGTCCGACCTCTTCTGCGCATGACAGACAAAAGCGAGTCGGCCGAGAGTTCGCGAGATATCGAGGCGCCGTGATGGAAAGGATTGCTCCATGATACTTAAAGATCGCGACAAAGCTGACTCAGCGCGGCGCCAATCTCGTTTTACGTAGTACAAAGTTGCAATGTTGACCAATGCGGAAACGAGAGCGCTATTTTGAACTCCTCCTCCCTCAACAATGCGCAACGCAGCCTGCAACTCACGGGCCGCGTGTTTCTTTTTTCCGACTGCCAGATACACCATTCCCAGATTGCTGCGCCAATCCGCAACGTAAAGAGAATGCTCGCCCAGTACCGGCCCACCTAACCTGAGGGCATCCTTCAGATCCGCTTCCGCCTGGGACCATCGACCGGTAAAGACATGCAGCCGACCCAGATTCCCAAGGACTATGGGCAGGTGGCGACTGTCGATGGATGGATCGGAGCGAAGCAGGTTCACTGCGCGGTTTAACAAAACCTCCGCCTCCGCGCTGCGGCTTTGCGCTAGCAAGACAGAGCCAAGATCAGCACTGGCTAATGCTTTGAGGGCAGGCGTCGCTTCGCGAGCATCCAATTCATACACAACGCCCCGGAGGTACCCCTCAGCCTGAACGTAGTCTCCTTGATCAAACGCTTCGCGGGCGCGAGCGTGTAACAGAACTGCAGAGTTATCTTCCGCAAACAAAGTCGATGAAAGGAAAATGAAGGTGAAAACGAAAATCCAGTGGAACCGCTTTCTCATCAAATGTACCTCCAGCGCAGCCGGTTCAATTCAGACGGTCAGCACAGTTCCTCTTTGCGAGTTGAATTCCAAGAAGGGAAAGTTGTTCGCGGGCAACTTAACAAGCGCGGATTACAGAACAATTGCCGTAGTTTAAAGAGGTTCCTATAGAAATCTTTGCGAGAGAGGCCGCGGCCGCCGGCCGCTCAAGGCATCAACAATGTAAGTGGCTCAACACTTTCGTAATAACCGATTGTTTTTCGAGCGTTTCTCTTTGTTCGCTTGACGCCACTCGGTTCGTCGTTTAAAAAGAAGCTACGTACAACGCAGTACGCACGTAACTGGCAGACACCGGTGTCACAAGCAACGTTCGGAAAGTGAGGCTGGTCATGCCACAATTCTTCTCCTCCGGTACTGAAAATCATCAGCAAGACTCGAAAGTTCTCTCACGACTGAAACTCGAATTTCGCGGAGCTCGATACTTCGACCGAAAGGGGCCAGAGCCGCAATGAGCCAAACGGAACGGGCCGCAGACTACGTGCTGACACTGGAAGAACTGGCGAACCTTACACAGGAAGCGGGCAAACCGGCCGAAACGCTGATGAAGGTTGTTGAGCTGATCGCAAAGCGCTTCGGAACCGATGTCTGTTCTGCATATCTTCTGGAACCGGATCGAGCGAATCTTGTCCTCGCGGCGACGCTGGGGTTGCGCAAGGAGTGCATCGGTGTGTTGCGCCTTGGACTTCACGAGGGTCTCGCCGGGCTCGTTGCCGAACAGGTTCGACCTGTCGCCGTGGAGCAGGCGAGGAATCATCCACGGTTCAAGTACTTCAGCGAAGCCGGCGAGGATCCCTTTCAATCGTTTGTTGGCGTGCCGCTGGTTGATCGCGGCGTTTTGCAGGGAGTCCTTGTCGTGCAGACGACGAACGCGCGAGTCTTCGACGAGTCCGAAATTCACCTGCTGGTTCAGGCCGCCGCCCAGGTCGCTCCCGTCATCACAGAAGCAAGGATGCTGGACCGGTTCGTCGCGCCGATTCAGGAGCGTCTCTGGACGCTCGCGCGAAACCTGTGGTGGAGTTGGGATTCGGAAAGCACAACCTTGTTTCGCGACCTCGACGCTGCCAGATGGAGGCAGCTCAACCACAATCCCATAACACTGCTCGGGGAAATTGCGCTGGACTCATTGGAACGGCGTGCCGAAGAACACGTTCTGCATAGCCGCATCAATTACGCCTTCAGACGTCACCTGGAATACCTGCAGGCGGACCACACCTGGGGGGCAACGCACGCAGGGCCACTCCTTCCGCGGCCTGTGGCGTACTTTTCCGCGGAATTCGGACTGCATGAATCGATGCCCATCTACTCCGGAGGACTCGGCGTCCTCGCGGGGGATCACATCAAGAGCGCATCGGACCTGGGCATTCCGCTGATTGCGATCGGACTCTTCTACGGCCAGGGTTACTTTCGGCAACGACTGGATCAGCATGGGTGGCAGTGGGAGGATTACCTCGAGACGAACGTTTCCCAGACGCCCATGGAGTCGGCAATTGGAACTGATGGGCAGCCTGTAACGGTCCAGATTGAAACACGCGCCAATTCCATTCGCGCCCAGGTGTGGCGAGTGAAGGTGGGTCGCGTGGATCTCTTTCTCCTGGATTCCAACGTGGAAGGAAACGCTCCGGAGGATCGAGACCTGACGTCGCGTTTATATGGTGGCGACGGTCGAGTTCGGATCCGGCAGGAATTGCTTCTGGGAGTTGGAGGCTACCGCGCGTTGAAAGCCCTGGGTCTGACGCCAAGCGTGCTTCACCTGAATGAAGGGCATAGCGCCTTCGCAGTGTTTGAAGCGATCCGACATCGGATGTTGGAAGAAGGCGTCGGGTTCCGGGAGGCAGCAGCGAGAGTAGCGCGCGAGGTGGTATTTACAACGCACACGCCCGTCCCGGCAGGGCACGATCGATTCAAGGCAACACTGATTGAGGAGCATCTTGGACCGCTCGGGCAACAGTTGGGCTTGTCCATGAAACAACTCATGAGCTTCGGCCGGGAAAATCCAGAGAACGAAGCGGAAGAATTCTGCATGACGGTGCTCGGGTTAACGTTGTCGAGACGCGCAAACGCCGTTTCCGCTCTTCATGGCCAGGTCTCGCGAGCCATGTGGACCGGCCTCTATCCGCAAATGCCCGAAGAATCCATTCCGATCGGCCACATTACCAACGGCGTTCATGTTCCGACATGGCTCGCCCCGCAGATGTCAAAACTCTACGACCGTCATCTCGGGCCGGGTTGGCAACAGCGAAGCGGCGAATCGACCCTGTGGGAACGGATTGAAGACATCGATGACGGCGAACTCTGGGAAACCCATCTGAGCCTTAAAGCACGTCTCATTGAGTTTGTTCGGCGTACCGCTGCCGAGCAGGCAGAACGACGAAATGAATCGGCAGCGATCGTTCAGAAGCTGAATCGAGCCTTGAGCCCGGATGCGCTCACCATCGGGTTCGCTCGACGTTTTGCGACTTACAAACGCGCCAATTTGATCCTGAAGGAATTCGAAAAATTGGCGAGCATGGTCAACGATCCGAAAAGGCCGGTGCAATTCGTCTTCGCCGGAAAGGCGCACCCGCATGACGTTCCCGGCAAGACCGTGTTGCAGCAGATCGCGCAACTGATGCACAGTCCGCAATTCTCAGACCGCCTGATCTTCCTGGAAGACTACGACATCAACGTGGGACGACACTTTGTCCAGGGAGTCGACGTCTGGCTGAATACGCCTCGTCGTCCTCTGGAGGCGTCAGGAACCAGCGGCCAGAAAGTCGTATTGAATGGCGGACTGAACCTTTCCGTCCTCGATGGATGGTGGGCCGAAGCCTACGATGGCCTAAATGGTTTCGCGATCGGCGTCGGACGCACACATTCGAACGCCGAGATCCATGACGCACGAGACGGTGATGATCTTTACCGTGTTCTCAAGGAAGAAGTCATTCCGCTATACTACGAGCGCGATCAGGACGGCCTGCCGCGCGGTTGGATTCGTAGGATGAAACGCACGATCCGGACTTTGGGCTGGCGTTTCAATGCGGACCGCATGGTTATGGATTACACGTTGAAGTGCTATCTGCCTGCCGCGGGCGGAACCTCCAGCAGCATGCCGTCTACACAATAGAACAGCAGGAAGCTGTCACGCGATTCGGGTGTCGAAGTGCGAATTCTCCAGTGGTCCCTCGCGTCACGGCCTCTTGAATTCCTGGTTTTCACTTATGAAGGTCCTCATCGCGGATGACGACAGGCTCTCGGCCCGAATGCTGGAGGCGAACCTTACCAAAAGCGGCTACGAGGTTACTGTCGTCTCCGATGGCGGTCGAGCATTACAGATCCTGAACTCCGATGACCGGCCGCAAATAGCAATCCTCGACTGGATGATGCCCGTCATGGACGGACCGGAGGTCTGTCGACAGGTTCGTCGAGCGGGAGGCCCCTACATCTATATCCTCCTCCTGACCGGCAATACAGATCCCTCGGCGGTCGTGACCGGCATGGATGCCGGAGCCGATGACTACATTCGAAAACCGTTCGACCGCGCCGAATTACACGCACGGCTCAGGTCCGGAAGGCGGATTGTCGAGCTCGAGGAGAAACTGCGGCGACAGGCGACGGTGGACACGTTGACAGGTCTTTTGAATCGCGGCGCCATAATGGACAGGCTTGGGAGAGAAATGGAGCGGGCCCTTCGGGAGAAGCACCCAATCTGCGTGGCCATCGTGGATCTCGACCACTTCAAGAAGATAAACGATACGTTCGGGCACAGCGCCGGCGACACGGTACTCCGCGAAGCAGCCAGTAAAATGAGCTCTGTCTTGCGGCCTTACGATGCTGTCGGACGATATGGCGGCGAGGAGTTCATTATTGTCTTCCCACGATGTGATCAGTCCGTCGCGTCAGGAATAGCCGAAAGGATCCGTTCTTCGATTGCCCAGCGATTGGAAATTGACTCTCAGGAAGTTCCTGTTACTGCAAGTATCGGTATTGCACAGGCCGTCGCATCGCTAACTGCGGATGAAGTCATTCGTGCGGCGGATAATGCGTTGTTTCGTGCCAAGGAGTCGGGTCGCAATCGTGTCGAACTCGCGTCGGGCCCTCTAAACTAGATTACGTCGCCACACTGACACGTTCGCGGAGGATCTTTTGGAGTTCCATCGAAACAGTAACGACTTCTGTTTCCAGCAAGGACAATGACTCCACGGCGCCTTCGAGGCGCGACTCCCTTCCAATCATTTCCAGCTTTAGAGCGACTGCAGCAGCACGATCGGCAGCAAGCACAAGCAGCGAACCTTTCAATGTATGGGCCGCCAAATAAAGCGCCGAAGGATCTCGGGCGTCAATGGCCTGTCGGATCTGAAGCAGTTGCCGCGGATGATCCTCTTCAAACAGGGAAACGACGTTCGGCAAGAGGCTCATGCTGCCGCCAATTCGATCGAGAAGTTCGTCCAGATTTACCGCGGACCCCGATGAAAGGCCTGTCCCGCCCCCTGTGGGCGTCGCTGTTGATGCCTGAGGAGCGCGTGCGGCGATAATCGTTTCGATGGTTTCGTAGAGAACCTTGCTCTGCACCGGCTTCGAAACGTAGCCATCCATTCCCGCCTGCAGGCAGCGTTCGCGATCCCCCTTCATGGCGTGCGCAGTCATTGCCACGATCGGCGTCCGTCGAGTGCCGTTCTTCTCCATCTCCCGAATCGCCGCCGTCGCCTGGAACCCATCCATCTCAGGCATCTGGATGTCCATGAGAACCACGTCAAAAACTTCGGACTCAGAAACCAGCTCAACGGCCTCTCGACCGTTGGACGCAATCGTTACGAGATAGCCGCGCTTCTGCAGCATCTGTCGCGCTACCTCCTGGTTTACCGAATTGTCTTCGGCGACAAGAATCTGAAGCGGGCCGACCGGAGTTTGGGCATCAACGACAGCCTCTACGATTTCATACTTTCCCTGGCGCGAGCCGCGGAGCGACATCATCGCGTCGAAAAGGTCCGATTCGCTAACGGGCTTGATAAGGTAAACGTTCATGCCAAGTGCCTGACAACGTTCCACGCCGCCGGCTTGCCCAACGGAGGTCAGCATCATGATTGGCGCTGGCAGTCCCTGCTGGCTCAGGATGTGCTCCGCCAGACTGAACCCGCTTTCTCCTCCCATTTGCGCATCCACCAGGATGAAATCGAAGGCCGCGCCACCTCCTTTGGAAAAATTAAGCATGTCCATAGCAGCTTCATTACTCTGCACAATCGTGGACCGCATCCGCCAACTTTGAAGCATCTCTGCAAGGATGCGCGCGTTCTCAGTCGCGTCGTCGACGACAAGAACATTAAGGTCGCTAAGATTTGCCGCTCCAGTAAAGGAGCCGGAACCAGCCGCTACGCCCGTCCTCAGTCCAAGTCTCGCCGTGAAATGAAAAGTGCTTCCTTCACCGGGGCGGCTCTCACACCAGATCCTGCCTTGCATCATTTCGACGAGTGCCCTCGAGATACTCAAACCCAGGCCGGTTCCTCCATACTGCCGAGTCGTCGAACTGTCAGCCTGCGCGAACGGCTCGAAGATCCGATTCAGGTTATCCCCGTTTATTCCGATCCCCGTGTCTGCCACAGCGCAGTGGATGATCACGTAATCGTCGTGCTTCTCTTTGCATTCAATCTGTACAAGGACGCTTCCCTGGGGTGTGAACTTGATCGCATTACCGACCAGATTCACAAGAATCTGACGCAGCCGGCCACCGTCACCTGAAAGTTCGTAAGGAACGTCCGGGCGAACCCGGCAGGAAAGCTCCAGGCCTTTGGTGTGAGCGCGGAGAGACAACACGCGAAGCACGTCATGAACACTGTCGCGCAGGTCGAAATCGATCACCTCGAGTTCGATCCTTCCGGCCTCGATCTTGGACAGATCAAGAATGTCGTTGACGATTTCCAGCAAACACTCAGAGGAGTCTTTTATCGTGTGGACAAATCGCTCTCGCTGAGCATCCAGACCTGAATCGAGTAACAGTTCGGTCATGCCGATAACGGCGTTCATTGGCGTCCGTATTTCATGACTCATCTTCGCGAGAAAATTGCTCTTCGCGATGGTCCCCTCGTCAGCAAGCTTCTTGGCTTCCTCCAGTTCCATCGCTTTCGCATGCAGAGCCGAGCGATCTTGGATTGCCTGCCAGAAACTCTGATGCAGCCGTCCGCACTCGATGAAGAGAAATGAGCCGAAAATCCCGATGGTCATCCCCATCGAATATCCTTGCGGGCTGCCGAGCATGGCAGCCATGACGATCGAAGGAAGAAGCATCACTGCAAGATATACACGAGCAAGAAGAAGATCCGGCGTTAGTGAAGAGTGGCCCACGGCGGCAATTCCGGCACTCATCAGCAAAACAATCATTCCCGTCCACTGGTCCGGATAGAACATCAGCGTCACCGCCGAAAATGCTCCCCAGGCGGATGCGCCAACCATCACTCCCCAGCGAAACGCCGTGCGTCTCCACCCTGGAGTGCTGCCATGGGTCTGGATCGCCTTGGTCAGCAAAAGCCGAACAACTCCGATGAGCAGGAACGCGACTATCGAGATGTAGAAAACTTCTGGATGATCGACCGGGTAGGGGCTGAACAGACCGATGACCAGCAACAATCCCAGATATGACATAGCTCCTGGAAGGGATCGTCTTGCGAGTTCAACCTGCGCTTCCATGCGACCCGCAGGACCTGGCGAATTCATCTGCCCCATCCGGGTATAGTCGCATGGGGACATGCTCAGGCAATTGAGAGCCTCGTGACGGGCTGGAACCCGCCATAACGGTGTTTATAAGGGAGTTACAGGAGTGGCGCCTGGAAACCGAGCGCGGCCTTACGACCGCGCGAACACTCGGTCAGCGCGAAGCAGGCGATACGACGAACGAGTCGATCCCGCGCTTATTCAGTTGTTGCCTGACCTGCTTTGCCGCTGCGAGAGTCGGAAGCGGGCCAATGCGTACGCGATACGGCGTGGGAACGCCGGGAGTTTCTTCCACAAAGACATCGTCGAATTGATTCTGAAGTCTTCCCATCAACGAGTCCGCCTTCTCACTGCTGCGAAATGCGCCAGCCTGTACGGAGTAAGAAGGACGGGTGTCTCGCTTCGCCAGAGGCGCTGGAGCCAGCTTTGCGATGGGCGGAGATGGTCTGAGTGTAGCCATGGGTGGCAATTCTGGAGCTGGTCTGACCGTAACCAGGGGTGGCATCGGCGGAGAGACCACTTCCGGGGTTGTCACCAGGGCGGAGATGACTGCCTTCATCTCCGTGGGCCTTGGCTCTGGAAGCTGCACACTGGGCGGTGGCGTTGCCGGGGCCGGCGCAGTCACGGGAACACCCCGAGAAGGCGACGGATTCGTGACAGCCTCGGTAATGAGCGGCATACGCGGGACGCTTTCAACCGAATCTACGAGTCGAGGCGTCAGCAACACCACGATTTCTGAATGCTGGGCTCCTCGCGGTCCTTTCGACAACACATAGTGAAGCAGCGGACTTTCGGGAGTCTGCGGCATCTCAGGAAGCCGCGACGCATCTGATGGCGTGAAAAAGCCCCCAAGGAGAATGGTTTTGCCTTGCGGCACCTGAACGTCATGTCGGATAGCCGCTGTTTCCAGTAGTAGAGCTGCAGTAGTCCCCTGCTCCCCAGGACCCCGGCGAATCTGCACGACCGAAAGCGTCGACAGCGCCACATTCTTCTGGGACACAATTCTCGATGTAACCTCAAAGCCCAGCGCCACCTCAAAGTACGGCGGATTCACGGGATAAGCGTCCCTGACAGGAGTCCGCGCCTCAACGCGAAATTTCGCTGGCCCCACGGGTTTAGGCTGCAAGCGGAGACTGTGAATGGAGACGGTCTGTGGATCTTTAGCGAGAGCTTCTGCTTCACCCTCAGGCAAGACAATCGCAAAGCCACCGGGACGAATCGATCCTTCATCGTCTGGAAAGTACAACCCCGCTTCACGCAGTCCCGAGCCTGGAACGGCCAGGACCCGGATATCCATGGCAACCGCTGAAGAAGGAGTGTTGGTGGCATTAGCCGTGGACAATACCTGCCCGACTGCCGGGAACTCCGCGGCAATCACGAGCAACATCAACCAACGCGCCGTCCGTATAAAAGGCGTTCTCATGGGGGAGAGGATAGGAGAAGGGCATAATGCTGGCAAGAGGGAGCTGATAGAGCCGGAAAAAACAGGAAAAGGCCGGGTAAAAGCCTTAACCCCGGATGAACGCGGATCTAGCGGATTCCAGAGAGGAATCCGTTAAATCCGCGTGATCCGCGGTTAAAAAACACAGCTAGGTAGTCAGGCGGTCTTCCCGGAGATCGTCGCTTGGAAGCGCGCTTTCATCAGCTTCCAACAAGACATCGTCAACCGGTTCGGGTTCTTCCGGTATGAGTTCCACGTTCCGGTAGTACTCCAGGCCGGTGCCTGCCGGAATGAGGCGTCCCATGATGACGTTCTCCTTCAAACCACGGAGATAATCGACCTTGCCGCTGATCGACGCTTCGGTCAGCACGCGTGTGGTTTCCTGGAACGAAGCTGCCGAGATGAACGACTCCGTCGAGAGCGAGGCTTTCGTGATTCCGAGCAACAGAGGACGTCCGGAAGCCGGCTTGCCGCCGGACTTCTTGACTCTCTCGTTCTCTTCCTGGAAACGGAACTTGTCGACCTGTTCGTCGACAAGAAACTCCGTGTCGCCCACATCCTCGATCTTGATCCACCGCATCATCTGTCGAACGATCACTTCGATGTGCTTATCACTGATGTTCACACCCTGAAGGCGATAGACCTCCTGGATTTCATTCACCAGGTAGGCCTGCAATTCCTTTTCACCGAGGACAGCCAGGATGTCATGCGGATTGCGCGGGCCGTCCATCAACGGTTCTCCAGCGCGGACGTGTTCGCCTTCCTGAACGTTAACGTGAACGCCGCGGGGCAACGCATACTCGCGTTCGACACCGTTTTCGTTAACCACGATGATCTTGCGCTGACCCTTCGTGATATCGCCGTACTTCACGATGCCGTCGATTTCCGTAATGACCGCGGTTTCGCGTGGCTTGCGAGCTTCAAACAATTCGACGACCCGCGGCAATCCACCCGTGATGTCCTTCGTTTTCGTGGTTTCACGAGGAATCTTCGCGAGAACGTCTCCCTGGTGCACCATGTCGCCGTCGGCAACCATCAAGTGAGCCCGCGTTGGAATGAGGTACTTGCGGAGCACCTTGTGTTTGTCGTCACGAATCTGGATTGTCGGCTGCCGTTTTTCGTCCGGCGAATCCGTTACGACCCAGCGTGAAAGGCCGGTCACTTCGTCGAGTTCCTCGTGCATCGTGACGCCTTCAAGGAGGTCCTTGAACTGAATCGAACCGGTAACTTCCGTCAGGATTGCGAAAGTGTACGGATCCCATTCCACGAGTGTCGCGCCGACCTTAACCGCACCGCCTTCTTCAACGCGAACCTTGGCGCCATACACGACGGTATAGCGCTCCTTCTCGCGGCCCTTCTCGTCCAAAACCGCGATCACTCCATTGCGATTCATCGCCACGAGAGCGCCTTCCTGGTTTCGAACGGTCTGCAACCCGTGGAACTTGATGACTCCAGCGTTCTTCGCCTCGAGGCTTGTCTGTTCCGTGACGCGGCTCGCAGTACCACCGATGTGGAACGTGCGCATCGTCAACTGGGTGCCAGGCTCGCCAATCGATTGAGCAGCGATAACACCGACAGCCTCGCCGATCTCCACAAGTTTGCCGGTTGCCAGATTACGGCCGTAACATCGGACGCACGTTCCACGGCGTGATTCGCACGTCAACACGGAACGGATCTTCACCCGTTCGATGCCCGCCGACTGGATGGAACCCGCGAGATCTTCCGTAATCTCCTCGTTAATATCGACGATAGCGCGGCCTTCGTAGTCCTTGATCTTCTCAAGCGACACGCGACCGATGATGCGGTCGCGCAACGGCTCGATGATCTCGCCCGATTCCACGATGGAGCCGACGAAAATGCCATCGACCGTACCGCAGTCGTTTTCGCTGATGATCACGTCCTGTGCGACGTCGACGAGACGACGCGTCAGGTATCCGGAGTCGGCCGTTTTGAGTGCCGTATCCGCCAGCCCCTTCCGAGCGCCGTGAGTCGAAATAAAGTACTGCAACACATTCAGACCTTCGCGGAAGTTCGCCGTGATCGGGGTTTCAATGATTTCGCCTGACGGCTTTGCCATCAAGCCGCGCATTCCGGCCAACTGGCGGATTTGCTGCTTCGATCCGCGGGCGCCGGAATCCGCCATGAGCAGGATCGGGTTGAAACCATGCGTGGCTTTTTCGGCCTTCTCCATCTCACCGAACATCATGTCCGAGATCTTTTCCGTCACGTCCGACCAGATGGCGATGACCTTGTTGTAGCGTTCGCCGTTGGTGATCGCGCCGTCACGATATTGCTGATCGACCTTCACGACTTCGTTCTGTGAAGCCTCGACGAATGCGCGCTTGCCCGGTGGCACAATCAGGTCGTCGATACTGATCGTGATGCCGGCTCGCGTCGCGTACAAGAAGCCGAGCTCCTTGATGTGATCCAGCATCGTTACAGTCATCTCGGGGCCAAAGCGCAGATAGGTGAAACTCACAAGCTGACCGAGCCCCTTCTTCTTCAACAGACCGTTGATGAACGGCATCCCCTTCGGCAAGTGGTCAAAGAGGACTGCGCGCCCCGCAGTCGTATTCAGCATGTAGTTCTGCGCATCGAGAACTTCGGCATGCACAATGGCCTGTTCGTCATAGGCCGACGTCATATCGATAAGGGGGCCCGTATAACGCAGACGAATCGGTGTCTGCGTTTCGATCTCACCGTGTTCCAGCGCAAGAAGCACTTCGTCAATCGAACCAAAGGTTCGGCCTTCGCCTCGCGTACCGGGTTTTGCCCGCGTCATGTAATAGACGCCCAGCACCATGTCCTGTGTCGGCACTGCGACCGGATGACCACTGGCGGGCGAAAGGAGGTTCTGAGTTGAAAGCATCAGAACCGAAGCTTCGATTTGTGCTTCTGGCGATAGCGGAATATGGACCGCCATCTGATCCCCGTCGAAGTCCGCGTTAAACGCGGTGCAGACCAGGGGATGAATCTTGATGGCCTTGCCTTCCACGAGAACCGGCTCGAAAGCCTGGATTCCCAGACGGTGCAACGTTGGAGCGCGGTTTAACAATACCGGGTGATCCTTGATGACATCTTCGAGAATGTCCCACACCACCGGATCCTGGCGTTCCACCATCTCTTTTGCGGCTTTCACTGTGGTGCAGTGACCACCCTGTTCCAGCCTGTTGTAGATAAAGGGCTTGAACAGTTCGAGCGCCATCTTTTTCGGCAAGCCGCACTGATGGAGTTTCAGCTCGGGGCCGACGACGATGACGGAGCGGCCCGAATAATCCACGCGCTTTCCGAGGAGGTTCTGACGGAACCGTCCCTGTTTTCCTTTCAATGTATCGGACAGCGACTTCAGCGGCCGATTGTTTGCACCGCGCAGAATGCGGCCTCGGCGGCCGTTATCGAACAGGGCGTCCACCGCTTCCTGCAGCATGCGCTTTTCGTTGCGCACGATGACATCGGGAGCATGAAGTTCAATAAGCTTCTTCAGACGGTTGTTCCGATTGATGACGCGTCGATAGAGATCGTTCAGATCGGACGTCGCGAATCGTCCGCCGTCCAACGGAACCAGAGGACGAAGCTCCGGCGGAATCACCGGGATTACGTCCAGGATCATCCATTCCGGCTTATTGCCGGACTTCACGAAGGCTTCAACGACCTTCAAACGCTTCGCGAATTTCACCTTCTTCTGCTGCGAATTCTCGTTCTTCATTCGCACCCGGAGTTCGCCTGAGAGGGTGTCGATGTCGACGCGCTTTAGAAGTTCCTTGATCGCCTCAGCGCCCATCATGGCGACAAACTTCCCGGGATATTCCTGCTGCAGTTGTCGGAATTTTTCTTCCGTCAGGAGTTCACGTTCCTTCAGCGGAGCATCGCCCGGATCGATGGTCACATAAGCTTCAAAGTAGAGAACGCGTTCCAGTTCCCGAAGAGACATGTCGAGGAGATGCCCGATACGGCTGGGCAGTCCCTTGAAGAACCAAACGTGAGAACACGGGCTGGCGAGCTCAATGTGGCCCAGGCGCTCGCGTCGCACTTTGGACAGTGTGACTTCGACACCGCACTTGTCGCAGATGACGCCACGGTGCTTCATCCGCTTGTACTTTCCGCACAGGCACTCCCAGTCGGTCACGGGACCGAAGATCCGTGCGCAGAACAAGCCATCTTTTTCAGGCTTGAAGGTGCGGTAATTGATGGTTTCCGGCTTTGTCACTTCGCCGTGGGACCATGACCGTATCTTTTCCGGCGATGCCAGACTGATACGGATACTGTCGAAGTCGGCAATAGAGGCGGCGCGGTCGTAAGGATTTGTTCTAATCAAAGCTATACCTCCTCAAAGGGAGCAGATAATTACTACGTAGTCGGTTTCCGCTTCATCAGCTCTACGTCGAGACAGAGACTCTGTAATTCGCGAATGAGCACGTTAAAGGATTCAGGAACTCCGGGTTCCATCGCGGCTTCACCCTTCACGATGGCTTCATAAATCTTGGTTCTTCCGTAGACGTCGTCGGACTTGGCTGTCAGAAGCTCCTGGAGAATGTGTGCGGCACCATAGGCTTCGAGCGCCCACACTTCCATTTCTCCAAAACGCTGACCACCGAACTGGGCCTTGCCACCCAGCGGCTGCTGAGTGATCAAAGAGTACGGACCGATGGAGCGGGCATGGATCTTGTCATCCACCAGGTGCGACAGCTTCAACATGTAGATGTAGCCGACGGTGACTTCCTGCTCGAAAGGTACGCCTGTCATGCCGTCATACAGCCGGGTTCTGCCCGACTGCGGCAGGTTGGCCTTCTTCAGCATGCCCTTGATTTCACTTTCGAGAGCGCCGTCGAAAACAGGCGTTGCGAAATACATCCCCAATGCCTGCGCGGCCCAACCAAGGTGCGTTTCGAGGATCTGCCCGACGTTCATTCGTGATGGCACACCCAGGGGATTCAGAACAATCTCCACGGGTGTTCCATCCGGAAGATAGGGCATATCTTCTTCTGGAAGGATTCTCGCGATCACGCCCTTGTTGCCGTGACGTCCGGCCATCTTGTCGCCGACGGAGAGCTTACGCTTCATCGCGACATAGACCTTCACCAGCTTGATGACGCCCGGAGGCAGTTCATCGCCGCGGCGCAGTTTGGCGATTCGCTCCTCGTGAATCTTGCGGAGCACGTCGATCTGACGAGTCGTCATCTCTTCGATTTCCTGGACCTGATCGTTCACGTTCTCGCCATCGACATACTTCATCTTGAGCAGTTCGCGGAGCGAGAGATGTTCAATGACCTCCGACGTGATCTCGGTCTTCTTGGCGACGATCTTTCGGCCGCTGCGTTCATTGACGAGTTCATTGGCCGTTACTTTTCCGCCGATGAGGGCCATCAACCGCTTGTTGCGTTCGTCGGTGAGGATTCGGATTTCATCCCGAAGGTTGGCTTCCAACCGCGCAATCTCCATGCCCTCAATCAGCATGGCGCGCTCATCTTTTTCTGCACCCTTGCGCGAGAAGATTTTGACGTCCACAACGATGCCCTCGATGCCCGGAGGACAAATCAGCGACGCATCACGAACGTCGCCGGCCTTTTCTCCGAAGATCGCGCGGAGAAGTTTTTCTTCGGGGGTCAGCTGTGTCTCTCCCTTGGGAGTAACCTTGCCGACCAGCACATCGCCCGGCTTTACGTAAGCGCCGATCCGGATGATGCCGGCTTCGTCAAGATCCTTCAGGAATGACTCACTGACATTCGGAATGTCACGAGTGATTTCTTCCGGACCCAGCTTGGTGTCGCGCGCTTCGATTTCGAATTCTTCGATATGGATAGACGTGTAGTAGTCGTCCTTAACGAGACGCTCAGAAACCAGAATCGCGTCTTCAAAGTTGTATCCGCGCCACGGCATGAACGCCACCAGAACATTGCGGCCCAGCGCCAATTCGCCCCTGTCCGTGCACGGCCCGTCCGCAAGAATCTGTCCCTTCAACACGCGATCGCCCTTTCGAACAATCGGCTTCTGGTTGATGCACGTGTTCTGGTTGGATCGCCGGAACTTTGTCAGCGTGTAGATATCCGCGCCGACTTCACGGGAGAAGTGGCCGTCCTCTGAAGCCGATTCGACGCGAACGATGATGCGCTCGGAGTCGACCGAATCCACAATGCCATTACGCTTACATACGGCGACTGCACCGGAGTCGCGAGCCGTGATTTCCTCCATGCCGGTTCCCACCAGCGGTGCCGCAGTTCGCAGTAACGGCACGGCCTGGCGTTGCATGTTCGATCCCATCAGTGCGCGGTTGGCGTCGTCGTTTTCCAGGAACGGGACCAGCGATGCGGCCACGGAAACAAGCTGCTTCGGCGACACGTCGACGAAGTCGACTTCGTTCCGGTGCTTCAGAACAAAGTTGCCCGCCTGGCGCACGTCTACGAGTTCGTGGATAAGCTTTCCATTCTTGTCCATCTCGACGTTCGCCTGCGCGACCAGGTATTTGTCTTCTTCCCACGCCGAAAGGTAGAAAGAATAAGGAATGATTTCGGCCCGCCTCTTCTTCTTGTTCTTCAGCTGCTCGTTTTCCTCTTCGGCGGTCTCGCGTTCGACGTGATCGCCGACCTTGAATTTCGAGTCGCCTGACGAGATGACGGTGACGTAGTCAATGACCCGGCCATCCTTGACCTTCCGGTAAGGGCTCTCAATGAACCCGTACTCATTGATGCGGGCATAGCAGCTCAATGACGAAATCAGACCGATGTTCGGGCCTTCCGGAGTTTCAATCGGGCAGATACGGCCGTAGTGCGTCGGATGGACGTCGCGCACTTCGAAACCAGCGCGTTCGCGCGAGAGACCGCCCGGGCCCAGTGCCGAAAGACGCCGCTTATGGGTAATTTCCGACAGCGGATTAGTCTGATCCATGAACTGCGAAAGCTGTGAGGATCCGAAGAATTCGCGGACGGCTGCAATCACCGGCTTCGCGTTGATGAGGTCGTGCGGCATTGCCGTAACCATTTCCTGGTAGACCGACATCTTTTCCTTGATCGCGCGTTCCATTCGGACCAGTCCGATACGGAACTGGTTTTCGAGCAACTCGCCGACTGCGCGCACGCGCCGATTGCCCAGGTGATCGATATCGTCCACCTGACCGATGTTTTTGCGGAGCTTCAACAGATAGCTGATGACGGCGTAGAAGTCTTCTCTTTCGAGAATGCGCCGCTCCAGCGGAGTCGAGAGATCCAGCTTGATGTTGAACTTCAGGCGTCCGACCTTCGAGAAGTCGTACTTTCGAGAGTCGAAGAACATTCCTTCAAACAACGCCTTGGAGGTTTCCAAAGTCGGAGGATCGCCGGGACGCAGCTTTCTATAGATCTCGACGAGCGCTTCTTCACTGGTCTTGATCGTGTCCTTGCGAAGTGTCTGACTTAGAACGACGCCGATGTCGTCACGCTCCGGGAAGAAGACGGGCACTTCAGGAACGCCCGCATCGATGATGTTGCGGATCAACGCCTGCGTGAGCTCGTTGTTTGTCTCAACGATCACTTCGCCGGTGTTCGTATCGACGATATCCGCTGCCGCGAACGCGCCCTCGAGGTCTTCGGGCGAGATTTCAAACTTCTCGACCTTGGCCTGCTTGAGATGGCTGAACACGGAAGAGGTAATCTTCTTTCCGCCGTGGAGCAGCACTTCCTTCGTTTTGGGATGCGTGATGTCCTTGGATACTTTCAGTCCCTGGACATTGTCTGAAAACGTCCAGAAAACCTTCTTCCCGTCGACCGTGATGCGATCGGTCTTGTAAAACGCACGGATAATTTCTTCATCCGTTTTCAACCCAAGTGCCCTGAGGAAGATCGTTGCCAGGAACTTCCGCTTACGGTCAATTCGAACGTAAAGAATGTTCTTCGCGGTTTCGTACTCGAATTCAACCCAGGAACCGCGATAAGGAATGATCTTTCCGAGGAAGTAGCTCTTCGCAGGAGTGGACTCAAAGAACACGCCGGGGCTGCGATGCAACTGGCTGACGATTACGCGTTCCGTGCCGTTGATGATGAAGGTCCCGTTGTCCGTCATCAACGGAATCTCTCCGAAATAGACTTCCTGTTCTTTGATATCGCGAATGGTCTTGGCGCCCGTCTCCGGGTCTTTATCGAAAATCGTGAGACGAATCACGACCTTCAGAGGAGCGGCGTAGGTCATGCCACGCTCCTGGCACTCGGCGACGTCGTATTTCAGGTTGAGCTGGACGGGATCACCGCACTTGTTGCAGAAGGTGACCTGGTTTTTGTTCTGAGTGCCGCACTTGTGGCACATCACCGTCGATTCCGCAGAAAACGGATTCACGGCGATAGACGAACCGCAGCTCTTGCAGGTCGAGCGCAGCTTGTCCAGTCCCTTCAGGTTTCCGCACTTGCATTCCCAGTTACCGATGGAATAACTGATGTATTCGAGTGTCGATACACCGCGAAAGTCGGATATCGGGAAAACGGAATTAAAGACAGCCTGAAGCCCGGTGTCCTCGCGTTCTTCCGGGAGCATGTTCATCTGGAGGAAGCGCTCGTAGGAGTTTTTCTGGACCTCGATGAGGTTGGGGATCTGGATCGCGGTCCGGATCTTGGAAAAATTTACTCTCTCTCGCGCTGCCAAGGGTCTTGTATCGGCCATTTTCGTGCACGCTCCTAAATGACAATAGGCTGACCCGCAGGCGGACTACGCCCTGCGAGTCAGCGTATTGTTAAAAATTCTGGCTGCTCTACTTAACTTCGACGGTGGCGCCGGCTTCGGCAAATTTCTTCTTGATGTTCTCGGCTTCGTCTTTGGAAACGCCCTCTTTGACCGGCTTCGGGGCGCCTTCTACAAGATCCTTCGCTTCTTTCAGACCCAGACTCGTAACTTCGCGGACAACCTTGATCACGCCGATCTTATTGCCGCCAACGGCCGTAAGGACGACATTGAACTCGGTTTTCTCTTCAGCAGGAGCCGCCGCTCCACCGCCACCGGCAGCAGGAGCTGCCGCGACGGCAACGGATGCCGCTGCAGCGCTCACACCGAAAGTCTCCTCAAGCCCCTTGACGAGCTCGGAAGCCTCCAGCAGCGACAAACCTTTGATCGACTCGATAATTGTCTGAACCTTTTCCGACATTTCTCTCTCCTAAACAATAATGGCTATTCCTGAAACTTTTTCTGCTCGATGGCCTGACCGATCACGACGGCAAGGTTGCGGGCAACGCCGTTCGTGGCGACTGCGATGCGCTGAGCCGGCGCATTCAGCAGGAAGAGCAACTTTGCGATCAACTCTTCCTTGGAAGGCAGGGACGCGATGGCGTTCAGATCCGCAAGACTGACAACACGCCCTTCGACCATGCCGGTCTTGAACACGAATAGCGGATTCGTTTTCGCATACGCGGTTAGCGTCTTGGCCAGGGCAACGGGATCTGAATTGTTGTAAGCGATTGAAGTAGGTCCTTTCATCGCGCTCGCCAGTTTTTCAGCGGGCGTGCCCTTGGTGGCAATCTTCGCTAACGTGTTCTTCACCACGCGATACTTGCTGTTGGTCGCGCGAATCTTCTGACGGAGTTCGGTATCCTGCGCAACCGTTATTCCCTGAAATTGAGCAACGACGAAGTTCTTCGCTTCGGCGAGATCCTTCTTAAGGTCGTTCAACTCTTCTTCTTTTCTACCTTTGGACTTCATTACGTTCTCCCTGCTCCCGTGGGTTACTTCGCGTCGAGCACAACTAGATCAAGGTCGATGCCCGGGCTCATTGTTGACGCCACGGTAATGCGCTTCACGTATTTGCCCTTCACGGCGGCAGGCCGCGCCTTAATTACGGTATCGATAAGCAACTGGGCGTTTTCGCTTAGCTGCGTCTGGCTGAATTCGATTTTTCCGACCGGCGCATGGATGATTCCGGTCTTGTCGACACGGAACTCGACCTTGCCGGCCTTTACTTCCTGGACGGCCTTGGCGACATCGAAAGTAACCGTACCTGTCTTGGGATTCGGCATTAAGCCACGGGGGCCGAGGACCTTACCCAGCTTACCGACGGAGCGCATCATATCGGGCGTCGCGATACAGGCGTCAAAATCGGTCCATCCGCCATTGATCTTCTCGACGAGATCATCGCCGCCCACGACATCCGCTCCGGCAGCTTCGGCTTCCTTGATCTTTTCACCGGAAGCAATGACGCAAACCTTCTTCGTGGTTCCAAGCCCATGGGGCAGCAGAACCGTACCGCGCACCATCTGGTCGGCGTGTTTGGGATCGACGCCCAGCCGCATGTGCAACTCGACGGTCTCGTTGAACTTCACAAAATGAATCTTCTTCAGCAGGCCCATGGCGTCCGGAACTGTATAAGGACGGTTTTCGACCTGTTGCTTCGCTGCTTCGTACTTCTTACCCGCCGCCATAACTAAACAACCTCCAGCCCCATGCTGCGGGCCGTCCCTTTCACGGTCTGAATCGCCGCTTCCAAACTGCCGGCATTCAGATCGGGCATCTTAAGTTTCGCAATATCTTCAACCTGCTTCTGCGTGACAGAACCCACCTTGTTCTTATTGGGCTCCCCGGATCCCTTGGCGATGTTCGCAGCGCGCTTCAACAGGATCGAAGCCGGTGGAGTCTTTGTGATGAACGTGTAAGACCGGTCGCTGTAAATCGTAATGACAACCGGAATGATCAAACCTTCCTGATCCTTGGCCGAGGTCTTCGCGTTGAACGACTTGCAGAAATCCATGATGTTCACGCCGTGCTGGCCAAGCGCGGGGCCTACGGGCGGCGCGGGCGTCGCCTTTCCGGCAGGAATCTGCAACTTCACATAGCCAATAACTTTCTTCGCCATAACTTTCTATTTCCTTCGCGTCGGGCCCACCCTCGGAATCGCTTCGGTACGCCGCCTTCGGCGGCCTCCTTACTGCCCTCGGGTCCCCCCACGCCGTTCCT
>Ga0111538_10003438_pt1 | contig 22109 bp, 17 predicted proteins | sample SoiMethybrSBSTD1_FD_79669 | JGI IMG/M metagenome (GOLD analysis project Ga0111538, IMG submission 79669) | Bulk soil microbial communities from a Populus tree surrounding site in Tennessee, USA - Soil MetaG P. TD hybrid SBSTD1 (version 2)... | ecosystem: Environmental > Terrestrial > Soil >... | reverse complement strand
CTCACGCCGAGAGAGTAGGTTGGCGCCGGGTGTTTGATTCGCGAGGGTCTGCTGGCGCGCCGAGGGGCGCTGCCGGCAGACCCTCGCTCCATTTCACGCCGCAGCTCGGGCCGACGGGGCGAGGTTGGGGGGCGCGGCCGGTGGCTTGCCGGTCGGTGTCGGTGCACTACGATACGCCGGATGTCGACGGAGGCCGTCTCGTGGCGCTGAGTGCAGGGGCCGGGCGCACGGGGCGCGGGATGGCCGCGGCTGCGGCGGCGCTGCTCGGCGCGCTGGCGAGCTCGGGTTGCGGGGACGAGCCGTCCGCGGTGAATGGAACGCCGGCCGTCGCGCAGGCCCCGGCGTCCACGCCGTCACCGCCAGCGACTCCGACGCCCGCGGCGCTCGTCCGGAGCGTCATCCTCGTCTCGATCGACACGCTGCGCGCGGACCGGCTGGAGCCGTACGGCTACCAGCGTCCGACGTCGCCCAATCTCGCGGCGATGGGACAACGGGCCGTCGTCTTCACGCGGGCGCAGGCCCAGGCTCCCCAGACCGCTCCGTCGCACGCCTCCCTGTTCACGTCGGCCTATGGGGAGACGCACGGGCTGATCAACGTGCATGGGGACGCTTCGCAAATGCGGACGCTGCCCGCGGGTCTGACGACCCTGGCCGAGGTCGTGCAGCGGGGCGGCATCGAGACGGCCGCTTTCGTGAGCGACGGAAACCTGACGCGCGGGATGGGCATGAACCGCGGCTTCGGCCTCTGGGACGAGAAGAACGAGGACGTGAAGGGCCGGGTCGATGCACTGCTGAGCTGGATGCTGGCCCCCGACCGGCAGCGCTTCCTCGCGGTGCTGCACACCTACCAGGTGCACGCGCCCTACGTGCCGCCGGCGGAGGTCGCGCAGCGCTTCATCGACAAGGGCTACGCCGGGCCGCTGCTCGCGCGAACGCAACGCTACTGGACCCTGCCGTGGGACCAGCAGTGGGCCGGGGGCGTCGGCGCCGATTACTGGGACGGAATGCTCGAGTACACACCGGACGACGTGCGCTTCCTGTCCGACCTCTATGACGGCGAGATCGCCTACGCCGACGACGTGCTCCGCAAGTTGTTCCAGGAGGTGCTGGCCGGCGCGCGGTCCAAGGACACCGCGATCGTGGTGTTGTCGGACCATGGCGAGGAGTTCCGCGACCACGGCAAGTTCCAGCACGACCAGGTGTTCCAGGAGCTGGTTCATGTGCCGCTTCTCGTCAGCGTGCCGGCGGCGGCGACGCGCGTGCCGTGGACGGGCGAGGTCGACGTGCCCGTCGAGCTCGTCGACGTCGCGCCGACGATCGCGGAGCTGCTGGGTGTCGACGCGCGCGCGGCGGGCTGGGTGGGGCGCTCGCTCGTGCCGCTGCTCGACCCGCTCAAGCGCTCGTCAGCGGGCGATCCGGAGCGGGCGCAGTTCACCGAGCTCACGATGGGGACCGACCACGGACCGAAGGTCTTCCGCACGGTGACCTGGCACCGATGGAAGTACATCCACGGCGAGCAGCCGGAACTGAAAGCCACGTGGGAGTGGCTCTTCGACCTGGCCAAAGACCCGCACGAGAAGTCCGACCGCCTGTCGGACACGGGAGCCGAAGCCGTGGCCATGCTCGGCGAGCTGCGGCGGCGCCTCGAGGCGCACACGCAGGCGGCCCTGGATCGGGCGGCGACCGCGGGCTCGAGCGACTCGGTGAACGTGCCCGATGAGCTGCGGGAGAGCCTCAACCAGATGGGTTACACCGGCCCAGGCCAAGTGGAGGGGCAGCGCAGGTGAGCGGGCCCGCGAGCGGTGGTCGGGGTGACTGGATTCGAACCAGCGACCTTCTGCTCCCAAAGCAGACGCGCTACCAAGCTGCGCCACACCCCGTGAAACGGGGCGCAGTCTAGCGGGTCAGACTCGCGGGCGCACCACGCCCACGACCTTGCCCTGGACCTTGACGTCCTTGACGCGGATGGCCTGCATCGTCGGGTTGGCCGGCTGCAGCCGGATGTGGTCGCCCTCGCGGACGAAGCGCTTGAGCGTGGCGCGCAGGCCGCCCGTCGCCTCGTCGGGCAGCATGGCCACGACGATGTCGCCGTTGCTGGCGGACGCGGTCGGCCTCACGATGACGAGGTCGCCGGAGCAGATGTGCGCCTCGATCATCGAGTCGCCTTCGACGCGCAGCAGGTAGCAGCTCTCGCTCACGGGAGCGAGGTCGTCGAGCTGGAAGGGCTGCGGGTCCTCGACGGCCTCGATCGCGGCGCCGGCGGCGATGCGTCCGCGGATCGTGAGCTGCCGCGGCGCCGACTGATCGATGAGCTCGATCGCGCGCGCCATGTTGCGCGTCTTGCGGATCGCGCCCTTCTTCTCGAGCGCGCTGACGTGCTCGTAGATGGTGATCTTCGAGACGCCGAAGAAGTGCGACATCTCGTCGAGGGTGGGCGAGATGCCCTTGTCCGTGATGTAGTCGCGGATGAAGTTGAGGACGGAGAGCTGCCGCTCGGTGAGGAACACGGGGTCAGGCCAGCAGCGCGGCGGCGAAGAGGACGATGATGGCCGCGACGGCGGCGGCTTCGTTGCACAGGATCTCGCGGATCATCGGGGGACCTCGGGCGGGGGGTCGGGTGGAGGTGTTAGGCAGACGTTACCCTAACATCGGCTGAAATCCGAGCGGCTTTAGGCCGAGTTTAGGGTGGGGCCTCAGAGCCGTCGAGCGGGAGCGGAGGAGACGGCGGCCCAAGCCCCGGCCGGAGGCGTCGGGGCAGGGCCCGAGGGTGAGTGCCGGGTTTCCCGGGACCGTCGGTCGATGAGGCCGGGGACCAGGTGTCGCGCGACCGGACCCGGACCGCGCTCGGCCCCCGATCTATGATGGCGGTCGAGCCGTCGGCCGCGCGCCGGGCCCAGTCGACAGGAGACGATCGTTCTGACCAGTGCACGTGCGCGACGGACCGGCGAGCCCCCGCGAGGAGGCGGCGCGTGGTCCCAGCCCTGGACGGGATGCGGGTGACGAGCGCGCTGAAGACCCAGCTTCCGCCGTTGCTCACGGCCGGTCCCGACGTGCCTCGCTTCCTCGCGCAGCTGCACCCGCTCGAGCTCCCGCGGCGCACCACGTCGGTGCTCATCGTGGGCGGCGGCGTCGCGGGCCTCTCGGCGGCGATCGCGGCGGCCGAGACGAACGACACGCTCGTGCTGCTCAAGGGCGTTCGCGGCGAGACCGCCACCGCCTGGGCCCAGGGCGGGATGGCCGTCGTGCAGGGTGTCGACGACAACGCGGAGCTGCACGCTCAGGACACGCTGACGGTCGCCGCGGGCCTGGGCCACCGCGACGTCACCGACGCCGTCGTGCGCGCCGGCCCCGAGGTCCTCGACCGCTGGCTGGAATGGGGCGGGCAGTTCGACCGCACGCCCGACCAGCGGCTGCGCCTCGCGCGCGAGGGCGGACACTCGGTGGCGCGCGTCGTCCACGCCGGCGACCAGACCGGCGCCGAGATCCAGCGGCTGCTGCTGCAGCGCTCGGGCTCGCTGAACCGCCTCTCGGTCCTCGAGAGCACCTTCGTCCTCGACCTCATCACCGACGGCGGGACGGTGCGCGGTGTCATCGCCTGGGCCCCCCGCCAGGGCTTCTTCAGCGTCTGGGCGGGGACGACGATCCTCTGCACCGGCGGCATGGGGCAGCTCTACCGCGAGACGACGAACCCACCTGCGGCCACCGGCGACGGCCTGGCCATGGCCTACCGCGCCGGCGCGGTGCTGCGCGGCCTGGAGTTCGTGCAATTCCATCCGACGGTGCTGTACGTCGCCGGAATGTCGCGCCTCCTGGTCAGTGAGACCGCCCGCGGCGAGGGCGCCCTGCTGCGCGACCGCACCGGCCACCGCTTCATGCCCGAGTACCATCCCGACGCCGAGCTCGCCCCGCGCGACGTCGTCTCGCGCGCCATCGTGCGGCAGCTCGCCAAGGTCCACGACACGCACGTCTACCTCGACATGCGGCACCTCGACGCCGAGCGCGTGAAGCGCCGCTTCCCGCACATCGACGCCGCCTGCGCGCAGTTCGGCATCGACATCACGCAGGATCTCATCCCCGTCCACCCGGCCTGCCACTACATGGTCGGCGGAGTGATGACCGACGAGGCCTGCCGCACGTCGCTGGCCGGGCTGCTCGCCGCGGGCGAGACGGCCAGCACCGGCTTCCACGGCGCCAATCGCATGGGCAGCAACTCGCTGCTGGAGGGCGCGGTGATGGGCCACCGGGCCGGGCGCCTGGCGGCCGAGCTGGCGCGCGAGCCCGTGCTGCGCGCCGACGGCGCGAGCTTCTCGTCGCGCGAGCACTCGGGCGACCTCGACCTGCAGGACCTCGACAACGCGGTGCGCTCGCTCATGTGGCGGCTCGTCGGCATCGAGCGCGACGGCCCCGGCCTCGAGTCGGCCTGCACGCGCCTGCAGACCTGGAACCACCTGCTCGCGCAGCGCGTCTTCGGCGACCCGCAGGGCTGGATGCTCGTGAACAAGATGCTCGTGGGCCTGCTCATCGCCGGCGCCGCGCGGCGCCGCACCGAGAGCCGCGGCACGCACTACCGCCGCGACTACGACAGCCCGGACGACGCGGAGTGGCTGCGCGATCAGGACGTCTCGAGGTCGGCGCGGCCATGAGGCGGGTGCCGCCGGTGACGGCCCAGCGCCCCGAGGTCGCCGTGCTCTTCGGCTGCGTCGACGGCTGGAACGGCCAGGGCGAGCCGCTCGACGAGCTGGCCGGCCTGGCCGAGGCCGCCGACGTCGGCGTCGCGGCGCGGGTCACGCAGCGCCTGCCCAAGCCCGTCGCGTCGACCTACATCGGCAAGGGCAAGGTCGAGGAGCTGCGCCGTGCCGTGGCCGCCGCGGGTGCCACGCTCGCGATCGCGGACATGGACCTCTCGCCCGCGCAGGCCCGCAACCTCATGCGCGACGTCGGCGTGCGCATCGTCGATCGCTCCGAGCTCATCATGGACATCTTCGCCCGGCGGGCGCGCACGGCGCAGGCGCAGCTGCAGGTCGAGCTCGCGCAGCTGCAGTACGCGCTGCCGCGGCTGCGCGGCCAGTGGAGCCACCTCGACCGCTACCGCGGCGGGGGCGTGGGCACCCGGGGCCCGGGCGAGAAGCAGATCGAGACCGACCGCCGGCTCGTCCAGAAGCGCATCCAGGACCTCAAGGCCCGGCTGCGCGAGCAGGAGCGGCGCACGCGGCAGTCGATCGCGGCGCGCGCGAACGCCCAGCAGGTGGCCCTGGCGGGCTACACGAACACGGGCAAGTCGACCCTCTTCAACGCCCTCACGGGGGCCGACGTCTACACGGCCGACCGCCTCTTCGCGACCCTCGACACGCGCACGCGCCGCTGGGAGATCCCCGGCTGCGGCGAGCTGCTCCTCTCGGACACCGTCGGCTTCGTGCGCGACCTGCCGCACCACCTCGTGGCCTCCTTCCACGCCACGCTCGAGGAGGTCATCGAGGCCGATCTGCTCCTGCACGTCGTCGATGCCTCGGACCCCGATGCCGCGCGCCGCATGCGCGCGGTGCGCGAGGTGATCGCCGAGATCGAGGCCGACGCGGTGCCGTCCATCGTCGTGCTCAACAAGGTCGACCGGGTCGTCGACACGATGGAGCTGCAGGCCCTGCGCAACGCCGAGCCGGGCGCGGTCGTAGTCTCGGCCCGCACCGGGCAGGGCCTCGACGAGCTCGCCGCCCGCGTGAAGGCGCACTTCGCCGCGCAGCGCCGGCGCTTCCGCGTCTCGATCCCGCTGGCCGCCGGCCGCGTCATGGCCGAGCTGCGCCGCCTCGCGACGATCGAGCGCACCGAGGCCTCGGACGACTGCCTGACCTTCGGCTTCAGCATCGACCACCGGCAGGTGCCGCGGCTCAAGGCCTGGGCCAGCGCCGCGCAGCTCTCGCTCGAGCGCAGCTGACGCCCCACGGCTGCCGCGCGCCGCGGCTCAGCGCAGGTACAGGATCTGGCCGACCTCGAGCTGGTTCGGATCGGAGAGCCGGTTGATCCGCGCGAGCTCGCCGGCGAGCAGCGCGCTGCCGAGCTGCTCGCGCGCGATCGAGGAGAGCGTGTCGCCCGGCCGCACGACGTAGTACTCGTCGGGGCTCATGGCGGGCGCGGTGGCGCCGGCGTCGGCGGGGGCCGGCACCGGGGCCTCGGCGGGCGGGGCGGCGGGCTCGCCGGCGGGCGGCGCCTCGGCCGGGTCGGGCACGCGCCCGAGGCGCAGCACGAGCGAGTCCTCTCCGGAGGACGATCCGGCCCACACGGCGGGCTCGTCGGCCTTCGGCGCGCGGAGCGACTCGACGACCAGCATGGCCAGCGCCACCAGCCCCAGGAACAGGGCCAGCAACAACGCGCGCCGCAGGTTCAGGCGGCGACCTCGCCCTTGGGCTGGACGCCCCGGGCGGCGTTGTTCTGGTCGCGCTCCCCCCGCGAACTGAAGATGAGCAGGAAGGGGCTCGCGACGTAGATGGAGGAGTAGGTCCCGACGATCACGCCGACCAGCATGCAGAACGAGAAGCCCTCGAGCACGTTCCGTTTGCCGATGTTCATCACGAAGATGACGATCAGGGTCAGCATGACGGTGAAGGAGGTCAGCAGCGACCGGGCCAGCACCTGGTTCATCGAGGCGTCGATGACCTCGTAGAGGGGCGCCTTGGTGCGCGGCAGGTTCTCGCGCACCCGGTCGAAGAGCACGATCGTGTCGTTCATCGAGTAGCCGATGATCGTCAGGAAGGCGGCGATCATGGCCAGGTCGAGCTCGATGTCGAGCCAGCCGAGCTGGTTCACGAGGACCACGACGCCGAGCACGATCGCGGTGTCGTGCACGAGCGCGATGACGGCCGCGAAGCCGTAGCGGAACTCGTGGAAGCGCACGCGCAGGTAGAGCACGATGCCGATGAAGGAGATCAGGATCGCCCGCAGGGCCGAGTCGCGCAGCTCGGTGCCGACGCGCGCGCCGATCGTCGTCGACTCGACGAGCGGCGTGCTGGGCTTGGGCACGTCGGCCGCGTCCTCGAGCGCCAGCTTGAGGCGCTGCGCCACGACCTGCGGCTGCAGGCCGGTGCCGGGCATGACGCCGCTGACCTTGACGCCGTCGGCGCCCGCCGGCTCCGACTGGAGCTGACCCAGCAGCCCGAGGTGCGCGGCGACCTTCCCCGCGTCGGGCGGGCTCTCGAAGTGGAGCACGCCGCTCACCTTCGTCGTGGCCGCCGCGGCGTCCTCCTCCAGGGCCAGGTCGGTCACGAAGTCGGGCAGCAGCAGGCCCGACAACGCCTGCTTCATGGGGTTCTCGTACTCGTCGGCGAGCGAGCGCGAGCCGAGGGCCGAGAGCTCCTGCTTCTCGGTGCGCACCTTGCCCTTGACCTTGACCTCGAACTGGTGCGACTGGCCCGCCGTCGTCGACTGGTCGTCCGCGATCGAGACGACCTGCGCGTCCGTGCCGGGGAAGGCCCGGTCGACGAGCTCCTTGATCTCGCCCTGCGACGCCAGGCGCGAGAGCCGCACCTGGGCCTTGTAGCCGCCCAGGAAGTCGAGGCCGTAGAGCTTGTCGGGGTTGGCGATGAAGATCGAGACGATGCTGACCACGACGAGCAGGGCCGACGCGCGCAGGCAGGCGAAGCCGATGCGCATGAACCCGATGTGCGTGTCCGCGCGGACCCAGCGCGCCATCGTGCCGATCGTCTTCATCTTCCCCATGTCGAGCAGCGCGTGGTAGATCGTCTGGCCCACGACGACCGCCGACCAGATCGACGTGATCAGGCCCAGCATGAGCACGACCGCGAAGCCGCGCACCGGACCCGTGCCGAGCTTGTAGAGCACGAGCGAGGTGATGAAGGCCGTGACGTGGCTGTCGAGGATCGTCGGCAGCGCCTTCTCGAAGCCCAGCTTGATGACCTGGGCCGGGCTCTTGGCCCGGTCGCGCTCCTCGCGCATGCGCTCGTAGATCAGGATGTTCGCGTCGACCGCGATGCCGAAGGTCAGGATCAGGCCGGCCAGGCCGGGCAGCGTGACGGTGGCGCCCAGCAGCATGAGGATGCCGGCCAGCACCATGCAGTTGCAGATCAGCGTGATCGTCGCATGCACGCCGTGCCACCGGTAGTAGGCCAGCATGAAGACGACGACGATGACCAGCCCGGCGACCGACGCGTTGACGCCGGCCGCGATGGCCGTCTCGCCGAGCTGCGGACCGATCGTGTTCTCGTAGAGCAGCCGCGGCTTCATCTGCAGGCTGCCCGAGCGGATGATCGTGAGGTAGTCGCGGATCTCCTTGCTCGAGAAGCCCGTGGGCGCGCCCGACTGGATCACGAAGTGCGTGTCGAGGCGATCGTTGATCGTGGCGGCGTGCTCGGGCACGCGCCCGTCGAGCACGATCGCCAGGGCCTGCCCCTTGTTGGGCTCGGTGAAGTCGCCGAAGAGGCTCCCGCGCCCGGGCCGCATCTGGATGCCGACGGCCGGCGTGCCGCGGCCGTCCTGGCTCTGGGCGGCGTTCTCGATGTCGGCGCCCGTGAAGGTCCTGTCGGGCGAGGTCTCGAAGCGCAGCAGCAGGTAGTCCGACTCGTCGAGCGGGTGGCTCGCGAGCAGCGCGTGCGCGTCGTCGCCGGTCGACAGGTCGGTCAGGTGCGCCGCGCCACGGCGCTCGGCGATGAGCTTGTCGCCGTAGGGCACCCAGCGGAAGAGCACGTCGTTGAACTTGCGGTCGAGGGGCGTGACGTCGATCTCGTCGGCGCCCTTGCCGGCGTTGGCCTTGAGCAGCTCGGCCAGCTTGGCGCGCTCGTCCGCGACCGACAGGCCGGTGCGCGCGTCGTCGCTGGCGACGATGCGGAACTCGAGGCGCCCGACGCGCGAGATCACGCTCTTGATCGTCTCGGCCTCGTCCTTGCCCTTGCCGGGCAGCTCGATGACGACCTCGCGGCTGCCCTGCCGCGCCATGCCCGACTCCTTGATGCCGTAGGCGTCGATGCGCTGGCGCAGCGTCTCGACGGTCGAGTCGATCATCGAGTCGATCGCGGCCGGGTCGGTCGTGTGCGCCGTGTCGGGCGGCTCGAGCTCGTAGCGCATCGTCACGCCGCCCTGGAGGTCGAGGCCCAGGACGACCTCGTTGGCGAGCATCGACCAGACCGAGAGGCCCAGGATGAGCGCGATGAAGAGCAGCTTGCGGGTCGTGGCGGCGGTCATGCGGCCCTCAGCTTCCGCCGCCCGCGCTGCCGGCCTCGTCCGAGCCCTCGTCGCCGGCGCCGGTGCGCTCGCGGATGCGCGCGGCCTTGCCGGTCTTCTGCCGCAAGTTGTAGAGCTTCGCGCGGCGCACGACGCCCTTGCGGCGCACCTCGACGCCCGAGACGAGCGGCGAGTGGAAGGGGAAGACGCGCTCGACACCCTCGCCCTCGACGATGCGCCTCACGGTGAAGCTGCGGCCCAGGCCGCGGCCCTTGATGGCGATGACGTCGCCGATGAAGTGCTGCACGCGGGTCTTGTCGCCCTTGTCCTTGCTGCCGGGCGCGGGCGCCTCGCGGATGAGCACGGCGACGGCCACCTGGTCGCCGACGTCGAACGGCGCGAGGGTGTGCCTGACCTGCTTGGCCTCGATGTCTGCGACGGGTTGGCTCATGGGTCCTGCTTTCGGGTGGAGGTCCAGCGGGCGGTGCGGCGCTCGGCCTGCTCGCGGCGCCAGGCCGCGATCCGGGCGTGGTCGCCGGTGAGGAGCACGTCGGGAACGCTGCGGTCGCGGAAGGACCGCGGGCGCGTGTAGTGCGGGTGGTCGAGCAGGCCGCGGCTGAAGGAGTCCTGCTCGGCGGACTCCTCGTCGCCCAGGGCGCCCGGCAGCAGGCGCGTGCTCGCCTCGATGAGGGCCATGGCCGGGACCTCGCCGCCGGAGAGCACGAAGTCCCCCAGGCTGAGCTCGACCCAGTCGAAGCCCTCGTGGATGCGCTCGTCGAAGCCCTCGTAGCGCCCGCAGAGCACGAGCCACTCGGGCTGGCTGGCCAGCCAGCGCGCGCGCTCCTGGTCGAAGGGCGCGCCGGTGGGGGTCACGAGCAGCTTGGGCATGTCCGGCCGGCCCGAGCGCGCGAGCACGTCCTCGACGGCCGCGAAGACCGGCTCGGGCCGGATGACCATCCCGGGCCCGCCGCCGAAGGGGCGGTCATCCACGCTGCGGTGCCGGTCGAGGCTGTGCTCGCGGAAGTCGACGACCCCGACCTCGAGCAGCCCCTTGGCGCGTGCGATGCCCACGATGCTCTCGTCGAGAAAGTTCTCGAAGAGACGCGGGAACAGCGTCAGGACGTGGACTCTCACGGCGCCCTCTCGGAACCCTCAGCGAGAGGCTGGACGGGTGCCAAAGCAGTGGACTTAAAGGGTTGACACGAAACGGCTAGTGTAGAAAAGGCACCGCACGGGTCAAGGCCGGCCGCCGTGCACCTCCCAATTCCCCCAGGAAACCCGGGGCCTTTCGTGTTCAGCGGCATCGTCGAGCGCGCCTGCACCGTGGCGGCCGTCCGCGAGTCGGGCGCGGCGCGACGGCTCGTCGTCGACCTCGCGCCGCTGCGCTCCGGCGCGGACGGCGGCCCCGCGGAGCCGCTCGTCGGGCTCGGCGCGAGCGTCGCGGTCGCGGGCTGTTGCCTCACGGTGGCCGCGCTCGAGGGCGACCGCGCGGGCTTCGACGTCGTGGCCGAGAGCCTCGCGCGCACGACGCTCGGGGCGCTGGCGGCCGGTGCGCGCGTCAACGTCGAGCGCTCGCTGCGCTTCGGCGACCGGGTCGACGGCCATCTCGTCAGCGGCCACGTCGAGACGACCGGGGTCGTCGCGGCGCTCGACGAGCGCCCCGGCGACACGCGCCTCTCGGTGCGCTGCGGCGCCGACTTCGCGCGCCTGCTGCTGCCCAAGGGCTCGGTGGCCGTCGACGGCGTCAGCCTGACGCTCGCCGCCCTCGGCGAGGACGGCTTCCAGGTCGCGCTCGTGCCGCACACGCTGCAGCGCACGACGCTGGGCGAGCTGCGCGCGGGCGGCCGCGTGAACCTCGAGCCCGACCTGATCGGCCGCTGGGTGCTCGCCGCGGTCGAGCGCAGCCGCTGACGGTCAGCGGCGCCCGAAGGTCGCGGCCAGCCCCTCGCTGAGCGGCCGCGGCCGGAAGCCGAGCACCTGCCGGGCCTCGGCGCTGTCGACCGCGTGCGTCGCGCGGTGGAAGGCCAGCACGCCGAGCGCGCCACGACGGCCGAGCAGCGCCGCGCCGCGCGCCAGCGGCGCGAAGACGGGCATGGGGATGCTGCGGATCCGCGCCCGGCCCCCGGAGGCCGCGCGCACCGCCTCGCGGAAGCCGCGCACCGAGACCGGCTCGGGGCCGCCCAGGCGCAGCGTGCGTCCGACGGCGCCCGTGCGCACGGTCGCCTCGAGGCAGGCCGTGGCCACGTCCTCGACGTGCACCGGCTGGATCGACGTGCGCCCGCCCGCCGGCAGCCACATCGTGCCCGCCCGCAGCGCCTCGACGAGACGCGCGGTGTTCGAGCCGTCGTCGGCGCCGTAGATCAGCGTGGGGCGCAGGATCACCCAGGGCAGGCCGCTCGTCCGGACGACCTCCTCGGCGGCGGCCTTGCTCTCGCTGTACGGCGTGGGCGGCGGGTCCTCGACCGCGAAGCTCGACAGGTGCACCAGCCGCGGCGGCCGCGGCAGGCGCGCCAGCCCCTCCGCGAGCGCGCGCGTGCCGGCGACGTTGACCGCGTCGAGCTCGGCGCGCGTGCCCTGCATGAGGGCCGCCGCGTGCACCACGGCGTCGGGCGGCGCCTGCGCCAGCGCCGCGGCGACGCTCTCCGGCCGGGCGAGATCGGCCGCGATCCAGCGCGGTCCGTCGCCCGACCCGGCCGGCGGGCGGCGCGTCCAGATCGTGACCGCGTGCCCGCCGCGGCGCGCGAGCGACACCACGTGGCGGCCCACGAACCCCGAGCCGCCGGTCACGAGGATGTGCACGAGAGCCGCTCCGCGACTTGGACCGCCTGCCCGGCGCTGCTAGCTTTGAGCCGCGCCGGGGGTGTCCCAGGTTAGGCGACGCCGCGACGGCTTGCCACTGCCGCGGAGTTCCTGTTGCGCGTCCTGCAGGTCATGGAGTGCACGATCGGCGGGACGCGCCGGCACCTGCGCGACGTCGTGCACGGCCTGCTGCGCCGCGGCGTCGAGGTCGAGGTCGCCTGCGCCGCGCTGCGCGAGCCGCGCATGACCGAGGACATGGCGGCCATGCGCGCGGCCGGCGCGACGGTCCACGCCCTCCCCATGGTGCGGCGCATCAGCCCGCCGCGGGACGCCTGGCACGCGCTGCGCCTGGCGGGCGTGCTGCTCGACCGGCGCTTCGACGTGATCCACACGCACAGCAGCAAGGCCGGCGCGCTCGGCCGCGCCGCGGGTCTGCTCTGCTCGGGCGCGGTGCGCGTCCACACGCCGCACACCTTCGCCTTCTCGTTCACCGAGGGACGCGCGGGCCAGGGCGGCGAGAGCGTGGGGCCCGTCGGCGTCGTGCTCGCCACCGAGCGGCTGCTCGGCCGGTGGACGCACGCCATGGTCCACGTCTCGGCCTCCGAGCGCGACGAGGGCCAGGGCTTCCGCGTGATCCGGCCCGAGCGCGCGCGCGTCGTGCCCAATGGCATCGACCCCGAGCCCTTCGAGCAGGCCGCGCGGGGCAACGGCGGGCGCGCGGCGCTGCGCGCTGCGGCGCGGCGCGAGCTCGGGCTGGCCGACGGCGCGCGCGTCGTGGGCGGGGTCGGCCTGCTCAACGACGCCAAGGGCTTCGACGTGCTCGTGGCCGCGGCGCCGCTGCTGCCGCCCGACGTGCAGCTGCTCGTCGTCGGGCACGGCGAGCGCGACGAGGAGCTCCGCCGGCAGGCGGGCGAGCTCGGCGTCGCGGAGCGCGTGCGCTTCACCGGCTGGCGCGACGACCTGCCGCGCCTCCACGCGGCGATGGACGTCTTCGCGCTGCCCTCGCGCTGGGAGGGCCTGCCCTACGCGCTGCTCGAGGCCCTGGCGAGCGGCCTGCCCTGCGTGTCGACCGACGTCAACGGCAGCCGCGACGTGCTCGCCGCCGACCCGCCCTGCGGCCTGCTCGTGCCGCGCGAGGACCCGCCGGCGCTGGCGGCCGCGCTGACGCGCCTGCTCGACGACGCGCCGCTGCGCCAGCGCCTCGCGGCGCTGGGTCCGCCGCGCGTGCGCGCGGCCTTCACGGTCGACGGGATGGTCGACGGCCTGCTCGCGCTCTACCTCGAGCTGCTCGGGCGAGCGGCGTGAGGATCCTCCACGTGATCACGACGCTCGGCGTCGGCGGCGCCGAGAAGCACCTGCTCATGCTCGCCGGCGGCCAGCGCCGCCGCGGGCACGAGCTGCACGTGGCCTACCTCAAGGGCGCGGGCGAGCTGACGGCGGCCTTCGAGGGCGAGGGCGTCGCCGTCGAGCGCCTGCACGCCGGCGGCGCGGGCGGTGGCGGCGGGCTGGGCGAGCTGCTCGCGGCGCGCGGCCGTCTGCGGCGGCTCGTGGCCAGGCTGTGTCCCGACGTGGTGCACACGCACCTGCTCAAGGCCGACGCGCTCGGCGCGCTCGCCGCGGACGGCGTGCCGCTCGTGGCCAGCAAGCACAACGACGAGCGCGCGCTCCTGCGCTGGCCGGTGGGCGTCGTGCACGGCCTGCTCTCGCGGCGCGTCGCGCGCACGATCGCGCTCTCCGACCACGTCGCCGGCTTCGTGGCCCGGCACGGCCGCGTGCCGCGCGGTCGCATCACGCGGATCTACTACGGCATCGATCCGGCCGCGCTCCAGCCGCGGCGCGGCCGGGCCGAGGTGCGCGCCGCGCTGGGCCTGCCCGTCGCGGCGCCGGTGCTCGTCTGCGTGGGGCGCCTCGCGCCGCAGAAGGACCACCCCACGCTGCTCGCGGCGCTCGCGCGGCTGCCCGCCGAGGTCGTGCTCCTCATCGTCGGCGGCGATCCCTTCGGTGACGGCGAGGCGCGGCTGAAGCGCGCGGCCGCCGAGCTCCGACTCGGCGAGCGCGCGCGCTTCCTCGGGATCCGCCACGACGTGCCCGACCTCCTGGCTGCATCCGACCTGTTCGTGCTGCCCTCGCTGTGGGAGGGCCTGGGCCTCGTCTTCCTCGAGGCCATGGCGGTGGGACTGCCCGTCGTCGCGACGACGGTCTCGGCCATCCCCGAGGTCGTCGAGGACGGCGAGACCGGCTGGCTCGTGCCGCCCGGCGACCCCGAGCGGCTCGCCGCGACGATCGCGCAGGCGCTGGCCGACCCGCGCGAGCGGGAGCGGCGCGGCCGCCTCGGCCGCCAGCGCCTCGAGGGCCGCTTCGGCCTCGAGCGGATGATCGACGAGATCCTGGCGGTCTACGCCGAGGTGGCGCGATGAGCGCGCCGCGGCGACGGGTGCTCGTGATCTGCACCGGCAACATCTGCCGCTCGCCGATGGGCGAGGCCTTCCTGCGCGGGCATCTCGCGGCGCGCGGCCTGGGCCACGTGAGCGTGACCTCGGCCGGCACGCACGCGCAGGTCGGGCGCAGCGTGCTGCCCGCGGTGCTCGCGGCCTGCGCGACGATCGGCGACGGCGCGGCCGACCGCGAGCTCGTCGGGCACCTCGCGCGCCAGATCGACATCGTCATGGCGCGCGAGTCCGACCTGATCCTGTGCGCGACCGCCGAGCACCGCCAGCACCTGCTCGCCTGGTGGCCCGAGCTGGGCGAGGCGCGCGTGCGGCTCTTCAACGAGGCCATCGCCGGCCAGGCGCCGGTCGACGTCGACGACCCCTACGGCTGGGACCGCGACGTCTTCGAGCTCGCCGCGCGCGTCATCGACCGGGCCATGGCGGCCTGGGCCCAGCGCCTCGCGCGGCAATGGCCGGCCGACGGGGCCTGAGTGGACCGCTCGACGCGCGCGCTGCTGCTGCTGACGCAGGTCTGCTTCGGGGTCTTCCCCGTGCTCGGCAAGGTCGCGCTGCAGGCCTTCGAGCCGCGCGCGATCCTGGTCTGGCGGCTGTTCGCGGCCTCGGGCGTGATGCTGGCCCTCGCGCTCGCGCGCCACGGCCGCGCCGCGCTGCCCGCCGCGAGCGACCTCGGCGCGCTGCTCGTGCTCTCGGTGCTCGGCGTGATGGTCAACCAGCTCCTGTTCCTCGAGGGGCTGCAGCGCTCGACGGCCGTGAACGCGGGGCTGCTCATGACCGTGATCCCGGTCGCGACGCTGGCCGTCGCCGTGCTGCTCGGCCAGGAGCGGCTCACGCTGCGCCGCCAGTCGGGCATGCTGCTCTCGGCGGCGGGCGTGGCCTGGCTCTTCCTGCACCGCGGCGCGGAGATCGGCGCCCGCACGCGCACCGGCGACCTCATGCTCACCGCGAACGCCGTGAGCTACTCGACCTACCTCGTGCTCGCCAAGCCGGTGCTGCGGCGCCTGCCGCAGCTCGTCGTCGTCGCCTGGGTCTTCGTCTTCGCCGCGCTCATCGTGCCCTGGTTCGCGCTCGACGTCGCCTGGGCGCCCGCCGCGGCGGACCGCCGCCACTGGCTGGCGCTGGGCGGCGTGCTGCTCTTCCCGACGCTGCTGGCCTACCTGCTCAACACGATCGTGCTCGCGCGGACGCGCGCCAGCACGACGGCGGCCTACGTGCTGCTGCAGCCCTTCGTCTCCGCGGTCCTCGCGCTGCTCTGGCTGGGCGAGCGGCCGGAGGCGGGCGTGTGGGTCACGGGCGCCGCGGTCGTCGCCGGGCTCTGGCTCGTGTCGCAGGCGCCGGCGCCGGCCGCGCAGACCTAGCGACGGCTCAGCCGCGCGGCCGCGGCTCGACCATCGCGAGCGGGTCGACCCAGCGGTCGAAGTCCTCGGCGCTCACGTAGCCCAGCTTCAGGGCCGCCTCGCGCAGCGTGCTGCCGCTCTTGTGCGCGGTCTTGGCGATCTCGGCGGCCTTGTCGTAGCCGATGTGCGGGTTGAGCGCGGTGACGAGCATGAGCGAGTTGCGCAGGTGCCGCTCGATGACCGCGCGGTCCGGCTCGAGGCCCCGCGCGCAGCGCAGCTCGAAGCTGCGGCAGCCGTCGGCGAGCAGCCGGATGCTCTTGAGCACGTGGTGGATGATGACCGGCTTGTAGACGTTGAGCTCGAAGTTGCCCTGGCTGCCGGCGAAGCCCACCGTCGCGTCGTGGCCGAGGACCGCGGCGGCGACCATGGTCAGCGCCTCGCACTGCGTCGGGTTGACCTTGCCGGGCATGATCGAGCTGCCGGGCTCGTTGGCCGGCAGCGAGATCTCGCCCAGCCCGCTGCGCGGACCGCTGGCCAGCCAGCGCACGTCGTTGGCGATCTTGAGCAGCGCGACCGCCAGCCCGCGCAGCGCGGCGCTCAGGGCCACGAGCGCGTCGTGCGCGGCCAGCGCCTCGAACTTGCTCGGCGCGGACACGAAGGGCAGGCCGGTCATCGAGGCGATGCGCGCGGCCACGCGCTCGGCGTAGCCGGGCGGCGCGTTGAGGCCCGTGCCCACGGCCGTGCCCCCGATGGCGAGCTCGTAGACGTGCGGCAGCGCGTCGCGGACGTGGGCCTGGGCGTGGTCGAGCTGGCTGACCCAGCCCGAGAGCTCCTGGCCCAGCGTGAGCGGCGTCGCGTCCTGCAGGTGCGTGCGCCCGATCTTGACGATCGAGGCGAAGGCCTGCGCCTTGGCCGCCAGCGTCTCGCGCAGCGCGGCCACCGCCGGCAGCAGCCGGCCGACGGTCTCGGTCGCCGCCGCGATCGACATCGCCGTGGGGAAGGCGTCGTTGCTCGACTGGCTGCGGTTGACGTCGTCGTTGGGGTGGATCGGCGCCTTGCTGCCGAGCACGCCGCCCGCGCGCTCGATGGCCCGGTTCGCGATGACCTCGTTCGCGTTCATGTTCGTCTGCGTGCCCGAGCCGGTCTGGTAGACGACGAGCGGGAAGTGCTCGTCGAGCCGCCCGTCGATGACCTCCTGCGCGGCCTGCATGATGAGCTCGGCCTTCTCGCGCGGGAGCTGCCCGAGCTCGGCGTTGACCGCGGCGGCCGCGTGCTTGAGCACGCCGAGCGCGCCGATCAGCGGCCGCGAGAAGCGCTCGTCGCCGATGTCGAAGTTCTGCAGCGAGCGCTGCGTCTGCGCGCCCCAGTAGCGGTCGGCCGGCACCGCGATGGGGCCCATGCTGTCGGTCTCGGTGCGCGTCGCCCCGACTTGCGGCTTCATGGCCGCGATTGGACCACAACGCTCAGCGGCCGAGGTAGCCCAGGGCCCTGAGCTTGGCCTCGGCCTCGTCGTGGTCGAGGACCAGGTTGTCGCGCGCGCGCAGGGCCGTGGCCTTGCGCCAGCGCTGCAGCTCCGCGAGCATCGCCGCGCGGCGCTCGGGCTCGCTGCCGCCGACGTCGCGCTGCTCGCCGGGGTCGGCGGCCAGGTCGTAGAGCTCGACCCGGCCCTCGGCCTCGGTCTCGATGAGCTTCCAGCGGTCGGCGGTCATCGACTCGCGCCCGACGTACGTCTCGCTGCCGCGCTCGAGGCCCGTGAGGGTCTCCGAGTAGACCGGCCGCGGACGCGCCTCGAGCAGCGAGACCCCCGGCAGCTCGTAGGACGGCGCGGGCAGGCCGGCCAGCGCCGCGAGCGTGGGCAGGATGTCCTTGCTCTCGACGGGCAGGGCGACGGCGCGCGGGTCGAGGGCGCGGCGCCCGAAGGCCGTGACGACGAGCGGCACGCGCACGGACTCGTCGTAGAGGTGGTTGCCGTGCCCGATCAGCCCGTGCTCGAGGAACTCCTCGCCATGGTCCGCGGTGAGCACGACGATCGCGTCCTGCAGCGCGCCCTGCGCGTCCAGCGCGTCGAGCAGCTCGCCCAGCGCCGTGTCGAGATAGGCGACCTCGGCGTCGTACATGCGCCGCGACAGCTCGACCCAGCGCCGCCCGAGATCGGTGTCCTCGTCGCCGGCGCCGTCACCGGCGAGGCGCGCGCGCAGCCGCTCCTCGTCCTCCGCGCTGAAGGCGGGCAGCTCGTCCGCCGGCGGGATGAAGGCGGGCGGCGGCAGGTAGGGCAGGTGCGGGTCCATGTAGTGCACGTAGAGGAAGCGCGCGCAGCCCTCGGTGTCGGCCAGCCAGGCCGCGACGCGGGCGTTGAGGGCGCGCGCCGTGACGTTGGGCGCGCACACGAAGGTCTCGAAGCCCTGGTCGAAGTTGTTGTCGGCGGCGATGAGCGCGTTGGCCACGAAGCCGCCCGTGGTGTAGCCGCGCCGCATGCACAGCTCGGGCAGCGTGTCGAGGCCCTCGACGAGCAGGCAGCGCTGGTAGTCGCGCACGCCGTGCGCGCCGGGATACAGGCCGGTGAGGATCGAGCTCGTGGCCGGCCAGGTCCACGACGAGGCCGCCCGCGCGGTCGCGAAGCGCACGCCGCGCGCGGCCAGCACGTCGATGCGCGGCGTCGCGACAGCTCCGCCGTAGCAGCCCAGGCGGTCGGCGCGCAGCGTGTCGACCACGACGAGCACGAGCGTGGGCGCGTCGCCCGCGGCCAGGCGCGGCGTCGAGGTGCGGCTCACGACCGCGATGTCGCTCCAGCCGCCGAGGTCGAAGGCCGCGTCGTCGCCGGGCTCGGTGACGAGCTCGAGCGCGACGGTCTGGCCGTCCCAGGGCGTGAGGTCGACGCGGCCGGGCGTCCAGCCGCGGTCGTCGAAGACGCGCGCCGGGTCGAGGCGGCGCTGCCAGACGCGCTGCCCCTCGATCTCGACCGCGAAGGTCAGGCCGTCGCCGCCCTTCTTCCAGCCCTTCCAGGGGTGCACGCCGATCGCGAACTCGAGCGTGCTGCCCGCCGCGACCGGCACCGTGTAGCGCAGGCGCGACGGGGCCGCGGCCAGGATGACCGGGCGCACGCCGCCGGCCTCGTGCACGCCGGCCGCCGCGTCGAAGGCCGAGCGGACCACGGGCTGACCGGCGGACTGCTGCACGACCTCCGCCGAGCCGAGCGCCTCGAGCAGGTCGAGCGCCACGCCGCGCAGCGCGACCGGCCGCTGCTCGAGCGGCAGCGGGCGGCCGTCGGAGACGAGCTGCGGCGCGAACCAGGCCGGCCACGCTGCCGGGCGCTCCGCGCTGCACGAGAAGCGCAGATCCCAGCGCGCCGGTGCGCCCGAGCCGAGCGGCAGCGCGACGTCGACCGGCGCGCCGTTCGCCGGCAGCTCGTCGCCGCGCAGCGTGCGCTCGAAGACGGTCGCGAAGGACGCGTCGCCGGCGCTCCGGTCGCGGGCCTCGACGCGGAAGGTCACGCCGACGTCGAGCCCGGCCTCGACGTCCTCGGCGGCGCTGCGGCCCTCGCCGGGTCCGCCCTGGGCGGCCGGCCGCAGGGGCGGCCGCGCGCTGCCACAGCCGAAGCGCAGCTCGGCCGGCCCCGAGGTGGGCAGGTCGAGGAAGGTGAAGGCTCGTCCCGGCGGGGAGCGGAGCAGCCCGACGCCGTCGCGGTTGTCGTACTCGTCCACGCCGCCGGTCGGCGTGTCGAGCGGCGCGGCGCCGTGCGCCGGGTCCTCGACCACCGCGCGGTCGAGCCGCGACAGCAGGTCGTGCACGCGGTCGACGCGCGGCGCGCCCTCGTCGCCCGAGCAGCCGCACAGCGCGCCGAGCGCGGCGAGCAGGGCCAGCCCGGCCGGCCGCATCAGCCCAGGCTCAGCTGCCGCGCCGCGTCGACCTCGTCGCGGTTGAGCAGCTCGCGCGCGCGGTCGAGCTGCAGCGCGAGCGGCGAGCGCGGCGGGATCGCCGAGCGGAGCTGCCGGAGCACCTGCACGGTCAGCCGCATGACGCGCACGAGGTCGCCGTTCGGCGTGGTCGTCAGCTCGCGCAGCTCGTCGAAGCCGGCGCCGCGGCACCAGGCGTGCACGACCGCGCCGATCTTGAAGTTCGGCGGGCGGATGCTCGGCGGCAGGCCCAGCTCCTTCTCGGCCGCCACGAGCCGTCCGACGACCTGCTCGACCTCGGCGCGGTGCGAGCCGAGCACGTTCGGCGGCAGGCGCCGGTAGAGGTCGTTCTTGCGCTCCTCGAAGACGAGCGAGGCGAACACGACCGCGAGCTGCGCCTCGTCGAGGAACTCGAGCAGCCCCGACTCGAGCAGCTCGGCCACCGGCAGCTCGAAGCCGTTGACGAGCGCGGCGACCTCGCCCTTGGGCGTGACGCCGGTCGCCGTGATGCACTCCAGGCTGCGCAGGAGCTGCAGCCGCTGGTCGATCGCGAAGCGCTGCTTGGCCTCGTTCTTCTCGCGCTTCTTGCGGCTCATGCCGGCCCACTGGAAGTTGTTGAAGGAGCGCTCCCAGGCCTCGTGCAGCCGCGCGCCGAGCGTGCGGTGCAGGTTGATCAGCGTGCTGTAGCTCAGGTTGAAGCGCGACACGATCGGCTCGACGTCGTTGCCGCACAGGCGCGCGATCTCGGCGGGGGTGACGCGGTCGTCGTCGAGGATCGAGATGACCGTGCCGTGCTCGTCGATGCCCTGGCGCCCGGCGCGGCCGGCCATCTGCTGGTACTCCCGCACCTTGAGCGTCGAGAAGCCCACGCCGTCGAACTTGCGCAGGCTCGCGAAGACCACGCTGCGCGCCGGCATGTTGATGCCCAGCGCGAAGGTCTCGGTCGCGAACAGCAGGCGCAGCAGGCCCGAGGTGAACAGGCGCTCGACGAGCTCCTTGTGCAGGGGCAGCATCCCCGCGTGGTGGTAGGCGATGCCCTTGCGCGCGAGCGCCCGCTGCACCTCGAGGTCGGGGTCGGGCACGATCTCGAAGGCCTTGCAGATCGAGTCGAACAGGGCCTCGATGCGCTCGGACTCGTCGTGCTCGAGCAGGGTGTACTTCTGCAAGGCCTCGCGGGCGCGCTGCTCGCACTCGCGGCGCGAGAAGCAGAAGAAGAGCGTGGGCAGCAGCGTCTGCCGCTCGAGCAGCGCCACGATCGCGTTGCGGTCCTCGCCGCGGCGGGGCGCCGCGCGACCGAAGCGGCCGTTGCGCCCGCCCGACGGCAGCCGCGGCAGGGCCACCGACTTATCGATGCGGCGCAGGCCCCCGCCGGGGAGGAACAGGTAGTGGTCGAGCGGCACGGGCCGCTCGCGGTGCCGCAGCACCTCGACCGGCTGGCCGCGCGTCTGGCCGATCCACTCGCCGAACTGGTCGAGGTTGCTGATCGTCGCCGACAGGCACACGAAGCGGATGTGCGGCGGGGCGAAGATGATCGACTCCTCCCACACCGTGCCGCGCTCGAGGTCGTCCATGTAGTGGATCTCGTCGAAGACGACGGTCTCGACCTCGCCCAGCCCCGCCGGGTTCTCGAAGATCGTGTTGCGGAAGATCTCCGTGGTCATGATCAGGAGCGGCGCGCCGGGGTTGATCGTGACGTCGCCGGTCATGATCCCCACGCCCTCGGGGGCGATGGCCTTGAAGTCGCGGAACTTCTGGTTGCTGAGCGCCTTGATGGGCGCGGTGTAGATCGCGCGCCGGCCGCGGCGGATCGAGAGGTCGATCGCGATCTCGGCCACGAGCGTCTTGCCCGAGCCGGTGGGGGCCGCCAGGAGCACCGAGCGGCCGGCCCGCAGCGGCTCGAGCGCGGCGAGCTGGAAGTCGTTGAGCAGCAGCCCGCGGAAGCGTTCGCCCGGCGTGCTGGGTGGGGTCGGGCCCGCGGGAGGGCGGGGTCTGCGGGGGGCGGGCGGCATGGGCCGCCCAGAAATTAGCGGTTGGGGACGGGGCTCCGCCGCCTAAATTCGCGGGGGCGATGGCCACCACCCCCGGCGAGCTCTTCCTCGACCGCCTGCGGCCGCTCGTGCTGCCGGGCGTGATCCTGCTCGGCGTGCTCGCGCTGCTGCTCCGCGCGCGCGGCGAGCTGCACTCGTCGCCGCGCTTCGTCGTCGATCCCTCGGCCTGCGGCGTGGTCAGCCAGCCGGCCTGGGCCTCGGACGCGCTGGCCGACAACCTCGCCCGCCAGGTCAGCCGCGGCCTCGGCGAGCGTGCCTCGCTGCTCGACGGCGGCGACCTGTGCCGCTGGAGCGACGCGCTGCTCGAGCTCTCGCCGTGGATCGAGGCGGTCGAGCTCATCGAGCCGCGCTTCCCGCAGCAGGCCGACGTGCGGCTGCGCCTGCGGCGGCCGGTCCTGGCGGTCGACGGGGAGATCCTCG
>Ga0111538_10003437_pt1 | contig 22112 bp, 17 predicted proteins | sample SoiMethybrSBSTD1_FD_79669 | JGI IMG/M metagenome (GOLD analysis project Ga0111538, IMG submission 79669) | Bulk soil microbial communities from a Populus tree surrounding site in Tennessee, USA - Soil MetaG P. TD hybrid SBSTD1 (version 2)... | ecosystem: Environmental > Terrestrial > Soil >... | reverse complement strand
CTCGTTTCCAATGCAGGTCCTCGCGCGCATCCATTACCGGCGCGCTGCGGTACGCATTTCAACTCGAGACCCCGAGAATCTCTGCGGCGACTGCCGGTGCGCCTCCGGATACGCGATTTCGCCAAAAGGCACCGGCTTGCTCCTGCGGCGAACCACCGAAGGAAACATGGAAGGCTTCGCGCGGCCCCTCGTCGTCTGCAGCACGATGGGGACGCCGCACGGCTTCTGCATGTTCTTCGAGGCTCCTCCGTCCGATGAGCCTCCGGTTAGGCCCGCATCGCCGCACTTCGGTGTCCGCAACTCGAGGCGTACATTCGATGCCCGCCCAAAAGAGCCGGCAGGTCTCTCGGCGAAATCAGTGCACCGCAGGCGCGTAAGATTCCTCGGCGCTTCACTGAAGCGCCGATACAGACCGAAAATGATTTCTTGAGCGCCGAGGAGCGCCATTCGTCGAGAGAGCCTGACGGCTCAGATGGCGGAGATGCGCCATTCGCCTCGAGGCATGGGCTTGCTCCTGCGGCGAACCGGCACAAGCTAATCCGCTTCGGGCGGGCGGCGCCGCGTCCAACGCTCGAGGCCGGTAAGGGTCGCGGAGAAACGCCAGAACTGTTCCTGAAATTCGTTGCCGTCGTCACCGCGTAGCCCGTACTCGATCACCCAATCGAATTGACCGCCGCCATCCGCGAATCCGAGTCCAGCCCCCGCGCTCCAAATCATTTCCGTGACCTGCTCGCTGTTTGCGTCGAGCACGTGCAGCGGCTGGATGCGAAATCCGGCGCGAAGCGGGAATGAGCCCAGAAAACTGCTGCGGTCGACGGGGATTCGCTCCACGCCCACGGCGAAACGATAGACATCCTGATACTCATCGCCCGGCGTACGCGGCGTTTGCTCTTCCCAGGCTTCGTACCCAGCATCGAACACGACTCGCAAGCGCGGCAGTACGAACGACTCCACTCCCAAGGTAGCCGACGGAGCAAGATCCTCCTCGACATGAATCTTCACGTCGTCCGGATCGTCTTGCGCGTCGTCGCTCTCCAGGAAGCGATTTCCTCGAAGCTCGCGCGGCCAGGCCCCCCAGGCGCCCACAGCGAATCGCTGCCCGAACGCGCGGCGCACTCCCAGCTTGCCGGCGACGCTCCACAGCGTCTCCCGGTTGAGATCGGCGCTGGAGTTGAATCCGCTTCCCAAATCGAATCGATTCTGCCAACTGCGCTTCGTCGTGAAGAGCAGAACGTCGATGCCGCCGCCGAATTCCATTCCTCCGGCGCGCGCGCCGAGCAGCGCAGGAAAGCGAATCAAGTTCCCCTCTTCGCGGAAGACTTGGACGTACGGTTGTGATTCGATCACTCCTTCCGTCTCGATCTGTCCATCGATGCGGCGATCGAAGAGCAGCCCGGTTCCCAACACGAGACTCGGCGTCAAAGGAAACATCAGCGACAGATTCGAAACCGTGAAACCGTATTCTTGGCGCGACTTGCCGGTGGCGTTCTCGTCCGTCTTCGTCCAATCGATGCCCAGCGTTCCCGAAAACATGGTTCGTTGCGCGAACATGAGCTGAGCGGGGTTGGCGTAGATTCCCGGCGATGCCAACGCTGCGCCGGTCGCGCCGAGCGCGCGGCTCAACGACGACTGCGCGGCGGTATCTTCTCCGAATCCGCGCAACGAATAGAGCGATTGTCCTCGAGCCGTGGAGGAGAGAACCGCGCTCAGCAGGATCACCGCCCCACAGAGACGGCGCATCATCGCGTCCCCTCGGGATCTCCCGGCGTGTACCAGATCTTCAACCGCGGCTGTCGGGTAGCGTCTTCCGAATCATGCGCGTGAAAACGAACGAACTCCGCATCCACGATCTCGTTCGTGGCGCGCACGCGCAGCCCGAAGTTTCCCAGCTGAACCCAATTCGAAGCCGTCGTTGTCACGTTGAGCACGACCGAGTCGCTCGTCGCCGAGACGAGAGGGAATTCGCCGTTCTCGGCGCCATCCAAGAACGCATCGACCGGGGTGGTTTCGCCGCTCCAATCGCCCGTCACTCTCTGGGCGGCGATCGTGAAATCGTGCAGCCGAGAATTGGCCGGATCGACGAACAGCGTGAGCTCGGCGCGATTCACGGTTGCTCTCGGCCCGAAGTCGGGAAGCGCGAATCGAATCAAGGAGCGCGCGGGAATGGCGCGAGCCACAGCCATGCGGCCAGGCAGCTCGGTGACCGGAACGAACGCGCTGGTCGTTCGTAGGAAATAGAGATCTTCCACCGGAATCAGCGTCACCGTCGTGTCGTTCGTCCCAGCATTCCATGTGGTGATCAGTTGCGGGGGCTTGGCGCTCTCCGAAGAGAAGAGCTCGTGCATGCTGGTCGACAAGGAATCCGGAATCAACGCGAAGCCGAAGACGGAATCGGGATGATCGATCCAAAAGCGCGTCAGCTCGGTGACCGGAACATCGATCGAATCGCCGGTGACGAGAAAGCTGAATGGAATCGTGTCGAGCGGCGCCAAGATGACCGGCAGCGAATCCGCGGCGGCGATGAATTCGTTCCAACTGGAACCTACGCGATGAATCGTCGCGACGAGACTTTGCGGGTCTCCCGAGCTTTCGTCGAAGAAGAAGCGCACGAAGGACGTGTCGACGATTGCGGACTGACCCGAATCGGGAAGCGGGCTGACGTCGAATCGAACCAGAGGCCGCGAGAGAATTCCGGAATCGATACCCAGAAGCAGCGTTGTGGACTGGCCGGAGCTTCCTTCCGACGAAGTGAGCTGAAAGTCCGCCGTGGTGTCGGGCGGCGAAAGAATGAGAGTTTGGACGGCCTTGATGTCGCCCAAATCTTCGATCAAGCCCACGCCGAGCGTGTGGTCTTCCTTCGTCGAGCAACCGGCCGAGAACGCGACGGAGAGCGCGAAGCAACACACTGCGGCGATCCGCTTGATCGCCCGCGGAATCTTCACTCGGTCGAATCCTTTCCAAACGGGAGGGCGAAGGATCGGGGCAGTCTAACCTCAATTGCGCCGAAACCTGAATGCGAAAAAATGCGGCCGTCTTGCCCCTCGAGACGTCGCAGCCCACTCGCATTCGGCGGGCGTTGACGTTCTCAAAGAGCGTGAGGAAAGTCTTTCAAGCTCGGTCATCCCCGGCGCCGCAACATGGATCGAAAGAGTCGTGTCGCGAAGACGATGGTTCGAGCATTCGTCTCACGAACTTTCCCGAGCCCGGCGGACACTTTCCGCTGCGCAACGTCGATGAACCCTGGACTCGGCGACCGCGTCCGGCCTCGGAACCAAGTGCCTGGCCCCGGCTTTGGGACGGCCCGGGAGTGTTGGGAAGGGGGATGAGAACCGCGGCGCGGTCGACCTTATTTTGAAAGGGTTCCAGCGAGGAGCCTTCCCCGGCTCCCATTTCCGCGGAACCCTTCACGGGGGAAGCGAAGAACGATGGTTCTCGCTCCCCTCTTCGTTTGCCGCCGTACTTCTGCGGCCCCGTAACGCGCGTGCGCACCCGGCGCGAATCTTGACATGCCCCAAGTGCTTCCGTACCTTGGCCGATCGGTTCGGGGCGGTGTAGCTCAGTTGGTTAGAGCAGCGGAATCATAATCCGCGTGTCCGGGGTTCGAGTCCCTGCACCGCTACCATTTTCTCGCGGGCTTCCCCCCCAACCGCACTCCCCGGGGAAGCCATGATCAGTTCGTTCGCGGGCTCGCTTCGCAAAACCATCCAGCGCGAATCACTCTTTGCGCCGCAATCCACCGTCGTCGTGGGAGTCTCGGGCGGCGCGGATTCCGTCGCGCTCTTGTCGGCGTTGGCCGAGCTTCGCAAACCGCTCGGAATTCGAGTGATTGCAGCGCATCTGGATCATGCGCTGCGCCCGGATTCCGCGGCAGCGGCGGCGCATGTTCGCGAGCTCGCGGCGTCGCTCGAAGTGGAATTCCAGGAAATGCGACTCCCCTGGGACGACGTCCGGCATCGCCCGCGATCCAATGTGGAAGCCGCTGCACGCGAAGAGCGTTACGCATTCTTGTTGCGTGTGGCGGCCGCGTACGAAAGCTCCGTCGTTGCGGTTGGGCATCATGCCGACGACGTTCTGGAGACCTTCCTCGCCCAGCTCGTTCGCGGCGCCGGTCCGCGCGGGCTTTCTCATCCGAGGTTTCGTCGGGAAGATGGAGTCGTCCGGCCGATGCTGGAGAGGACTCGCGTGGAAATCTTGGAGTATCTGCGCGAACGCCATCTTCCCCATGTCGAAGATCCGACGAATGCGGATGGCTCGAATCTTCGCGCGCGCATTCGCCGCGACGTCGTGCCGCTCTTGGCGCGGGAGAATCCGTCGATCGCGCGTGCGGCTGCTCAGACCGCGCGCCTTCTCGCCGGACTCGACGATGCCTGGAGCGAGCTCGCGAGCCGCCTTCTCGACGAGATCACGCTGCAGCGCAGTCCAGCCGAGATCGTTCTTGATGCGACCCGGTGCCGAACGTATGATCCCACTATTCTGTCGGCGATCCTGCGTGAAGCGTTGACCCGGCTTCGTAGCGGTCTACAGGACTCCGGATTCGTATCGTTCGCTGAAGTCGCAGGCGCTTGGCGGGAAGGATCCCGGTTCGCGGTGGATCTTCCCCGCGGTGCCCGCATCGTGGTTGGCGGCGATGTCATTCGTATCTTCAAGGATCGCGACGGAGCCCTTTCTCCGAAGATCCAGGGAATGGCCCCCCAGGAGCTTCCGATTCCAGGAAGCCTTCTCTGGGTGGTTTCCCGGGGAGACGGGGGCGGGCTGGCCACCGAGCTTCGGGGAAGTCTCGTGAGCCCGGTGCCTCACCCTGTGAGGGAATTTTCAACGCCGGGAGTCGCCTGGCTCGATGCCGACCGGGTCTCGTTCCCCTTCAAGGTTCGGGTCCGGGAGCCTGGGGATCGATATCGGCCGCTTGGCTTGCGCGGAACCGCCAAGCTCCACGATCTTTTGATCGACCGGAAGGTTCCCCGCGAGCTCCGCGATTCCCTGCCGATCGTCCTGGATGACCAGGGTATCGTGTGGGTGCCAGGCCTGCGGGTGGATGAGCGGGCAAGAATTACCTCCCGCACACAGCGCGCCGTGCGGGTCGAAGCGATTTCATCGGTTGGAGCCCTCGAGGGAGATCCGGCTTGAAAGCTTCCACCGCCTCGACAGTCGGCAATATCCTTTTGACCGAAGAGCAGATCCAGGCTCGGGTCCGCGAGATGGGGGCGGTCTTGTCCCGCGAATACGCCGGGAAATCCCCCGTCCTGGTGAATATCTTGAAGGGGGGATTCATCTTTCTTGCGGACTTGATCCGTTCGATGGACATCCCCTGCGAGATCGATTTCATGGTGGTCTCGAGCTATGAGGACAAGGGGGAATCGTCGGGGGTGGTGCGCATCCTTTCCGACTTGGGCCTCAATGTCGAGGGACGCCACGTGATCATCGTGGAAGACATCGTCGATACCGGGCTGACGCTCGATTACCTCCGCGAGCTGCTCATGGCCAGGAACCCGGCCTCCTTGAAGATCGTGACGCTGCTCGATAAATCCGAAAAGAGACAGGTGAATGTGCCGATCGATCTAGTGGGGTTCCAGATTCCGAATGAGTTCGTCGTGGGTTACGGGCTCGATTATGCCCAGCTTTACCGGAACCTCCCCTACATTACAGTGCTCAATGGAAGTCAACTTTTGGATTTCGCCGCCGGGGACGGGAGCGGCACAAGGAATGACCAACGATGAATGACCGGCGGGACGACAATCGCGATCCGCGACCCGAAGGGGGCGGCCGCGACCCCAATCGAAAAGTGATTCTGAAGAAAGAGCCGCCTCGCTACGGACGAGCGACGAAGACGCTGGCTTTCTGGATCGTCTTGATCCTTCTGTTCCTCGTCGTCTTTCACACCGTCTACAACGATCAAGGACGCGAAGTCCAAGTCATCTACACGGACTTCCTGCGCCAAGTGGACGACGGCAACATCAAGACGCTGCGCATGGTCGATCAAGAAGTGCGCGGAGAATTGGAAACTCCCGCCACCACCGACTTCCAGGGGATCAGCCAGGGTTACACGCGCTTCAAGGTCACGATCCCGCGGCAAGACGAAGGTCTCATGCAGCGCATCCGCGACCGCAATCCGAACGCGCGCATCTCCGTCGGAGTTCCGGGAACGAATTGGACCCAGATTCTCTTCGCGTGGCTACCCATACTGCTCATTCTGGGAATCTGGATCTTCATCATGCGGCAGATGCAAAGCGGTGGAAATCGCGCGTTCACGTTCGGCAAGAGCAAAGCGCGTTTATTGACCGGCGGCGATCGTCCCAAGATCACGTTCGAAGACGTGGCCGGTGCCGATGAAGCGAAACAAGAGCTGCAGGAGATCATCGAGTTCCTGCGCGAGCCGGCGAAATTCCAGAAGCTCGGCGGGAAAATCCCCAAGGGCGCGCTTCTTCTCGGATCTCCGGGAACCGGAAAGACTCTATTGGCCAAAGCCGTTGCCGGCGAAGCAGGCGTTCCGTTCTTCTCGATGTCCGGCTCCGACTTCGTCGAAATGTTCGTCGGTGTGGGGGCCAGCCGCGTGCGCGACCTCTTCGAACAGGGACGCAAGAATGCCCCGTGCATCATCTTCATTGATGAGATCGATGCCGTCGGCCGCCATCGCGGTGCCGGCTTGGGCGGCGGACACGACGAACGCGAGCAAACGTTGAATCAACTTCTCGTCGAGATGGACGGATTTGACAGCTCCGACGGCGTGATCCTGATCGCAGCGACGAACCGTCCCGACGTTCTCGATCCGGCGCTTTTGCGGCCCGGCCGTTTCGATCGGCAGATCGTCGTCGACATGCCCGACGTCAAAGGACGCCTCGGCATTTTGAAAGTTCATGCGCGCCCGATTCCTCTCGAAGAGAACGTCGAGCTGGAGAAGATCGCCCGCGGAACGCCCGGATTCTCCGGCGCCGACCTGGCCAACGTGATGAACGAGGCGGCGCTCTTGGCGGCGCGGCGCAATCGCGATCGCGTGACCATGGGCGATTTGCTGGACGCGAAGGACAAAGTGGCGATGGGCGCCGAGCGGCGCAGCCTCATCATCAATGAAAAAGAGAAGGAAGTGATCGCGTACCACGAGGCGGGACATGCGCTTGTCGCGACCTTGGTTCCCGGCGCGGATCCCATCGAAAAGGTGACGATTGTGCCGCGCGGCCGTTCGCTCGGCGCCACGTACCAACTGCCGGTGGACGAGCGCCACAACCTGGGCCGCGATTATTTGCTCGGCAAGATCGCGATCATCATGGGTGGCCGCGTCGCGGAAGAGATCGTGTTCCACGAGATCACCAACGGCGCCAAGGGCGACATCGACATGGCCACGCATCTTGCCCGGCGTATGGTCTGTGAATGGGGCATGAGTGATCGCCTCGGACCGATCGCTCTGGGACGCCCCGACGAGGAGGTCTTCCTCGGGCGGGAAATCATGCAGAACCGCCACGTCAGCGAGGAGACCTCGGAAGCCATCGACGCCGAGGTGCGCAACATCATCGAATCCTCGAAGGAGAGAGCGCACGACATCTTGACCGCGAATCGCGCGGCGCTCGATTCGATTGCCGTTGGACTCTTGGAGCGGGAGACGCTCGACGAGCACGAGGTACAGCTCTTGGCGACGGGAAGCCCGCTGCCGGTGTTCGATCGATCCGCGCACGATGCAGAGCGCGGCGCGCCGGTGCGTCCGGTCGAGGAAGCGGCTTCGGGATAAAACGTGAGGGTGCAGGGGAACCATCGCGGCATCGACCGCTTGATACCAAGACGCGATCCCACCCGAAGCACACGCATCCTGGGCATCTTGAATCTCACGCCCGATTCCTTCTCCGACGGCGGGCGCTTCTTTGATCCGGCTGCGGCGATCCGCCAAGCGGAAGCGATGGTCGACGCTGGGGCGGATGCTCTGGACTTGGGCGCGGAATCCTCCCGCCCGGGGGCCGAGCCGGTCTTCCAAGACGAAGAGCTGCGACGGCTCCTTCCCGTTCTAGAAGAAGTGATCTCCTTCGGCGTTCCCATTTCCGTCGACACCGTCAAAGCCGCGGTCGCCGAAGAAGCGCTCTCCCGCGGGGCCGCAATCATCAACGACATCTCCGCGTTCTCCGATCCGGCCATGGCCAGGGTCTGCGCCGCCGCCAACGCCGGCGTCATCCTCATGCATATGCGCGGAACGCCGCGCGACATGCAGACCCGCACCGATTATGACGATGTTGTTCGTGAGTCCATCGCCTTCTTGAAGGAGGCGCGCGCCCGCGCGATCTCCGCAGGCCTTCGCGAGGAACACGTGCTTCTCGATCCCGGGATCGGTTTTGCCAAGACGGCCGAGCAGAATCTGGAGATCCTGCGCCGCTTGCGCGAGTATCAAAGCTTGGGACAGCCGATTGTCGTGGGAGCTTCTCGAAAGTCCTTCCTCTCGCGATTCGGGGGCGAATCCATCGAAGATCGATTGCCGGCCACGCTTGCAGTGAGCATCTTGGCAGCAGCGCGGGGCGCCTCCGTATTGCGCGTGCACGATGTCGCCGAGAACGTGCGCGCGTTGCGCGCCGCCGAAGCGCTCTTGCCCGAGCTCATCGCCGAGGAGACCGCGTGCTGACGTTTCTCGGGAACCACTGGATTCTCGACATCCTCGACATCTCCATTGTCAGCGTCATCTTCTACAAGCTCTACATGTTCATTCGCTCCACGCGCGCGATCTCCATGTTCTTGGGGCTCTTGCTCATCACCGGCTGCGGTCTCATTGCGGAAATCCTCGGGCTTCACGGGCTGAGCTGGATCATGGGCAGCTTGAAGACGATTTGGCTCATCGGCTTTTTGATCGTGTTCCAGCCGGAGCTCCGGCGCGCGCTCTCCGTGCTCGGACAGAATCCGATCATTCGCCCGTTCGTGTACCGCAATGAAGCGCACGAGTCGATCGACGTCATCGTGTCCGGCGTCTTCTCCATGGCGGAGAGAAGAACCGGCGCGCTCCTCGTGATTTTGGGGCATGCGCAGATGAAGGGATTGATCGAGACCGGGACGCAGCTCCATGCGCGCGTCAGCCAAGAGCTCTTGCAGACGATCTTCACTCCCAAGAGCCCGCTCCACGATGGCGCGGTGGTCATCAACGCCGATCAAATCGTCGCCGCCGGCTGTATCCTCCCTCTCACGCAGAATCCCCAGCTTTCGCGAACGCTCGGTACACGCCATCGTGCTGCGATCGGCATTACCGAGGAATCCGATTGCTTGACGATCGTGGTTTCCGAAGAAACCGGCATCGTCTCGTCGGCGAAGAACGGACGGCTGACGCGCGGCATGACCGCCGAGTCTCTGCGTTCCGTGCTGGCCGCGGTGTTCGAAGAAGCTCGCCGAAGTGCTCCCTGAGCACGCGCCCGCCGCTTCTTTTCCCGAACGGATTCCCGCACCGAGCTGATCCCCGCAAGGAAGAGAAGGGCCTGGCCATCGCCCTCCTCATCGAAGTTCGCGTACGCCGGACCGCCGCGATGCTCTCCCCCTGCGGACGCGAGGCCCGTGAACGCAGCGGTCCGGCTTCAACGATCCGGGGGCGCTCAGCCGATCGACGCATCTCCCCGGCTACGTCGCCCGACCGCCGAGGCCTCCCTCGGTTGCGCCCCCGGAAACCAATCCGGTGACGACGAGATCAATTGCAACGAGAAGGCCAGGCCGAAAGCGAAATCTTCACAGAATCGGAACCGCATTCTGCGAAATGATTTGAGGCGCTTCCGTGCGCATTGCCCGCGGACGCACGGGCGAAGATTCGGCTCCTCGAGTTGGCGTTCGCGTCAACTCGCTGCGACGACCTCAATGGGAGACAGGACACGCCCAGGAAGTGACTCGTCGACAACGGAGAAGATTTCAAAACGTGTCAAATTTGCTGAAAACTGTACCTGTCCCCTCGAATCCGTTCGCAAAACGCAGTGGTCCGAATCTCCGAACTCGCATGATCTGACTTGCGATCCGCACGGCAACGACAAGGACTTGCTACAATGAATCACTGTTGGTCGCCTACGACCGGCCTTCTTGGCACCGCGGTTGCTCATCACGATTTCGAGGGTCTCAGGACTGCGAGGTGATCCGATGGAGAACACACCTTACTTCGATCTGGGTGCGGGTGCGTCCGGAGGAGGAAAGGAAAGCGTTCACTACTTCGTGCTCAACTCACTCCTGCGCTCACGCATCGATTGCGGCTTCGAATCGAACACGGTGCACTACGACGAGGACGTGAACGTCTACTTGGTTCATCTCCTCTCCGGTCTCGTACACGCACCGGGCGCCGGCCTGCCGGTGGATGCGCGCGACATCGATGTGTTCCACCAAGTGCGGGATTCTCAGGATCCTCGATACAAGGGGGAGGTCTACCGGACAAACGCGGACCAACTCCTGATTTCGACCAGCATCTTCACGGGCACACCGTACATCGCCCGGGAAGGGCGCCGGGTTTTCGACGCGCCCGCGCAAACTCGAATCGGACGCGGCAAAGCCTACTATCACTTCGCCTCCATGTTTCACGGCCAAATTCGGAGCGGGACCACCACGCTGCCTCGAATTCTCGATCGTCTTTCCGAAGATTTCGAACGGTACGTTGAAGTTCTCTTCCACATGCGCGGTGAATACATGAACCTCTACGAGCAACTCAAGAACGATTCCATTCTCTCGCTTCAGGATTCGTCCTCGTCGACTGCCGAGGAGCCGGATACTCGAACGGAGCTGGAACGGCTGCGCGACGATTTCCTCGACGCATACTGGGCATGGCATCAAGCACCGACCGCGGCGCATCGTGAGGCCGTGCTGGGCGCGGGCGAGCGACTCCACGCGTACGATCCGTTGTTCAACTTCGAGATTCCGGAGAACTGATCTCGCCGCCGGATTTCGATCCCCGTTTCGACGGGCATCGAATCCGCCCCTCCGCGGGGGCTGCAAGACACGAATGTCTTGCATGTGGATGGCGAAATCAGATTCCGAGGAATGAGCGAACGGGACCGAAGACCGTTTCCGGTTGAGGCGCTTTCGTCAGCACGTGGCCTTGTCCTTGGACGAGGACGAGCTTCTTGCGGGTCGAGGCGGCGCGGTCGTGAAGAAGTCGCGCGCCTTGAATCGAGACGCTGTTGTCGTCTGCGGAGTACAGGACCAGAAGCGGCGAGGTCACGCGGGGAATGAGCAATTCCGTCGCGCGGATTCCCCGCCAGACTTCACGTTGCCACCGGTATTGGATCCACGCCAACCGCCCCGCTCGGATCATTCGCGGCACGAGCGAGAACACGCGGCGGAACACGTAAGGGCGCAGCGCGGGAGCAAGCGCGACGAATCGCGCCACTCCTCCTTCTGCTGCGAGCCGAATTCCCAAGACTGCTCCCAACGACAATCCGATGACGGACACGCCGGCTTCGCCGCCGGCGCCGTGCGCTTCCAAGATCACCTGATGGGCGGCGCCGGCGCGCTCGACGAGAGCATCGAAACGCAAATCTTTCATCGCCTCCTCTCCCAAACCGTGAAACGGAAGAAGCGGACAAAGCGTCGCGACTCCGCGGCGCTCGAGATCATCGGCCAAGAGAAGAAGATCTTGCGGGCTTCCGCCCCCGCCGTGCAGAAGGAGAACGGGCGCGGTGCCTTCGCGTCCGGGGCGATAGAACGTGCGGTCCAGGGGCGCGACGCCGGCTTTCTCTTCGGAACGAATCCAGCGCTCGGCCCACTCGGCAATGCGGCTCATGGGGAAACGAGAAAGGGCGCGCCGGCGCGCGCCCTTCGGGTGTGGTCGCCCCGCACCGTCGTCCGAGGCATCAACTTGACCCGACTCAACAACGTGGGTGCTCGCACGATCCGTTCAGTTCGTCTCTCGAAGAGTCGAACGTCCCAATCGAATGTTGAGCTCCCTGTGAGCGAGTCTATCGGCTCAAGTATTGAAAACAGGCCTCGATCGAACGTAGCAGGGACCGATTGACCATCGGAATACCTACCACGTCATTCATGATAGGACCCGACCCACGGTGCGTCAATCGACGGACCGCGCTCGCGATAACCCCGTCAAAATTTCCAAGAAAATCCTAATCTCCTCTAGCAGGAACTTCAGCCCTGCCCGATATTAGCCGATGGTGGAGGGTGCGTCGGGAGCGCGGTGCGCCTCGGCTTCAGGCGTGTGACCCGGAACCAAGGAGAGTGTGATGAATTCAAGGCTTCGATTCCTCGCTGCCGCAGCGTGGGCCCTGAGCCTCGTGATCCCAGGATCGAGCAACGCGCTTGAGAAGAGAAGTGTACGGTTGCCCGACGATGGGAACGAATGGCGTGGGGGCGGCACGGCATGCTCGGTTCGCTACTACAACACATGCACCGGATGGGTTTGGGTTTGGAGTGGATGGGCTGCGGAAGATCGCGTCGGCGTGAACGTTTCCACCTGTTGCGCTCCGGGGCAGGCGACTGCAGTCACCAGCACGGATGTGTTCTGGGCGACGGGCGCTCCGGCAGGCTACGGTTTCACGGGAACGGTTGATCTTTGGGCGGCGGATGGCAACGGATGTCCGACTGGACCGTCGTTGGCATCGCAGCCTCTGCTTCCGGTGAGTCCTTGGGCGACGGCGGACTTCACTTCCTCTCCGGTGACCGTTCCGGACAATTTCGTCGTCACGTACACTTTCGGCACGGGCGTCGCAGCGGATCCCTCCGCAAACGCAACCGACCACCCGGCACAAGGACCGACTGGTCCTGCGGCGTGCGGTACTTGCTATCCGAATACCCGCACGATTCACTCGTTCATCTACGGCAACGTGTCGACTCCCTTGTGCCCCGGCTCGAATCTCAACGATGGGATTTGCGACGCCGAGTGGATGTGGGAGACGAACATCAATTGCACGACGTCGATCGAGTCAAATTCCTGGGGACAGATCAAGGGTCTCTATCGGTAGTCGCAGCGCTGCATGCGAGAAACGACAAGGGGTCCCCCGAAAGGGACCCCTTTTTCGTGCCTCGATGTTTCGACAGGAATCGCGAACAAGCGCCGCCGATCAAGAACGAACGTAGTTCGGCGCTTCCTGCGTAATCTCCACGTCGTGCGGATGGCTCTCGCGCAGCCCGGCCGCGGTGATGCGAATGAAGCGCGCCTTCTCGCGCAGCTCGCGCAGTGTGGCGGCGCCGCAATATCCCATTCCCGAGCGCACTCCGCCGGCCAACTGATACACCGTGTCGGCGACCGATCCGCGAAACGGGATGCGCCCTTCGATTCCTTCGGGTACGAGCTTGGTGGCTTCCGCCGCCGAGTCTTGGAAGTAGCGATCGCCGCTTCCTTCCTTCATCGCGGAAACGGAGCCCATTCCGCGTACGATCTTGTACGAGCGCCCCTGGAAGAGAATGATCTCGCCCGGGCTCTCGACCGTTCCGGCGAAGAGGCTTCCGATCATGACCGCCGCAGCACCCGCGCCCAAGCTCTTCACGATGTCGCCGGAGTACTTGATGCCGCCGTCGGCGATGATGGGAATTCCCTGAGCGCGCGCCGCTTCCACGGCATCCAAGATCGCAGTGAACTGCGGCACGCCGACTCCCGCGACGATGCGCGTGGTGCACGTTGCGCCCGGTCCCACTCCGACCTTCACCGCGTCCGCGCCGGCCCGGATCAATGCTTCGGTGGCCGCACCGGTGGCCGCGTTTCCGGCGACGACGGGAATCGAAGGACTGACGCGCTTCACTCGCAAGATTGCATCCGACACCGCTTCCGCATGCCCGTGCGCGGTATCCACGAAGATCGCATCCACTTTCACTTGGGTGAGCTTGTCGACGCGCTCCTCCAAATCGGGTCCCGTGCCGACGGCCGCACCCACGCGCAGTCTTCCGTGCTCGTCCTTGCACGCGTTCGGATACTGCCGGCGCTTCATGATGTCTTTGACGGTGATGAGTCCCTTCAGGAATCCGCGCTCGTCCACGACAGGCAGTTTTTCGACGCGGTTTTCGTGAAGGATCATTTTCGCCTGATCGAGGCTCGTGCCGACCGGAACGGTCACGAGATTCTCTTTGGTCATCACTTCGGAAATGGGCAGGTCCGGGCGAGAGTGAAAGCGCAGATCGCGATTGGTCAGGATGCCGACGAGCTTTCCGTCCTTGGTGGTCACCGGGACCCCGGAGATGCGAAAGCGGCTCATCAATTCTTCCGCTTCGTGGACCGGACGATCCGGCGTGAGCGTGATCGGATCGAGAATCATCCCGCTCTCCGAACGCTTGACCTTGTCGACTTCTTCGGCCTGCCGTTCCGGAGTGAGGTTGCGGTGGACGACGCCGATGCCCCCCTCCTGCGCGAGAGCTTTGGCCAGATTCGCCTCCGTGACCGTGTCCATGGCCGCGGAAAGAATCGGCAGATTCAGCTCGATCGTGGCGGTGAGGCGCGTGCGCAAGTCGACGTCCCGGGGATGGACGGAAGAAGGCCCGGGAACGAGAAGGACATCGTCGAAGGTGAGACCTTCGCCGACAATTCGAGATTGAGGGGACATGAGAGTCTCCGGCACGGGCGACGGGGCGGCGGATCCAGTCTTCATGAAAAATTTTGCTAATGATACCCAACAGCGCCGCCGGCGAAAAGGGGCCTCGGGAACGCCATCCGGATCAGGCGATGCTTGCCGAAGCCCGATGTCTTCCCTACGATCGATCCTCGCTCCTCTCCGCAGATCGCCGGAACCGTGAACGATCTCGACCCAGTCCGCCCCCTTTTCGTGCTCTACGTACCCGGATTGGATCGCCGGCGCCTGTCCGCGGCCGATACGCCCTTCTTGGACGCCCTCTTGAAGAGGTATCCCTCGGTGGGTCTGCGAACGCATCCCACGACCGAGCTCTTTCCCACGCTGATCGCCGGCGTGGACCCGCACGAACATGAGATCTGGCAGGTTCGCTTGAACGAACACGTGAAGGCGAACGGATGGCCGGAGCGATTGCCGGATTGGCTCACCACGACAGCCCAATGCCTGCGCCATGTTTGGGATTCTTCCTACGATCTTCCGGCGATTCCCTGGAGAAGGCGGCGGCGTCTCGTTCTGCATCGCTTGAAATACACGCGCCGCGGAAAGGATCCCGCGGTCTTGGCCACGCTCGGCGGCTACCCAACGCTTTTTGGAGTGCTCGGAGACAAGTCGCGCTATCGCATCTCGACGAAATTTGGAGCCATTCCGAAGCTCCTCTCCGGAATCCCCGATCGGCGCTTCGATTTCGATCTTCTGGAGTTCTACGCGTTCGATCTGCTCTCGCATTGGAATCTCGACCGGTCGCAGGTCATGGCGAAACATCTGCGCATGGTGGATCGCTTCGCACAATCGGTCAGCGAGCGCTGCGAGCAGGCCGATGTACGCATGATTCTTCTCGTCGATCACGGGCAGGAGGCCGTGCACCACACGATCGATCTGCGCGCCATGGTTCGTGCCTCCAGGGTGCCGGCGAGCGATGTTCTCGATTACGTGGAAGTGGGCGTGGCGCGCTTCTGGTTTGCGAATGATGCGGCGCGCGACACGGTGCGAAAGGCGTTGGCGAAAGATCCGCGTATTCTCTTGCAGACTCCTGCGGACTTGCGAGAATACGGTCTCGAATTTCCCGACGGTCGTTTCGGCGAGCTCTACGCGATCGCGCAACCCGGATCGATTTTCTTTCCCCATGATTTCTATCACCCGCTCGCGAATCTCTATATGGGTCTTACCAAGCCGCGTCTCTGGCGCAGGATCTTGCAGCCGGTGCACCGCGGCTCGCACGGGCACCGGCCCGACCATCCCGCGGAAGAGGGCTACGTCGTGCTGCTCGATCCCCGATCGGAGGCCGATCGCCCGTGGGCGCGGCTCGTCGATTTTGCGCCCACGGTCCTTTCCCTTCTCGCCAAGCATCCGCCCGATTCGATGAAAGGAACTCCCTTCTTTCGCATTCGCGCTGCTTCATGACGGTGAGCCGCGCAGCAGCGCTGCGCATCCTTCGCATCGTGATTGCGGCGGGGATCTTGTTCCTGCTCTTCCGCAGTATTCCCTGGAGCGAGGTGCGCGGTGCCTTGGGACAGACGCGCGCTTGGCCCGCGCTCGGCGCGTTCGCTTGCGGTCTCATGATGCAGCTGCTCGTCGGGCTGCGCTGGCGCGAGATTCTGGCGCATCACGATCTCCCGCTTGCTCGCTCCGAAGCGCTGCGCATTCATTTCGCGGCGCTCTTCTATTCGGCGTTTCTCCCCGCGGGAAACGTCGCGGCGTTGGTCGTGCGCGTCCTGCGCATCGAGGACCGCTCCCGCAATTGGACGACGATCCTGCACTCCCTCTTGATCGACCGCCTCTGGGCGACCGCAATCCTGACGATCTGGGGAATGGTGGGACTCCTTCTCTCGCGCGATGATCCGGGATTCGCCGCCTTTGCACTCTTCGGCGGAGCAACATTGGTCTGCGCCATTGCGCTCTTGATTCTTTCCGGATATCCGGGATGGAAGCCCGCGCTCTTTTTCTCGCTGACGAGTCACGCGTTGGGCGTGAGCGCGTTCACGCTGCTCGCTTCCTCGATCGGATTGCACGTGGGGTTCGGCACGTTCGCATGGATTCGCAGCGCGACGATCATGGCCACCATGCTCCCGGTCACGGTGATGGGTATCGGGGTGCGCGAGAGCGTGCTGGTCTATCTCTTGTCGCCGCGCGGCGTGGAGAGCTCGAGCGCCGTGGCGCTTTCCTTCTTGGTGATGGCGGCGACCGTTTTGGGACCGGCGCTGGTGGGGGGACTCGTCGAGTTGGAGAGATTGATCCAGCGCAAAGCGAAGTGAAGCGCCGGGGGTTGCTGGTGCGCCGTCAATTCAGGCGCGTGCGACTCTTCTCGCTCTTGGGCGCTTCACTTTCTTCCGCCGCTTTCCCGGTCATGGGCACGAAGCGCACCGGCACGATCCCCTTGCGAATGAGCTGTCCGTCTTTCTTCTCGATGACCACGAGCTCTTGATCGTCCGGATTGTCGCCCACGGGAATGACGAGACGGCCGCCTTCCGCCAGTTGATCTTGTAACGGTTGAGGAACGTGATCGGGCGCGCAGGTCACCAGGATTCCATCGAACGGCGCCGCCTCCGGCCAACCTAGATAGCCGTCGCCGATGCGCAGGTGCACGCCGCCGTAGCCCGCCGCCGCCAAGTCCTTCGCCGCGCGGCGCGCCAGCGGCTCGACGATCTCGATCGAATAGACATTCGGCGTGATCTCGGCGAGGACCGCGGCTTGATATCCCGATCCGGTCCCGATCTCCAGAACTTTGCTTTGCGGCCCAAGCTGCAACAGATGTGTCATGAGCGCAACGATGAACGGCTGCGAGATGGTCTGGTCTTCGCCGATCGGAAGCGGATTGTTTTCGTACGCTTCGTTCACGAGATCTTTGGGAACGAAGAGATGCCGCGGAACCTTGCGCATCGCGGCGACGACGGCCGAATCCCCCACCGCGGGAGCGATCGCTTGATCGACGAGCTCGTTTCGCCGCCGGGCCAACTCCTCGTCGGTGATTTGCGTGGTGGAAGCGCCGCACGCGGCGATGAGCACCACGGCGAGCGGCGCCGCAAGAAGCCGGCGCCAGGCCCACACATTTCTCGGAGCTGCCGCCATCCAACTTACCGCAGCGCGTCGAGCAGCTGGCGCGTGCGCGCCAGGCGCTTCTCGCGATCGCGCACGAAGCGCTCGATGCCGGCCAGGATGTCTTGCGGTGAGAGGTGCGCCTCGGCCAGCACCTCATCGACCGACCCGCCCGTGCGCCAACGATCGTCCCAATCGGAAGAGAGCATGTATTCGTACGCGATTGGGCTGCGGATCCAGTCGTACATGAGCCGGCGCGAGCGGTTCGTGACCGCGGTCACGTCATACTGCGCGGCTTCGGGGAAAATCCTCTGCCGCCATTCGGCAGGCTGCTTCATGAAGAGCTGCCAACTGATCGCCGCGACGATGCGCACGTTGAGCTTCGCCTTGTCGATCTCCGGCAGCATTTTCACGAGATTCGCCGTCGACATCGTGCCTTGCACGAGCACCGTTCCGCCGGGCGGCCGCGACGGATCGAAGTCGCGAATCAAGTACGCACCCTTCGCCGCTTCGAAGTGCGAGGCCATTCCCAATGCGGCGCGATCGGGGATCGTTACCGCGGGGCGTGTGAGGTGCAGCGCGACGATCGGGAAATCGGACGCGAACGCGGCTGCCAACACGACCGGCACTTCGTTGTGCTCCCAAGGATGCACGTTGCACACGTGATGATCGGGAAAAAGATCGGTGACGCCCGGCTCGAAGATGCCGAAGTGCGTGCGCGAATCTTCCGCCGTCTCCGGCCCCGAATGTCCCGCGACCCACAGCACTTTGCCAACTTTGATCTCGGAGTCCTGCGCGACCTGGCTGAAGAGCCGCATCGGCCCGTACTTCAAATAGCTGAATGAGCCGTAGGTGGAATGCGCTGCGTAGAATCCGTTGAAGTCTTCGTACGGCTTGGGCGAGATGTTGACACACGCGATTCCGGCGGCGACTCCTGAGTTCGTGAATTCGGTGATCTGCTGTGGCAAGAGCACACCCTCGGGGTGCTTGTCGCGCTCGTACCAGCCCCAACCTTCGATGCCGCCAAATTCCTTCGCGAAACCGGCAATGTTCGTGGACTCCGCAAGATCCGCCGACATCGCCAAGAAGAGCGGGCGCTTGTACTTCTTGCGCGCGAGCGTGTTGATGAAGGCACCCCACTTCGCGAACGCGGCGCGATTCGGTTGACTCTCGCCCGGCTTGGCCCACATCTCTTCCGGGTAGCGCTCGGCATCCCAGAATTCGCGGTCGTGAAACGGAATGACGGAGGTGTCGAAGCGCGTGGTCGGAAGCGTCTCGGGAACGGAATCCCCGATTTCGACGAGCCGATCCGCGAGATAGTCCAGAAGCTCCGGATCGCGATCGAAAACGGAAAGCGCGCGCTGGAAATTCGTCGCCGCCTGCTGCTTCAACGCGGCGGAATCTTTCGGGGCGGGCTCGTCCTGTCCCTCGAACGGGATGCCGTACTTGTCGGTGAAGTCTTTGCGAATCTTCCAGAACAATTCCGAATTCATCTTGTGCGGCGTGCCGTGCGACTTGTGTCCGGTCACGATATAGCCGCGGCCTTTGATCGTCTTGAACCAGATGCACAGCGGCCGCTGCGCGGCATCCTGCGGCGCGTGAATTCCCTGCACCAACGTGCGCGAGACGTCGCGCCAATCGCTTCCGTTCTCGGTGCCGACGACGCGCCATCCGGCCGCCCCGAACCAATCGCGCGGGCCTCCATACACGACGCTGGAAGCGGGACGAGGATCGATTCCTTCATCGTTCCAGTCGACCAGATACACCAAGTTGTCGAGGCCCAGACCCCACGCGGAATTGCGCGTCTCGTGCGATGCACCGGTGGTGAGCCCGCCTTCCCCTTCCATCGCGAACACGCGCACGCTCGATGCGCCGGCGCGCTTCAACGCCATCGCTTCTCCCGCGGAAGGAGGCGATCCATGCCCCGACGGCCCGGTGTTGAACTTGAAGAACAGCGTCTTGCCTTCCATCTCGGCATGGCCGGGCAGACCGCGATTGCGCCGCAGCATCATCAAGTCTTCCCAAGTCAGCATCTTGTGCTCGGGATCGGGAACGAAATAACGGCGGTCTTGCGTCTTCGCGTATTTGCGCCGCAGCGCTTCATTGAAGACGGCCAGCGTCGCGTACACGAGAGGAACAGTGTGTCCGGCGACGAGGATGAAGCGATCGCCAAACGCCTTTTCAGGATGACGAATGTCCCAGCGCATGATGCCGCCCAAGAGCGTGGCGACGAGCATGTGCACCTTGGAGCGCGATCCCCCGGGATGACCCGATTGCCGGTAATTCAGCATGAGATCGATCATCGAATCGATCAGGTCTTTGATCTTTTCCCATTGCGCGAAGTGGGCCTCCAATTCTTTCGCGCGGGCATCGAGCTGAGGGGCGGCTTCCGTAGTGGTCACGGGACGTCATCCTTTTCAAAAGAAGGTGCTTTCAAGGCCGTCCAAGATAACTCGAAATCGCCCGGAAGAGGGGCCTGGAGTTCGAGCAAACGGCCATCACGGGGATGGGCGATGGACAGCTCCGCCGCGTGCAAAAGATGGCGGTGGGCGCCGGCGGCGGCCAGAAGCTCGGGGGTTTCGCCGTCGCGAAAGTAGGCCCGGACGAGCTCGATGGAGACGGCGTGCATCTTGTCCCCCAGGATCGGGTGGCCGATGTGCGCCGCATGGATGCGGATCTGATTCGTGCGCCCCGACTCCGGAATGGCGAGCGCCAAGGTGCAGGGGCCCTGGTCCGTCTCTGCGGTTACGAGGCGGCGGAACACCGTGCGTGATGCTTTGCCCACCGGAAGATCCATCACGCGCCAACGGGGCGGGTCCGGATCATCCAGGGGGGCGCGACCAATCGGCGCATCGACGGTGGCTTCGTGAGGAAGGAGGCCGCGCAACACGGCTTGATACTTCTTCACGACGCGACCGGAATGAAACTCGCGCTCGAAATGAACCGCGGCCGCGCGCGTCTTCGCCAACAACACGATGCCGGACGTCTCGCGATCGAGACGGTGCGCGAGACGAAGCTCTAGGCCGTGCGATTCGCGCAGATGAGCGATGAGCGTGTTCTTGATGTAGCGGCCGCCGGCATGCACGGGAAGGTTGCCGGACTTGCAGACGGCGAGACAGTCGTCATCTTCGTGCAGAGTCGTGTAGCGAAAGTCGACTTCGGGCTCGGCGTGCACCAACGAATACGAGACGCGATCTCCGACCGCAAGGACGCGCTCTCCCCCGGCGCACGTTCCATTGACGCGCACCGCACCCTCTTCGAGGCGCTCGTCCCAAATGGCGGGCGGATGGTAGCGAAAGCGATGGGACAGAAATGCGCGCAGCGTCCAGCCGTCGCGATAGGGATCGACCAAGCAAGAGAGCGTATAGCGCCGGGATCGTTCACTCGTGGCCACACGCCATGATGGCGCTTCTTCGACCTAGAGTCGAATGCCTGCTGCAATCGCGGGAAGGACACTGCTGCCCAGGTCCTCGTCGGTGAACATCAATCCACCTTCTGCAAAGACCTGCACCTGTTTGTTGCCACCCCGTGCTCCGACCCCAGTCCACAGATAGGGATAAATCGGGGAATGTTCCTTATCAGTGCCATCATTATCAGTGCCTTCCCCAGTCAGAAGCGAAAGCCAAAGTCCGCCACCGCCGAAAGCATAGAATCTGTTTCCATGCTGCTTGCCGACGATCATGCGTGCACCGACGGAGCTGATCGCGATGGCCGTCCCGGCATGGCCTTCGATCGCCATGCCGTCATCAACTGCCCATTCATTGGCAAGCGCGATCGTGTAAGGAATGCCGAAAGACGCACCCCAGTCTGGTTCTCGTGATTGCACAGGTTTCTTCTCGGAAGATTCAGGGTGATCCTCTTGCAAGAATGATTGCATCTCCGCGTCGCGAGAATCGTTGCCACTGTCGAGCTCGACCATAAGACCGGCAGCGACGCCCGAAGACCAAGCTGACTGAGGATACGGGGGTTCTTCGCGCAACTGCTGATTGCATTCGACAAACACCTTCGCTCGATCGCCGACACGAAGGCCCATCGATGCGATCCCAATCGGATGAATCTCCCCGAATTGCGTCTCGAAGCCTGCGCCGACTGCGACGTACGGTTCCCAAGTTCCGGAATGCTTCAGAATGAGCCGGCCTCCACCGGAGAAGTCATCGAGATTCGTTCCGCCATGGAGTTGTACTGCGATGGACGGGTGCAGCTCCTGCTCCCCAACGACGCCGACGAAATACGGATCGCCGGCCAGAAGCCCAACGGAAGTGGTCTTTTCCGTTTTTTCCGAGGCTGGTTTCTTGGGTGCTGCGATGACGGAATTGGGAATCGCCGCCAAGAGAACCGCGGCGGCGCCGAAACCCTTGCGGATTTCCGCAGAAATGACGTCCGATGTGTGGATCCGTTCCATGACTCCCTCCTCGAGAACTGGCAACCCATCAGGGTCACGCTCCCCTGTACGAAGGGGGATCTCCTGAGGTTGCGTTGCTTTGATGCAAAGAATAAGAAAATGAGGGGATCTAGGCCGATTCGGCCTTTTCTCGGAGCGTCTCTCCCAGCTTCCCCATCAAGAGTCCGGTGGAAATGAGATCCATGCGG
>Ga0111538_10003436_pt1 | contig 22113 bp, 18 predicted proteins | sample SoiMethybrSBSTD1_FD_79669 | JGI IMG/M metagenome (GOLD analysis project Ga0111538, IMG submission 79669) | Bulk soil microbial communities from a Populus tree surrounding site in Tennessee, USA - Soil MetaG P. TD hybrid SBSTD1 (version 2)... | ecosystem: Environmental > Terrestrial > Soil >... | reverse complement strand
GCACGAGGACACCGTCGGCGCGAGCGGGCAGTGCCGTCGGCCTCGTCGCCTGGGCGGTGATGAAGTCCTCCGGTCGGGTATCACCTGACCATCCGCCGTCACCGCGGGACCACCACCTCCTCACCGGTGCTCGGGTCAATCCGGCGCCCGAACGGAATGCTCACCTCGAGCTCCACCCCCCGCGTCGTGAGGTGGCCCTTGACGTTCGTCGGCGCCGTCCCTCGACGCGCGATGTCCCGGACCGCGAAGCTCAGCAGGCCCCGGGGCCGGCTGAGCTCTCCGGAGTAGACCAGCTCGCCGTCGGTGCGGACGACCATGATCCGCGCTCCGTCGCCGTCGGGGTCAGACAGCACAACGTACTGCACGGCCGCGCTCTTCGTCCGTTCGTCGTGGCGGGCGAGCAGCGCGGTGATCCACGGGCGTTCGAAGATCCGCGAGGACCGGGCGAACATGTCGCCGCCCTCGGTGATTTCGGCGTTGACGAGCACGGTCCAGACCGCCCGGCCGGCGTTTAGCAGGAAGCCGATCCGCTCGCTGAGCGGGATGGCGAACTCGCTGCCCCGAAGCTGCGCCCGCTGGGTGGAAATGGTCTGCGGTCGGATCGGCCGGAGGGTGAGGGGGATCAGCTGCTCCTCCAAACCGGCCGTACGGTCGACGCCCGGGCGGAACGGCAGGGCGTCGGACGCGCGCCCGAGCCGGTGCGCGATGAGGGCTCGGGCGAAGTCGAGTTGGCGTTGCTCCGCGGCGTCCGCCCTGCGGCCGAGGTCGTTCAGCGCTGTGAGGGTCGCCTCGTCGCCGATGGCGCCCAGGGACTTGATCGCCTGGATGCGGACGATCGGCTCGGCACCGGCGAGGCTCCGCAGCAGGCCGTCCCGCGCCTCGGCGGTGGGGATGAGCCGGAGGCTCGCCGCCGCGACGGCCCGGTGGATCGGCGACTCGTGTTCGTCGGCGGTGAACCGCGCGAGGATGCCGGCGGTTTCGGCCGTGCGGTCGCGGACGGCGAGCGCGCTGATCGCCCGCGACAGGTCCATCGCGGCCGGTCGCCGGGCACGCTGCCGGACGACCTCCTGCAGCGCCAAGACGTCTCCGGCGGTGAGGTCGAGCGCGACCCGCTCGGAGAGCATGCGTTCGTTGGGATCCGTGATCCGCCGGAGCTTTGGGGGAAGCCGGCGTGCGGGTCCCGGTTGTGTGGGATCGGTCATCAGCAGGGACTCCTCACCGCACAGTGACCTCTCATCGTGGTGCCCTGGCCGGAGGTCAGATTCGTGCTCGTGCTGTTCAGTTCGCCGATACCATCGCCGTTCGAGTCCACGCCCATCACGTTGGTGATGGTGGTGTCGTGCTGGAGGCCGAGGTAGTGCCCGACCTCGTGCGCGGTCAGGATGCCGAGGATCCCGCTCGAGAGTTCGATCACGGCGCCGGTCATCTCGTCCTTCTCGTCCTTGTCGCACGGCCCGGGCGTGGTGCTCCACCCACCGGCGTTGAGGATCGATTGGACGTAGAACACGTCGATGCCGTCGTTCGGACCGGAGAAGTCGTCGGTGAGATCGACGGCTTCCGGCCGGTCGGTGATGATCGTGTAGTTCGCCGCGGCGGTCACGCCGATCCTCCGCCAGAAGAGCTTCCGTACGCCCAGGCTGACCTGTCCGTAGAGGTCACGCACCGTCTGGAGCGCATCCTGTACGGCGATCACCTGGGCGAGGGTGACCACGCCGGAGAAGTCGTTCTCGTGGCCGACGAGGAAGATACAGAGGTTGATCGCCCGGCCCTTCATCAGTTCGAGCTGCCGCTTGACCGAGCGCGGCTGGGAGATGCCGACCGAGCCGCTCTGGTCGCGGAAGATGTAGCCGTAGAGTTGCGAGTTCACTGAGAAGGGCGGGTTCACGCCGAGGCAGGACGCCGCCGTCGCTCGTACGCTCAGGTCTGCCATGACGGTGGCCCTATCCGCACGCCGCGGCGACGGAGGGACGGCTGGCCGTGCCGCTCTCCAGTGCCTCGATGCGCGCCCGCAGCGCCTCGTTCTGACCGTCGAGTTCTTTCAACGCCTCGATCAGCAGCCCGATCATGCCGCTCAGGTTCACGCCCCGGTAGTCGTCGCCGGCGCCGCGTTCGACCACTCCAGGCAGGACCGACTCGACCTCCTGGGCGATCACGCCGACGCGGGTCGCCCGGCAGGACGTCTCGGCCGCGCCGCTGTCCTTGCGCTGGAACTCGACGCCGCGCAGTTTCCGCAACGCGCGCAGGGCGCCGCGGATCGGCCGGACCTTCGTCTTGAGCCGCGCGTCGGAGGTGACCAGGAAGTCGTCGGCGCGGACGGCCCCGGCGACATGCAGCTTGTCCTGCGGTTCGGCGGTGCCGACCCCGACGTTCCCCTCACCGCCGAAGGGGTTGATGATCACCCGGTTCCGCCCGCGCCCGCCGGCGCTGTGGAGGTACAGATCGCTGGTGTTCGACTGGACGTCCACCGCGCCGCCGTCCGCGCGGAGATCCAGCACGCGGCCGCCCGACTCCAGCCGCAGCCGGTCGCCCGTCACGTGCACCTTCACCGCGGCGTCGGTGCGGCCGATGCCCACGTTGCCGTTCTGGAGAATGGTCATCAGCTCCTGCGCGCCCGGTGTGTTGCCATGCGAGATCCGCAGCCGGCCGATGGGTCGCCCACCAGCGGGACCGTTGTCGATGTGGAACCAGGCGAAGCCGTCCGGCGGGAAGAACGTAAGCGCGCCGGCCGATGTGTGGTCGAGCCCGGTGGCCATCCGGTCGAGCACGTGCAACTGCGTCCGCGGATCGGTCAACCCGACACCTACCCGGCCGTCCGAGCGGACGCGCAGCCGCTCGGTGCCGGCCGTGCTCACGATGACCGGCTGCCCGTTCGTGGTTCCCAGGAAGTCGCCGGCCCCAATTGCGTTTCCATCGGTCTGCCAGTTCGCCATCGTTTCCTCCTTCGGGCACGCCGAGCCGATTCCCACACCGTCCTCCTGCACGTCAGGAGCGGTCAAGCGTCTGCTGAATGCGTTCACGACTGAACTGCCGCCGGTCGCCAAGGTCATTTCTCGGCGTCTCGAAAGTGCTCGACGGAGGGCATTGCCGAGTCAATTCGGCGGGCCGATGTGCGTCGACCACGGCCACGTCCCCGGCGCTGCTCTGCTCGATCGCCCGGGGGAGATGGTCGTTCTCGATTCCCGGCCAGTTCCCGGTCAACGCCCTGTTCTTCGAGGGACGGATCGCCGAGCGTAATCCCATCGCGCTCGATGTGATGCCTGTTACGACCGAAGGGAGTGCGCTATGCGCGCGTCAAAGCTCATTCGACCACCGCTCGGCTGGGCCGCTGATCGGCGAAGCCAGCTATCTCGGCGGAGTCCTCAGGCCAAGGCCGCCAGCCCGGTACGCCCATTCTCCCGGTGTCGTCGATTGCTGACGGCGGTCGCCGTGGCTGCGCTCATGACGACGACGTCGCTGTTCGCCACGCTGGTGACTGCAACCCCGGCGCGGGCGGCGCAAGGTTGCGCCGGATACTTCGGCCCGTACTGGTTCGCTGGCGCGGACGCTACCCGCGATGCCGGTCGCCGCAAGCTACTGGCCGTCGACTCGCCCTGGGCCGACGGGTCCCGCGTCTACATATGGGACAACAACAACGACCTACGCCAGCAATGGTGCCTGCAGTCCGTCCCGGGCGGCTACCGGTTCCGCTACGCGCACAACAACAGTCTCTGTATCGGGGGCGTGAAGGCCAACGGAGCCCAGATGCAACTGCAGAGTTGTACTGCGGGCGGCGTCATCAACTTTATGCAGATCCTCGAGGGCGAGTGGCGCGATCCCAACGGAACCATCTATCCCTCGTACATCTTCGAGCCGACGACAGACCCATCTCTATGCCTCGATGTATACAACGGCAACAGTGCGAACGGGACCCGCGTACAGTTGTGGACCTGCAACGGGCGTGCCAACCAGATCTGGTACTGAGTTCGAACAGGAATCCGTCGGGCCGCCTCCGCTCAGCCGGCCAACGCGATCCAGACCTATGTGGAGCTCCTGCGCGGGCCGCTCGAACCCGAGCGGCTCGCGCTAGGACCGTCGCTCATCGCCTCGGCGTCCCGTTCGTGCGACGCGATCAGTACTGTCCGAGCCTCGGCCTCCGCCTGTCGGTAACCGGTGCGGTGGAGCACCGTGATGGCTCGCTTGGCATGCCTGCCGGCCTCGGTCGCGTCTGCACGGGTCAGGTAGACCTCGGCCATTGCGGTTAGGGCCCGACCTTCCGGGATGGCATATCCGGCCCGACGGGTGAGCACGTACGCGGTGGTGGCCTCCGCGAGGGCGCGGTCCAGATCCCCGACGTGCAACAGGCCTTGGGCCAAGCCGATGCGCGCTTCGCATCCGGCATGACTGTTGTCGCGGCCGTCGAGCCTGACCGCCTCCTCGTAGCGGGCGATCGCGGCCGGTACCGCGTCGAGCCGGAGCAAGGCGTCGCCGAGCGCGACGAGCGCGGTCAGTTCGGCGCGACGATCGCCAATGTCGCGGGCGCCCTCGAGCGCCATGCGCGCGTACCGTTCACCGGCCTCCGGGTCGCCGGCCGCACAGTGCAGCGTCGCGAGGCCGGCATGGGTGAACGGCTGCCCGTACCGATTGTCGATCTCCATGTTAAGAGTCTGTGCGCACACCAGGTCGTGCCGGGCCGCGTCGAGGTCTCCGAGGTGGACGTGTACGACGGCCCGCGTCGACAGGGTGATCGCCTCGGCCGACGGGGTTCCAATCTCACGGTGAAGGGCGAGAGCTGCGCCAAGGTCGCTCATCGCACCGCGAAGATCACCCAACTCGAGACGGAGATTGCCGAGGTTGGTGAGCGTGGCTGCCTCCCCGCCACGACGGCCTGTACTCCGGTTGAGTTCCAGAGCGGCGATGAAGTATTCCATCGCGGTCCGGTTGTCACCGGTCTCAACCTGCGCTATCGCCAGCCTGCCGAGTGCACACGCCTCGCCGGCGGCCCAGCCGGCCGCGCGGCTGAGGGCCAGTCCCTGGTCCAGGTGATCGATGGAGATCCGGTACTGCCCGAGACAGATATACGCGATCCCCAGGCTGATCCGCGCAGACGCCTGCGCCTGTACGTTTCCGCACGCCATCGCGGCGCCCATCGCCGCTTCCGCCGTGGCGAGCCAGTCTCCCATGTCCCGGCTGATCCAGAAGTAGCTGCGGAGCCGGTCCGCGATGAGCCAGGCCGCCGGCGCCGGCCCGTCGATACTCGCCCGGCGAACCGCGGCGACCAGGCTCGGCTGTTCCGCCTCAAGCCAGGCACGGGCCTGGCTTGCGCTGGCGAAGGACGGACGTACCGCTGCCGGCGGTGAAATCGGCATCCGAACCAGGTCCGGACCCAGTACGCTAATCGCTTCATCCACGGTGTGCACATAGAAGTTCATGAGCCGTTGCACCGCCGCATCGCGCTCGGCTTGCGGTTCCTCGGCCCGCGCCAGTTCGTCTGAGTAGCGCCGGAGCAGGTCGTGCAGGCCGTATCTGCCCGACTCCGACCGCTGAACCAGGTGCGCCGAGACGAGCCGTTCCAGTATGCGCGCCGCAAGTATGGGTGCGGCGGCGAGCGCGGCGGCGGCGGCGACACTGAGATCCGGACCCGGGGCCAGTGCGAGCAGCCGGAACATCCGCCGCGCAGCTAGGGCCTGATCCTGATAGGACAACGCGAACGCCGCCCTGATTGAGGAGTCCGCATCGCCGTCGAGCTCCAGGGCCGCCAGGCCCGCCGCACCCCGCAGTTCGCTCACCTGCGTGTCAATGCTCTGGTGTGGCCGGTCGCTGAGGTGTGCCGCGGCGATGCGCAATGCGAGTGGCAAGCGACCGCACGCCTCGGCGAGCGCGGCGGCCGCATCCGGTTCGGCGGCGATCCGGACGTGGCCGGCGGTGTGCCGCAGCAACTCGATCGCCTCCCCGAGTGGCAGCACGTCAAGCTCGATCCGGCGCGCGCCGTCCCGGGCGATCAGCCCACTCAGCCCGTTCCGGCTGGTCACCAACACCAGGCAGCCCGGGTCGCCGGGAAGCATCGGCCGCACCTGACCGGCGTCGTGCGCGTTGTCCAGCACGATCAGCAACCGGCGTCCCGACACCATGCTTCGGAACAAGGCCATCGCGTCGGCCGGCTCGATCGGTATGTCCTCGGGCCGGACGCCCACCCCGCGAAGGAGCGCGCCGAGCGCGTCGATCGACTGCAGCGACGGCTGCGGTGCGAAGCCCCGTAGATCGATGTAGAGCTGACCGTCGGGGAATCGTCGGCGGGCCGTTTGAGCCCAATGGACAGCCAACGCGGTCTTTCCGACGCCAGCCAGGCCGCAGATCACCGCGATCGGAACGGCAGACCCACCAGTCTCGCCGAGTAGTTCGTCGAGCCGGGTCAACTCGACGTCGCGGCCGGTGAAGCTAGCGACGTCCGGTGGCAACTGCGCAGGCGGCAACGCCCGGTTCGCGTGGTCGTCCGCCTCGCCCGACAGCCGGGCCGCCGACGCAAGGAACCAATCCCGTTCCTTGCCGCTCAAGCCGAGCGCGCCTGCGAGTTGCTGGATCGTGGACGGTCGCGGCGTGCGCCGCCCCGTTTCGATACCGCGAATCGTCTTGGGGTCGACAGCCGCCTTGCGGCCCAGATCCTCCTGCGTCAGCCCGAGCCGTTGTCGATACTCACGTACCTGCTCGCCGAACACGTATCCCCCGACCGTGCAGCTGGCGTCGGCCCTCCGGCCCGGCCCTGACGCCAGTATTGCGTTTCACGGCTCACGACCCTCCCCTCCTCCCGCGATCATGCGCAGCGGTGCGTGGTTCGCTCGGTTTTGATGACCGTCCGTACTCAGCACTTGCGCATGATCGACAGGGAGGAGGGGCGACCCCCGATCAGTTGTAGTAGTAGACGTGCCGGTCGGTGCGGTCGCTGCACGTCCAGTTGCACGCGACCACGCCCACAGTGCTCGCCAGCAGCGTCGGCCAGGACAGCGCGAGCCGCATTCGCCGTGGGGCCATGCTTCGCTCCCTTCGTCGCCACGCACGCGCTTCGCGGTCGTGGGCGCAGCCTGGCATCGACCGTCCTCGTTTCGTCCTCGAACGGTCCTTGTACGATGCTCGCGGCGGTCCGACGACGGGAGGTCGCCGCGGCCATGGAGGGCAGCCTGGAGTTCCGGATCCTGGGGCCGTTGGAGGCATGGGCCGGTCGTACGCGGATCCCGCTGCATGGGCCGCGCCAGGAGATCGCGCTCGCGACACTGATCGTCGATGCCGGCCGGATTGCCACCTTCGATCAGCTCGTGGACGCCGTCTGGGACCGCCCACCGCCGACCGCTCGGCGCCAGGTGCAGGACCTCGTGACCCGCCTGCGCCGCAGGCTGGTCGCGCATGGCGGCCCCGAAGACGTCATAACCACGCACCGCCTGGGCTATGTACTGCGCGTCGAGCCAGGGACACTGGACGCCGAGCGGTTTGAGCATCTGGTCCGCACCGGTCGTCAAGGCGCCGCAGCGAATCCGGCCGGGTCAGTGGCGGCGCTGCAGGCCGCCCTCGCCCTGTGCCGCGGGCCGACGCTCGCCGGAATCGACAGCCGGACCCTCCGGCCGGCCATCGCCCGCTGGGAGGAGACCCGCCTCGCCGTGCGCGAGGAACTGCTCGCGCTGGAACTGGCCCTCGGCGGTCACCACGCGCTGGTTGGCGAGTTGGCCGCGCTGGTGGCCGAGCATCCGGCCCGGGAGCGCCCGCTGGAGCTGCTGATGCTCGCCCTGCACCGCGCCGGACGAAGCCCCGAGGCGCTGGCGGCGTACCGGCGGTTCCGCCAGCTCCTGGCCCACGGTGAGGGTCTCGATCCCGGGCCGGCACTCCAGGACCTCCACCGGGCGATCTTGCGGGCGGACCCGGTCCTGGATCTCGAGGCAGCGGCGGACCCGGGAATGGCGGCCAGCCCGGCCCGCCCGCCGAATCAACTGCCCGCGACGATCGTCGACTTCGTGGGGCGCGACAAGGAGCTTCAGCAGCTTCAGGCGCTACTCACCGAACGGGCGGCGGGTCCGGGAGCGTGCGTCATCGTCTCTGTGTCGGGAATGGCCGGCGTCGGCAAGACCGCGTTGGCTGTCCGCGCCGGCCAGGAGTTGCACGGGCAGTTCCCGGGCGGGTGCCTGTATGCCGACCTTGGCGGCGACGCGCCGGCGGATCCCCTCGCTGTCCTGGGGTCCTTCCTGCGCGCGTACGGCATTGCCAGCCAGACGCTGCCGGACGGGCTGGACGAGCGCGCCGCGTTGTACCGGTCCGTCGTGGCCGGCCGCCGGGTCCTGGTGGTGCTGGATGACGCGGCCGCCGAGCGGCAGGTGCGCCCGTTGCTGCCGGGAGGCGACGCGGCCGTGCTCGCCACGAGCCGGCATCCGCTGGCTGGCCTGGCGGGTGTCCGCCTGATGCCGCTGGAGACGCTGCCGGTCCCGGACGGGCTCGCTCTGCTCGCCAAGGTGGCCGGCCGTGAGCGTCTGGCCGGCACCCAGCGTCCGGCCGGCACCGAACGTTCGGCCGGCGGCGACCGCGACGCCGTGCCGGCCCGCGCAGCGGAGCGCCTGGTCGCGTTGTGTGGAAACCTGCCGCTCGCGATCCGGGTCGCCGGCGTCCGGCTGGCCGTGCAGCACTCGCTGACCGCGGAGGCGCTTGCGGCTCAGCTCGACGACGAGCGCAGCCGGCTGGACGAGCTGTCGATTGCCGACCTCGACGTGCGGGCGAGCATCGAACTGAGCTGCCGGCGGCTGCCGCCCAGCCACGCGCGGCTGTTCGGCCTGCTGTGCTTGCTGCCGCTCGATTCCTACCCCGCCTGGCTGGCCGACGCGCTGCTCGACGCGGCCCCCGCCATGGCCCGCCGGCGCCTGGAGGGCCTGCGGGAGGCGCAACTTGCATCGCCGGCCGGGCCGCAGCGGTACCGGCTACACGACCTGATCCGGCTGCACGGGTCCGAACGGATCCGGGCGGCGGAGCCGCGGGCCGCCCGCCGGGCCGCGGTCGAGCGCGCCTACCGCGCGCTGCTCGACCGGGTACGCGAGGCCAACCAGCGGCTGCCGTGCCGGCCGATCCCCGTCTCGGCGCCCGGCGCGCCGGTGCCGGAGCCGGTACCGGACCCCGTGGCTTGGTTCGAGATCGAACGGGACAACGTTTTGCGCGCGATCGAACACGCAGCCCGGCTCGGCCGTCTCGATCTCGCCGTCCGTCTCGCGTTGTCCATGGTCAACTTCTGGATGCTGCGCGGGTACGTCGACGACTGGGACCGCGCGTACCGGGTCGTCCTCGCCGCCGGGGCCGGCCAGAAGCTCGCCGATCCCGAGGAAGCCGCGCTTCGCCTGGGATACGGCACGCTGCTACGCTACCGCGACCGCAACAGCGAGGCCCTCCCGCATCTCCGGCGTGCCTACCGCCGGTACCGGTCCTGCGGGGACAACCAGGGTGCCGCCGCGGCGGCCACCTCCTGGAGCGTCGCCGCGAATCTCCTCGGCAGGACCCGGGTAGCCGACGCGGCATTGATCGCGGCGCTGCGCCTGTTCGACGCGCTCCCCGCGCCAACCCCGGCGTCCGGTTACGCCTTGCTGGCACGGCATTTCGACGCGTCCCCGCAGGGGATGGCCGCGGTTGAGCGGGCACTCGAAATCTTCACCACATTGAACGAACGCTGGGGGGAAGCCGAAGCGCACACCACCCTCGGCGCGCGACTGTCCGACCTCGGACGGCCCGATGATGCAGCCACCCACCTACGCCGCAGTGCCGCGATCTACCGGAGTCTCGGCGACCGGTTGAACCAGACCGAAGCGGAGCTGTACCTAGCCAGAGTCCACCTCCGAGCGGGCGCCACCGAGCAGGCGGAACCGCTGGTGGACCGAGCGCTGCACACGTCGCGCGCACTGCACCACTCCTGGGGCGAGGCCACCTCAATGCGCCTGCTCGGCCAGCTGCGCCTAGACCGGGGACGATTCCTGCAGGCCCGGAGCTACCTGGAGCAGTCGGTAGCGATCCTGCGCGACACCGGCCAGCAGCGCCCGCTGGCGCTCGCGCTCAACCTGCTGGCCCGCGCTGCACAGGGCGGCGGGGATCGTGCCACCGCGCTGGCCAGCGGCCGGGAGGCGTACGAGATCTTCTCGCGCCTCGGCCGCCCGGAAGCGGAGGATCTGGCCACCTGGCTCTCCACCCATGGCTAAGCCCGGAGCGTTGTGACTGCCGAGCAATGCGTCCGCGCTGCTGCGGCTGCTGCCTGGCAGTGACCGCGACAAGGATGCCGCGATTCTCGCCCTCCGCCACCAGCTCGCGGTGCTGCAACGCCAGCTCGACGGGCAACGAATCCGGTTCGACCCCGCCGACCGGGCCTGGCTGGCCGCGCTGCTACACCGGCTGCCCAGGCGCCGGCGCTCCTTGCAGACACGGTGCTGGCCGTCGCCCACGCCCCTCGCGCAGACAACGTGTCTGCTGATCGCCGGAGCGAGTACCGCGACGGTGTTCGTCCGGCGTCGTGCCGCGGCCGCCCGTGCCGCCCGCAATCGGTGGCGGCCCGGCTTCCTGAAGCGGTAGCCGCAACGCCTTCGCCCCGGCCGGCAGGTACCCGCTCAGGCTGCCGGCCCGGTGGTGCAATTGATCCTTGTCATACGCGATGCTCCACCGGCAATCGGCCATGGGCGACAGCATCGACGAGGGCCTGGTGGTCGCGCTCCGTCTGGTCGGCGTAGGCGCCGGCGAATCGGCAGATCGCGGCGTCGAGCCGATCCGAGGACCCGATGTAGCCGGCGATCATCGAGGCGCCGCTGGTGCGGGCGTGCCCCTTGGCGAGCAGCCCGCCGCAGATACCGGCGTAGTCGGTCAGCGCGGGACCGTCGATGCCGTCCAGCGCGATCGTGCCTTTCATGTTGCGGAACTGTCGCACGTAGTATTGCCGGTCGCCCACCGTCGTCCACCCGAGCAGCGGGTCACTGACGGTCTGCAGAGCTTGCTGGTACTCCACGACCCGCTGGCCTTGGTGGTCGTGCCAGGCCGAGTCGCCGTGCACAAACCGGGCGATGACCGATCGCCGTGCCTGCTTCAGTTGCAGGAACAGGACATCGTCCGGGCTGCTGCCCTCGCACAGCACGACAAACGCACGAAGGCCCACGCTGCCCACCCCGACCACCTTGTGCGCGACGTCGACGACGGTGTATCCGCCGAGCAATCGCCGCCAATGCGATGGCAGCGTCACGAGGTAGTCGTCGAGGGCATCGATCAGTAGTTCGGCGTCCTGGTCGGCCAACCGGGTGATGAGCGGTGGCTCGACGACGATCTGACGTCCGCCCTCGCGCTGTTCGGTGAACCGTGGGAGTGCGCGGTCGCTGGTGCGCTCCCGTGCCCGGCGGGCGGCCCGTTCGATCTCGTGGCGCAGCGACTTGTCGGTCGCGCTCGCGCTCAACCGGTCGAGGTCCAGCCGTTCGAACGAGCGCGCCAGCAGCGGCCGCTCGGCCAGCTCGCGAATCTGCCGACGATACGCGGCGACACTTGACGCGGCCGCGGAATGGCAGTCGTCCTCGGCGAAGCTGTTCTGCCGTCCGGCCACCCAGATACTCGTCGCGAGCCTGCGCAGGTCCCACTCCCAGCCGCCGGGGTGGGCCTCGTCGAAGTCGTTGAGGTCCAGGACGAGGTCCCGATCCGGCGATCCATAGAACCCCACGTTCCCGACATGCGCGTCACCGCAGATCACCGGCATGATCCCGGTGGAAGGTAGATGCGCGAAGTCCTCGGCCATCACCGCCGCGGTACCGCGCAGGAACCCGTACGGCGACGCGGCCATCCGCCCCACCCGGACCGGTATCAACCAATCCAGGCGGCCATTGTGGGACTCGATGACCTGGTCGACCGGGTCCCGCCGACCGGCTGGTGGGACCCAGTCTCCCAGCGCCGAGCGCGGGACCCGGTCGCGCAAGCTCTTCCCCAGCGCGTACCGCTCGGCGCGTGGAACAGAGCGGCTGCGCAACGAGGCATAGTTCTCGCTGTCAGCGCCTTCGAGTACCACGTGGCCGCTGGACGGCCGCGGGGGCACGCTCACCGTCGAACACCTCCACAGCATCGGCCCGGTCCGGGCCGGCCCCGGCCCGGTCCGAAGGAAGCCTATGCCCACGCGGAGGACTCGGCGCGGTCTCCGGCCGGGCAGACTGTCAAGCTCGGACGTCTCGAACCACGCCACAGCGTCGTGCTCGTCCGGCGCGGCGTTGACGGGTGTTCCGGTCCAACTGTCGATCAACCAGATCTGCATGTCGAATGTCGCGGTCCGGATCTCATGCATCGGCGAGGTCCCGCACATCGGGATACAACGGCGTCCGGCGCTTCGATGACACAGCAACACCCGATCGCCGTCGCGAAGAACGGCCGTCACAATCCGGACCGGACCGGAGTCGTCAGCGGAGATCGTCATCGGCACGTTCTGACCCGTGCGGATCTGGCGCCGATCGGGTGCTGCGCCGGCGGTCCGGCCGGTCCGCGACGAGATCGAACACCGCCTGCGAGCCGTGCTCGACCAGACGAACGTCGCCGTCGGCCGGTGAATGCGCCGGTGTTGTCGCCGATCGGACCGGCCTCAGCGTTGGCCGGTCGGCCTCATGTGGACGCGTACGGGACGTGGAACGTGGCGACGAAGTCGCCAAACGCCGTCTGATCACCGGACAACTCGACGATGCCCTCGGCGATGGCCTGTTCCGGACCGACGGCGCCGGCCAGTAGGTCGCGCAGGCCCGGCCCGGTCGCGATGACGAGATCGGGATCCGGGTGCGGGCCGGGTGCCACGCGTACGTCGTCGCCGTCGATCGCGACGTGGATCGTCAGGTCGGCGATCGTCACCTGGTAGGTGCTGCGCGGCCGCAGCCTACGTGCGTCCCGTTGAATTGCCGACCGCAACGAACTGACCAGCGCGGCCTCCGTGACCACCTCGCCCTCGCGCGGGACGCGCATGTCGGCGGCGCCCCACCGGCCGAGTGCGTCGAGGACCGGGACGAGCGCCTCGGCACGCCGGGTCGGCAGGTAGACCACAGATCGGTCGGCGCCCGACCGTGCCTCGCGGGTGACGAGCCCGTCCTGTTCGAGTTCTTTCAGCCGTGCGGCCAGGACGTTGCTCGGAATGCCGGGCAGCCCCGCGGCCAGATCGGAGTAGCGCCGCGGACCGACCAGAAGGTCCCGCAACACGAGCAGGGCCCAGCGTTGGCCGAGGATTTCCGCGGCCCGGGCGAGCCCGCAGAACTGTCCGTAGGGACGCACATCCACGACTCTACCGCTTGACTTCGTTTTAGCAAGTGTGCTTGCTTAGTAGAAGTAAAGGAGGAGAGATCATGACGGAGCTGAGCATCGACATATTCGTGAGTGTCGACGGGTTCGCGTTCGGCACACGGTCGCCGGGGTACTTCGGGTTCGACGGGCCCGACCTCGAAGCGTGGATCACCGAACAGGCCGAGCGACCGCACCGCGCGATCATGGGCCGGCGCACCTACACGGCGCTGAACGAACTCCCCGACGAGGTGAAGGACGCGAGCTGGGAACGGATGACCGGGGTGCCCACGACCGTCTTCTCGCGGACACTCACCGCCGTCGACTGGCCCGGCGCGACTCTCTGCGCCGACGACGCCGTCGACGAGGTCCGCCGCCTCAAAGAGGATGGAGGCGAGGACATGCGCACCATCGGCAGCCTGTCCCTGGCCCGCCAACTCATCGCCGCCGACCTGGTCGACCACCTCAAACTGCTCGTCTTCCCCCTGATGATCGGAGAATCAGGACGACAGCCCGCGCTGGCCGATACGCCCGACCGGGCGCTCGAACTTGTCGACCACCGCATCCTCGACAACCGCATCGCCTGCTACGACTACCGCCCGGCCGGGCTTCCGCCCTACTCGGACTAGTCGGGCGCTACCGTCAGCCGCGGTAGCGCTCGCCGAGCGGTTGTCAGGTCGGCGGTGGCGGCGGCGACCCAGGTCGGGTCCGGGCGTTCGCCGGGAATCAATCCGGCCGCCGGGTCGCCGACGAGTGTGGCCGCCAGCAGGGATCCACTCGTTCACGGTGAACCAGGCCTGCATGATCAGGCCCGACTCGTAGGCGTCAATGCCGAAAGCCGCCGCCGCGGCGGCAGTGCGCCGCAACAGCGCATCGGCCTCGGCCGGCCGGATGGGCGCGGTCAGGTTCTGGTGGGCCCACGAAGATGTAGTCGATTCGAGCGCTGGGCTCGAGTGAGGCGAGCACATGGGGATTGCGCCTGTTCCAGGTGAGACCGCAACGGCCGGGTTCCGCATAGCGCCAGGCGTCGACCAGAAGCTGGCCCGGGACCGCAGGGGCGGTCAGGTGACCTTCGAAGCGGCGAATCTCGTCCGACTCCGGCTGCGCATTGAAGTCGCCGGTGACGATGGGTGGGAATGAGCCGACCCGTTGCCGGGCGACGAGATCGGCGACCGCGTCGACCTGCTCGAGGCGAATCGCCGACGCGCTCGCGGCGGAGTTCAGCTGCGTCGTGACAAAGAGGATCGGCCCCGCCGGTGACGCAACGTGCACGGCGAGTGCCGTCCGGCCTTCGTCCGATCCGTCGCCGCGGTTCGGCGGCAGCGGCATGATCTCCCTTTCCTCGACCGGCCATCGGCTCAGCACCACGTTGCCGACGACGGCATCCGTGCCACCCGTTCTCCGTTGCCATCGATCCGGTTTCGGTGACGGCGCCCATGCCGCCGCCAGTCTCCGAACCGCCACCACAGGTTCCAGCTGACGATTCGAATCGAGTCCGGTCGTGCTCCAGCACGCATACGCTCCCGCTCCTCGCTCGACGCGCAGCGCCGGTTGGCGCCCGCGACGGGATTCGACAGAGGATGGACGGCTGCGAACGTCGCGGCGTGACGCGACGATGCCCGCCGACGGTCACCGCGCCGTGGAGGGCGAGCCGGAAACTGTACGAGAATCGTCCGCATGGCAGCTGGCCCCGAATACGAGATCCGCGCGGCCGCCCCGGGAGACCTCGAGGCCGTGCTCGAGGTGCTCGCCGAGGGCGGCCCGGCACCCGACGACGGCCGCGGCGACGCGGCTGCGGCAGCGTCGGACCAGCAGCGGCGCACCTGGGAGCGGGTCACCGGTACTCCTGATCTCACCGTCTACCTGGCTGAACAGCACGGCGTCGCGATCGGCACCGCCGCCATGCTCCTCATGCCACACGTCACCTACGACTGCCGCCCGACGGCATTCATCGAGGCGGTGGTCGTCCGGCGCGCACATCGGCGCCGCGGCGTCGCCAGGCGCCTGCTCGAGCACGCACTCGACGATGCGCTCGGGGCGGGCTGCTTGAAGGTGCAACTGTTGTCACACAAGCGTCACGCCGTCGACGGCGCTCATCAGCTCTACCGGTCACTGGGCTTCACACCGGAGGCGGAGGGCTTCCGGCTCTACCTCACCCCGTGGAACGTTCGTGGCTGACCGGGCTTCGGTCGGTTGTCGACAAGCGTGGATCGATGCACACACCGTCGCGTTGTTCCGACTGGAGCTGGAGCCGGTGTGTCACGGATCGTCGCGGCGGAACGTCCTCACCCTTGGGTCGGTGCCCTCGACTTCCGCGAAGACAGGGGTGGCAATCATGACTACGGCAGAGGACGTGGTTCTCGCGGCGATCGCGGCCGTCGAGCGACGAGACGTACGCGGTCTCCTGGACCTGTACCACGATGAGGTCGAGTTCCACGACGCACCGTGCTTGCCGTACGGCGGGGTCGTCCGCGGCAAGCCGGCGGTCATCGACCACACGTTCAGCGCAACCGGTTGGGCCGCCACATGGCACCCGCTTCAGCCGACTCCGGCCGAGCGGGCGATGAGTCCGCGGGTCGTCGCGTCGAACGGTGAGGATGTGGTTGTGGAGTACCGGCAGCGCGGCGTCACTCCCGGCGGAGAGAGGTTCGACGCTCCGGTTCTCGCCGCGTACAAGGTTCGCGACAGGCGACTTGTCCGCGCACAGATGTTCCACTACGACACCGTTGCTGTCGTGAACTTTCTGCGGGCCGCGCGCGAGCCGCCCGGGGTTGGCGGCGCATGATTGGCGGGCGGTCGGAGCAGAGCGCTTGACAGTTGCGACGACCGGTTGAACCTGGGCTGCGCGCCGGCATCACAGTGATGGACGGTCCTTCCGTCGCCGGGCTGCGGACGGTGCGCACATTCTGGACCACCGGCGCCGAGTGGCGAGCGACCAGCTGCGGTGGACCGGTTCGCTGGTCGGATCGGGTGGCGGTTTGCCCGGTCGGAGCCGCGGGAGCGGGCGCGGCGGCCGACTTGAGAACCGTGCGGTCCCCAGGCCACCAGCTGGGCGAGGTCGCCGAGGGCGAGGTCTGCTCCGCGTCGGGGAGCGGGTCGCGGGCGGTGGCATGCTATGGGCTGCGGGCGTGGGTGACCTTCTATGCCTCGCGTCCAGGATCGCGGCGGGAGTTGCATGTCCCAGCCGTCGCCGGAACCGGTCACCCAGGACCCGGCTGGTGACCGCCTTAGCCGCCGTTATGCGCTGGTGGGAGGGGCTGCGGCGTATTCGGTGTCGCTGACGGGTTCGAGCCAGTGGACGACCTCGTGTTGGTCGTCTGCTTCGTTGATGGCGAGGTGGACCATGAGTCGGTTGGGTGCGGCGCCGTGCCAGTGTTCCTCGTCGGCTTCGAACAGCACGCGGTCGCCGGGGCGGATGATTTCGACGGGTCCGCCTCGGCGTTGGCACAATCCGACGCCTTCGGTGACGAAGACGGTCTGGCTGAGGGGGTGGCGGTGCCAGTGGGTGCGGGCGCCGGGCATGAAGTGCACCAGGTTCGCCCTCACCCGTGAGGGCGGGGGTGCGGCGGCGACCGCGTCGATGTAGACGTCGCCGGTGAACCAGTCGGTGGGTCCCTTGGCGGTGTCGACGGAGCTTCGGGTGATCTGCATCAGGTTCCTTCGGTGTCGTGGACAGTACTTCGGGTGCTGCTTCTGGGCGGCCCGGCCGATGTGTCGTGCGGGGATTGTTCGGCATCGGCGGTTGCCGCCCAGGAGGCGAGCAGGCGGAGGCGTTCGGCCGACGGCGAACCTGGTTCGGCGGTGTACACCAGGAGCACCAGGCCCGGTTCGGCGGTGATGGCAAGCTCTTCGTAGGCCAGGGTGAGCTCGCCGACGACGGGGTGGTTGAACCGTTTGGTGCCGGTGCCGTGGGTACGGACGTTGTGGTCGGCCCAGAGCCGGCGGAAGACGTCGCTACGGGTGGAAAGCTCTCCGACGAGGTCCTGCAGCCCGCGGTCGTGCGGGTCGCGGCCGGCCTCGGTGCGCATGACGCCGACGCACATTTCGGCGAACCGGTCCCAGTCGGGGTAGAAGTCGCGAGAAGCCGGGTCGAGGAACTGGAACCGGGCAAGGTTCGGCAGACGTCCACCGTCGCCGATCACCGGCGAGTAGAACGCGCGGCCGAGCACGTTGGTGGCGAGCAGGTTCTGTTGTGGGTCCCGGACGAACGCGACCGCGTCGGTGATCGCCTCCAGCGCCCAGCGAAGACTCAGACGGGAAGCGGCCTTGGTGGCGCTGCGGCGTCGGGGCCGACCGGAGGTCGGGATCCCGTCGGCGGCGCGGGCGAGATCGTACAGGTGCGCGCGTTCGGTCTCGTCGAGTTGCAGCGCGCGGGCCAGGGCTTCCAGGACGCCGGACGACGCGCCAGCGATCTGGCCGCGTTCGAGCCGGGCGTAATACTCCACGCTCAGCCCGGCGATGGATGCGACCTCACTGCGCCGCAGGCCGGGGACACGGCGGCTGCGCGTCGCCGGCAGGCCGACCTGCTCGGGAGTCAACCGGGCCCGACGCGTGGTCAGGAACTCGCGCACCTCGAAACGGTTGTCCACCTGGTGAGCGTAAGCCGGGCTGAAGCGGCGCGGCGTTGATCAGGGGTGCCCTGTCAGTACACCCATCCACAGGGACTTCTAGCCGCTCAGAGCACCCAGTTCACTGGATGCTGTGGGCCCGCGGGGCCCGTCGGCTGGTGACGTACCGGCCTGATCGAAGCGGTGAATGGAGCACACCACGATGCGTGGAGTTGTCATGTACAAGCCCGGGGACGTGCGCGTCGAGGAGCGCGAGGATCCCAAGCTCGTCGAGCCGACCGACGCGATCATCCGCCTGACCGCGACCTGCATCTGCGGCAGCGACCTGTGGCCGTACCGCGGCGCCGAGCCGGTCGACCATCAGGTGATGGGCCACGAGTACATCGGCGTCGTCCAGGAGATCGGGTCAGCGGTGCGCACCATCAAGGCCGGCGACTTCGTCGTCGGCTCCTTCTGGGCGTCCGACAACACCTGCGGGATCTGCACGGCCGGCTACCAGGCCTACTGCGTGCACCGCGTCCTGATGGGCACCATCGGCACCCAGTCCGAACTGGCCCGCATCCCGCTCGCCGACGGAACCCTTGTCGCAACCCCCGGGCCGCCCGACGCCGATCTCGTCCCGTCGCTGATGGCGGCATCCGACGTGCTCGGCACCGGCTGGTTCGCAGCCGTCGCCGCCGAGGCCGGGCCGGGCAAGACCGTGGCGGTCGTCGGCGACGGCGCGGTCGGCCTCCTCGGGATCCTGGCTGCCCGCCAGCTCGGCGCCGAACGCATCATCGCGTTCAGCCGGCATGCCGACCGGCAGGCGCTCGCCCGGGAATTCGGCGCCACCGACATCGTCACCGAACGCGGCGACGCCGGCGTCGAGAAGATCAAGGAGCTGACCGGCGGCCTGGGCGCGCACAGCGTGATCGAGGCCGTCGGCACGCAGGAAGCCATGATGCAGGCGATCCACTCGACCCGTCCCGGTGGCCACGTCGGATTCGTGGGGGTGTCCCACGACGTCGCCATCCCCGGCGACGAGCTGTTCATGGCCGGCGTTCACCTCCACGGCGGCCCCGCCCCGGTCCGCAGGTTCCTGCCCGACCTGATCCAGCTGATCTGGAACCGTGCGATCGATCCCGGCAAGGTCTTCGACCTCACCCTGCCGCTCGACCGGGCAGCAGAGGGCTACCAGGCGATGGACCAGCGCACCGCCACCAAGGTCCTGCTCACGGTCTGACACCGTCCAGGCGACTTGAGGCCGCCGGAACTCCGGGTCGCGTCGCCGACGACAGCCGTTCCGCTGCCCGTCCCGGGCTGCTTCACCGGACACACGGAGGTGCCATGCCAGGCTCACGCGGGGTTGTCTGCGCCGCCCTTTTGACGGTCATCGGACTGACCGTCACCGGCTGCGGTGACAACGACGAGAGGAGCTTTCGGGGTGGTTGTCACCGAAGTCGTCGGCGCCGCCGCCGCCGAGGATGTGCTGTTCTTGCCGCCAGGCGCGCGGCCACGCGGTTGTCTTGGCGCGGGCCGGTCGCCACTCTACGTGACGAAGATCGGGAACACTGGGCGCCGCGGGTGCATGTCGGTTGGGCAGGATGAGGTGGTCAGTCTCGACCGGATTGTTGCCGGCGGATCACGTTGGTGTGGCTGGTTCGACCGCGAGGATCCGTTGGAGGTTGAACCAGCGTTGGTCATCGCGTAGCCGGCACCAGGCGAGCAGGGAGCTGCCGGTGAGTTCGAGGTCGTCGAGGGTGCGGCTGCTGGGGTTGCCGGCCTGGTTGACGTAGTTGATCGTCACCGGTTGGTGGTGGTCGATGGCGTGGGCGAGGATGCGGGCTTCGCTGGTGGTGAGGTTGGTCGCAGACATGCGGACCGCCTCCAGCGATGGCGTGGTCGGGATCAGCGTTTCGTCAGGGGCGGCGAGCAACGTGCGGGCGAGGCTGGCGGCGTCCGGTCGGGCGGGGTCGGTTCTGCGCTTGGCCTTCCGGGACTTCGCCGAACCGCTGGTCCGCTCGGTTGGTGGTGACTTGGCCGAGGCGCGGTGGGTGGCTGGCCGTTCCAGAACCGGTGTGCCGTCATCAGATTCGGCGACCGGTGCGTAGCCGGCCTTGCGCAGCGCCGCGAGTACATCCGGCAGCGCCACGGCGGCGGCGAGCACGGTCGGGGCGAGCGGGCGCAGACCGAGGGTACGCAGCCGCCGGTCGGCGGCGATCTCCCCGAGCAGGGTGGCGTCGTCGCTGCGCAGGCAGCACGCGACCGCGGTGGCGCGCACGGATCCGTGTCGGCGTACGACGTCGGCGATCAGGTACCGCAACGGTTGCGGCAGTTCGCCGGCGGCGGCCTTGGTGAGCGCGTCGAGGAGGCTGTCGGCCGTGTGCCCGGCATCGAGCGCCCGCCGGACACTGGCCGGGCTGAACCGCCACGTGCGGGCGACACCGCGGCTTTCGGCGTTGGCGGCGAGGTCGAGCAGCGCGGTCAGGTCGGCGTGCGGGCTGCCGGCGACCACGGCGGTCAGGTCGGCCTGGACGCGGACGGTGCGCTGGGTGGTGCCGACGTCGCCGAGCACTCCGGTCACGTCATCGGCACCATCGAGGAGTGCCCTGCCGACATCGGTGACCGCGCCGGCGCCGGTGACGCCGAGCAGCGCGGCCTCCTGCCAGCAGGCGATCGCCCGCTCCGGCGCGGTGGCGGGATCGCCGAACGCGTACGGCCGCTGCCAGATGGCCAACTCGGCCAACGCGGTCGGGTCGTCCACTGTGGAGGCTGTGGGGTCGGCTGCGGCGGCGATAAGTGCGGCGCGCAGCTCGGCGGCGGCGGGCTCGGACTCATCCGGCTTGACCGCGCCGGTGCCGGCCAGCGCGATGGACGGTGCGCGCCACCACGCGGTCAGCAACGTCGAGAGCTGGCCGGCCGGTTCGTGCCGCCGCCAGGCGTCGTATCCGGCCGTCGGGGTGGCTTGGCCGTCGGCGAGCGACAGCAGACCGGCGTACACCGCGATCGATGCGGCCAGCCGGACGTCAGGTTCGGCGCAGCCGAGGCTCTTCGCCGCGCGGCGCAGTTCACGCAGGCCGATGCCGCCGGTGCGTAGCGTCGGCACCGGTGCGCGACCGGCCAAGTCGAGCAGATCGCCGACCAGTCGGACCATCGCTGCGCCGGCCGCCGCCGCAGCCCGCGCCGTCGCCGTCGGGTCCGCCGCCGACCGAGAGACGGGCGGTGCTATGGGGTCGAATGGCGCGGTATACGCCGGCCCGCGAAGCGCGAGGGCGACCTCGGCCGGCATGACCAGCTCGCCGCCCCACTCGGCGGTGCGCAAGAGCAGCCCGCGCGCGGTCGCCCAGGCCGTCGGCGTGACCGGCCGGTTGTACGAGCTGTAGTAGATGTGGTCCGGCTCGACATGGCCGCCGGCGGCGGCCGTGGCGAGCAGCGCACGGGCGTCGGCCGGGGCTGCCGCGACTACGGCCCGCACCTTCTCGGCGTCGCACAGGAAGGCGAGGACCTGATCGAGGATGTCGGCCTTGCGGCCGGCGGGCTTGATACCCAGGTTGCGGGCCACGGTGCGCAGCTGCTCGGCAGTCCGGTACGCCAGCCCGGACGCGACCGGGCTCCCCAACCCGAGCGGCCGCGGCCACCCAGCCGCTACCACGGGCACTAGCTGCGGCTCGGCGTCGCCGACAAGCAGCGCATTGGCTCGCAGCGTGTCCAGCGCCCGTGCGACCTCCGCCCGCGCGTCCACCGTGGCGGCGCCGAGCAGCCGGTCCAGCACCGGCCGCTCGGCCCGGCCGCCGAGCGCGGCCAGGGCCTCGGCCACCTGCAACGTCGGACGGTTCAGCCGACGCAGCACGGCCACCGCCGACCGGGGCGTCGACAGGCGCTCGGCCAGTTCGCCCAGCGACACCGGCACGGGGACAGCCATCACGTCGGGCCGCCGCCGCAACAGGTCAGCCAGGCCTTCTGCGCCCAGGTGCCTCAACCACGCCGCCGTGACCACACGAACCCTCCGTCCTGTCCGCCGCCCGGTGCACCCTACCGCCGACCGCGGCTCCGTCGAGGCGACGCGACGGGCGATCACGCCGACGACGGTCAGGACTCCTCGGCGCCGAGGACACTGCGCCGGGTCCGGTCGAGTGCGTCGGCGCCCGGTCGTCGCCGGTGCCGTCACCAACCGCCCTGGCCAGGGTCGTCGAGGACACCCGCGATCTGGCTGCGGGTGCGGCCCATGAACTCGGCCGCCCCGGCCCGCAGCGGCGGCGGTGGTTGCGGGCCGCCCTGGTGGTGGCCGCTGCGGTGTTTACGACGG
>Ga0111538_10003433_pt1 | contig 22129 bp, 22 predicted proteins | sample SoiMethybrSBSTD1_FD_79669 | JGI IMG/M metagenome (GOLD analysis project Ga0111538, IMG submission 79669) | Bulk soil microbial communities from a Populus tree surrounding site in Tennessee, USA - Soil MetaG P. TD hybrid SBSTD1 (version 2)... | ecosystem: Environmental > Terrestrial > Soil >... | reverse complement strand
GAGGCGATCCAGGTCACCGGCGCCGACGGCCGCACCGTGCCGGCGACGCTCGCCGGCTACGACCACGCGTCGGGTTTCGGCCTGCTCAAGCTGGTCGGGCCCGTCACCGGCCGGCCGCTCGCGCTCGGCGATCCGCTCAAGCTTGGCGAGCGCGACCCGGCGATGGTGGTGACCGCCGAGGCGCGCGATGCGCCGAGCCTGGTGTACGTCGTGTCGCGCCGCCCGTATCGCTTCGTCGTGCCGCAGTCGTGGTTTGGGATGTGGGGCGTCTATGAGGATCTGAAGCACGACCCCTACCTGTGCGGGCAGAGCAACAGGACCCACACGCTCGCGTTCTCGGCGCTGGCGCAAGCCTGCTGCATCGGACTGATGTGGCTCGGGCAGTGGTGGGCGATCTTCGCCTGGGTGCTCTGCTACCTGCCCCACCATGCGAACACGCTGTTGGAGAAGTGGCACCACCCGAACATCGGCCACGTCGGGTGGCTGGCGGTGGTGTTCGGCCTGCTCCTCCTCCTCGCAGATCCCACGGTGGCTGCGATTAGTGCGGCTGCTGGGCTGTTGCTGGTGGGCAAGCTGACGTGGGATGCCCGCGGCGCCTGGCAGACGCACACCGTCAAGGAGTTGAAGGACCAATATCAGTGGAACGACAAGCCGTGGTGGCAGGTCATTAAAGGCAACCCAGGCGAGCCGTGGTTTGACAGCGGGCGCTTGGCCTACTGGCGCGATGTGATCAAAATGGTGTGGTGGCCGCGCGGCCCGAAGGCGTGGCTCTTCGGCTTCGGGACCTGCACCTGGTTTGCGAAGACGGTCAGGATGGGGGATGCGCTCCACCCGCATGTGTTCACGTCGGCGCACAACGAATACTTCCACCAGCTGATCGAGCACGGGCTCATCGGCCTCGGCGTGCTGCTCCTCTACATTGGTGACGCCCTGTGGCGCAACTTCCATGGGATGCCGCCGCAGCAGGCGGTATTCCTCGTGGGGCTGACGTGGGCCGGGATCGCCGCGGTCCACTTCCCGGCCACCTTCATGCACGAATATCACCCGCCGAATGAGCAGAAGGAGCATTGGTTCGGCAGCCCGTCGATGAACGTCTGGACATTTATAATAGCGCTGATGGCGGAGGCGAGATGAGGAGAAGAAAAAGAAACTTCTTTCCCCCCATCCCCCGTGGGGGTGATTCCGATTTTATCGGTGGGATCGCATTTTGTCTAGGGCAGTTTGGGGTAGTTCAAGGTAGTTTGTTCCATCAATAATGTTGGAGGTGCCCCATGGGATATGCGAAGCAATATTATCGACTGGATGAAGTCGCAGAGTTGCTATCTGTGAGTGTGCGCACGCTCCAAATCTGGGCGCGCAACGGTAAGGTGGAGTCAATCAAAACGATCGGAGGACACTACCGCATTTCAGGGCAAGCACTCAGGCGTTTTGGAGCAACAGCCAACGCCTGACCGTCATTTTGTGCGCAGAACCTACCTAAACAGACTCAAACCGACCTACCCACTTGTCCCCAAATTCGGTATGACAGTGGCTCAACATGGCGCCGCAAGTGCCACAGTACGAGCCTGCTCAGATCACCGCTGGGGACACAATCCAGTGGACGCGCGAATTTCCCGACTACAAATCTGCTGACGGCTGGGCCCTCTCGTACGCCTTCCGGGGCGAGAAGGGCGACGGCAAACTTGATCTGACTTCGCAGCCGGATCAGATGGGCTATCTCACGACCATCACCGGCGCGCAATCTGGTGCGATGCGCCCAGGCGTCTGGAAATGGGAGGCCTACATCACGCTGGGCAGCCAGCGCACGACTGTTGGCAGAGGCTCCACGACCGTCACGCCGAATCTCGCTGTCATCGATTCCTCCCAGGACCTGCGCACCACCGCCAAAAAGAATTACGACAACGCGATGGAGGCCTTGGCCAACTTCCGCCTTGGCAAGACTGTCTCGTTGAACGGCCGCGTCTACACGCAGCATGACGTCGACGACTTGATCACCTATGTCGATTACTGCACGAATCAATGGAAGTTGGAGGAGGCCGGTCAGACGACCGGCCCCGATCACCCCGCTGGTGATCCGCGCAAGATTTACGTCAGACTGATGCCGCACATCTAGGAGGGGCATGCGCTTTATTCCGGCGCGCAAATGGTTGGCTAAATTATGGCCGAAGGCCTCACCGCCCACGAAGCCAAAGAAGAAAGCCAAGCCGCCGCCGGTCCCGCGGCCCTATCCGCCTGCGGCGATGCGGATGTACGCTGCCGCTAGGACCTCACGCCTCAACGCCACCTGGGGGCAGAGCACCACCTCGGAAGATCACGAGCTGGCAACCAGCCTGGTGAAGATCCGCAACCGCTCCCGCGAATCCTGCCGCGATTCTGCCTACGCGAAGCGCGCCAAAACCATTGTCCAGAGCAACGTCGTCGGCCCTGGGATCGGCATGCAGGCCCGGATTCAAACCACCCGCTACACCTTGAAGAGCACCCTCAACGATGCCATCGAAGCGGCCTGGCTCCGCTGGTGCGATGCGACCCAGTGCCACATCGGCGGGGCACTCCACTTCTGCGAGTTTGAGCGCCAGTGCATGGGGCAGGTCTTTGAGGCGGGCGAAATCTTCATCCGCAAACACTACAAGACGATGGACGGCTCCCGCGTGCCGCTCTGCCTGGAGCTGATCGAGAGCGAGCGCATCGCCGACGACTTCCAAGGCATCCCTGCGATTGGCCAGGACAACAGCCGCCTCGGCATCGAGATTGACGACTACTTCCGCCCGACCGCTTACTGGATCCGCACGATGCACCCCACGGAGATTCGCTTCACGCACCAGCGTGAAATGGCGGTGGAGCGCGTCCCTGCCAGCGACATCTTTCATCTGCGCATCATCGACCGCTGGCCGCAGACGCGTGGCGTGCCGTGGCTCCATGCGACGATGCGCCGCCTCAACGATATGGACGGCTTGGGCGAGTCGGAGATCCTCGCTGCGCGGGCGGCTGCCTGCTACATGGGATTTATTGAAATGCCAAACTCCGACATCCCCTACGGCGAGAAGCAGCCGCAGACGGGGATGATGATGGAGGAGCTGTCGCCGGCGGTGATTCAGCGCTTGAATGCCGGGGAGAAATTCACCTTCGCGGCACCGAACCGCCCGAACGCCCAGCTGGATGCCTTCATGCGCTTGATGCTTAGGGAGGTGGCGGCTGGCGTCGGGGCCTCCTACGAATCCCTCTCGCGCGATTATTCCCAAAGCAACTACAGCAGCAGCCGCCTGGCCTTGCTCGATGACCGTGATCTGTGGCGCATGCTCCAGCGGTGGTTCATCAGATCCTTCCGCGAACCGCTCCATCGGGAGTGGCTCAGCTTTGCCGTGATGAGCGGCGCCATCCCCGGCATCACCGTCGAGGAGTATGCCCTGGATCCTGAGCGCTTTGAGGCGGTGCGATTCAAACCGCGCGGCTGGAACTGGGTGGACCCCACCAAAGAAGTGGCGGCCTACAAAGACGCGATCCGGTGTGGCTTCACGACCGTCAGTCGCGTCATCGAGCAGACCGGCAACGGCGACGATCTTGAGGACATCCTCACCGAGCGTGAAGAAGAACTGGCCTGGATGCACGAGAAGGGCTTGGTGTTCGACACCGATCCCCAGCTGACCCCGTCTGGCAATCCGCAAACATTAGGGGCCACCGAGAATGCCCCAACAGAGGAGGAGCCGGCCAATGGCAACGAAGAAGAAGGCGACGAAGAAGGCGAAGAAGAAGAAGCTGATGCAGCCGTAGCCTACGCGATGGTGAACAGCAACGGCCATCACCACCGCACGTATCGCTATCGTTAAATGGAGGGCCGCGGTATGCCGCAAGAAACCATCAAATGCAAAGAACATTATCGACGCTTCGTGACGATCCCTGAGATGACCCTTGAGCGCGTCGACAGCAAGCCCAGGACGCTGACCTTCTCAGCTAGTTCAGAGGCGCCGTATGAGCGCTGGTTCGGCACTGAAGTCTTGTCGCACGATGTGAAGGCGGTCAGACTGGAGCGTGCGAAATCTGGCGCCATGCCGCTGCTCTTCAACCACAACATGAACGATCCCATCGGGATGATCCAAAAAGCCTGGCTGGAAGATTCGCGCATGATGGTCAAGGCGCAGCTGTTCGATTCGCCGCGGGCCGACGAGATCGTGAAGATGATCGAAGGCGGGCTGCGCAACGTCAGCATCGCCTACCGCATCAACGTGATCGAAGAGCACAAGAAGGATGAGGTGTTTCGCGTCACCGATTGGGAGCCGTTTGAAACGTCCGTCGTGACGGTCCCTGCAGACCCGTCTGTCGGGATTGGTCGCGAATATGAAGTGCGCATGATTCGTGAGGCAGTGATTGATGACAGTCCGCCACCTGCGGCTGAACAACATACGAAGGAGGAAACCATGCCAGAAGAAACCAAACCCGCTGCTGGGGCCGTGGTGGTGGAGTCAAACGGCAACGGCAGACCGCTCAACGTGACCGAGATGGAAGCCAGGCGTGTGAAGTGCATCGAGAACCTGTGCCGCACCCACAAGCTGGATGAAAAATTCCAGGCGATGTTCATCGGCCAAGGGCTGTCGGTGGAAGATGTCACTGAGGAGATCCTCAAGGTGGTGGAGGAGCGCGGCAAGACGAACCCGCAGTCCATCTCCAAGCTGGGCCTCAACAAAAAGGAAACCGATCGGTTCAGCTGGATGCGCGCGATCGCAGCCTGCGCGCAGCAGAACTGGACGCAAGCGCCGTATGAATTGGAGTGCTCGCGCGAAGTGCAGAAGCGCCTCAACAAGCCGCCAGACCCACAGCGCTTCTTCATTCCGTATGAAGTATTGGAGCGCGAGACGGCTGAGACAGACCGCGGACGCAGAGCCCGACGCGATCTGACGGTGGCAGCGCCCACCGGCGGCGGCTATCTCGTCGAGACCACGAATCAAGGGTTCATCGACATGCTGCGCAACCGCGCAGTGGCCTTCGCGATGGGGGCCAGGCGCCTGGGCGGCATGGTCGGCAACGTCGCGATCCCGAGGCAGAGCGCCGCCGCGACGGCGTACTGGCTGGCGACGGAAGCCACTGCGGCGACTGAGAGCCAACAGACCTTTGAGCAAGTGCTCTTGCAGCCCAACACCGTGGCGGCCTACACGGAGATCAGCCGCCAGCTGATGCTCCAGAGCAATCCGGGGGCCGAGGAGATCGTCACCAACGATCTGGCCACCGTGACCGCGCTGGCACTTGACAAGGCGGTGATTCACGGGGCAGGCGGCGCGGAGCCGCAGGGCATCATCGGCACAGCGGGCATCGGCTCAGTCGCCGGCGGCACCTTGGATTATGCGAAGGTGCTGGAATTCCAAACCGACGTGGCGGCCACCAACATGCCGCGGCCTGATGCCGGCGGCTACGCCACCACGCCAGCGTTGGCAGCTAAGGCATTGGCGACGGCGCGCTTCACATCCACAGACACGCCATTGTGGACCGGCAACGTGTGGACTGGCGCGATGGTCGGCTTTCCCGCCATCGTGTCGAATCAAGTCAACACCGGCTACATGCTCTTCGGCGATTGGGCACAAGTCATCGTCGCGGAGTGGGGCGTGCTGGAAGTCGAGGTGAATCCGTACGCCAACTTCCAGGCGGGGATCATCGGCATCCGCGCGATGTACAGCTGCGATGTGGCGCTTCGGCTGCCGCAGGCCTTCTCGGTTGGCAGCGGCTTGAGCTGACGTCATGTTGACGATGAAGAACACTGGATTGGTCCAGGGTGTTCCGCTTGAGGAGGACCCCACGATGGTGCGCATCAAAGCATTGCGCGGCTTCTTTGATCAGCAGGGCCAGGCCCGGAATGCTGGCGAGGAGCTGACCGTCAAGAAGGGGTTTGCCAAATTCCTGGTCGAGACGAACAAGGCTGTCCTCCTGCCAGGCGTTGAGGTGGTGTCGGTCGAATCGATGCCGACACCGCCTCCGCAACAGGTCGAAGCGCAGCCAGCCCAGCCGCAGGAGCTGTCGGCGGCAGCAGCAGAGGCGGAGGAGCAGCCGGACAGACCCAGGCGCAGGCGCACCTAGTGGGGAGCTATGTCCCAGGCACTCGAAATCCTCAAGGCCCTCGGCGGCGAGCCCGTGCGGTATACGCCGAAGCTGGGTGCCGCCAAAACCATCACGGCCCTGGTCGATCCCATGCGCCGTGTGGACAACCTGGGCAACCAAACTTTTCTCACCAAAACCTACGAAGTGTGGATCAGCAAGTCGCCTGACGAAGGGATGCCAGTCGTGACGGTCAATGTGGACACGATTGCCCTTCGCTTAAATGGTGAGTGCGATCCTGTGGAGACGGCGTTGAAGATCACGAAGATTTATCCTGAGCGCGACCATGGCGTGCCGGGTGACGGCATCGGCATGTGGCACTTAGAGGCGGTGGCCTGATGGGATTGCAACCGGTGGTCAGCTGGGCGTTCAGCCCTGACAGTGATGTGGCGGGCTATCGGATTTACTACCGCACCGGAGCCCAAGCGTATGACGTCACCAGGATGATCGACATTCCAGTGCCCTGCAGAAATTGGTACCGGCTGACCTCGCAGGTGGTGCCGTGGGTGACGAATTTCGTGAGGATGACGGCCTACGACACGTCCAACAATGAAAGTGCGCAAAGCAATGAATCCAGCCTGCTGGTCCAAGGAGGCTTGTTGCTCAAATGAAACCGCTGCCGGTCTTGACCCCCATCACTCGATTCTGGATTGGCGTGGCCGTGCTGGTGCTGATCCTTGCGGCGCTGTTCGTGTACCGCTCGGCCTCCGGGGCGCTCTCCGCCACGGTGAGTTGGAACCCCAACCCCGCGCCGGATCTGGCGGGCTACAAAGTGTACCGGAGCCTCACGAGTTGCGCGGCCTTCGCCAACACCGGGGCGCTGAAGACGGTGGGCAAAACGGTGACCAGTTACACCGATGCCACGATCCCCGATGGCACCGCCAAGGTGGCCTATAAGATCAGCGCGTTTGACACCTCTGGCAATGAATCCGCCGGTTCGAACTGTGTCGAAAAAACTTTCCTGACCACGATTCCGCCCACGGATGACCACACGGAAATTATTGCCGAGATCAATGCGCTGAAAGCCCGCGTGGACCTCCTCGAAGCCAGCGTGTCCTTGCTGGTGCAGCAACGGGACAGAATGAAAAAAGGCTTGTGCGCCCTGGTCGGGAAACCGGCGCAGCAGGCGGATGTGATGACTGAAAAAGATGCGCTAGGAGGATGTTGAGATGCCCAAATCATTTCCAACGGCTGAAGGGTATGGAGCCAACAGCGTCGGTGGGCGCGGAGGCGCGGTCTACGAGGTCACCAAACTCACGGATGATGGCAGCGTCGGGACGTTTCGCTATGGGGTCGAGCGGCCCGGCCCTCGCAACATCGTGTTTCGCGTGGACGGGACGATCCCGCTGACCAACAACATCACCATCAAGGAGCCCTACATCACCATTGCGGGGCAGACGGCCCCAGGCATGGGCATCCAACTCAAGAACTACAACCTGCGCATCAGCACCCACGATGTGATCATCCGGTTCATCCGTATCCGCCCTGGCGTCGACGCGATCAGCCCGTCGACTGGCCGGGACACCAATGCCTTGCTGACCTATGGGCCATACTATGTCTGCACCGGCAATGTGTCCGCGGGGTCGCGCATCGTCTCCTCTATCGCCCAAGGCACCGGCAATTTCCGCGTCGGGATGCAGTTCCACTACAGCCCGTTTTTCCCGTTAGGGACCACCATCACGTCCGTTGACTCCAGCTCCCAGATCACGGTCAACAATCCATCGAGCGGGACCGGTTCGCAAATCTCCTCCATGCGAGTGTTTGATGTGGCCTACAACATCATGCTCGATCACTGCGATGCGCAATGGTCCTCTGATCAGAACATGGATGTAGGCGAGAACGCCTGGAATGTGACCCAGCAATGGTGCATTGCCGCGGAGGGGCTGAACATCGGCCACAGCATCGCCACCGACAGCAACGGCAATATCCAAAAGGCCCCATGGCTCTCGCACAGCTGCGGCGGGATCGCAGGCCATGAACCCTATTACGGCACGATGAAAACCGTGACCTGCCATCATTGTGTGTGGACCCAGAGCGGGTCACGGCAACCATTGGCCACGCCCTGGTCTTACGGGGGCAGCACCGGCGTGCCCGATGCGACTGGCCCCATGATGCGCTACGACTTCCGCAACAATATCATTCACAACTGGTCGAGCGATGGCGGCCCCAGCGTGTTCACCGTCCCGTTCTATACGCAATTCGAGCGGGATCGCTATAAGGCGGCTCTCGGCTGGCCGAACACGGCAGGGTTCGAGGTCAACATTGTCGGCTGCTACTGGAGCGAGCGGTTTGATCGTTTCAACAACTCCGATGGTTGTGGCTGGGTCTCAGAATGCGTGAAGCTGTATATGGCCGACAATACCTATCGAGCGGCGGATCCGCTGCCGATCCTTGGCCCCATGGACGGGTTCGGGGTGCCGAGCGGGCGGGGGTTCATCAACCGCGCTGACAACGGGGCCAGCGGCAGCACCCTCTGGGCGAAGTGGCCCAATTATGACGCCACGCCCTTCAGAGCCTTGACCCCCTACAGCATTCCCGCCTATGCCGCCGTCACGACCACTCCTGGGTCGCAAGTCCTCGCCACGGTGCTGGCCACCGTCGGTCCTTCGCGGGTGTTTCGCAACGGCGCCTTTGTGAGCATCCGCGATGCCGTGGACACGCGCCTGGTGACCGAGATCCAGAACCGTGCGGGGAGCGTCGGCGGCAGCGCCTCCTACAGCGGCACCCCGCCCAATGGGACATTCATCGGGCCGGTGTATCCAACATTGACGGCAGGGGTGGCGCCAACCGATACGGACCATGATGGCATCCCCGATGCTTGGGCGACCGCTCACGGCCTCAGTCCCACCGGCAACCCCGGACCGCAGCTAGCGGCTGACGGTTCAGGTTATACGAACCTGGAGCAGTACATCAACGAACTGGCAGGAGACGGCGCGGCTCCACCGAGTGGCGGGGGTGACGTAACGCCTCCGGCGCCGCCGACAGGAGTGACCATCTCATGAGCCGCAGACCCGGCCATCAGGGGCGCTATGTCGGACCGATAGGCGATCTGCATGTGCAATCGTATATGGGATTGAAACAAGGCGAGCGGATCCCGCTGCACAAGCACGATGTCCATCATGTGTCGTACCTTGGCGCCGGGGCGATGCGCCTGACGGTGGCAGGGAAGGCGCTGGAGATTGAGGCGCCCAATTTTATTCTGGTCGACAAAGACCATGAGCATGAACTGGAAGCCCTGGAGGACGGGACCGATTGGCTGTGTCTCTTTCCATTCGATGGCACCTCCTCCGGTGACACGATGCGCAGCAGCCTGGGGGCGAACGTGATTGATCCACTGAGGGAGACTTAGATGCCTGCCGCCACCTATGTGTTCAATGAGCGCAATGACTTACCGGTCAATGCGAACAACACCAGCTTCACCGATGTGCCGGGCAGCACGATCAGCGGCTTGACCGCGGGCAAAACCTATTGGATCCACATCACGGCGCGGTTTGGGACAGCGAGCGGGCTCATGACCCTCCGCGCACTCCACGGCTCCACCGTCTTTGATGAGTCGTTGCAGGACTTTCAGCCTGGCGTGGCGGACGTCTGGGGCACCTATAAATGGTTCACCCAATGGACGGCGGTGGGTGGTGAAGATATAAAGCTGCAATACAACAACGCCGGCGGCATCACCAGCAAGGTGGACTTCCTGGGCGCCCTGGTGCTGAAACTGTCGGATGATTTTGTTGATGGAACGGATTACAAATTCAACGAAGTCGGCACCGATAGCAGCCTCTCGACCACGCCGCTCAATGGCGCGACCATCACCATCACTCCGGCCACGGCGGGGGACAATTGGTTGGTGTTCAGCTATGCGCAGATCCTGCAAACCAATCAGACGAATTATGGCCAGTCCCGGTTGCTCCGCTCAGGGGAAGCCTCCTCCAGCACCCCAGGGTCCTCCATCCTGAATTGCGCGAACGTCAGCCTGAATCAAGCGCATTGCCTGTGTCGGGCGTTTAATCTGGGAGCGGCCAGCAACACCTTCACCGAGCAATCCTCGCAGGATGCCAACACGACCTATACCCGGAAGCACAGTGCCGTCTTTGCCCTGCGGCTGAACCGGTTCAAATGGTCCGCAGTGGCCTACGTGGACGGGGCGATCAACATTGCCGCGCAACCGCCCAACTATGGAACGCAAATTGGCACTATGGACATCACGCCCGCGCAGAACACGACGATGATCATGGGCGGGAGTTTCATCAATGATGCGGCGCATTATGGCCCGCGATTCATCTGGCGGACCCAAAGCTATGTGGTCGGGCAATCGGAGGCGGATCAACCGCCAGGCCAAACCACCGGGTTGTACGCCTACAAAGAGAATGCCTCAGGCAATAATTATGACGTGCCGGAAATGTGGCTCACGGCGATGGCGATGACCGGCGGCAGCACCTATCGCACCGACATCGACATCAGCACGAATCTGACGACCAATACCCCCCAAGCCAAGCAGCGCAACCTCTGGGCGTTTTCAGTGGAATTGGAAGGAGGCGCAGCGCCGCCTGACACCTTCAGCAAGGTGATTATTCGAGCCGCACCCTAACGCAAGAACATAACGAGGAGGAGCCATCATGTTCACTACGTCCTTTCGAGACACCTGCCTGGGTCAGCTGGGCGGATTCATTGGGCTCATCAAAGGCATCACCGACTGGCGGGCAGGGACCATCACAGAAGCCGCCTACACCGGCTATGGCACACGGCCCGCGTGGACCAAATCTGCAGCGGAAGCCACCAGCCCAGCTGGCGGGCGCCAGGTCAAGAACACCGCGGCGGTGACCTTTCCGCAGAACACCGGCGCCAATGAAGATCAAATCGGCTTTGGCGTGTTCTCCGCAGCCACGGCAGGCGTGCTTCATGCCATCGGATTGTTGGACACAGACGTGCCGCTGTTTGGAGTGGGCAACGTCGATGACACGATTGACAGCTATGCGCACGGCCTGGTCGCAGATCAGCGGGTGTATGTCATGGCGGCGCCAGGGGCGATCATGCCCACTGGCCTCTCAGAGAACACCGCCTACTTCGTCCGGGCCACCGGCCTGACGGCGGACGTGTTCACGCTGTCGACGTCCTCAGGAGGAGCGGCGGTGAATATCACGGTGGGAGGGGCAGCCCTGTTTGCGCCCTACAAAGTCGTGACCGTGGCCACGAACGCCACCCCGGAGTTTGCGATCAACGCCTTGCTAGTGCAGATCTAACCATCCTGATTCAGGGGCCGTCACACGGCGGTCCCTGAATGAAACAGAGTTAGATGTGGCCGCAATCAACCTCTACCTCAATGATGCCCGGATCGACAATTGGCAGCAACTCACGGAGTCTGTCGTCACCGCGGCCACCACGGCAGGCTGGATTGTTTCGACCGGAACCACGAACCGCTCCAAGTGGGCCTCCGGGGTTGGAGCCACGGCGGAGCGGGCTGCCTCTACTTTCGATGCCACGACCTACCCCAACGGCACCCTAGACACCTCACTGTTCGATTGCTGGCGGTCGCAGAACACCTACAACGGAAGTTTTGCCAGCGCCAATTGGGTAGTGACGGGCGCCATGCGGTCCGTGACCAATGCGGGCGGGACCGGCGTGCTGCATGTCCGCCTGTTCAAGGGGCCGAACGCGAACGGCAGCGGGGCCACGCAGATCACCAGCGCCATTCAGTCCAGCGCCACCTCTGGCGCCATCAATACGTCCACGGACGTGGCCGTGACGGTGACGTTCAACCCCGGCGCATTCGTCCTCAACAACGAATATCTCTTCATCCAAGTGGCCTGGGGCCGGGTGGGAGCGGGCAGCAACACCACGTCTGACGTCCACTTCCGCACCGGATCCGCAGCGGGCACCGGGACCAGGATTGCCACCGCCGATTTTCAGCCCAAAGCCTTGATGAGCGGGGCGAGCAAACCGGGCGGGCGCCGGGGCGTGTCGCTCAGTTTGGACATGGTCAACTATGCCAGCCCCATGCGGGCGGTGGGCCTCCTCAGCTGCGCGGTCCTGGCCTCATTCTTGCCCTTGAGCGGCGTGAGCCGGTCGACCGGATCCGCGCCAGGATCTGCCCTCACGTTTCCTGCGCCACCAGCAACGATGGTGCCTGCTCCAGCGCGGGCCACCGGGCGGGCGGATGCGTCCAGTCTTGATGTGGTCAGTTATGCCACGCCCAGTCGGGCGGAGGGACGGGCCACCGCAGCTCTCACGATATTCGGCACCCAGGATTTGGGCGGGAGCCTGAGCACTGCCTCAGGGCGCCAGCCTGGAGCACTCCTCACTAGTAAGTTGAATGGGCTCCCAACGCCTGCGCGGGTCGCTGGACGCCTGACTGCTTCATTAAACAGCAAGCTGCCTCTCAGCGGACGCACCCTGGAGACAGCTCGGCTCACAGCACCGATGACGTTTGGCTCAGGCTCCATTGCCCTACAAGCCCAGAGCCGGTCCATTGGAAGGGTCCTGCCCAGTGTCGTCACGACCAGGCACGTGGCTGCGCCCAGTCGAGACGTGGCTTTGGCAACAGCTGGGCTGAATGTCCGATTGGCCGTGACGCCAGCCCCGGTGCGGAGCACCGCCAGAAGTCTCCCGGCACTGTTGAAAGCACCGTGGAGCGCAGCGCCCAGCCTCAACATCAGCGTGGCCAAAGGGTTGCTCGGGCTCAAGTTTGACCTTGGCGGCGGGCGGATCCTTGGCACCGGGGCCTTGCGCACCGAACTCACGTTCCAAGGCAACATCCTCTTTGATCTGGCGAACAAATCCTCCAGCGGCGTCAAGTCCAACGTGTCGGTGATCAGCTGGAATCACACCTGCACAGGCTTTGGCCCGCAGCGGTGCTTGGCCGTGTTCGTCACGTTCAAAACCGTCACGACCCAATTCCTGCCCACCGGCGTGACGTATGGCGGCCAGGCGCTGACCCCTGTCGGCAATTGCGCGACCTCGAATGCCAACCCGACTTTCCTGGGCTGCCAGATCTGGTTCATGCTGAATCCGCCTGCTGGGACGGCTCTGGTCACTATTACCTTCAACGGCGCGATTGCATCCGGGCATGCGGGCGGATTACAGATCAACGGCGTGCACGTCACCGCCCCATTCACGCCGCCGACCTATGGCAACTTCAATGGCCCTGCGGCGGGAGTGGGGGTGCCCACACAGCCGGGTCAGTATGCCCTGGACGTCCTCAGTGCCAACCTCTCACCTGCCCTCACTGTGGGACCAGGGCAAACGGTCCTCTGGAACATCGGCGCTGCTGGGGTCCAGAGTGGCGCGATGAGTTTCGAAGCGGCAACCGGAGGAACGACCATGATGAGCTGGGCATTGTCGACCGGGCAGCTGTCGGTCCAGTTTGGCACGGCGGTCAATCCCTCCTACCTCAACACGCCGCAGCTGACGGGGCGGGATCCGATGAGCCCGCGGGCGCTAAGTGTGTCGTTCACCAACTATCACTATGCCGGACCGATGCGGGCCTCCGGTCGCGCCAGCGGGCGCTTGTATATCCGCTATGATGCGAGCGTCGTGATGGCGCATCCACGCCTTGGCGCGGCGCTCCGCTTTGCGGGCGGACCGACCACCACGATGACGCCTGGCCCCAGTCGGTCCGCCATGCGCGTCATCACCGTGGGCAGCCTCGACATCATCTATTACAGCACGCCGATCCGATTGTCTGGCCGGCTCCCTGGCGCCGTGATCCAACGCGTGTTCCACACCGCGCCGATGCTGGCGTCCGGTCGCGCAAGGACCGTCACGACCTTGGGGATGGCCAGTCAATATGCGCCCTCTGCTGCCAGGCATTTTGCTCCCCGTGTGATGGGCAAGGCAGAAACGCTCCACGCGGTGGGGCCGCTCAAAGGCGGAGCATGCCGCGTCACCGGCTCGCTGTCGTTTGCAGGCGGGCCGAAAGTCATCATTGCAAACGCCTGGCTGCGATCCAGCCCGCGCGCACAAGGGCAACTCCAATTCAGCGGCGGGCCGCGCGTGTCAATCCAGGGCATCGTGCGCCTCAGCAGCCGGTCGTCAAGTCTGCCCGTCCAAGGGCTGTACTATGCGACCCCCAGTCGGGATCCAGCCCGCGCGATCGGCAGCATCCATCTCCGCCACGACGTGGCCGCCACCATCGGATCTGGGCGGGCCTCCGGGCAACCCTTCTTCAATGCGGTCCTCAAGATTGGCCTCCAAGGGCGAGTGCGTGCGCCGGGACGTTTGGCAGGACCGTTCGGCACCAGGCAACAATTGGTGGGCTATGTCCTGGCGACTGGGCAGAGCCGGGGTCTGCTGCTTCAGCGGCCACCGCTCTCTGGCGTGAGTCGAGACATCGGCGCAGTCCAGTGCGCGCCGATGGGATTCAGCCCGCCGAATTTTATCCAGATTCAAGGCGGCATCCTGCGGGCGGCACCACGAGCGCGCGGCGCCACCGTGCGAACCTATGCGGCGGCCTCTCCTCTCATAGGGACCGGTGTGGCCAGAGGCAGCCTTGCTCAGCAGCAGGGCCTCATCGGACGGAGTGTGTCCACAGGGCAGGCAAGTGGCATCCTTGCCAACGCGCCACCTACTGTCCAAGACCTTGAGGGCCTGAGCCACAACCCAGCACGTGTCGTCGGGACCTTGCCATCAACGTTTTATGCGGCCTCATCCATTCAAGGTTCAGGCCTGGTCCTGAGCGCGATCCTCTCAGGCAAGGTGGTGTTGGTGAGCGTCAGCCGGAGCCATCCCCATACCCAGGCGGTGCTGGCCTTCACCGGCGGTGTGCTCCTGCCCGTCCAGGGCCGGATCCTAGCGACAGTCCGGGTCAGAGGGGATCTGCACGCCGTCTATCCACCCTCACCCATCCTGGCGACCGCGTGGGCTGCCGGCGCGCTGGGTACGCGGAAATCCCTCACAAGTGTGAGCCGGGAGCAGGCGCGGCTGACGGGCACCTTCCCTGATCCGTATAGGGCAGTCAGCCTTGCGAGTGGCGGGCATGCGGTCGGGATCTTTGCGAGTGCGTTGCCAGTCTCAGCTGGCGGGAGCGTCGGGCAGGGGCGCCTGTGTGGCGACCTGACGACAGGCGGGCTCACGCCAGAATGGATCTTCATGGCCAAGTGCCGGCACTACATCTTCACCGCAGCAGGGCACGTCGTCATCATTCGCGCGCGGGCGCGGCAGTATGTCTTTCGAGCGTGAGGGGCCACATGGAAAAATTTGAAAAGCAGCCCGCCGAAGCCCACGTCATCGCCATTGAATGGCAGGGGCGCCTGCCGCCTGGCGCCGACCTCTTCAGCTGCAACGTCTATGCGACCAGGTATCCCGACATGGTGGTGGACAATTCGGTGATCAGCAACACGCTGGCGAGTATCAGCGGCACGCAGACGTTGATTCAAGTGAAGGACGGGCAGCACGGCTTGGATTATCGCATCACCTTTGATGCCTACTTGTCCAACAGCGACCACCTCCAAGAGGATGTGCTCATGAAGGTGCGGGAACTATGATGAACATCAGCGCGAGCATCGTCAACATGCCCGACTTCTTGCGGGGCGTGAGCGAGGCCGACAAGAAGTCACTTCAGTTCATGCGCCGGGAGTTGGGCCGCGGCTTGAAGCGCCTGCGCAAGAAGTTCATCACCGAGCAGTTGAAAGGCCCGCCGGGGATTCGCGCCTCGGGGCGACTCTCCAAAGGCAGGAACGTGTTCACCTTCGTGAAGGGCGACACCCACGCAGATCTGTCTGGCCACATCGGGATCAGCAGCCTGCTCCACGTCCACGAGAAGGGCGCGACCATTAGACCGCGCGCGAGCGCAGGGATGCTCTACCTCAAGCGCCGGGGCAGAGGCTCCCCGAAGGGCGGCGTGATCTTTGCCGTGGTGCCTCAGGTGGTGATCCCGAAGCGGCTTCACTTCCAGACGCTGGTGAATCAAGAGGCACCGCAGATCCTTGTCAGGGTGGCCCATGCCGGGCAGAAGGGCGTCGAGGTGGCGATGAGCAACGCCTTGAAGAGGACGGTGAAGAAGATATGAGCGACTCGCTCCAAGAGCAGATCATCAAGGCGATCGCCGCCGCGCTGGCAACGATCCCCAACATCAAATCTGTCCAGCGGCATCAGGCCAGCGGGATGGATCTGGGCACGATGCCGACGATCCTGGTGCGCGAAGGTGACTGCGCAGCCGAGCTGACGAAGTCGAGCCACGAGCGCATTCGCCGCCTCTTGGAAGTGCTCATCGTCGTGGCCACCGGGATCGACGAGGAGTCAGACGCCCGGAGCGGCGGGGAGGTCCTCAACGGCTTCATCGCCGAGATCGAGCAGGTCATCGGCGCCGATGAGACCTGGGGCAAGCTGGCGCTCATGACCAGCGTGCCCGAGTACATTCGATTGGATGTGGACGCCGAGACGCCCCACCTCTCGCGCGGGGTGCGGATCGAAGTGACCTATGAGCACGCGCGAGGCAATCCGTGGACGTAACTCAACAAGGAGGAGAATCATGTCAAGCCAAGCAATTCCTGCCTATGGAACGTTGTTGAAGAGGAGTGGGGCCACGGCGGGAACAACGCCATCCTACACGACCCTCGGTGAGGTGAAGAACATCAGCGGGCCGTCCACAGAGGTGAGCACCATCGATGTGACGACCCACAGCTCGGCAGCATCGGGCAACTATCGCGAGTTCATCCCGAGCCTCATTGATCCAGGCACGATCGATGTGGACATGAACTGGGTGCCTGACGACACGACGCACGCCGCGCTGTGGGCGGATCTCCAGGCCCGCACGAAGCGCGACTATCAGATCGTGTGCCCCGCCAACCCGAACAACGCCAAGGTGGCCTCGATCGCCTTTCAGGCGTATGTGACTGGGCTGCCAAAGGAGTTTCCGACTGACGACGTGATGAGCAGCAAGATGACACTCAGGATCACTGGCGCCCTGGCAATCACTGTGGCACCATAACATCAAGGAGGAGCAGAGCACCCATGGAAGGCAACGGCAAATCGCCACTGACGCGCGACCAGATCCTCGCCGCGATGGACGCCACGATCGAAGCGGTCGACGTCCCCGAGTGGGGCGGCGTCGTCCACGTGCGGAACATGACCGGCAGGCAGCGGGACCAGTTCGAGCGGTCCCGCTACAAGATGATCGGCGACAAGGTCGAGATCGTCTACGACAACACGCGGGCGGCACTGCTGGCGGTGTCGCTCTGCGATGCGAACGGCACCCTCCTCTTCACCAAGGAGGACATCGAGGCATTAGGTGAAAAGAATGGCGCGGCGTTGGATCGGCTGTTTGACGTGGCCCAGCGCCTGAGCGGCTTGCGGTCGCAGGAGTTGGAGGACAAAATAAAAAACTTGAAGCGCGTCCCGAGCGTCGATTCTGGCACGAACTAGCATTGGCGCTTGGCGGACGCACCATCGGTGAATGGCAAGAGGTGATGAGCAACGATGAGTTCGTGGACTGGATGGCGTTTTATCAGCTGCAACCCTTTGGGCCCTGGCGCACTGACACGCAGGCGGCGATCATTGCGTCGACGATTGCGAACGTCAACGCCAAGAAGGGTCAGTCGTTTTCTATTGACGACTTCCGGCTCAAATTCAAGCCCAGGTTTCAGACGCGCAGGCGCACGAGCATCTCAAGTGAGCAGGTCCTGTCCTTCTTTCAAGGCCTGGCCAACAAGCAGAAGGGACCGGTGTAGATGGCGGACATAGGCACCCTCGTCGTCAAGATTGCCGCTGACGCCAGCGAGCTGTCCAAGGAGCTGCAGAAGATCGGCGAGGGCGGCACTCGCGCCGCGAGCGCCATGAAGAACGCCGGCAAGATCATGGCGGCCGCCTTCGTCGCGGCGGGAACGGCGATCGTCTACATGACGATTCAGGCTGGCAAGGCCGCTGAGGAGCTGGAGCAGCTGAGCCAGATCACCGGCATCAGCACCGACACGCTCCAGGGCTACGAAGTGGCGATGAATCGCGTCGGCCTGTCCGGCCAGGACATGACGCAGATGATGAAGGCCCTCTCCAAGAATCTGGAGGAGGCCCAGAGCGGCACCGGCGAGGCGGCAGATCGGTTCCGGCAGCTGGGCATCGACATCAGGAAGGTGACTGACACCGACGATCTGATTCGCAAGGTGATGAATTCGGTGTCCCAGTTTGCCGACGGCACCGAGAAGGCCGCCATCGTGAGCAGCCTGCTCGGCAAGGCGGGGTTGGCCTGGATCCCCGCCATGAAAGATGGCGCGAAAGCTCTGGATGAGGCCGCTGAAAAAGCCAAGAAGATGGGGCAGCTGTCCGCCGATCAGATCGCGGCCCTGACCGCGATGGATGATGCCTTGGATGATCTGTCGATGGCCTGGAAGTTTTTTGCTGGCAACCTAGGCGCCCTGGTCGCTCCGGCGATCCAATGGGTCACGGAGCTGTTCGTCAACATGCTGTCGTGGGCGTCGCAGGCCCTCAAAGAACTGCGGGAGTTTTTGGGGATGGCTGGCAGTGAGGCGCCGAAGGTGTCAAAGCCCAAGGCGCCACCACTTGTCGACAGCGGCAAGATGAATGCCGCGCGCCAGTCGGCGCTTGACGCCCGCTTCAAACTCAACGAGCAATCGTTTGCTGACGCGAAGGCCCTCGGCGATGCGGAGCTGGCCTACAACGCAGCGCTCCAGGACCAGCGCAAGGCCCTCTATCAGAAAACAGAGCTGGAGATCGCCAAGGAGCGCGCTGACATCGTGCGGGCCTCCACGGACAATGTGGTCAGCAATCTCGAACTGGAGATCGAGAACTACAAACTGTATGCCGAGGAGAAGAAGGCTGCCTATGGCAGCGACGCCAAGAGCATCGAAGCGCGGGACAAGTTTGCGGCTGAATCGGCGCTCAAGCTTGCGCAGCTGGAAACCCAGTTGAGTGTGGCGCGCGTCCAAGGCGAGACGCAGCGGTTGCAAGCTGGGACCGCGGTGTTCGTGGCCACCAAAGGCGAGGAGATGGCGGCCCTAGATGATGAGATCGAGCGCTATGCCGCCCTCGAAGAAATTCAGCAGCAGACCTATGAGCAAGAGATTCTGTTCTCTGGTGCCGCTGAGGCGCGCCGGCGGGTGCGGATCGGCGCGATTGAAGCGGAGGCAGAGAAACTGCGCAAAATTGCCAACGATCAAATCAGAGATGCCGAAAAGCTGGCGCAGGTTCTCGAGAACATCGACAACCGGGAGCGCGCACGAAAGATGGCGGCCGCCAACGAATTCCCCACGTTCTGGGAGAAGCAGCTCAATGATCTGCAGGCCAGCAACGTGTTTTCGATGGGCCAGATGGTCAGCACATGGTCGAGCAGCATCGCCACGATGATCGTGAAAGGCGGCGACCTCAAGGCCGCGTGGGAGTCGACGCAGATCGCCATCATTCAAGGCTTCATCAACATGGGCGTGTCTGCTGTGGCGACCGCAGTCAAGACGTTGATCGTCAATGAAGTCACCGCCACTGGGGTGGCTGGCGTCTGGGCGAGTGCGGCCGGCTTCGTCGTGGGCGTCTGGGGCACAGTGACAACCGCCATGGCGACGATGTTCACGACGCTCGTCACGATTGTTGTTGCCGTTGGCGAGGCCATCATGGGAGTGCTCTCAGCGATCGGCACAGCCCTCGGGTTCACCGGCGTCGGCGCCATCTGGGCAGGCGCCATCCTCTCTGGGGTCGTGCTGATTGGCGCGGCCCTTGTGGCATTGAAGGCGGTGAAGTTTGCGAAGGGCGGGATCGTCACTGGCCCGACGCTGGGCATGCTGGGTGAAGCCGGACCTGAGGCCGTCATTCCGTTGGGCAAGGGCAACCCGTTTGGCGACAGAGAGGATCGGCCCATCATCACCAAAGTCTATGTCGATGGCAAGCAGATCGCCAGAGCGACCACGAGGCATCAGATGTCAGCCTGGCGCTGGGAAGGAGCAGGTGCCTGATGCCGCGTTTCCTCAGTCCCCGAGTCTATGAGACCACCTCCACGACCGGCACCGGCACCGTCCAATTGGCTGGCGCGCTCGGCAGCACCTACCGCACGTTTCTGTCGGCGTTTGGGAACGGCGGCAGGTGTTACTATTTCATCTACGCCAACCCCACGTCCTACGAGTATGGCCTAGGCACGATCAATTCGAGCAACCAATTGTCTAGGGATCTGGTGATCGACGGCAGCGGTGGGTCGATGGTCCTGGTCAACTTTGCCGCCGGGATCAAGACCGTCATCAATGCGATCCCGCCGGAAGCCTGCCTGAACAACGGCACGCAACAGTTTGGCAATGGCGACACCACGCCAGACGTGCGCTTGGGAAACGTCTGGATTGCCGCCAATACGGGCAGCACCTCCATCACGTTCTTTGACGGCGGCATCGACGGCCAACAGATCACTGTCCATTTCACCAACAGCAACACGACCATCGTCCACGGCGCCAGCCTGCGCCTCTCCGGGGGCAGCAACTTTGTCGGGACGGCCAACGACATGATGCGCTTGGTCCGCGTGGCGGGGGCGTGGTATGAGGCGGGCCGCTCGGTGAATGCATGAGCGGGAACCGGTTTTGCCTCCTGTCCTTCCAGGTGGAGGAGCAGAGCCTCACGGAAGGCCACGCGATCATCTCGCTGGGCGGGATCGTCAGCGGCGATTGCCTGCGCTTCCGTGATCAGTATGCCGATGGGGCCTGGTGTTACTACGCCATCAAGTGGGGACCCTATTGGGAGTACGGCTTGGGCCAACTGAGCTACGGATCCCCGGATGCGCTGACGCGGTATCTGGTGTTGGATTCCAGCGCAGGCGGCCAGAAGTTGTATCTGGGGCCAGGCCGGAAGTTGATTCATCAAGCCCTGGTCCCGATGGGGGCAAACGCCAACGGGGTCGACACGTTTGCGGATGGGGACGTGACGCCATCGGTCCGCTCAGGCACCGTCTTCATCTGCAACAACACGAACGCGACACTCATCACCGATTTTGATGATTGGGTGTTTGGCCACGAGATCGTGATTCTGTTCATGAACGGCCAAACCACGCTGGTTCACGGCACGCCCATCCGGCATCCGGGCGGGAGCAACATCACGCCCACCCAGAATGATGTGGTGACGTATGTGCGCGCGCCCTATGTCGGCGCGGTCTGGCAGCTGGTCTCCTGGAGTCAAAACGCCTAATGCCTATCGGATTCAATCCAGTCGGTGAGCTGCCGGTCCTCGACGCCAACGATGAGCTCGCGGAGCCGTCGCCGCCCGTCAACACCTATTGGATCACCATCGACCGGATCGTGAATCAGAGCGACGTGGTGCCCAGCGTCCAAGTGGGATCGCTGTCCTGCGATATGGTCCTGAACGGCAAGAGCACGATGAACTGCACGCTGCTGAACCCCACCTACGTCCCCCAAGCAGGGCAGGTGATCAAGTTTGTCGACCGCGCCAAGTTGATCTTCGCAGGCAAGATCCAGAGCGTGGATTTGACCGCTCCCCAGGATGAGGCCGTCAAGAGTTACCAGCTGGACTGCGTCGGCTGGGAAGGCGACATGGAGCGGCGCCTCGTCACATCGAATTACGCTAACGCGAGCGCCGGCAACTTCATCAGGGCCGGGATCGTGGATGCCAGCCTCGATGACGAAGGCTTCACCCAAGGCGTCATCGATGAGGGGCCGACGATTCTGTTGGCGGATGCCGATCACGTGCGCGCGTCTGAATATCTCAGGGACATTGCGAGTGCGGGCGGTGGGGCTCTGGAAGTCGGGTCGGACAAAAGCATCTCCTTCCGGCGCCTGGATCTTCGGCCCGCCCCATTCCCCTTGATCAACGCGGAGCCGGAGGAGGTCAGAGTCACGGAGGACAAAGACAACTATTGCAACAAGGTCACCATTAAAATCACCGGGACCGGTAGTACCACCACCTCGATCGTCCGCCAAGATCCCATCGAAATCGCCGCCCGCCAAGCCATCGAAGGCGGCACTGGGATCTATGAGGTGTACGAGAAGATCGTCCATCCCACGTCCAACGTGGTGGAGGACCTGGCGCGGTTTGGGATCACCTATGCCTTCTTGTTGATGGCCGCGCGCGGTCGCGTCGCCAAGAACGTCTCTGCGAAGCTCAGGCGGCCGCTGCTTGACGT
>Ga0111538_10003430_pt1 | contig 22137 bp, 23 predicted proteins | sample SoiMethybrSBSTD1_FD_79669 | JGI IMG/M metagenome (GOLD analysis project Ga0111538, IMG submission 79669) | Bulk soil microbial communities from a Populus tree surrounding site in Tennessee, USA - Soil MetaG P. TD hybrid SBSTD1 (version 2)... | ecosystem: Environmental > Terrestrial > Soil >... | reverse complement strand
TGGACGCGTGCGAAGAGCCCGCGCCGCCGCGCCGGCAGCGCTCCGACCCGCCCACGCCGCCCGCCGACGGCGAGCCGCTGCGCGCCGGCCACGTGCTCGCCGCGCTCGCCGAGCGCCTGCCGCGCGACGCGATCCTGGTCGAGGAGACCCCGTCGAGCCGGCCGGAGCTGCACGCGCGCATCGCCGCCACCGAGCCGCTCGGCTTCGTCAGCGCGATGGGGATGCTCGGCTTCGCGCTGCCGGCGGCGATCGGCCTGCGGATGGCGCGCGCCGACCGGCCGGTGCTCGCGGTCGTCGGTGACGGCTCGTCGCTGTACCAGATCCAGTCGCTGTGGAGCGCGGCCCGCTACGGCGCCGGCGTGCTGTTCGTCGTGCTCGCCAACGGCGGCTACGCGATCATGGACCGGCTCGCCGAGCGCAACGGCGGCGACGGCCCGTGGCCGGCGATCGCCGTCGTCGACATCAGCTCGATCGCGCGCGCGTTCGGCTGCGCTGCCGTGCGCATCGACCGCCACGACGACCTGCTCGAGCGCCTCGACGCCGAGCTGGCGACGCTCGCCGATCGCGACGAGCCGCTGCTGCTCGAAGTCGTGGTCGAACAGGACCCGACGTTTGATCCTTAGGCCCCGGTGTTCATCGCCTCGAGCACCGAATGGGTCTCGAGCGAGTCACCGGACAGATCGGCCGACACGCGGCCGCGGTTGAAGACGACGACGCGGTCGCAGAGCCCGGCGAGCTCGTCGATGTCGGTCGAGCAGATCAGCACCGGGGCGCCCGCCGCGGCGGTCGACCGGATGAGCGCGTGCATCTCGTCCTTGGCGCCGACGTCGACGCCGCGCGTCGGATCGTCGAGCAGGAACACCGACGGCTGGGCGTCCAGCCACTTCGCGAACACGACCTTCTGCTGGTTGCCGCCGGACAGCGAGCCGGCGGTCTGGTCGACCGACTCGGCGCGGATGCGCAGGCTCTTCACGTGCTCGCGGGCGCGCGCTCGCAGCGAGCCGGCGCGGATGATCGCGCCGTCGGCGCCCAGACCGACCGAGCGGATGAGGCCGGCGTTCTCCCACAGCGGCTTGTCGAGCATCAGGCCGAGCCTGCGCCGGTCGCCGGTCACCAGCGCGACGCCCGCGCGAACCGCTCGCCGCAGACCGTGCGGGACCTCGCGGCCGTCGGGCAGCAAGACGCGCCCTTCGTCCGGCCGCCGGAGCCCGGAGACGAGCTCGAGCACCGCGTGGTGACCGGCGCCGGCGACCCCCGCCAAGCCCACGATCTCGCCCGCCTTCACGTGCAGCGTCAACGGCTCCAGCGCGCCGTCGACCCGCGCGCCGCGCAGCTCGAGCCGGCCGCCGCCGGCCTCGTCGACGGACTCCGCGACCGCCTCCTTGAGCTTCGCGTCGGGCGTGATGGCCGCTTTCTCACCGCGGTCGCCGAGCATCGCGTCGACGATCTCGGGCACCGTGAGCTCCGCCCGCGGCCGCGCGCTCATCTCGACATGCCCGTCGCGCAGCACGGTGATCTCGTCGCACAGCGCCATCACGTCCTCGAGGATGTGCGACACGAACACGACGCCGACCTGGCGGTCACGCAGCACGCGCAGCGTGTCGAGCAGCAGCTCGGTGCTCTGCTGGCCGAGCGCGGACGTCGGCTCGTCGAGGATCAGCACGCGCGGCTCGGTCAGCAGCGCGCGAGCGATCTCGATCAGCTGGCGCTGCGCGAGCGAGAGCTCCTCGAGCCGCGTGCGCGGCGAGACGTCGAGCCCGAGCTCCTCGAGCACCGGCTTCGCCCGCCGCTCCATCTCGGCGCGCGAGATGAACGGTCCACTTCTCGGCTCGCGCAGCATGAACAGGTTCGCCAGGACGTCGAGGTCCTCGAACAGGTTCAGCTCCTGTGAGACGACCGCCACGCCCCGCCGCACCGCCTCCCGCGTGGTGGCGAAGTGGATCGGCTGACCGTCCAGCAGCAGCTCGCCCGAATCGGGCTCGATCGCCCCCGCGACGATCTTGACCAGCGTCGACTTGCCCGCGCCGTTCTCCCCCAGCAGCGCATGCACCGAGCCGGCGCGGACCGTGAAGTCCGCGCCGGCGAGTGCTACTACGCCGCCGTAGGTCTTGCGAAGGGCGCGTGCCTCGAGCACTATGCTCCGGGCATCGGGCCGAGGTACTGATCCGGACTGGAGAGCTGCTTCTCGACCTCGTCCTTGAAGTAGTCCGACCGGCTCTGCGCGTTCTCCTGCCGCGCCAGGATCTCGTCGATGTTGTCCTTGTTGACCTCGAGCGCGCCCGAGTTCCACATGCCCTCGGGCAGATCCTTGCCCTCGAGCTTGGCGTCGGCCATCAGCTTGATCCCGAGGTAGCCCTTGAGCCAGTGCTCGGGCGAGATCAGCGCCTTGACGAGGCCGTCCTTGACGCCCTGCATCGCGACCTTGTCGAGGTCGCAGGCGCCGACGAGCAGCTTCTGGCCGGTCGCCCGCTGGATCCGCGACAGCGACACGGCGGCCTGGCTGCCCGGGCCGACGTAGGCGATCGCGTCCGGGTGCGCCTTGACCTGCGCGCTCCAGGTGTTGAAGTTGTCGGTCGGGCTCTGCTTGGCGTCGAACACGATGAACTTCACGCCCGGGCGCTCCTTCTTCATGACGTCCATGAAGCCCTGGTTGCGCTGCTCGAGCACGGGCAGGCCCGGCGTGTCGGTGCCGATCATGATGTCGCCCTTGGCGTCCTCCGGGATGTCCGGGAGCAGTGCCTTGGCGAGGTCGTTGCCGATCTCGACGTTGGAGTTGCCGATCAGCAGCTTCACGGCGTCCTCGGTGCCGGCCGGCGCCGGGACGTCGATGGCGACCAGCGGCACGCCGTCCTGACCCGCCTGCTGGAGCGGCCGGATGAACAGCTCGGGCGTCAGCGTCATCATCGCCACGCCGTCGGGCGACGAGCGCACGGCGGCCTGGAAGAGCTGGACCTGCTTCGGCCCGTCGACGTTGGCCGGCGCCGACTCGGTGAGCTTGACGCCCGGCGTGTCGTCGGCCGCCGCCTTCGCGCCGAGCGCCATCTCCTGCGCGAAGTTGGTGGTCGTGGTCGGGTAGACGAACGCGAGCTTGGCTTCCTTGTCGCCGCCGCCCCCGGCGCCTCCGCCGCCCCCGCTGTCGTCGTCGCCACCACAGCCGACGACGGCCAAGGCCAGCAACGCGAAGCCGATCGCGAAGGTTCTGGTCATGCCACCTCTCTCCTGAACGATGGACGGGGTCACAGATCAAGCCCTGTACGGCGATAGCGGCGCCGGCCGCGGATCACGCTGTCGAGCGCGACCGCCGCGAGGATCACGGCGCCGGTCGCGAAGTTGCTCCAGTTGACCGGCACGTCGAAGTAGGCGAGCCCGCTGTTGACGGCGCTGAGCAGGATCGCTCCCAGAACCGCGCCGACCACCGTCGCGCTGCCCCCGCGCAGCGGGGTCCCGCCGATGATCGCCGCGGCGATCACCTGCAGCTCGAACCCGGTGCCGATGTTCGGGTCACCCGAGATGAAGAAGGCCAGGCCGAGCATGCCCGAGAGGCCCGACAGCAGGCCGACGAGCACGAGCGTCTGCACGCGCACGCGCGGGATCGAGATGCCCGAGAACGTCGCCGCCGCCGGGTTGGAGCCGATCGCGCGGACCCGGTAGCCGTACGGCGTGAGCCGCAGCACCGCCGTCAGCACGACGGTGACGACGATCATCACCCAGACGCTGACCGGCAGCCCGATGATCTCGTCGCCGCCGAAGAACGTGAAGAACGAGCTCTCGGCCGGCAGGCCGGTGACCTGCTCGCCGCCGCTGAGCGCCTGCGACAGGCCGCGGTACATCGACAGCGTCGCCAGCGTCGCGACGATCGCCGGGATCGCGATGAACTGCACGAGGATGGCGTTGAGCAGGCCCATCGCGCCGCCGAGCAGGACCCCGAGCAGCGCCGCCAGCCACGGGTTCATCCCGTGCTGCATGAACAGCGCCGAGACCACCAACGCGAGGCCGAACATCGAGCCGACGGACAGGTCGATCTCTCGCATCGAGATCAGGAACGCCATGCCCGCGGCGATGATCCCGACGTAGGTCGCGTTCTGGACGATGTCCTTGAGCTGTCCGATCTCGAGGAAGTCCGGATGCAAGATGCCGATGAAGACGATCAGCGCGATCGTCGCGATCAGCACGCTGCCGGACTCGATCTCGAGCACGCGTCGGTTGACCAAACTCGCTCCCATTCCTCCTCCGCCCTCGACGGTAACGGAGGTCCGCAATAAGTGTCAAACGTTTATGTTATTGCGGGCGCGGCGGACGCGCCGCCAGGAGGCGCTCGGCGACGCCGGTCTCGGTGAGGCGGCCGTAGCCGTCGCCGGCGCCGCGGGTGAGGACGGCGAGCGCCATCCGCTGCCCGTCGCGCTCGAGCAGCGCGACCTGGTGGGAGATGTTGGTGCGCCAGCCGCCCTTGAACATGATCCGGAAGTCGCGCTCGGCGGCGACCGGGGCGATGCCCCAGCGCTGCGACGCGACGATCGAGGCCAGCAGACCGCGCAGATAGGTGCGGTGGCGCGCGGGCGCGAGCTTGTCGATCCGCAGGAAGAGCCGCGCCTGGTCGGCCGGCGTGATGTGCGCGTCCGCCCAGTTGCCGACGTCGGTGAAGTGGGTCATGTCCGCGGCGCGCGCGACGCGGTACAGGCCGGCGCCGCCGACCCGCCGGTAGACCGTGCTCGCCGCCGCGTTGTCGGACACCGTGATCATCGGGTGCAGCAGCGCCCGCTCGGTCGGCGTGAGGGAGCGATGCCGCGCCGCGCGGACGACCGCGAGCGCCAGCATCGCCTTCACGACGCTCGCCGAGTAGAACCAGCGGTTGACGTGGAGCCCGCGCAGCTTGCCGCCGGGCTCGACGACCGCGAAGCCGACCGTGCCCGCGCGGCCGCGCGCGTAGTCGCGCGCCTCCTGCACGCCGCCCATCTCGATCAGCGTCGGTGGCGGGCCGGGCGGGACCGCGAGCGCGCGCGCCGGTGCGATGACCACGAGGGTCAGCGCCAGCAGCACGGCGCGCCGCATCACCCCGCCAGCGCGTGCATCGCGTCGCGCAGCGCCGGATACAGCGCCGTGTAGGTCTCGTACAGGTCGTCGTAGCGGCGCGCGCGCTCGGCGTCCGGCTCGGTGACCTCCGTGCGCAGGCGCACCCGCTCGCTCGCCTCCCCCACGTCGGCGAACACGCCCGCGGCGACGCCGCCGAGCAGCGCCGCGCCGTAGGCCGGCCCCTCGTCGATCACCGTGCGGCGCACGGCGCGGCCGTACACGTCGGCCTGCAGCTGCATCCACAGCGGCGAGCGGGCGCCACCGCCGACCGCGCGCATGTCGTCATCGGGGACGCCGAGGCCGCGCATGATCTCCAGGCCGTCGCGCATCGAGAACGCGACGCCCTCCATGACCGCGCGCGTGAGGTGCCCGCGCCCGTGGCGGACGGTCAGCCCGACGAACGCGCCGCGCGCCTCCGGATCCAGGTGGGGCGTGCGCTCGCCGGTCAGATACGGCAGGAAGATCAGGCCTTCGGACCCGGGCGGGACCGCCGCGGCCTCCTCCACCAGCGTGTCGAAGTCGGCGCCCGTTCGGTCACGCCACCAGCTGAGCGACCCGCCGGCCGACAGCGTCACCGCCATCAGGTGCCAGGCGCCGGGCACGGCGTGGCAGAACGCGTGCACGCGGCCGGAGGGATCGGGCGCGAACGCGTCGCTGTGCGCGAACAGCACGCCGCTGGTGCCGATCGAGGTCGAGACGGCGCCGGCGCGCACCACGCCGACGCCGACCGCGGCGGCCGCGTTGTCGCCGCCGCCCGCCGCCACCGGGAGCCCGCGCGGCAGCCCGAGCTCGTCGGCCAGCTCGTCGCGCAGCGCGCCGGTCGTCTCGGGGCCTTCATATACGCGCGGGAGCCACTCGCGCGGGATCTCCAGCGCGTCGAGGATCGCGCCCGCGTAGTCGCGCGCGCGCACGTCGAGCAGCAGCGTCCCGGACGCGTCGGAGGCGTCGGTCGCGTGCTCGCCGGTGAGCATCAGCCGCACGTAGTCCTTCGGCAGCAGCACGCTCGCCACGCGCGCATGGTTGTCGGGCTCGTTGCGCGCGAGCCAGAGGATCTTCGGCGCCTGGAACCCGGTCAGCGCCGGGTTGCCGGCGATCTCGAGCAGCCGCGCGTCGCCCACCCGCTCGGTGATCTCTTCGCACTCGCGGGCCGTCCGCTGGTCGTTCCACAGCAGCGCGGGGCGGATCACCGCGCCCGCGGAGTCGAGGAACACCGAGCCGTGCATCTGCCCGGTCAGCCCGATGCCGACCACGTCGTCGCGGGCGACCTCGGCGAGCACGGCCTTCGCGGCGTCCCACCACTGGGCGGGATCCTGCTCGCTCCAGCCGGGTCGCGGCGTGAGGAGATCGTGCGGCCGGTTCGCCTCGGCGACCAGCTCGCCCTCGGCCGTGACCGCGAGCGCGCGCGTGCCGCTCGTCCCGACGTCGACGCCGATCAGAGTCGCCATGTGGCGCGGCAGACTACGGCACCAGGCGGCGGGCGAGCTTCGTGAGCGTCCACTGCTTGCTGCGGGACTTGGCCTGCGCGTCGAACGGGCCGTGCGCGCCGCGATCGGCGACGTCGTCGAGCGGCGCGTGCAGGTAGTCGGGCCGGCCCGGGTCGAGCGGCCGGTCGGCCTGCTGGGCCTTCACGTTCGTGCGCGCGAGGTAGCGGTCGGCGAACCACGGGGCGAGCTTGTTGCCGACGATCGTGAGCACGGTGCTGCCGCCGAGCCAGACCTCGCGGCGCGGGTGGGAGGCCGCGTGCACGATCGCGTCGGCCGCCAGCTCGGGCTGGAAGATCGGCGGCACCGGCTGCGGCTGGCGGCGCAGTGTCGTCCGCACCCACGTGAACTGCGGGGTGTTGAGGCCGGGCAGCTGCACCATCGTCACGCGAACGCCGCTGCCCTCGTGCATGAGCTCGGTCCGCAGCGCGTCGGTGAAGCCGCGGATCGCGAACTTGGCGCCGCAGTAGCTCGCCTGCAGCGGGATCGCCCGGTACGACAGCGCCGAGCCGACCTGGACGATCACGCCGCGGTCGCGCGCACGCATGCGCGCGAGCGCGGCCATCGTGCCGTACACGCAGCCGAGGTAGGTGACCTCCGTGACGCGCCGGAAGTCGGCCGGATCGGTCTCGTGGACGAACGCCAGCACCGCGGCCATCGCGTCGTTGACCCAGACGTCGATCGGCCCGAGCTCGTCCTCGGCCCGCTGCGCGGCGGCGTCGACGGCCGCTGCGTCGGCCACGTCGCAGGGGACGATCAGGGCGCGGCCCCCGGCGCGCTCGACGTCGCGCGCGGCGCCGGCGAGCCCCTCGCGGCCGCGGGCGACGAGCGCGACGCGATCCCCGTGCTTGCCGAAGGCGACGGCGGTCGCCCGCCCGACGCCCGCCGATGCGCCCGTGACGACCACCGTGCGGTTCACGCGGTCGGCCTACCCGGCCGCGTGCGCCGCTACCCGCGCCGGTGCGCTTCGTCGCGGCTCGTGTACAGCGGGAGCGCCTCCTCCAGGCCGGTGAGCCCGAACGCCCGGCGGATCGGACCGATCGGGCAGATCACGGCGAGGCGCCGGTTCAGAGCCGCGGCGCGGCTGCGCACCTGGAGCAGCGCATGGATCCCCGTCGAATCGATGAACTCGACGTCCGAGAGGTCGATCCAGAGGTCGTGCGCGCCGCTGTCGAGCGCGTCCTCGGCGGCGTTCTCCAGCCGGTACGCGGTGACGAGATCGATCTCGCCATCGGCCGCGATGACCGTGCGCTGACCGACCTGCGTCGTCTGCAGGCTGAGATCTCCAACCTCGTCCGGAAGCCGTGAACCCGAGCCGGCCACGACCGATGGGTATACACCCCCGGCGCCGCGGGGGGCGCCGAGGGTGTCGGAATCGAACCGTTTCAGCGGTTGACCGCGTTCATGTCCGCGTAGCGGTCGCCGGCGGCCGTGCCGAGCTCGGACAGCCGCTCGACATCGTTGACCGTCAGCTGGAGATCGAGGGCGGCGACGTTGCTCTCGAGATGCCGCCGCGTGGTGGTGCCCGGGATCGGGACGATGTCCTCGCCCTGGGCGTGGACCCACGCGAGCGCGACCTGCGCGGCGCTTGCGCCCTTGTCCTCGGCCATCGCCTCGACCGCCCCGACGATCCGCAGGTTGTCGTCGAGGTGCCGCTCTCCGAAGCGCGGCACGCTGCGCCGGAAGTCGTCGTCGGCGAGGCCCTCGAGCGACCGGTAGCGGCCGGTGAGGAACCCGCGTCCGAGCGGGCTGTACGGCACGAAGCCGATCCCCAGCTCGCGTACCGTCGGCAGGATCTCGGCCTCGGGCGCGCGCTCCCACAGCGAGTACTCCGTCTGCAGGGCGCTGATCGGGTGCACGGCGTGCGCCCGCCGGATCGTGTCCGGCGCCGCCTCCGACAGCCCGAGGAAGCGCACCTTGCCCGCGGCGACGAGCTCGCCCATCGCGCCGACCGTCTCCTCGATCGGCGTGTCCGGATCGACGCGGTGCTGGTAGTAGAGGTCGATGTGGTCGAGGCCGAGGCGCTGCAGCGACGCCTCGCACGCGCGCCGGACGTAGGCGGCGCTGCCGTCGATGCCGTGCCGGCCGCCGTCCTCGTCGCGGACGATGCCGAACTTGGTGGCCAGCATCACCTCGCCGCGGCGATCGGCGATCGCCCGGCCGACGAGCCGCTCGTTGGTGAACGGGCCGTAGATGTCGGACGTGTCGAGCAGCGTGACGCCGAGGTCGAGCGCCCGGTGGATCGTGGCGACGGACTCGGCCTCGTCGGCCTCGCCGTAGAACTCGGACATGCCCATGCAGCCCAGGCCCTGGCGGGAGACCTCCAGCCCTTGCGATCCGAGCTTGACGGTCTGGATCATGCGATCAGCTCCCGGTAGAGATCGATCTTCGCGTCGATGGCCGCGAGGCTGCGCTGCACCTCGTCGAGCTGCTCGAGCACCGCGGCGCGGTGGGACTCGAGCAGGGCGAGCCGCTCGCGCTCGTTGCCACCGCCGTCCCGGACCAGGTCGGCGTACTCGCGCATGCGCCGGATCGGCATCCCGGTCGCGCGCAGGCGCGTCAGCAGGATGACCCAGCGCAGGTCCTCGTCGGTGTAGCGCCGGTGCGTCGCCGCGTTGCGCTCGACGCGGTCGAGCATCAGGCCGGCGCGTTCGTAGTAGCGCAGCGTGTGCGCGCTCACGCCGACCGCGCGGGCGGCATCGGAGATCGTGAGCAGTTCGACCGTGGCCATACCTCCACGGTACGACTTCGAGCGCGCTCTAAGTCAATACGCCACTCCGGCGCTGCCAGATCGGGTGGTTTTGCCAATCACTTGGCCAAAGTCCCTTGACTTCCGACAGAAAGGGGTGGTAGAAGCACCACGGCGGGTCGTAGTGCGATGTGCTGAGCATCACAACGGCCAGGGGGCGCGGAGGGCGCGCCCGAGGAGGAGGGAATACATGAAGGGATCCAGACGGCGTGTGCTCGGACGCGCGGCAGCGGCCGCCGCCGGCGCCGTCCTGTTGGTGAGCGCTACCGCTCTCGCCGCGGACACCCGGCCGAGACCGGAGGACACCGGTAACGGCATCAAGACCGGGCAGATGGGCGTCCAGCTGTTCAACTACGGCGGCTTCATCAACAACGGCGGCGGCCAGGTCCCGGCCACACCGCCTGCCGGCGTCGACCCCGCGGACCTCGTGAGCCCGATCACGATCGACCGGGCGGAGTGCCGCCAGGGCGGTGCCCAGGCGACCACCACCGACTGCCGTTGGTACCGGCTCGAGCTCCTGTTCAAGTTCCTGCAGTCCAAGGGCGTGACCAACGTCGAGCTGTTCGGTCATAGCGCCTTCCCGCCCAACACGGCAACCGACCCGGCCGACCCGTTCGGCCTCTACGCGTATCGCGCACTGCTCGACAAGTACGGCCTCCACGCCGGCGGCTGGCACGGCGACATGAGCGAGTCCGCATGGGACGCGCGCGTCAACGCCGCGAAGATCCTCGGCGCCGACTACATCGGCTCCGGCGGCTTCCCGGCCCCTGACATCGGCACCTACGCCAACACGCTGGCGACCGCCCAGGCGCTCAACCGCCTCGGCAAGCGCTCGGTCGAGGCAGGCCTCGGCCCGGCGTACTTCCACAACCACCAGAACGAGTTCGCCAACAAGTACGTCGATGACGGCGTCCTGAAGACGGCGTTCGACATCGTGATGGAGCGCACCGACGCGCGCTACGTCGTGGCCGAGATCGACGTCAAGTGGTCCTCGGACGCGCTCGACGACGTGACGGGCACGCAGACCGCCGCCCTGATCAACAAGTGGGGCACGCGGGTGCAGCTGCTGCACATCAAGGACGGGACGCAGATCGCGAACCCGTTCCCGGCCTCGGCTCCGCACATCTCCACCGGTGATGGCGAGATCGACTTCCGGCCGATCTTCGCGGCGGCCGCGAACAAGGTCCACTACTACCACCAGGAGCACGACGGCGGCACGCTGTTCGACGCCGACCGCAGCCTGAGCAACCTCAAGGGCATCGGTCCGGCCGTCACCGGCACCGTCTACGGCGCCCCGACGACGTTCCCGTCGGTGCCCGCGAACACGCCGGCGGCGACCAACGTCGTCCCGATCACGCTCACGAACACGGGCGACGCGCCGCTCACGATCAACGCGGCGACGCCCGCCAACCAGAACGGTCTGACGATCGTCGCGAACGCGCTGGATACCCCCGTCGCTCCGGCGTCGGACTTCCAGATCATCAACGACACCTGCCGCGGCCAGACGCTGCAGGCCGGCAAGCTGGCGACCGCGACCGAGCCCGCCGTCCCGCGTGGCACCTGCGTCGTGAACGTCGGCTTCGGTCCGTCGAAGGCCGGCGTCACGTCAGTGGCACGCCTGATGGTCCGCTCGAACGCCGACGACGGGACCGAGCAGATCCTGCTGGTCGGGAAGAGCACGAACGCGGCGCTGGGCACCGTCGGTGGCGACGTGCCGAGCCTGCTCTCGCTGACGATCCCGAACAACGGTGGCAGCTTCGGGACGTTCGTCCCGGGCGTGGCCCGTGACTACACGACCGCGCTGGCCGCGACCGTGACGACCACGACGGGCGACGCGGCGCTGTCGGTCTCCGACCCGAGCGGCAACGCTGCCGGCAAGCTCGTCAACGGCGCGTTCTCGCTGGCCACCCCGGTCAGCGCACGGGCCGTCGGCCTGGGCGACAGCCCGCTGCCGGCGTACGTGCAGGTGCCGGGCGACGGCTCGTCGGCACTGCTGCGCAACTGGTCGGCCCCGGTGACGAGCGTGCCGCTGACGCTCGGCTTCCGCCAGCCGATCACCGCAACCGAGGCCCTCCGGGCCGGGACGTACAGCAAGACGCTGACGTTCACCCTGTCAACGACGACCCCGTGATCTAGCCGAACCGATCGCGGACAAGTACGCCCGAGAGCGCCGGCCTCCCCGCCGGCGCTCTCGGCGCTTTTCGAAGTGAGGAGTAGGAGAACTTGGCGAAGCTGATCGCCATCGCAGTGCTCGCGGCCCTGGTCTGTGGTTGCGGCTCGAAAGAGAAGGACCAGGCCTCCGCCGCGGCGGCGCCGACGCCGGAGCCCACGTTCTGGGAGGGCGACACGGACGTCGAGGAGGAGTACCACCAGCCTCCGAAGCCGGCGAGCGGCGGGGTCGGTGACACGATCACGATGACCGGCAGCAACATCGGCGTGCGGCTGCGCGTGACCGTGACGGGCCTCGTGGATCACACCGGTCCGGGCGACCGCTACCTCGGCGTCAAGCTGCGTCTGCGCAACACGGGCATCGCCGTGTTCGAGGGCGAGCTTCGCCAGGCCGTCGTCCGCTACGCGGACGGCCGGCGTGCGCGCGTCGCCTTCGGCGTGAAGACGCGCTGCTCGCGCGGCCTTCAGCGTCACCTGCGCTTCGACGTCGGCCTCAAGGTCACGGGCTGTCTCGCGTTCCGCCGCCTCGCCGGCGCGCAGCCGCGGACGATGCGGTTCGCGCTCGAGAGCAACCCGGTGTCCGAGGGCGGCCTGTGGAGGCTCGGATGAGGCGCGCCCTGCTCGCCGCGGTTGTCGCCGCGCTGACCCTGCCCGCGACGGCACAGGCCTCCACGTCCGGCGCGGTCGGTGGCGTGCGCGATCCCGCCGGCGGCGTGCTGGAGCTGACGGTCCAGGCCGTCGAGAACGAGGGCATCGGGCTCCGCCGCGCGACAGTGGCGCTGGCCGGCACCGCCCTCGACACCGCCGCGTTCGCCGAGCCCGACTGCGCGCCGGGCGTCTGCCCCGCCGTCGGGACCGTCGCGCTGACGGCTCCGACCAACGGCGTTCCCGACGGACCTGCCCGATTGGAGGTGACGGTCGAGGACGCCGCCGGTACGGTCACGCATGTGGTGGACCAGACGATCACGATCGTCAACCGTCAGCCGACGTCGACCTCGACGGTCACGGTGAGCGTCGGCGCCGGAGCGAAGAACCCGCAGACCGGGCCGGGCGGCCCGGGCGGCCCGACAGGTCCGTCAGACACCAGCGGGTGCGCCTCGCCGCGGCTGTCGATGTTCCTCGCCCAGCGGCCGCTGCGCATCAAGCGCGGCGTTCCCGTGCTCGCCGCCGGGCGCAAGTACCGCTTCCGCGGCCGCCTCACCTGCGTCATCGACGGGCGCCGCAAGGCGGCGCCGCGCGGCACGTTCGTCCAGGTGCGCGACCGCCGCAACGGCCGCACGATCGAGCGTCCTGCCGCGCGGGTGAAGACCGGCGGCGCGATCGTGAGCAAGCTCGCCCACCGCCGCTCGTGCACCGTCGTCTTCCGGATCCGCGGCGCCGGCGGGCACCTGGTGAGCGTGCGCATCCCCATCCGTGTCGTCCGAGCCAAGGGAGCGCGGTCGTGAGACCCCTCGTCCTGGCGGCGCTGGCGCTGGCCGTCATCCCCGCCGTCGCCCAGGCCCAGGACAGCGAGGTCGGCGGCAACGTGCCGAGCGTGCTCGAGCTGGCGCTCAACGACGTCAGCCTCGGCCGGCTGCCCGCGAGCGGCGACCTGACCGCGCGCGTGCGCGTGACCTCGACGACGAACCGGACCGCGCTGAGCGCCGTCGACGAGGACCGCGGGCGCTCGCCGATCGAGGCGCGCATCGGCTCCTCGGCGTTCCAGCCGCTCGACCTGAGCATCGATCCGCTGCTTGCGGTGTTCAGGCGTCCGGTAGCGAACGAGCGAGCCACGATCCGCCTGCGCCGGCGCTCCGGCGCGCGCGTCCCGTCGAGCACGACCGTCTTGATCACCGTGTCCCCGGATGGACCTTGAACCGAGCCACTAGGAGTCAGTTGATGTTCCGAAGCCTTGCCGTCCTCGGCGCCGCGCTCGCGACCGCGGCCGTCGTCGCCGAGACCGCGTCCGCCGCCGGCGGGCTGTCCGTGTCGCCCAGTCGCCTCGAGGCCACCGCGCGGTCGGGCGCGAGCGGCACCGTGACGATCACGAACTCGTCGACCCGCAAGCTGAAGGTCACGGTGCGGGCGCGGCCGTGGCGGCAGGCGAGCAGCGGCACCGTGGCCGCCAACCGCAGCCGGACGCTCGGGTCGGTGCGGCTGAGCCCGTCGAAGTTCACGCTGGCGCGCGGTGCGTCGCGCACGGTCACGGTCACGCTGCGGCGCGTGCCGGCGCGTCGCTCGCTGTACGGCGCGCTCGACATCCTCGGCAAGCCGGTCAAGCGCCGCAACGGCATCAACGTCGCGTACCGGCTCGTCTCGAGCCTGCGCTTCAACCCGGCGGCGGGCAAGCGCAAGCTGCGACTGTCCGCCGGCGCCGCGGGTTCGAGCAACCGCACGCTCACCGTCAAGGTCAAGAACCGCGGCAACACGGTCGACCCGGTCGGCGGCACGGTCAGCATCACCGGCCCGGGCGGCGGCCGCAGCGGCGGCATCCGGCCGGTGGGGGTCGTCCCGGGCAAGACCGTCAAGCTCAAGCTGCTGTCGCTGAGCGGAATGCGCAAGGGGCGCTACACCGCGGCGATCACGCTGGCCCAGGCGGGCCGCAACATCGTCAGCGTCACGCGCCACTTCAGAATCAGGTAGCCACCAGTTTCGGCTCTCGTGCACGTTTCCAGCGTGCATGAGAGCCGCCCTCGCCACCCTCCTGATCCTCGCCGCGTTCCCCGCGGCCGCCTCCGCCGCTGACGTCCCGCCCGGGGCGACGTGGACCGAGGCCACGGTCCCGTCGCCCGACGGCGTGAAGCTGCACGCGGACATCCTGCGGCCGTCGCAGCTCGCCGCGGACGCGAAGACGCCGGTGATCCTGTCGATCGGCCCGTACTTCAACCACTCGGGCCAGACGGGGCCGGCCGGCCCGGTGGAAGGGACGTCGTACGACCCGATCGGGCCGTCGACCGGCCCCTCGGATCGCTTCCTGGACTTCGTGAACGGCGCCAAGCTGATGGAGCGCGGCTACACCTACGTGATGGTGGACCTGCGCGGGTTCGGCGGCTCGACGGGCTGCCTGGACTGGGGCGGGCCCGGCGAGCAGGCGGACGTCGTGGCGGCGGTGCAGTGGGCGGCTGCGCAGCCGTGGTCGACCGGCGCGGTCGGCATGTACGGCAAGTCCTACGACGGCGTGACCGGCCTGATCGGCGTCAACAGGCGCCCGGCCGGCCTGAAGGCCGTCGTCTCGCAGGAGCCGGTCTATGACCTGTACCGCTATCTGTACGGCGACGGCATCCGGCGCGAGAATTCGATCCTCACCCCCGCGCTGTACGACCTGATCGACCAGACGCCCGGGCCGCTGGCGGACAGCCCGGACTACAACCTCGCGGGCGCCGACGACACGATGCGGCCGGGCTGCAAGCTCGCCAACTGGGCCGACCAGGCGGGCAACGACGATCACTTCTCGCCGTTCTGGCGTGCGCGCAACCTGATCCCCGGCGCCACCGGCTCCGACGTGCCGCTGTTCCTCACCCAGGGCCTGACCGAGAACAACACGGTCGCGGACGGCATGGCCCAGTACCTGCGCAACCACACCGGCTACGAGCGCGCCTGGCTCGGCCCGTGGGAGCACGTGCGCGGCAACGAGACCGACGCGACCGGCCGCCTGAAGATGGGCCGGGCGGGCTTCTTCGACGAGGTCATGCGCTTCTACGACCGCTTCCTGAAGGGCGACACGCCGGCCGTCGAGGACCCGCTGGTCGCGGTCCAGACCAACGACGGCGTCTGGCGCGGCGAGCAGCAGTGGCCGCCCGCCGACGCGGCCGACTTCACGACGCCGCTGCGCACCGGCACGTACACCGACGACGGCACGGCGAGCTCCACCGGCTCGAGCGCGACGAACGGCGTCTGGACGATCTCCAAGCCGCTCGCGCACGACGTCCACCTGTCCGGCTCCGGCCGCGCGGTCGTCGACGTCTCGACGCTGCTCCCGCGGGCCAACCTCGTCGTCGACGTCTACGACCTCGACGCGAACGGCCGCGGCCCGCTGATCACCCGCCAGGGCTACCTGATCCGCGCCAGCGGCCCGATCGCGCTCGACCTGTGGTCGGCGGACTGGAAGCTCGCGGCGGGCCACCGCATCGCCGTGCGGGTCGCGGACGCGAACACCGACTGGTGGCTGCACGCGCCGACGAAGCAGACCGTGACGGTCCACGGCGGCTCGATCACGCTGCCGTTCCTGACCCAGCCGCGGACCGAGACGATCGCGGGCGACCCGGGCGTGCAGCTGAGCGCGTACCTGGCGCGCCGCGTGACGGTCCCGGCCGCGACGCTGCAGAGCGCCGAGAGCGAGTTCGCGACGCCGTAGGCCGCGTGACGCCATCATCCGGTCGCATGTCGTTCAGCTGGGAGCCATTCGGCCGCACTCGTCAGGACACTCCGCCGCCGGCCCCTGAGCCGGCGGCGCCGCCGCCGCAGGCTGAGCCGGAGCCGCCGGCTTCGGCGCTGTCGAACCGGCCGGCGCGCGGCCTCGCCGTGCTCACATGCATGGACTGCCGGATCGACCCGCTGGCTGCGCTCGGGCTCTCGCTCGGCGACGCGGTGGTGCTGCGCAACGCCGGCGCGACCGTGTCCGACGACGTCCTGCGCTCGCTCGCGATGGCCCACGAGGCGCTCGGCGTGCGCGGTGTGCACGTGATCGCGCACACGGACTGCGCGGCGTTCGGCGGTGACACCGATGCCGCGATCGCGGAAGCCGTCGACGGCGCCGGGCGGATCGAGGCCGTGCTCCCCAGCCTGCGCGCGCAGTCCGGGCTGCTCGACCTGTCGACCGGCCGCCTGCGTTGACCGATGGAGCGCGCGGTCGCCGCTGAACAGCTGCGCCGCCTGCACGCCGCACAGGGCGCGTTCTACGCCGGCGAGCCCGCGGACGAGCTGCGCTCGCTGCTGACGCCCGACATCGTCTGGCACGTGCCCGGCAGCAACGCGATCGCCGGCTCCTACGAGGGCATCGACGCGGTGCTCGACTACTTCGCCCGCCGCCGCGACCTGGCGAACCGCACGTTCCGCATGCACCCCGGCGAGCTGCTCGTCGGCGACGACGACCACGTCGCCGTGCTCACCGACGGCACCGCCGTGATCGACGGCACCGAGCACCACTGGTCGACGGTCGGGCTGTACCGGTTCCGCGGCGACCAGATCGCCGCGTGCTGGCTGCTGCCGCTCGACGCCGCCGCGTTCGACCGCATCTGGCGTGGCTGACGCGTCAGCGCGCCGCGGCGGCGAGGTCCTCCAGGTCGAGCTCGTCGTCCATCGCCATCGTGGCGTGGCCGTCCGCGTCGACCGGCCACTCCTCCATCGGCCGGTCCCACGCCAGCTCGAGGTCGTTGCCGTCGGGGTCGGTGATGTAGATCGCCAGGTGCGTGCCGTGGTCGGTGACCTGGCGCAGCGGCCAGTCGACCTCGCGCAGGCGCAGCAGCGCGTCGCCGAGCGCGGCCTTCGTCGGGTAGTTGATCGCGACGTGGTGCAGCCCCGCGACGCCGTCGGGCTGCGGCGGGCCGCCCGCGGACTTCCAGGTGTTGAAGCCGAGGTGGTGGTGATAGCCGCCGGCGGACACGAACAGGATGTCGCCGGTCGTACCCCAGCCGGGTACGCCGCGGGCCTCGAACACGACGTCGAAGCCGAGCACGCCGACGTAGAAGTCGCGGATGCGGTCGATGTCGGCGGTCCGCAGGTGCACGTGGCCGATCCGCGTGCCGGGATCGATCGGCCGCGGCGCGCGCGCCGCCGGAGTGATGGTTCCCTGCGATAGTGACATGGGAGGATCTTGACGCAGCTGACGTTCCGTGAGCGCCCGGCCGCCGGGCAGACCGAGGGCCTGGTCGTGCTCCACCACGGCCGCGGTGCCGACGAGGCCGACCTGCTGAGCCTCGCCGACGTGCTCGACCCTGAGCGCCGCCTCCACGTCGTCACGCCGCGCGCGCCGCTGCAGCTGCCGGGCTGGCCGGGCTACCACTGGTATGTCGTGCCGCGCGTCGGCTATCCCGATCACGACACGTTCCACGCCGCCTATGACGCGCTCGCCGCATTGCACGACGACCTCTGGGAGCGCGCCGGAGTCGGCCCCGAGCGGACCGTCTTCGGCGGGTTCTCGATGGGATCGGTGATGAGCTATTCGCTCGGGCTCGGCCCGGGGCGCCCGGCCCCGGCGGGGATCCTCGCGTTCTCCGGCTTCGTCCCGACGGTCGACGGCTGGGAGCCCGAGCTCGCCGGCCGCGAGAGCACGCGCGCGTTCATCGCGCACGGCCGCAGCGACCCGATCATGGACGTCGCGTTCGCCCGCCAGGCCCGCGACCTGATCGAGGCCGGCGGGCTGCCCGTGGAGTACCACGAGTCCGACGCCGGGCACCACATCGACCCGGCGCACGTCCCCGCAGCCATCGCCTGGCTGCGGGAGACGTTGCCGTACTCGAACTAGTCGCGGTCGGACAGGTCCTTGATTTTGATGTTGCGGAACGACACGACGTCGTTCGGCCCGCCGTGCGACTGCAGGCCGATGTAGCCGACGAGGCCGCGCGAGTCGGATCCCGGGTCGTGCTCCCGGCCGGGGAACTGCAGCCCGGGGACGTTCTCGAACTCGTTGATCGTCACGCCGTTGCGGACGACCGTGTAGTGCTGGCCGACGACCGTGATCTCGAGGTCGTTCCACACACCCTTTGCCGTCGGGTGCGACTCGGCGCTGTCGAGGTCGGCGAAGCCGTAGATCGAGCCGGTCTTGCGCGGGTCGCCGTCGGGGGAGTCGTTGATCTGGATCTCGTGACCGCAGTTGACGGCGATCCAGGCCGCGTTGTTCTGCTCGGTCCCATTGAACGTGGTCGGGCAGCCGGGCACCGGCGGATGGGGCGCCGGGAAGCGGACCTGCACGCCGCTGTTCGCGCGCGCGCCGCTCTCCGGAGCGTCGTCGCGGAACTGCAGCGCGAGCGTGAAGTCGCCGTACGGGCGTGCCGCATACCACAGGACGCCGAGCCCGGGGTCGCCGGGGCCCGACCGGACGGTCCCGTCACGCTGCAGCGTCATCGACGCGCCGCCGGCGTACCGCCATCTCTCGAAGCAGCGCTTGCTGCCGTCGAAGATCGTGGTCCAGCCGTGGTGGGACTTTCCGCACGTGGACCGGTGGTGCCGGTTGTGCGCGGACGCCGGTATCGCGACCGACGCGATCAGCGCGCACGAACCGATGAGCAGGGCGAGCCTCCTCATGTACTGCCTCCCTTCCCGCCGAGTACTCCTGCCACGAGAAAGGCTACCGCCGGGCCGCTCCTGAGAGCGGCCCGGCGGCGGTTGCTGCCGGTGGTGAGAGAGATCAGCCGGCGGCAGGGACTGCGGACCCGGCGGGAACCTCGGCGCGACGGGTCGCCGGCACCAGCAGCCGGATGACCATCACGAGGAACCCGATGCCGGTCAGCAGGAGTGCGATGCCCATCACGATCGCGAAGGTCGCGACGCTCTCGGCGAAGTAGGCGGTGTTCAGCGCCGTCGTCAGTGCGGTCTCGTTGACCCACATGTTGCGGAGGCCGTTCTCGACCGGCTGGCCGGTCTTCTCGTCCTTCGCGGCCTTGGACTCATCCGAGGTCGGCTTGCCGTTCTCGTCCAGGAACCGGCCCATCTGGGCGTAGGTCTGGCCGCCGGTGGCCTCGAGCGTGTGCTTGCGCATCACGTTCGCGAAGGCCTGGGCCTCGCTGCCGGTGTCGACGAGCTGGCCTGGGATGGTGGAGTCGGGCGTGCCGACGATCTGCTCGCGAGCGAGGTCGCTCTGAACTCGATCACGACCGTTGATGCCGACGACGATCGCGCCGATGCCGAAGGCGATGAGGATGACGCTGGCGGCAATGCCTGCGTAAGTGACGAGCTTTGACATGTGGTCCTGGCCTTTCCTCCGGATGATCTCTGTCACGGCGCATTGCATCGCCGCGACGCCGCCGCTCCATCCGCCGCGACCACTCGATCCGCTCCGTAGTCCTCCCCTCGCCGACTGCGGGTGCTGCCCGGATGGCGCTCGTGCCCCCGCGCGCGACCCTGACCGCATGCCTGAGCCGATCATCGCCGCCGTCGACCCCCGCCGGGCCGACCGCGCGCCGGCCGCACTCGGCGCGCTGCTGTCGCGATCGACCGGCGCGCCGCTCCTGCTCGCGGCCACCTATCCCCTCGACCGCTCGGTCGACAGCCTGTATCCCGAGTACGCACGCAGCCTGCGGCTCGACGCCGAGCGCGCGTTGCGCCGGATCGCCGCCGGCGTGGACGCCGAGACCGTCGCGGTGCCGGCCGACGGATCGCCCGCGCACGCGCTGCACGACCTCGCCGAGCACGAGCACGCGTCGCTGCTGGTGATCGGCTCGTCGCGGCGTGGCCAGCTCGGGCGCGTGCTGCCCGGCGCCGTCACCGACCGGCTGCTGCACGGCGCACCGTGCCCGGTCGCCGTGGCGCCCGCGGGGTTCACGGCCGGGGCCGCGCCGCGGGTGATCGGCGTCGCGTTCACCGACACGCCGGACGGGCGCGCCGCGCTCGACGCCGCCTGCACGCTCGCCGAGCAGACCGGCGCCCGCGTACGCGTGCTCGTCGTGGCCGAGCCGCTCGACTGGCTGTTCACCGGAACGCTCGACGGCATCGCGCTGGCCGACGCCGACCGGGCCCGCCGCGCGCGTGCCGAGCGCACGCTCGCGGCCGCGCTCGACGTCGTCGGGCCGGAACGGTCGGCCGGCAGCCGGATCCTGACCGGGCGCCCGGCGCCCGCGCTGGCGGCGGCGTCCGCCGACGTGGATCTGCTCGTGTGCGGCTCGCGCGGCTACGGGCCGGCGCGCTCGCTGGTGCTCGGGAGCACCTCGCACGCCCTGGTGCGCGAGGCGGCCTGCCCGGTGCTGGTGGCGCTCGTCAGCGCGGGCGTGCCCGCCGCGAGCTGAGCACGCGGTCGAGCAGCTCGACGTACTCGCCGAGGTGGCGCGCAGCCAGGAAGTGGTCGCGCACGCGGATCTGCGCGGCCTCGCCGATCCGCTCGGCCGCGTGCGGGTCGGCGAGCAGTTCGCTGATCCGCGCGCCGAACGCGGCGAGGTCACGCGGATCGACGAGGTGGCCGGTGCTGCCGTCCTCGATCTGATCCTGGATCCCGCCGACGCGCGAGGCGACGACCGGGCGGCCCTTCCACATCGCCTCCGAGACCGTGAGCCCGAACCCCTCGGCCAGGCTCTTCTGCACCACGACGTCGGCCCGGCGCTGGAGCGCGTTGACCATGATCGCGTTCTCGTCGGCGTCGTCCATCGGCAGCAGCGCGAGGTGCACGCGGCGGCGGATGTCGCGCGGGAGCTCGTGCCAGGCCTGCTCGACCTCGGCCAGCACCTCGGCGCCCTCGGGATCGTCCGCGACGGCGGCGACGTCCGGGCCGGCGAGCACGAGGTGCGGTTGCTCGCCCGCGTGCACGTGCTCGGCGAAGCCGCTGAGCACGCCGAGCGGGTCCTTCAGGCGATCCCAGCGGCTGACCTGCACGACCAGCGGCGTGTCGAGGCGCACCTGGTGCTCCTCGATCATGCGGGCCGATCGCTCGACCTTGCCGACACTGCCGTCGAGCCGCTCGAACACCGCCCGCGACGGGTGGTGGTGGTCGGCCGCCAGGCCCGCGGCGCGCAGCACCGCGGTGATGCCGGTGAACGACATCACCTGGTTCTTGGGTGAGAACGCGTCGATCGACGGCGCGATCACGGTCATGCGGCTCTCGTCGAGGCCCTCCCACGCGTACGCGGGGCGCGAGAACACGTACGCGGTCGCCGGCTCCACGTACGGGATCAGGAACCGCCAGGCCGCCCGCGCGGCGTCATTGGGCAGGTCGAGCCCGATGTGGGCGCGCCAGATCACCGGCACACCGAGCTCCAGCAGGCGCGGGATCAGACCGGCGGTCTGCGGATCGTGCAGCAGCACGACGTCGTCGGGCCGGATCCGCGCGGCCAGCAGCTCGGCGCCCGCGTGCGTGACGCGCTCGTAGACCTCCCGCTCGGCGTCGCCCAGCGGCTCGCCGTCGTCGGCGCCGTGCAGCCGGTTGTGCAGGCGCTTGGTGACGCGGAAGAACTCCGGCTCGCCCGGGATCACGACCCAGCGGATGTCCAGCCCCGCGCCGCGGACGTAGCCGACGAGCGATCGCAGCATCTCCGCCACGCCGCCGCCGCGCGCGGTCGAGTTGACGGTCCACAGCGTGCGCCCGTCGAGCAGCTCGCGGCCGCGCGCGATCGCCTTCCGGAAGCGCTCGAGACCCTCGGGCGCGAGCACGTCCTCGAAACGTTCCGGTGGGAGGGTGGTGACGTCGACGTCCTCGAGCTGCACGCTCCTGACACCTTGTCACAGGTCTGCCGGTCTCGTTACGCTCGCCCCTGGTGGTTCGGGTCGTGTTCGCGTATGGCGCGGTCGCGCTGGCCTACGCGGTCGGCGCACAGGTCGCCTACGACTGGTTCGGCGCCGGGATCTTCCCGGTGTTCTTCCCGGCCGCGGGCGTGACGGTCGCGGCGCTCGTCCTCAGCCCGCGCGCGCTGTGGCCGGCCGTGCTGGCGGGAGCGGGGACCGCGGAGCTGGTCGTCGACGTGGCCCACGGCAGCGATCTCGCACCGGCGCTCGGCTGGGCGGTAGCGAATCTGACCGAGGCGCTCACCGGGGCGACGCTCCTGCTCA